>Ga0272446_1005894_pt1 | contig 13174 bp, 12 predicted proteins | sample YNPCB0061_FD_194587 | JGI IMG/M metagenome (GOLD analysis project Ga0272446, IMG submission 194587) | Hot spring microbial mat communities from Yellowstone National Park, WY, United States - YNP-CB-006-1 | ecosystem: Environmental > Aquatic > Thermal springs > Hot (42-90C) > Sediment | place... | reverse complement strand
AGAAGTTCGCCAGTCAACTCCGAATTCGGGAAGGCGAGCAACTCGATGTCGTCGGCCTGGTCAAGCGCGTGGCCGGTGGCTCGCGGCCCTACCCCTCGGTGTCGCGGGTGGCGGCCGACCCGTGGGTGCGGGGCAATCAGGAAAAGAGAACCTTCGAGGAACTTATAGTTGCGTGTGAGGAACTTCCTAAGCGAATCCTCCACCGCCTTGACAGCGATCGATTCCCACAGTTCCAAGTGTTCCCTTTTGAAGGTACGGCGGTTTACCTCAGCCGGCATCATGAGTGGCAAGAGGAAATCGACGAAGAAGACCGCTTGAATATCGCGGACATTCAGGATGCCTTGGAGCAACTGCCGGAACCCTCGCCCTACCTCGCCGTCCTCGTCGCGGACGGTGACAAGATGGGGGCCGCCATCTCCGCACTGACTTCGCCAGATACGAATCGCGAGTTCTCGCATGCTCTTGCCGCGTTCGCGGGTGAAGCCCGGAAGATCGTTAACAACCACAACGGCGTATTGGTCTACGCCGGCGGCGACGACGTGCTGGCGTTTCTGCCGGTGGACCAGTGCGTGAGTTGTGCCCGCAAGCTACATGACGATTTTGGAACCCGACTGGCGAAGTACGGCCAGCCGACGCTGTCCGTCGGCATCGCCATCGGCCACTTCATGGAGAACCTCGAAGACCTGCTGGAGTATGGCCGGGCCGCCGAGAAGGCCGCCAAGGGCGTCCCCGGCAAGGATGCTCTCGCCGTGCATCTGCACAAGCGCGGCGGTTCACCGATCCAGATGGCCTCGCGATGGGAGACAAAACCGGATCAACGTCTGACTCTGTACGGCGAGTTGATGCAACACGAAGCCTTGCCGAGCAAGCTGCCGTATGACCTCATGAAACTCATCGACATTTACCAGGCCGACGGCTGGCCGGAAGGTGTACGCAAGCAAGCGTTGCAGAAGGACGCCCTGCGGATCATTGCCGACAAGCAACCGCGTGCCGGTCGGCGGTATATGCCAACGATTCGCGAGATCGTCAGACAGATTCAAACTGTCAAGGATTTGCAACAGTTCTGCGATGAGTTGCTGATCGCCCGGCAGTTGGCTGCGTCATTTGAGCAATCGCAACGCACGCCGAGCGAATTGCACGAGGCATCGGCCAAAGTGGAGGCCAGCTTATGAGTACCATTCTGCAACTCACGCCACACGATCCGCTGATCGCCCGCGATGGTCGGCCGTTCGGCGCGGGCCAGGGCAACCGGATGCGTGGGCTGCCCTGGCCATTGCCCTCGGTCGTGGCCGGGTCGTTCCGCACGGCGCTGGTCAAGGCCACGCCGGGCCTCGACTTCAGCGGCACCATGCCCGAGCGCCTGATGCAGATCGCGGTGGCGGGTGTGTTCCCGGTTCACGGCGGCAATCTGTACCTGCCCACACCGAACGATTGCGCCTGGGATGACAAAACCAACACGGTGCATCGTGTGCAGCCGATCCAGCTCGAAGACGGTGAGGGGGTCGATTTTCCCGATACGACCAACGGGCTTTGGCCGGTTCGGCTCACGGCCGAGCAAGCGACGGAAGACTTCAAAGCCAAGACACCGCCGGCATGGTGGCCGCTGAGCAACTATGAGGAGTGGTTGAACTCCAGCGCGGTGCAGTATCAGGCCGACTGGTTTTCGCCGGCGTTCCTGAACAGTCCCCGCCAGTTGATGCGCGATCATGTCGCGCTCGACGCCGGGCGTGGGGCGGCGGCTGAAAGCCAGATTTTCGCCACGGCCAACCTGCACGTCTCGCACTTGCCACGCTTCGGCGTCAAGCTCGATGACAAGAAGTTGACGTTCGGCGACTGCTTCGCTCCGGTGGAACTCTCAGCCCGGGTGGATGGCGGAGAATCGGGGCTGAATATCAGCAACGTGAGCCTCTGGCATCCGCTGGGTGGCGAGCGGCGACTGGTTCACTGGAGATCAGCCGAATCAAAGTTGTGGGATTGCCCGCAGGCCATCCGCGACGCCCTGGCCAACACGAGTCACGTTCGGATGATCCTGGCCACCCCGGCCATTTTCGCTGGCGGTTGGAAACCGGGCTGGCTCAACGAGCAACTTGAAGGCACGCCGCCGGGGTGCGCCGTCAAACTCAAACTCGTCGGCGTCAGCAACGGCCGCTGGAAGGCCGTCTCCGGCTGGTCGCTGGCTCCGCCGCGCGGCCCGAAGGCGATTCGCCGGATGGTGCCGGCCGGGAGTGTGTACTTCTTCACCTGCGAACAAGGCGCGGCCGCGACACTCGCGGACCTTTGGTTGAAGCCGATCAGTGACGATGACCAAGCACGCCGTGACGGCTTCGGCCTCGCTCTCTGGGGAACCTGGTAATTCAAGGAGAATGATCCTCATGCCCAACACGAGATTGTACTGGCTGCACTGCCTCAGCCCGACCCATGCCGGCATCGGTCGCGGCGTCGGTTACATCGACTTGCCGATCGACCGCGATGGTGTCACCGGCTGGCCGATCCTCCGCGGGTCTGGCTTCAAGGGTGTCTGGGCCGACCACCACCGCGCGACAGCGGACGCAAGGAGGAATGATCCCACGCTCCGCGCCGCATTCGGTGTTGCTGGAGACGACAACAACTCGAACGCGGGTGCCCTGATCCCGACCGATGCCAAACTCGTCTGCCTGCCGGTACGCAGCTTCCGCGGCACATTCGCCTGGACCACGTCGCCGCTGTGCCTGCAGATGCTCCGGCGGACGCTGACGCTAGCGGGTGTCACCAATGTTCCGAATGCCCCCGAATCAATCCCGGAAAATCAGGCTCACCACACCGCGACAAGCGTGCTGATCGAGGAAACCCGTGAACCCGTGGCGGGCAATCCGAACCAACAACGCCTCATTCGGAAGATCTTTCTTGAAGATCTGGATTTCACCGCCCAGCAGTGTGAGACAGCAACTGCTTGGGCAAGCTTCATCGCCAAGCACGTCTTTACCAACGACAGTAACTGGCAAGAGCAATTCCAGAAGCGCTTCGTCGTTTTGCCGGACAATGCCTTCGACTTCCTGTGCGAAACTGGCACCGAGGTGCATACACGAGTGCGCATCGATGACGACACGAAGACGGTCGCAGACAAGGCCCTGTGGACCGAGGAATCGCTGCCGGCCGAGACGATCCTCATGGGCCTGATCCAGTGCGACCGGGTGTTCGGCCGGAACGGCGAGGACATAACCCCACAAGGCTTGATGGATCGCTTTGCGACAAATCCGTTGACACTCCAGATCGGCGGCAAGGCGACGGTCGGCCGCGGGCAAGTCCGTTGCGTGTTCACGGAGGTGAAGTGATGAGCGTTCACACCCGAAGCCAGCGTCTGGCACAAGCTGCGTTTCCGCGAATTCAGAGCCGCATGCAGGGCCTGCGCGAGAAGGCATTCGACGAGTACAGGTCCTTCGTCAAGAAGTTCCCGGCCCTGATCCACACTTGCGGGCTGGCCCAGGCCGTGGCGTTCGCGCTCGCCAAACAAGAGAACGACTACATCGAAGACCTGGCAGCGGTTCTTCGAGACAGTGGGCACCCTGAGATCACTTCGGCACAAACGCTTCACGAACGGGCGCGGACACAACCTTTGAGCGGGTATCTCCGCCTGAGCCGCGATGCGATTAACGCCGCCGGCTGGTTGAAGCGGTACGTCGAAGCTGCCGGGGAGGAGGAGTGATGCGCGCATTCATCGAACAACTTGCTGGCCCCAGAGTGAAGCAAGAAAACAAGTTCGTGAGACCCCAAGATTGTCGGGGGCAGCATCCGAATTTGGGCGGTGGCCAGCATCCCGGCCTGCTGTTGCAACGGTACCTGTGCGAGAACGCGACGGGGGAAGGCGGCAACCCGGAGGAAAAACTCGCGATCCTTCAGGCGGCCATCAACGCCGCTGGGAACAACGAGGTGCGGCAATTCTATCAGGCCGCCTTCAGCCGCTGGAAGCAGTCGCTGCCGCACCTAACCGCCACGACCGAGCTGCAAACGGCCGGTCGGCTAATCGTCGGCCTGGGAACGGAGAACGTCCTCGAAACCGGCATCACGCTGCACCACACCTACGGCCTGCCCGTGCTGCCCGGATCGGGCCTCAAGGGGCTGGCCGCCCACTACTGCCATCAGGTGTGGGGGGAAGCGGAGCCAAGGTTCCGCAAAGAGGGCGATTATCACCGACTGCTATTCGGCACGACCGACGAGAGCGGCTGCATCATCTTCCACGACGGCTGGTTCGTCCCCAATTCCGAGAAGGAACCGCTCAAACTCGACGTGATGACCCCACACCACACTGCTTGGAACAATGTCGAGAACCCCGAACCTCCGACCGACTTTGATAGTCCGACCCCGGTGCCGTTTCTGTCGGTGGCGGGTCGGTTCTACATCGCGGTGAGCTGGTGCGGGCCAACCAGTGACCAGGCTGTGTCATGGCGTGATTTTGCGATGAACTGCCTGCGCGAGGCGTTGTTCCACTGGGGCATCGGCGGCAAGACCAGCAGCGGGTACGGACGACTAGAAGCTCCCCCCCCGCCGCCGCCACCACCACCACCCAGAAAGCGTAATTCGGGTGAGTCCGCTAAAGTCACGATCATTGCTGCGCGGGCCAAAGGAGGTTTTGACGTGCAGGACATTGAGCCGGGTCGCAAGCCAGGCACTTTAACACTCGGCTCTCCACCCCCCGGGACAAATACAGCCATCGGCGCGGTTGTCGATGTCCTGGTTCACAATGATGATCCGAAAAAACCACAATATAAGTGGCCATCACCTACTAAGAAATGAGGAACTCCATGCGTCTCATCAGTTTTCTTGGCAAAGGCAATTACGATGAGACCACTTACTCATTCAAGAAACGAACTTGCCGAACGCGGTATGTGGCTCATGCTCTGGCATCGTTCTTTCAGCCGCAGGAGATCCGTCTGATCGCGACGGCGGAGGCTTGGGAGCAGCATGGTAAAGAACTGAAAGACATCTTGATTTCAATCGGATTTACCAATGTTGAGCAGGTTTGGATACCAACCACCGGTGAACCTGAAAATCTATGGGCCATCTTTGGCAAGATTATTGAGTTAATTGTACCTGATGGCGAGATATTGTTTGACATTACCCACGGTTTCCGTGCACATCCATTCTTTGCTTCTTCGTGCATTCAGTACGTTCAATCGGTCCTCCCAAACCCACCGTCGATTCGCGTCGTCTACGGCGAGTACCGACCCGGGGAGAACGCCATCAGCCCCATCTGGGAGCTGACGCCGTTCCTGGAGGTGCTGGAGTGGTCGCGGAATCTGATGATGTTTCTGCGAACCGGCCAGGCAGATGACGTGGTGGAGCCGACGGAAGCACTGGGTCGTGAACTGGGAAGGCAATGGGCTATGTCCGGACGGCAAGGCACAGCTCCGCAACTTCGTGCGCTCGCCGACGCTCTCCGAGCATTCAGCGACGATTTCACGACGATCAGAACTGGGTCATTACTGATCGGAACACGAGCTACTGCCCTGCGACTCCATGATACCATCAATCAGGCCGAGCAAGAGGTCGCTCGGCATTTGCCGGCGCTTGCCAGCATCCTCGACCAAGTGCGTGACATGGTCGCGCCTTTGCGGACCCACGGAGCCAGGCTTTCCTCGCAAGCGGGGCAGCAAGCGCTGTTCGCGCTGGCCCAACTGTATCAGAGGATGGGCCGCTATAGCGAGGCAATCTCCGTGCTTCGCGAAGGGTGGATCACGCTCGGCGCGCCGCCTGATGCGGATCATCCGGGCAGAAGTTTTAGCAAAGAGGCTCGCGAGAATCAGGAGCAATCTTGGAAGGACTCGACTAAACAATCCCGCACCGTGAGTGAAATGCGCAATGACATACAGCATGCCGGGTTCAACTCACAGCCAAACGACCGAGACTGGTTTGAGCAACAACTCACAACTCTGCTAAGCCAATGGCAAGAAGCCATCAACGCGATGGACCAACCGCAACAAGGATGATTCCCATGCTCCTGCTCAACTTCGGCCATCCCCTAACGGACGCGCAGCTAGCCCGCATCCGCGAGCTGGCCGGGCGTGACCTCGAGCGCATCATCGCGGTGCCGACGCAGTTCGACCATGCCCGGCCGTTCGACGAGCAAGTCCGCGAACTGCTGGCCAGCGTCCCGCTGACGCCCGAACAGTGGCAGACCACTCCGCTGCTCATCAACCCGCCGAGCCTGTCCCCAATTACGGCAGTATTGCTGGCCGAGATTCACGGCCGTAGCGGTTTCTTTCCGACGATCGTGCGGCTACGGCCAATGTCAGGAACCGTTCCTCCGCAGTTCGAGATTGCCGAGTTGCTGAACCTGCAGGCTGTTCGGGACGCCGCACGAACTCGACGAGCCTGAATCTGGGGGTCCATGCGTGTGTGACTTGGCGAGGTCAGCGGCGAGTATTGTTTCGGGCGGCTGCGTCGAAGTGAACTCCCAGCCCGCCGCAGGTCATCGACTCAGTCGAACCGGCTGGCACAACGTACTCCAGCTAGCCGAATATCATCTCGATGGTCGTTTGTGGACCTCACGGTACAGATTTCTTGGGGTCCGGTTTGGCCGGGTTCTTCTCGCTATTGTCGTACCACCCGGTCGCCTTCACTACCGCCCCCGGCGGAATGCTCAGCTGCGGGTTCATGATGCCCGCCACCTTGACTTCGAACTGCGGAATCTTCTCCGCGAACAGCAGCCCGATGCGGTGTAGGCTAGCGAGCGGTAGCCGCTCACTTCTTTTCGATGACAAACTTGCCGCCGGCGTCCTTGGCCAACTGGTCCGACTGCAGGTACTTCTTGGAGGCTTGCGAGTCCTTGAGGTAGGCATCCCAAAAGTGGGTGCTGCACAGCTTGACACTCTCGGTGATGGCATCGCTGCGTCCGCCAAAGCCCCCCGCGCCGCCGAAGGAAAAGTGGTTGGCCCCGTCGATCACGACCAGAAATTTATCACCTTTCGGGCTGTACTTGTACGGTTCTTTCTTCCACTCTACGTCCTGGCCCCCAGCTCCTCGGTCACGCGTTCCGGTAATGGTCATCATCGGCAGCTTGAGGGCCGCCCAGCTTTTCTCGGTCAACCCCTGCTGGCCCGTTCCTTGAGCGGAGATCGGCAGAATACACTTTACGCGCTTGTCCAAGAAACTCTTGGCCTTGTCCTGGCCCAGGTCCACCGTGACTCCGCCGATCAGCATGGCCGTGTACGCACCGAATGAATGCCCAGCGACACCGATGGACTTCGCGTCGATCTTGTCTTTCAGACTTGGCACCAATGTCGGCAGGCGGTCCAGATGATCCAGTACCATCACCAAATCCGCGACACGGTCGCCGATGATTGCAGGGTTGTTCAGTCCGCCGAGCAACCCTCCGAATCGCGGTTGGGCTGGGGACTTGTCGCCGTCAATCTTCGCATCGGCCTTGCGACGGATGAGTCCGTCCGTGTGAGTCGGATGAATGACCACATAACCATGGCTCGCCCAATGCTTGCCGATCGGGCCGAACGCATCTTTGTCACCCCCAAACCCATGAGAGAAGAGGATCACTGGATACGGGCCGCCCGTTTTGGGATAGTAGACCTTGCAGGTCAAATCCTTCTTGCGAGCCGCATCCTTGAGAGAGAGGTCGTCCCAGCTTTCGACCGCCAGCGAACCCTCCTTCGACTTGACCGGTTCAACCGCCAGAATCCGGGGAACAATAAGTGAAACGGCGAGAATTGCGATTGGGAGTTTTCGCATAACTACTCTTCAGGAGAAAGTGTCAGATCTAGAGTGACAATGTAGTGAACCCATTCTATGCGGTTTTGTTACATCGCAACAAGCATTAGCCACTATCGTGAAAACTCTTCAGCAACCTCTGGTACTGTTTTCGGCCACGGTAGCATGCCCTGTTAGCTTGAGGTCTTCGGTTTCGGCGTCGGCGCGACTTCGGGCCGCTTGGCCGATGGAACCGCGCTTCCGGGGTGCGCCCGTACTTCTTCTAACGTGTGCAAGCCGTCTTTGTCATTATAGGCCCCGTCGAGTAGCCGCTGGACGGCTGGCTTCGCCTTCTTCACCTCCTCTGCCGATTGATCTTGGCCGCCGCGTCCACGGCGCTAAAGCCGATGGAGCGGGCCGGGTTCGTTCGCATTTTCTCGGAGGTCGCCAGCTTGCCGCCGAGCTTGCTTGTCTCGAACGGCACCAGCTCGGTTTCGCCACAAGCTTGCTTGGTCGCCAGCGCTTGGGCAACCTTCACGGCCCCCTCGTGCAGCGGCTCGAACTTCTGGGCGTAGGCGGTCGAACTACCCGCGAAGGCGAGCAGCATTCCGGCGAGGAGAACGAACGGAATCGTGCGCTGCATGGTGTCTTCGGATGAATGAGTTACACAAGGATGTCCTGGACCACGTTGCCCTTCACCTCTATCAGCCGCATGTCGCGGCCGGCGTAGCGGTAAGTGAGTCTCAAGTGGTCTAACCCCAACAGGTGCAAGATGGTAGCGTGCCAATCGTGGATGTGGACCGGATTCACAACGGACCCCAGCCCGAAGTCGTCGGGGCTGCCGATGGCGAAGCCGGCAGTCGCGCCGCCGGCCGTTTAGCTTGCCCCGTAGGTTTGATCGCCACGGATCCTTATAGCACGTTTATGTTGCTGCGGGCGTGTACCAGAATTGTCATGCTCGACCCTCGGAACTGCCGACTCCGCCCTGGTGGCTATCCTGGCCCTGGCATCCGTGCCGGCCGCCGGCCAACCGTGGGTGACAACGACAACGACGGCTGCCGCCACCGACACCGGGCCAGGGGTGAAGGCGATCGTCCGTAGGGACATTCTGGAGATTAGCCGGTCTGGTGCCGTCGGCCCGGAAGGTAAGCCGCTGATTTACAATCACCCCGGATGTCCGTGCGAGACACGGGACGGGACGATCGTTCTGATCTGGAACGGCGGCCAAGCCGAGGCTAAGCCGGGCAACCGCGTCTGGACGACCCGCAGGCCGAAGGACGGCGGACGGAGCGGGCGTTGGCCGAGGCACCGCCGAGCAGACCCGGCTGACGCGGGAACTGGACGCCAAGAAGCAAGTGATCCGTCAACTGCGGGAGGAGGCCGAGAAGACCTCGTCGCGCGAGTTCCAGGCGGACTACCTGCAGCGGGACGGGTTCCGCGCGGAGGCCGTGACGGAACTGGAGGCGACGCTGGACGCGGTGCGGAAGCGGATCGCTGAGTTAGACCAGCAGCAGGAAGCGATCCGCGCCGAGATGCTCACGCCGTGATCCGTGGTCGCGATGACCGGCCGGGCGGTCCAGCCGTCCGGGATGCTCTTTGACAACTCGGTGTTACTTACATTGAGCCGCCGGGCGTGACGCACCCCGGCGAAACGGCTGGCCGGAGCGACGATCACCCGGCTTGTCATTTTGAAACGGTTGAGATTCAAGCCGATTGCAAAATCGTTACATTCAGAACATCCGGCACGATCTGGCCATGCCGTCTAGCCATCCGAATCTCTTTAACTCACAAAAAACCGACAACTGGCCGAGGTGTCTGATTATGGTAACGAACGGATCGGCACTTTATTGAGTGGCGAACTGGTCTGACTGCTGAGGGGGAGAATCGCTCATGGATAGGAAATTCAGATCGGCTCTATTCCTCTTGGCAGGCGGCCTATTCCTTAATTCCAATGCCAGCAACGCTCAATCGACCTCTCATGCTTCAGGCACTCTGCCGCCTTCTTTGCAGCAGACACCATATGCAAGCGATTCGGAACTGTCGGCCGAAACGTCTTCAGTTGTTCAGCCAGAAGCCGTCGGTGGATCTGTTCTTCAGACCGGCACAACACCTTCGGCTTCAAACCCCTACGCTGGGGATCTGCTGACCCGGCAACGACTCACGGGTGACTGGTGGAGTACTCGGTCGGCTTTAGCAGATCGCGGGCTGACCTTCGACCTATTCGCCACTCAGTTCTACCAAGGCGTCGCCAGCGGTGGCAACGAGCAGCAGTTCCGGTACGGTGGGAAACTCGATTACTTGTTCAACGTGGACGGCGGGAAGCTCGGCTTGTGGCAGGGACTGTTCGTCAACCTGCATGCTGAGACCCGGTTCGGACGATCCACAAACGAGATCGATGGACTGATCGCCCCGAGCAACATCCCGCTCAACTTCCCCGAACCGGGGGCAAACATCACGTCCATCACCGGGCTGAAGATCACTCAGGCGCTGTCCGAGAACTTCGCGGTCTACCTCGGGAAGATCAACACCCTGGACGAATACCCACTGCGGTACAGTCCCGGGCTGGGGACGAACAAGCCTGGACTTGAAGGGTTCATGAACACCTCCCTGGTATTCAACCCGATCGCCGCCCGGACGATCCCGTACTCGGCCGCCGGAGTCGGGGCGGCGATTTTACGGGACGGCGAACCGCTGTTCACCTTCACCGTGTTCGACCCGGAGGAGCGGGGGACCAAAGGGGTGAAAGATCTGTACGCCCGCGGTGTGGTGCTGGTCCCCGACCTGATACTGCGCGGCAAGGTGTTCGGGCGGCCGGGCATATTCAATATCGGCGGCACGTACAGCAGTGCGCAGTACCGGTCGTTCGACCCGGCGGCGTACCTTAACATCATCAGCCAGGTGCTCAGTGGCAATCCTGGCCTAATCGCCGCGTCCCCGGTCGAAACCGGGTCGTGGTCGGTGTACACGAACATTTACCAATCGCTGTGGGTGGACCCTTGTGACGAGAAACGTAACTGGGGAGTGTTCGGGCAGTTCGGCATCTCGGACGGAAACCCGAACCCCGTCCGGTTCGTGGCCAACGGCGGGGTCGGCGGTCGGAGCATGATCCCCGGCCGCAAACTCGACACGTTCGGGATCGGCTACTTCTACCTGGGGCTCAGCGACAATTTCAAGGCACTCGCAGCGCCCTTCAAGCCGCAGCAGGATGAGTACGGGGTGGAACTCTTCTACAACCTCGCCGTCACCCCGTGGGCCCGGTTCACCACCGACCTCCAGATCGCCCACCCTAGCCCCGTCGGGCTCGGCACCGCCATCATCCCGGGGCTGCGGCTCCAGATCCTATTCTGACCCGACTTGAGTTATTCCGGGCGTTTCGCTCAACCCCGGCGACCGACCTTGCCGATTGGACCCGGGGGGTACAGTCTCCCCGTTCGGGGCGCGTTCAGGGACCGAGCGAGGAGCCAGGGAGATGGGGCGGAAAGTCGCACTCGCCGCCGGCTTCCTCACCGCGCTCTCGACACTCGCTTCCGGGTGCTCGTTCGGCCCGAAGGCCATCGAGCGGACCCACGGCCGGTACGGGGCGGCGGTTCAGCGGGTGGAGGAGGAGGAGGAGTTCCTCAAGAACGTCGTCCGCCTGCGGTACGTCGAGGCCCCACGGAACCTGGATGTCGCCGCGATCGCCGCACAGTACGAGCTTTTGGTCGGGGCCGAAGCTCGGCCGTTTTTCAGCTCAGAGGCTACCGGCAATCTCTTCCAGAGTTTCACCGCGATCTTGCCATTTGCATCTGCCAGCGGGGCGAACCGGCCGACCGTCAGCCTCGACCCGCAAGATGACGCTTCCACGATCCGCCAATTCCTCACACCCATCTCGGCAGACACGCTCGTCTTCCTGGCCCAGACCGGATGGCCCGTATCCAATGTGGTTCGGATTTGGGCAGACCGACTGAACGGCGTTCCGAACTGGGTGCCGGTGAGTGGCCCCCCGCGAGACGTACCATCGGACTTCGAGCGATTCCGACGTGCGGCCGAACTGCTTCAGATTGCCCAAGATCGGGAGTTGGTGTCCGTAAAAGCCGAGGACCGGACGACGGAACTGAGCGACCCGTTGCCAGCGGACGCGGTGAATGGGGCGTCTGCGGCCCAGGCGGCCAGGTACGGGTTCGAATACCGTCGGAATGGCGCAAACGAGTGGGTGCTGGTGAAGAGGGAGCAGCGGTTGGTTTTTCAGGTCAACCCGTCCGGGCACGGTTCCCCGGAGCTTGCAGAGTTGGCGACTCTGCTCAACCTCAAACCGGGACAAGAGCGGTATGAGTTGGTCGTGGCGTCCGGCGTTCCGGACCCGGCGAAGAATCCGTCCCAGCCGGATGCGGCACTCCGCCTGACGCCGCGGTCCACGGCCCAGGCACTGTTCTTCCTGGCAAACGGGTTGGAAGTGCCGACCGACCATGTGGCCTGCGGGCTCGTCCACCTGCCGCCCGACGGGGCAGACCCGGCAGAGGCGACCCACGGAGTTTTCCACGTCCACTTGTGCGCCGGGCACCCCCACAAGCCACCGGCCAGTGCCTACGTCGCAGTGTGGTATCGGGACCACTGGTACTACATCGACGACCGAGACCTGGAAAGCAAGGCAACCCTGCTCCTGATGCTCCAGCTTCGCCGCCTAGACTTCCACGGCAGCGGATCGGCAATGTGCCCGCGCTGACGCTCCCGGTTGGTCGCTAACCGCCTGTCGTGTTACTTCTCGAACGCAAACACCCGCTTCCAGTCCGCCTTCATGTCCGCGACGACCCACCTGCGTTTCGGGGCGTCGGCGAGTGCCTCGTCCAGCTTCCCGCTGCTCTTGGGCTTCGCGTCGTAGGCGTACTCACGGTCGGCGTCGGTGTGGTGCACGATCAGCCCGAATCCCGGACGCGGGTTGTCGATCGTCGTGTACTCCAGCATCGCCTTGTCGCCGTCGCTGTTCCCGAAGCACATCACCGGGCGGCGGCCGATGTACTGGTGAATGCCCACCGGTTTCCCTTCCTTGTCGTCCACGAAGACGTGCTCGGTGGTCTTCACGAGAACGGGCTTGCCTTCGCGCATCTCGAACTTGGTCAGTGCGCAGGAGCCGACGACCTGGTTCGACGGAATGCCGTAAACTCGTTCGGTCCAGACTCGCATGAAGTCCGCGCCGCCGCCGGATACGATGTACGTTTTGAACCCGTTCGCGCGAAGGTGGGCGAGCACTTCGATCATCGGCTGGTACACGCACTCGTCGTACCGCTTCCCGAACCGCGGATGTCTCGCCGTCTTCAGCCAATGGTTGACGCGGGCGTCGAACTCGTTAGTGGCCATCCCGGCGTGGGTGAGGCCGAGGATGTGAAACAGCCCCTTGTAGTGATCGGCCAGGAGCGCGGGGCGTCGTCGTCCAGGGCGGCCTTCACAAACGGATCGTCCTTCCACTTCGGGTTCTTCGGCACCTCCTGCTTGAGACTGTCGAACGCGAAGGCTAACTGGAACG
>Ga0272446_1005893_pt1 | contig 13175 bp, 10 predicted proteins | sample YNPCB0061_FD_194587 | JGI IMG/M metagenome (GOLD analysis project Ga0272446, IMG submission 194587) | Hot spring microbial mat communities from Yellowstone National Park, WY, United States - YNP-CB-006-1 | ecosystem: Environmental > Aquatic > Thermal springs > Hot (42-90C) > Sediment | place... | reverse complement strand
GCATCTGCCATCCCTGGCCTTCGCAGCGACTCGGCGTCATCACCCAAGGCAGGAGCCCGGTGCGGTAATGCCGCACGCCGGGATCTGTGGAGGGGGTGATCAGCGATGGTCATCTCTACTCCGACTTAGCCCCGGCGGCCGTCGCCGACAATGGACGCGGGCGCGCCTCGAGGATGCGGGCCCAGCCGCGCGCGAGCGGCGGCGTCAGCGCGGCCTCCAGGCCGGCGCGCGCGACCAGCGCGACGATGCCCGCGTCGTCGTCGGCGGTGGTGTGGGTGCGGCCGCGCACGAAGGCGCCGAGCCCGAGGCGGAAGAGGCGCACCGCCGGCGAGCGGCGCAGCTCGTCGGCGACGTAGACGTCGGCGAGGGCGAGCCCGCGCGGGAAGCGGCGGAGCGCGGCGCCGACGCGGCGGAGGACCGCCTCGTTCGTTGGGCGATCGAAGTAGGCGAGCAGCCCCTCGACGACGATGGCGGTGCCGCGCGCGGGATCGAGGCGGGCGGCCACGTCGGCGAGGCTGTCGGGGCCGTCGTCGCGGAGCGCGTCGAGCACCACCACCTCGTGCCCGGGCGGGGCGGCGCCGGCGCGCGCGAGGCGGGCGCGCTTCTCGGCGACGACGTGCGGCAGGTCGCCCTCGAGGTAGCGGATCCCGTAGCGGGTGGCGAAGCGCAGGCCGCGGCCGGAGAAGCCGCCGGCGATCTCGATCACCTGCTCGACCTCGCGCGACTCGATCGCGCGGGCGAGCGCGGCGTCGAGCGCGGCGTGGCGCGTGAGGAGGTAGCGCTCGAGGCCGCCGGCGCCGGAGAGCGCCTCCCAGGTGCGGTCGACGGGGCGGAAGGCGCGGTAGAGGGCGCGGCCGCGCGCGGAGCCGAGCGCGGCGGGGGAGAGGCCGTTCTTCACCCACACCATCGAGGTGAACTCGGCGGTGGGGCTGATGCGGCTGGAGTCGCTCATCGGCGTACGGTAGCGCGCTTCTGGCCGCGCGGGGTGTGCTTTTTATGCTTGACGGGAATCGCGGCGGCGGCGCGCAGGCGCTCGTCGATGCCGCGGCGGGCGCGGCCGAGGGCCTCGCGATCGCCGAAGAGCTGCGTGGCCCAGTCGGCGGCCATCTCGAGGGCGTGGAGCTCGAAGGCGAGCTGGCGCGCGTCGACCTTGCGATCGAGGTGCCCGAGGCGCTGCGCCCCGGCGATGGCGCCCTCGAGCGCGCCCAGCCACTCGCCGAGGATGGCGGCGACGCGATCGCGCACGGGGCCGGGGCGCCCGTCGAACTCCGCGGAGGCGGCGGTGAAGAAGCAGCCGCCGCGCGACGCCTCGTCGGCGGCGTAGCGCAGCCAGCCGTCGCACAGCGCCTGGAGCCGCGGCAGCCCCTCGTCGGCGGAGAGCGCGCCGCGCCCCACCGCCTCGACGAAGCGCTCGCGGGCGAGCTCGAGCGTGGCGAGCTGCAGCGCCTCCTTCGAGCCGAAGTGAGCGAAGAGGCCGCTCTTCGACATGCCCAGCGCCGTCGCCAACCGCCCGACGGTGAGCGCCTCCAGCCCCTCGGCGGCGGCGACCTCGAAGGCGACGCGGAGGATCTCGGCGCGGGTGCGCTCGGCCTGCTGCGCGCGCCAGCCGGTCGCCGTCACGACTGCGCGCTCGACGGGAGCGCGGGGAGGGGGCGCGCGGCGGCGAGGCCGAGGCGGCGCGGCAGGCGGAGCCCGCGGACCATCTGCCCGACGGAGAAGCGCAGCGCGGCCCAGGTCGGCGACATCGTCGGATCGGGCTCGCGCCCCTCGGCGATGCGGCGGAGCTGGAGCGCGTGCCAGCCGCCCTCGGCGATGAGGTCGAGGCGGCGCGAGAGCGTGCGCCGCGGCCGCACCGTCGAGCGCTCGGCCGCGCCCGAGAGGAGCCGCGCCGGGAGGTCGGGCTCGACGGCCAGCGGGCGGGCGAGGCCGACGACGTCGAGCGCGCCGTCGGCGAGCGCCTCCTCCATGGCCGCGCGCGTCCGGAAGCCGCCGGTCACCATGAGCGGGATGCGCGAGACGGCGCGGACGCGGCGCGCGAACTCGAGGAAGTAGGCCTCGCGGGCGCGGGTGCTGGCCTTGGTCGGAGCGGGCTCGGGGGCGACGCCGCGCGCGTCCATCATGCGCGCCGACTCGTAGGTGCCGCCGGAGATCTCGAGGAGGTCGACGCGCTCGGCCTCCAGCAGGCGGACGACCTCGAGGGCGTCGTCCTCGTCGAAGCCGCCGCGCTGGAAGTCGGCGGAGTTGAGCTTGACCGAGAGGATGAAGCCGGGCGCGGTGCGGGCGCGGACGGCGCGCACGAGCTCGACGAGGAAGCGGGCGCGCGCGGCGAGCGGGCCGCCCCAGGCGTCGGTGCGGCGGTTGGTGAGCGGCGAGAGAAACTGATTGACGAGATATCCGTGGGCGCCGTGGATCTGGACGCCGCTGGCGCCGGCGCGCTCGCAGCGCTCGGCCGTGCGGGCGAAGGCATCGACGAGGGCGGGGATCTCGTCGGGCTCGAGCGCGCGCGGGCGGCCGAAGGCGCCGAGGAGGCGGACCGGCGCGACCGCCGACGGGGCCACCGGGGTGCGGGCGACGAAGCGCTGCACCTGGCGGCCGGGGTGGCTGATCTGGACGAGGTAGGCGGCGCCGTGCGCGCGGGCGGCGGCGGCGACGCGGGCCTGGGCGGCGAGGGCGGCGTCGTCGGTGGAGTCGTCGAGGACGACGTTGCCGGGGTGCTCGAGGTAGCGGCCGTCGACCATCACGTTGCCGCTGAGGAGGAGGCCGGCGCCGCTCCGGCCGAAGCGCTCGTAGAGGCGGACGAGCCCGGGGGTGGCGCGGCCGTGGCGATCGGCCAGCCCCTCGGACATCGCCGCCTTCGCCAGGCGGTTGGGGAGGCGGGCGCCGTTCGGCAGCGAGAGCGGCTGGTCGAGCATGTGGAGGAACTTAACGAACGGTCGTTCGTTTGTCAATCGAACGTTCGTTCGATGATTCGGGGCGGGCCGCGGGCGGGGCGCGCGGGATACGCTGGGGCCGTGCAGCTCGTGCGATCGATGTGGGGGACTGTTCTCGTCGTGGCGCTGGCGTCGGCGCCGAACCTCGCGGCGGCGCGGCCGGAGCGCCTCGCGCTCGACCTCGCGGGAGGCGCGCCGCCGATCCAGCTGGTGCTGGTGCGCGGCGGGACCTTCACGCAGGGGTCGCCCGCCGACGAGAAGGGGCGCAAGGACGACGAGGCGGCGCGCGAGGTGACGCTGACGCGCGATCTGTATGTCGCCGAGACGCCGGTGACGCGGGCGCAGTTCGCGCGCTTCGTCGGCGCGACCGGCTATCGCACCGAGGCGGAGAATGGGAAGTCGGGCGGGTATGGCCTCGAGGGCGGGCAGCTCGTCCAGCGGCCGCAGTACACCTGGCGCTCGCCGGGGTACGCGCAGGCGGAGACGCACCCGGTGGCGCTGGTGACCTGGGCGGACGCGGTGGCGTTCACCGAGTGGGCGTCGAAGACGACCGGGCGGCGGGTGCGGCTGCCGACCGAGGCGGAGTGGGAGCACGCCTGCCGCGCGGGGACGTCGACGCCCTGGTACGGCGGCTACTCGCCCGACGACGCGCGGGCGCTCGGGTGGTTCGGCACCGTCGGGGAGATGGGGACGCACCCGGTGCGCGAGAAGCGGCCGAATGGGCTGCAGCTCCATGATCTCGTCGGGCACGTCTGGCAATGGACGGCGGACTGGTACGGGCCCTATGGGACGGGGCCGAAGGTGGACCCGGCGGCGACGGCGACGCCGACGCTGGCGGCGGGGGAGGAGGCGCGGCGGGTGCTGCGCGGCGGGTCGTTCCGGACGCCGTTCGTGACGGGGCGCTGCGCGGCGCGCGGGCGGGCGACGCCGGGGACGCGCAACGCCGACGTCGGGTTCCGCGTGGTGGTCGAGGCGGACGAGACGGCGCAGGCGGCGCCGCCGGCGACGGGGGTGGGGACGACGCGGCCGCCGACGACGCGGACGGCGCCGCAGGCGTCGACGAGCTTCGTCGATGTGGTGGTGCTGGGCGGGGCGGTCGCGTTCGTCGGCGGGGTGATCGCGCTGTTCGTGGTCGCGGCGCGCGGGCGGCGGCGCGGCGGGGCGCGGCGGTTGACCGCGGGCGACACCATCGAGGGGGTGCGGACGGTGGCGGCGGAGGACGGCATCCGCATCTTTGCGCCGCCGTCGGCGGCGGGGACGAACGCGCTGGTGCGGTATCGCGCGAACGGGAAGACGCGCGAGCAGGTGGTGAAGCTCGAGCCCAGCGTGGCGGGGCAGTTCGTGTACACCGGGGCGCGGCCGCAGGAGGTCGTCGTCGTGGCGGCGGCGGCGGCGGCCGTGGCGACGGCGGTGAACGCGTCGGCCTCGTCGCAGCCGCAGTCGTCGTCGTCGGTGCTCGATGACCCGATGCCGGGCTCGTCGTACTCGGGCGGGGGCTGGCCGTCGGCGTACTGAACGCGTTCAGTGAACGTGATCAGCGGAATCATCGTCGGCGCGGGCGCCGGCGCGGGCGACGGCGGGGCCGACGGCTGGCGGGCGGCGCGCACCGCGCGGTCGATCGCGCCGATCGCCGTCGGCGCGCCGGGCGACGGCGGCTGGGCGTGGCTGCTGGTCGCGGGGGCGTGGCGCGCCGGGGAGGGCGACGTCGAGGCGCCCGAGCCGAGCGCGACCGGCCGCGAGGTGATCGGCGTGGGGCTGGTGCGCGTGCCGGCGGCCGGCGAGGGGCCGGAGGAGCTCGCGCCGGCGGCGGGGTGGGCGCGCTCGCTCGACGAGAGCGGCGGGCTGCTGGCGCCGGCCGCGCTGGCGGCGCTGCCGGTGGCGAGCGCGCTGGTGCCGGCGTCGTGGCTGCCGGCGATCGAGGCGGCGCTGGCGCCGGCGGGTGCGGCGCCGACCCCACCGGGGCGCGACCAGGCGGAGGCGCTCGGGCGCGCGCTGTCGACGGTGGCGGCGGCGCGGCGCGCGCGCGTCGTGCGGCTGCCGTCGCTGGACGTCGCCGTCGATCCGCGGCCGCGCGCGCTCGAGGTGGTGACCACGCTGCAGATCGGCGGCGCCGAGCGCGTCGTCGCCGGGCTGGCGCACGCGCTGCCGCGTCGCGGGATCGCGCCGGTGGTGGCGGTGCTCGGGCGCGCGGGGCGGCCGCCCGTCGACGACGCGCCGCTGGCGATCGATCTCGGCGCGGCGCGCGCGCGCGGGACCCTCGCCGAGGCGATCGCCGACGTCGCGCGGCGCGGCGGCTGCGATCTCCTCCACGCGCACCTCCTCGGCGGGCGCGATCTCGAGGCGGCCTGCGCGGCGGGGCTGCCGGTGGTGGTCACGGCGCACAACGCGCGCGCCGGCTGGCCGGCGGGGCTCGACGGGATCGGGCGCGACCAGGCGCGGCTGGTCGTCGCCTGCGCGCTCGCCGTCGAGGACGAGCTGCGCGCGGCGGGGCTCGGTGCGCCGTTGCGCACCGCCTGGAACGCCGTCGACGTCGCGCGGCTGCGGCCGATCGACGGCGAGGCGCGGCGGCGGGCGCGCGCAGCGCTCGCGCTCCCGTCGGAGGCGCTGCTGCTGGTGACCACCGCGAACGGCCGCACCCAGAAGCGCCTCGATCGGTTGCCGGCGGTCGTCGCGCGGCTGGCGGAGCGCGGGCGCGACGCGCGGCTGCTCGTCGTCGGGGATCTCGACGGCGGCGGCGCCGACGCGCGGGCGGCGCGGGCGGCCTTCGACGCGGCGCTGGCGGCCTCGGGCGTCGGCGGGCGCGTGCGCGCGCTCGGCCTCACCCACGACGTCTCGACGGCGCTCGCCGCCGCCGACGTCTACGTCTCGACCAGCGCCTTCGAGGGGATGAGCCTGGCGATGCTGGAGGCGCTCGCCGTCGGGCTCCCGGTCGTGGCCACCGCCGTCGGCGGCGCGCCCGAGCTGCGCCACGCCGGCCCCGGCCTCACGCTGGTCGACCCCGACGCCGACGCCGAGGAGCTCGCCGCCGCGCTCGCCGCGGCCTCGCCGCTCGACGCACCGGGGGTGGCCGCGTGGCGCCGCCGCGTCGATCGCGACGTCGCCGCCCGTCGCCACGCCGCGCTCTACCGCCGCGCCATCGCCCCGCGCGCCGCCGCCACGCCCGGCGGGATCATTCTTGTCATCAATAATTTCTCGACGGGCGGCGCCCAGTCGAGCGCGCGCCGCCTGCTGCTCGGCGCGAAGGCGCGCGGCCTGCCGGTCCTCGCGGTCACGCTGCAGGAGGAGCCGTCGAACCCGACGCCGGGGCGCCGCGCGCTCGAGGCCGCGGGCGTGCCGGTCCTGGCCGCGCCGCCGCCGGAGGTCGCGGTCGCGCGCGACGCCGTCGCCCCCATCCTCGACGCCATCGACGCCCGCCCCGAGGCGCGCGTCCTCTTCTGGAACGCGCTCGCCGAGCACAAGCTGCGGCTCGCCGACGCGCTCCTCGATCGCCCGCCCGTCGACGTCAGCCCCGGCGAGATGCTCTTCGAGGCGCTCGATCGCTTCGTGGCGCGCTTCGTCGGCGAGCCCGAGGTCCCGCTCCGCGACGCGCGCGACTACGGCCGCCGCCTCGCCGCCGTCGTCGTGAAGTGGGCCGGTGAGGCCGAGCGGGCGCGGGCCCTCGGCGCCCCGGTGCACGTGATCCCGAACGGCGTCGTCGTGCCCGAGTCGCCGGTGCGGCGCGTCGCCGACGGGCGCATCGTCATCGGCACCGCCGCGCGCCTCTCGCCGCAGAAGCGCCTCGAGGAGCTCGTCGAGGCCCTCCGCCTGGCGCTGCCCCGCCTGCCGCCGTCGACGGTCCTGCGCGTCGCCGGCGAGGCCGAGCGCGGCTCGCACGACTACGCCGACCGCCTCCGCCGCGACGCCGCCGGCCTCCCCATCGAGTGGGTGGGCGAGCGCGACCCGGCCGCGCTCCACGCCGAGATCGACCTCTTCGCGATGGCCTCGGCGCCCGCCGGCTGCCCCAACGCGTCGCTCGAGGCGATGGCCGCCGGCCTCCCGGTCGTCGCCACCGACGTGGGCGGCGCGCGCGAGCAGGTCGACGGCGGCGCCGGGATCCTCGTCCCCGACCGCGATCCCGCGGCGCTCGCCGACGCGCTGGTCGCGCTCGCCCACGACGAGGCGCTGCGCCGCACGCTCGGCGCCCGCGCCCGCGCCCGCATCGCCGACCGCTTTTCCGTCAAGCGCATGATCGACGACTACCTGTCCCTCCTCGGCCTCGCGCCGAGCGCGGCGGCGGCGGCTCGCGTGCCGCCTCCATTCACACGGAGATCGTGAGGTCGGAGCTCAGACGGAGTTTCTTGTCATTCAGAAACTCTCCGTCCGCGCTCCGCACTCCTTCCTCCGTGTAAAAGGAAGCGCCTCGCGCCACGAAGTCGCGACGAACAGGCGCGGGTCAGCGACTGGGGTAGGGGCTACGCCTCGGGAGCCAGCAGCGGACGGCGTCGCGGTAGCGCTCGTAGTCGGCGCCGAAGAGGCGGACGATCTCGGCCTCCTCCGACGGGCGCACGATGGTGTTCCAGATGAGGCCGCCGAGGAGGACGTAGCCGACGACGACCGGCGACCCCCAGCCGACGGCGACGCACAGCCCCTGGCCGAGGCCCGCGACGGCCATCGGGTTGCGCACGTACCCGTAGGGCCCGGCCACCACGAGGCGTCGCGTGCCGTCGACGGGGAGCGGCGTCCCGTCGCCGAGCCGCGCTATCGTCCAGCCGCTCCACAGGCCGAGCGCGTTCAGCGCGGTGAAGCCCGCCGCCGCCACCGCGAGCTGCCCCGCGAAGGCCACGCGCGGCAGCCCCGCCGCCTCCTCCACCCACACCAGCAGCGACGGGATCACGCCGAGGAGCACGCTCCAGAAGAGCGCGATCTGCAGCGCGGTCTTGGCGACGTTCACCCGCGCGCTGGCGACCTTTGCTTGACGATAAATCGGCGCCTCGCGCGAGGCGAGCTCCAGCACGAAGACCACGCTCACCAGCGCCGCCGGCGCCATCAGCAAGAACGCCAGCCACCCGCCGCGCGCCAGCCACGCCCACGCCGCGACGTGCAGCGTCGCGTAGGCGCAGCCGCCCGCCGAGAGCCCGGCGACCACCAGCCCCATCCGATGGCCGCGCGCGCCAGCAGCCCCGCCGCCACGAGCGACGCCACCACCAGGAGCGCCCCGTCGGGCAGCACGAACGCGAACAGCGCCGACGGGTCGTTCCCCGGCGGCAGGAACGGCGCGCGCGCCGACGGCCACGCCAACAGCAGCGCCCAGAAGGCGATGACCGCCAGCGCCTGCACCAGGAACCAGGCCGCCGCGAGAGGCGCGCGTCGCATGCGATCGCACGATCGAGGACTCCGCGGTCGCGGTCAATTCTGGGTAAGCTCCGCCCATGAGCGAGAGGGCGCGGCGCACGCCGCCGGGGGCGCGGTACCGACGGGCGGAGGGGCTCGAGCTGACGGTGCGGCCGTGTGATTGGCCGCGCAACGTGACCGTGCGGCCGCGCAACGGCATGCACGCCGAGACGCTCGACGGCGACGCGCTGCGCCTCCTCACGCGGCTCGGCCGCTGGCACCGCGCCGACGAGCTCGGCTGCGACGACGCGCTGCTCGCGCGCTGGGAGCTGTCCGACCTCCTCTTTTGGTCAAGCGCAAATCCGACGCGCGCGCTCGGCGGCGAGCCGATCGGCGCGGGCTCCCACGACGGACCCATCGCGCTCGCGCGCAACGCCTACGTGCGGCCGCTGGTGGCGCGCGGCGACGCGCTCGACTGGTTCGACTTCATGCCCCGCCGCGGCGAGCTCGCCGGCGCCGAGCTCGTCGGCATCGACGTCGCCGCCTGCGCGCTCGGTCACGAGATCCTCCGCGCGCGCGTCGTCTGCTGCCCGCGCCACGGCGCCGCGCTGCGCTGGCTGGTGCCGCGCCTCGACGGGCGCCACACCCGCGCCGAGCTCGAGCGCGACCTGCCCGACGTCGCGGTCGCCCTCGAGGCGCTCGACGCGCTGGGCCTCCTCGAGCGCCGCGCCGCGCCCGCCCTCACCGCGCCGCCCGCTGGTCGCGCGCGCGTCACCTGGCTCGGCCACGCCGCCGTCCTCGTCGAGGCCGCCGGCCGCCGCCTGCTCGTCGACCCCATCATCTTCCCGGCCTCCGTCCCGCAGCGTCCCGGCGACGTCCCGCCCGACTGGCGCGACCTCGGCCCCGTCGACGCCATCCTCATCACCCACGGCGACAACGATCACCTCAACCCGTCGACGCTGACGCTCTTCCCGCGCGAGACGCCGATCTTCATCCCCGAGGCGCCGATCCGCCGCGCGCACCAGGTCGACATGGAGGCGCTCCTCGCGATCCTCGGCTACGGCGACGTGCGCGCGCTCCCCGACTGGGGCGAGGCGCGGCTCGGCGACCTCACCCTCACCGCCGTGCCGTTCCTCGGCGAGGACTGGGGGCTGCCGCTCGCCAAGTGCACCTGGCTCGTTGACGCGCCGGAGGCGACGCTCTACTTCAGCGCCGACTCCGCCTTCATGCCCGAGGTCTACCCGCGCATCCGCGCCACGCACACCGTCGACCTCGCGCTCCTCGGCGTCACCGGCAGCGAGGAGGCGCACGTCGCGCCGCCCGGCTTCGGCTACGGCGACTTCTACGAGGGCTGGATCCCCGACGAGAAGCGCAACGAGTGGATCGTCCACACCGCCGGACCCGCCGAGTCCGCCGAGGCGGCGCGGCTCCTCGGGGCCCGCCGCGCCTTCGGCTACGCCGCCGGCGGGACCAGCTTCCACGAAGTCTCCTACTCCGACCGCGGCACGCACGCCGACCTGGCGGCCCTCCTCGCCGGCGGCCCCTGCGAGCCGGTCACCCTCGGGCTCAACGTCCCGTATCTGATAGACAGGAACTAGCGCGCAGGCTTCTGGAAGAGGCCGCTCACCACGAAGCCGAGGCCGCTGTGGAGGGGGCCCTCGTCGAGCCGCGTCTCGTGCTCCTCGAGCGACAGCACCTCGAGCGCGGCGAAGTCGGCGCGCAGCATCGCCGCGTCGTAGAGGAGCGCCGGCGAGCGCGGCCCACCACTGTTGTGCTTCGGCTGGTACTCGAGCTGCTTCGGGGTGAAGGCCTCGATGACGACCAGCCCGCCGGGCGCCAGCGCGCGCACGATCGTCGCGTGCACCGCGGCGCGCAGCGGCGGCGGCAGGTGGCAGAAGATGCTGGCCACGCCGTCGTAGCTGCCGTCGGGCGGCGCCCACGCGGCGAGGTCCCCCTGGCGCGCGTCGAGCTCCACCCCGCGCGCGGCGGCGAGCGCGCGCGACTTTGCCGGCCCCGCGTCGGAGATGTCGAGGCTGGTGACGATCGCGCCGACCGTCGCCAGCCAGACGCCGTTGCGCCCCTCGCCGTCGCCGGGGACGAACCAGCGGCTGCCCGGCCGCACGCGCGCGCGCTGCGCCGCCAGGAAGGCGTTCGGCTCGGTGCCGTAGCGGTAGCCGGGCGTCTCGGCGTAGCGCGCCTCCCAGAACTGCCGCGGATCGTCGCTGTCGGGCGGTCGGCTGCTCATGGCTCGTTCCTCCGTCTCCAGTCGTCCCAGTAGGTCCGCGCCGCCTCGGCGCCGCACACGGCCGTCGTGCAAAAGATTCCAGGTCGCGACGTCGACGGGCGTCGCGCGCTCTTCGTCAGATCGAGGCCCACTCACGGCGTGAAATGAGCATACTGCCGCCCATGCGGAACTCCTGGAAGAGCTCGATGGCTGCGGTGACTCTCTTTGCTGTGGGCCTCGTCGGTGCGAGCGCGTCGTCCGCGCTGGCGCGCGAGGTGAACGGCGTGACGCTGCCGGACTCGGCCACCGTCGAGGGCAAGGCGCTCACCCTGAACGGCATGGGCACGCGCAAGAAGCTGTTCGTGAAGGTCTACGTCGCCGGCCTCTACGTCGAGAAGGCGTCGAAGGACGCGCAGGCGCTGGCCACGTCCGATCAGGTCAAGCGCGTGCGCATGGTGCTGGTGCGCGACCTCGGGCGCGACAAGATCGTCGACGCCATCGAGAACGGCGTGAAGAAGAACATGCCGTCGCAGCTCACGGCGCTGCGCGGGCGGCTCGATCAGCTCTTCGGCGTGGTGCCGGATTTGAAGAAGGGCGACGAGATCTCGATCACCTACGAGCCGGGCAAGGGGACGACGCTGGTGTCGCCGCGCGGGCAGATCACGCTCCCGGGCAAGGACCTCGGCGATGCGCTCTTCTCGGTGTGGCTCGGGCAGCACCCCGCCGACGACGATCTGAAGACGGCGCTCGCCGGCGGCTAGGTCGGGGGGGGGAGATGGACGACCGCCCCACGATCGACCCGACGAAGGACGCGCTGCCGCGGGTGTCCGCCGCGCCGCGCGCACCGCGGCCGGCGCTCGTGGTCGTCTGGGCGCGCGAGGAAGAGGGGCGCGTCGGCGAGGTGGTGACGGTCGAGCGCAAGCTGGTCCTCGGGCGCGGGGGCGCGCGGCCGGACGATCCGGCGCCGCGCGCGCTCTTCGTGCGGCAGCGCCCGACGGGCGACCTCGACGCGGGGCCGCTCACGTCGCCGCGCCTGTCGCGACTGCAGCTCACCGTCGAGCCGTCGCCCGACGGGGCGGCGCTCGTCGTCGAGGGGCTGGGGCGCCGCGGGCTCACCCACAACGGCGCGCCGGTCGCCCGGGCCACCGCGCGCCTGGGCGACACCGTCGGCATCGAGGACGAGCTGCTCTTCGTGGTGGCGGCGCGCCCGACGGTGATGCCGGCCGCGCCGAGCTGGCCGGCGGAGGCGGCGTTCGCCTTCGGCGCGCCCGATCTCGCCGGCGTCGTCGGGGAGAGCCCGGCGGCGTGGCTGCTGCGCGAGCGGCTGGCCTTCGCGGCGCGCGCCGACGCGCACGTCCTCCTGCTGGGGCCGAGCGGCGCCGGCAAGGAGCTCGCGGCGCAGGCGATCCATTTGTTGTCTAGCAGGCGCGGCAAGGCGCTGGTCGCCCGCAACGCCGCGACCTTCCCCGAGACGCTGATCGACTCCGAGCTCTTCGGCAACGCGCGCGGCTACCCCAACCCGGGGACGCCCGAGCGGCCGGGGCTCGTCGGTGAGGCCGACGGCGGGACGCTGTTCCTCGACGAGATCGGCGAGCTGCCGACGGCGCTGCAGGCGCACCTCCTGCGCGTGCTCGACGCGCGCGGCGAGTACCAGCGGCTCGGGGAGGCGCGGGCGCGGCGGGCCGACCTCCGGCTCGTCGCGGCGACCAACCGGCCGGTGGAGGCGCTCAAGCACGACCTCGCGGCGCGGCTCGCGCTGCGGGTGACGCTGCCGTCGCTGGCGGAGCGCGTGGAGGACGTGCCGCTGCTCCTCGCGCACCTGGCGGCGCGCGCGGCCAAGAAGCTCGGCGGAGCGCCGCCCGCGCCGACGGCGGAGCTGGTCGACGCGCTGGTGCGCCACCGCTTCGTGCTCGAGGTGCGCGAGCTCGATCAGCTGCTCTGGCAGGCGCTGTCGGAGAGCCCGCCGGGGCGGCTCGAGCTGACCGGCGGCGTGCGCGCGCGCCTCGCCGCGCCGCCCGCGACGACGCCGGCTCCCGCAGCTCCCGTCGAGCGCCCCGAGCCGACCCGCGACGAGATCGCCGCCGCGATGGCCACCCACGGCGGCAGCGTGAGCCGCGCCGCGCGCGCCCTCGGCCTCGCCAGCCGCTACGTCCTTTACCGTCTACTGAAAAAGCACGGCCTCGAGGCCGGCCCCGACACCGACGACGCCTAACTCTGGTTGCATCGACGGGGCGGCGGGGAGCTGGCGCCGGATCGAGTCCTTCACGTTCGCGTCGACGGGGACAGTGCGATAGCCGTACGCGACGTGCCGGTCGCCGCATCGGGTTCAATCTCGCCGATGGCGCCGACGACGCGGAATGATCGTGGCGGGTATGCGCCTGCGGCTGCTACGTGTTCAGCCAACGTCGACGCAGCGAATTACAACGCTGCCGTTCGGCGGTAACTGAAGGAACGCCTCTCCTCCGCCGTTGCCGGGGATACCGAGGAATCCGGGGCGCCAGCGTGTGATCTTGATTTTCCGTCCAGCGACGGCGGAGTACGGGTCGGTGAAGCCGCCGCTTCGCTGGTGCGGAATGTGTCCCGTCCATCGGTGTTCGGATAGGGGGCTCGATCCAGGCCGGATCTCCGTCGGCGGCGTGACCGCGTAGAGAAGTTGCGAAGGGCCATCGTTCCGGGGTCTCTCGCGGTTACCAAGCCAGCGAGGAGATCGG
>Ga0272446_1005892_pt1 | contig 13176 bp, 13 predicted proteins | sample YNPCB0061_FD_194587 | JGI IMG/M metagenome (GOLD analysis project Ga0272446, IMG submission 194587) | Hot spring microbial mat communities from Yellowstone National Park, WY, United States - YNP-CB-006-1 | ecosystem: Environmental > Aquatic > Thermal springs > Hot (42-90C) > Sediment | place... | reverse complement strand
CGAGTAAGCAGGGGATCATCAACACACCGAACCAGCCGATGTAGAGGCGGTTTTCGGTCGAGGTGATCCACTGACAGAACTGTTCCCAGAGGGAAGCCCGCTCTTGTCTTTGAATTGCAGTGGTCATAATTAAATGATTCCTAATGACTGAATTTTATGTTTTGGGCGAATACCCATAAAATAAATGTACGGTAAACCCCCTGCTTTGTAAAGATACTTAATACTAACTTCTTCCCCAAGACTGAGTCGTGACTGCCATGATGTTGATTAGGGTCTGGGGCTGGATGCCAAAGTAGACCACGATCGTGCTGATCAGGATGCCCGGCAACCGATCGGACCAGGTGACGGCGGGGATGTTGTCTGGCTGTAAGCGCCCGAAAAATGCCTTGTCAAGGAGGATGAGGAAGTAAACAGCGGTTAAGCCTGTGCCAATCATACAGAGAATAGTTTGAAGGGGGAAAACGGGGTAACTGCCCCGAAAAATGAGAAATTCGGCGACAAAGCCCATCATGCCGGGAATGCCAGCGCTTGCCATTGCCCCCAAGACACTCAGACTGCCGATTAGGGGTAGTCCTCTTTCTGGGTTGAATAGACCGCTTAACCGATCGAGGTTTCTTGTCCCTGCCTTTTGATAGATCACACCCACTAGCAAAAACAACAGGGCAGAAATTAATCCGTGACTGACCATTTGTAAGGTTGCCCCAGTGAGGGAAAGGGGGGTGTCCGCCGCTAAGCCCAACAAAATAAAGCCCATGTGCCCTATGGAACTAAAGGCGACCATCTTTTTCATGTCCGTTTGGGTGATTGCCACCAGACAGCCGTAGAGGACGGTTCCTACTGCCCAGATAGCCAGCAGGGGGGCGAATTGCTGCCATGCTTGGGGGAAAATGCCCAAACCAAACCGCAACAGTCCGTAGGTGCCCAGTTTGAGGAGTACCCCCGCCAGAAGGACGGATATGGGTGTGGAGGCTTCCACATGGGCATCGGGTAACCAGGTGTGGAGGGGCACTAGGGGAATTTTGATGCCAAAGGCAAGGAGGAGGGCAAGGAGGAGCAAAGCGCTATTAGGAGGAGAGAATTGGCGGGCTTGTAAATCGGCAAAATCAAAGCTGAGGGGCAGGCTGTTCTCGCTCAGACCCACCATCCCGTAGCAGGCTCCCAGCAACAGAATCCCCGATAGGGCGGTGAATATCAAAAATTTGGTGCCGGCATAGCCCCGCCTTGCTCCCCCCCAAATGGAGATCAGCAGGTAGAGGGGAATCAGTTCCACCTCATACATTAGGAAGAAGAGGAGGGCATTTTGGGCAAGAAATACGCCAGCTACTCCCCCCGCCAGGAGAAAAATGAGGCTGTAGTAGAGTTTAGGGCGGCTAATCCCTGGGGGGCTACTGTAAATAGCAATCCAGATGAGCAGGCTATTGAGAGCTACTAGGGGCAGGGAAATGCCATCTATCCCCAAGCGGTAGTTGATGCCCAGGGGGATAATCCAGGGCAGGTATTCCTGGAGTTGGAGGGTGGGTTGGGTGGGGTCAAATTGGCGATAGATGAGGGCTGTAATTACTAATAGGAGGCTCCCGCCAAGGAGGGCTAGGTTTTTCGTGACCCGATCGCGACCTGCAGGGAGGAGCAGGATCAGTAGTGCCCACAGAACGGGGAACCAGAGAATTGTACTCAGCATACTAGGGCAGATAACCTACCATCATGGATTTGGGAAAGCGCACCTTGGGGCGGCTAGCGTACTTGTCAGCAGGGTCGCGATAGCCAGCGGGGCACACCACTACCGATCGGTAGCCCTGCTGGGGCAGTCCCAAAATTTCGTCGTATTTAGCAGGAATGAATCCTTCCATAGGGCAGGTGTCTACGCCCACCATAGCAGCAGCTACCATAAATTGTCCCAAGGCAATGTAGACCTGTCGGACTGCCCATTCATCCAGGCTCAGGGGTGGTTTCTCCAGGAATCCCTTTAACATATTGCCAAAGCCCGCCAGCGTATCGATCGGTACGCCCTGCACTTCTGCCATGCGCTCTAGGTAACGATCGGCGTAGGCGACATCGAGCTGGGTTTTGATGGCAAAGACAACTAGATGGGAGGCTTCCACTACTTGGGTTTGATTCCAGGAATGGGGGAGGAGTTGTTGCCGCAGGTTCTGGTCTTGGATGACAAAGAATTTCCAAGGCTGGAGACCGAAGGAGGAAGGAGCTAAAACCAGACTATCTTCTAGGGCTGACCAAATGGGGTCAGGAATTTTACGGGTGGGGTCAAACTTCTTGGTGGCATAGCGCCACTGTAAATTACTAACTAGCTGGTGGGGCGCAATAAAGTTGTCCATGCAAATATCCATTGGGGTTGGGTCAATTATAGGGGCGAGACACCAGGTAGATCCTCGATCGTTTTGACTAACTTTGCCCCTGCTTGGCTTCTGGGGAAAAAGGTCTGTAAATCCTGACGCATCCGATCGAGTCGGTCTGGCTGATCCAATAGGGACTGAATGTAGCGGGTGACAGACTCTGGGGTTAAAGGCTCGATGTATTCGGGCACGATCGTTTTTTGGGCATAGATGTTTGCCCAGCTTAAAAATTTACCCCGTCGTTTAATTTGGCTAACCACTAGACGATTGATCAGGCTACTAATGCCCCTGCCTATGCCCGGTAGGTTACTCAAAATGCCCGGCAGTCCGTCCCACGCCTGCATGGCATCCCATTGATTAGTAGGTAATAGGACGATCATGGGTACAGCCAGGGCAGCTAACTGGGCGGTATTTGCCCCTACGGTGGTGATGCAGAGCTTTGCTCCTAAAAACAATTCGCTCGCTGGAAAAGCTCGATGGATTTTTACCCTTGTTCCCCCCGGCGCAATCAGGTATTCCCCTGCTAAAGTACCGCCATAGGTGGCTAAATCCTGGGGTGTGAGGGTAGGAGCCAGGGCAATATAAAATTCTAAATCGGGATAAAGGGGAGCTAACCGATCGGCAACTGCCAATACCAAGGGCACTCCCTGCCTTAGTTTCATCCCCTTAGAGCCGGGCAGAAAAACTAGATAGTTCCCCGATCGGGGCACGCAGTCCGTAATGTCTGCCATCAAATCCCCAATTATCGCTCCCTTTCCCCCTGCCCTAATCCCACTGTGTCTGAGGGCAAACCGATCGATCCATGGCACCCACCGGGCTTCCCATTCGGCATAGATTAAAGTTTTGTAACCCAACCGCCGACCGATCGCTACTGTAAAAAACTGATCCCCCCCTAGAAACACCACCACCCCCCGTTCATACCAATCCCAATCCGGCGTTTTACCCCACAACAAAAAGTCCCAAAACCGATCGGGGCTTAAGACCCTAGCCACACCAGGAAAACTTTCCACGATCGTTGTTTCCCTACCGCTGGCATGGCTACAGGGGGAAAGCACCACCGAAATCCGCCATAACAATTCTTTACGATCGGTAATTGCCCTAACCACAGGATAAACCCAAGTGGTTACCTCCCCTGGACCATTGCTTAATATAACTACATCAATCATTTCCGTTCCACTTCGAGTTAAAGTAAGGGCAAGTAATAACTTTTTAGTATTGGGTTTTGTGTTGTTAAGACAACTGTTTGATTCCCCTAAGCCTATTATCGGCGTAATTCACCTCTTACCACTCCCTACTTCCCCCAGGTGGGGCGGCAGCTTAAAGGAAGTGATCGAGCGCGCAGAGCAGGAAGCGACTGCCTTGGCATCGGGTGGGGTAGATGGCATTTTAATTGAGAACTTTTTTGATGCCCCCTTCACCAAGGGTACGGTAGACCCTTCCGTCGTCAGTGCGATGAGTTTGGTAGTGCAACGCATTATGCAGATGGTGCCCCAACCCGTAGGCATAAATGTACTAAGAAATGATAGCCGTAGTGCGATGGCAATTGCAGCTTGTACGGGCGCGCCCTTTATTCGGGTAAATGTTTTGACGGGGGTAGTCGCCTCAGACCAGGGCATTATTGAAGGAACCGCCTATGAATTGATGCGTTACCGGCGTGAATTGGGCACCCATACTAAAGTTTTTGCTGATGTTCTAGTCAAACATTCTGAACCCCTTTCTTCTCCTAACCTCACCTTAGCAATCCATGACACTATCCATCGGGGGCTTGCTGATGCTGTCATTGTTTCTGGCTGGGCGACGGGGAATCCTCCTACTATACCCGACCTCCAGGAAGCTAGACGGGCTTGCGACCGGACTCCCCTATTTATCGGATCGGGGGCAACCTGGGACAACATCACAGAAATTCTACCCCTCGCTGATGGGGTGATCGTCTCTAGCTCTCTCAAACGCCACGGACAAATTCACCAACCCGTTGACCCGATCCGTGTCCATCAATTTGTTGATGCTGTTCATCACTACACCAGTCCTAAGGCATTGATCCCTTCTTTGGAAGTGGGAGAACATATCCGTTAAGGTGAAACTGAACATAGGACAAGAACACCTACGGTGCGTTTAACCCGATCGGCGGTAAAATTAACTCTAAAGATTTAGGAACAAGCATAAATGAAAACTTTTTTACGGATTTTGTTTTTATGTGTATTAACGATCGGTTTGTGGCTTGGTTACAACCGATCGGTGGTGGCAGCGGATCTCGAAAAATTGCCCGATACTAACTTTGTGACCGTGGACAACAGCAAGATTGACCTCAATAATGCCAACGTCAATGCTTTTCGCCGTCTGCCAGGGATGTACCCCACCTTAGCAAAGCTGATCATCAAGAATGCCCCCTATACCAGCCTCGATGAGGTGCTAAAAATTGAAGGACTAACCGATCGGCAAAAGGCACGCCTCCAGGAATATATGGGAGAATTTACCCTCAAGCGCCCCGACAATTCTATGCAGCGGGAAAGGATTAACAACGCTAACTATCGCTTGTAGGTGAACGATCGGTTTGATGCCATCATTGTCGGGAGTGGAGCCGCTGGACTATACACGGCTCTTTGTTTTACTGAGCGGCTGGGCAAGGAAGGTAGGGTAGGGATTGTCACCAAGGCGAGTTTGCGCTCCTCGGCTAGTTGTTGGGCACAGGGGGGCATTGCTGCCGTTTTAGACCCCTCTGATACTCTGGATTTACACTTCCAGGATACCCTCAGGACGGGGGCGGGACTATGCGATCCCCAAGCGGTAGAAATTTTAGTCAGGGAAGCCCCCCGCCATATTCATCATCTCTTAGCTTTTGGGGTTAATTTTGACCGTACTGCTTCTGGGAGTTTGGCACTTACCCTAGAGGCAGCCCATAGCCGCCATCGGGTCCTACATAGTGCGGATGCGACGGGCAAAGCCCTGGTTGATACCCTCACCGATCGGGTGTTGGAGCATCCCCAAATTACCGTCCTGGCGGAAACCCAAGTTTTAGACCTGATCACGGAAGCCGGGCAATGCTTTGGGGTATGGGTGCAGTTGCCCGATGGGGGAGTCTTGCCCCTGCTTGGTAGAGTAACGGTTTTAGCGACGGGGGGGGGAGCCTACGTCTATAGTCAGACTACTAACCCGCCCACGAGTACGGGGGAAGGAGCAGTGATTGCCTGGCGGCGGGGCGTAAAATTGAGGGATATGGAATTTGTCCAGTTCCACCCCACCGCTCTATGTTTGGCGGGAGCGCCCCGCTTTTTGATTAGCGAAGCAGTGCGGGGGGAGGGTGCCTATCTCATCGATCGATCGGGTAGGCGCTTTGCCTTCGACTACCATTCCCAAGGGGAGCTTGCTCCCCGCGACATCGTCAGTCGGGCGATCTGGCAACATCTCTATCAAACTGGTGATGACTGCGTCTTCTTAGATTTAAGCCCCATTCCCTTAGAAAGGATCCGTCACCGCTTCCCCACGATCGGGCGGCTCTGTCAGGAATATGCCATCAACATTGAACAACAACCGATTCCCGTTACCCCAGCAGCCCATTACTGCATTGGCGGCATTGCCACAGACACGATCGGGGCTACTTCTATGCCGGGTTTGTATGCCGTGGGAGAGGTTGCCAGTACGGGTGTCCATGGTGCTAACCGATTAGCCAGCAATTCTCTATTAGAATGTTTTGTGTTTGGGGAAAGGTTGGCGCAATTTTCTACCCTCCTCGACTTACCATCCAAGATTCCGCCTATGCCCCAGGATTGGCAGACTGGTGACTACGACTGCGCCAAGACTGTAAGGGAAATTTGTTGGCGATCGGCGGGCATTATCCGTAGCCAAGCCAGTTTAGAGGAAGGTTTAGCCCAGTTAGAAGAGCTAGAAAAACAAAAACCCGATCGGTTGAGCCTCCTTCTTCTTACCTACGGGCGCTTAGTTATGGTATCAGCCCTCGATCGGCAGGAAAGCAGGGGCACCCACTACCGCCAAGATTTTCCTGAAACCAAACCAGAATGGCAGAAACATTCCATCCTTGTCCTAGATGAGCTAAGCCACCTTTAATCAGGAAACTGAGCCATAATTTCCGAAATCGTAAACAGGGCTTGTAACTTCAATCCTGCTTGGGCATAGCATTCCCTTGCCCCCTGCTCCCGATCGACTAGAGCAAACACATCTTCTACCCTATAACCCGCCTCCCGCAAGCGCCCTACTGCCAGGAGTGCCGATGCCCCAGTAGTCACCACATCCTCCACTACCACCACCCTAGAGCCAGGCGCAAGGGCACAACCCTCGATCGTTTGACCTGTGCCATGCTCCTTTACTTGTTTACGGACAATCAGACCATAGACCAACCGATCGGTATAGGCAGAAACCACCGTAATCGCCGAAACGATCGGGTCAGCCCCCAAGGTCAATCCCCCCACCGCTACAGTATCGGCAGGCAGCATCGCATACATAATTTCCCCGATATATCTTGCCCCCAAGGGATGCAAAGAAACCAACTTTCCATTGATATAGTACGAACTTTTCTGACCAGAAGAGAGGACAAAATCACCCTTTTTATAGGCATTTTGACCAATTAGTTCTAGTAGTTTTTGACGGATATAATTAGATGTCATAGTATTTAGAGAAACCCTTACAAAAGTAAATTGATCTGCTAGATTAGTGGCAAGTAATGTGAGGAGTTACCCGATGTTAACCAAAATTTTGACTGGTCTTGTGACGATTTCTTTAATTGCCGGTGCAGCACAGGCACAACCCCACCCCACGGATCAAGATTCTAACCCTGGCAATTTCCCGCCGGACTTTGCTAATAATTATCCTGCTACCTACGGTGAATCGATAACTAAGATATTAGACCTAACCTCCGACTTGAATATGCCCCCGGTTTTCATTGACCCCGATTTCCGGGATTTGAAAGTACAACGGCAGTTTAATTCCTTCCGATCGGCTGTGCGGGAAATGCTAGAACTGCAAACCAAGAGTGACCCCCTCATCCGCACCAGGGACTTGGCTAACCCCTACACTGCTTCCCTCTCTGCCTACTGTAGCTATTACCATCAAGTGAGCATTGAACAGCCTGGTTGCATCAAAGAGGAACCCATTGTCCTCACTCCCCCTGAGCCTGTAGTTCCCCCCCCTGCTTTCCGTCCTGCACCCCAGCCCCCTGTGCCTGCCCTTTGGTAAGTGCGGATTGGTTTAACCGGAGGAATTGCCTCGGGTAAGTCTACAGTAAGCAAGTATCTCCACGATCGTTATGGCATACCGGTTCTTTCTGCCGATCGGTATGCTCATTATGTTTTAGAAAATGTCATCAAAGACTCAGTCATCGATCGGTTTGGGAGCCAAATCCTTCAAAGTGGCACGATCGATCGGCGGACTTTAGGGCAGATCGTATTTAGTCAGCCAGAGGAAAGGGCTTGGTTAGAAAGTAAAATTCATCCGATCGTTAAAGAACTTATGACCAGAGATTTGCAAGAATATCCCAATCAAAACGTCGTTTTAGAAATACCTTTATTGTTTGAAGCAAAAATGACAGACCTAGTAGACCAAGTTTGGGTGGTTATTTGTTCAGAGCAAAAAATGATTGAAAGACTACAAAAACGGCATCAACTGACGATCAAAGAATGCCACGATCGAATTAAAACCCAAATGCCAATTCAAGCAAAATGTAAATTAGCAGACGTTATTTTAGAAAATGAAGGTACTTTAGCAGAACTATATCAACAAGTCGATCGAGTCTGTCAGTCATTACAATAAAACTCCAGAATTTAACTAGAGCGCAATTCCCCAAATCGACTACAATTGCTCCATCGGTTCACTAGATACCATGACGATCGGATACCTTGCCCTAGTTTTACACGCCCATCTCCCCTATGTGCGGCATCCTGAAAGTGATTATGTGTTAGAGGAAGAATGGTTATTTGAGGCAATCATCGAAACCTATGTGCCCCTGATTCGTATGATGGAGGGCTTCCGATCGGATGGCATGGATTTTAAGTTAACCATGACGATTACGCCCCCTTTAATTTCTATGCTCCAGGATGAGTTATTACAGGATCGTTTTGAAGCCCATTTAGCTCAACTAGAAGATTTAATAGAGCAAGAAATCGATCGGTATGAAAATAATCTCCATCTCAAATATTTAGCAGAATTTTATCAACAGGAATTTGCTAAAACCCGCCAGACATGGGAATCCTACGATCGGGATTTAGTTGGTGCCTTTAAGGGATTTGCTGACAGTAATAACCTGGATATTATTACCTGCGGTGCGACACATGGTTACTTCCCCTTGATGCAAATGTACCCCGAAGCAGTGTGGGCACAAATTAAAATTGCCGTCGATCACTATCAACAAATATTCGGTCGCAACCCCAAGGGCATTTGGATTCCCGAATGTGGCTACTACAACGGACTAGAGCGGATGCTAGCCGATGCTGGTATTCGTTACTTTTTAATCGATGGTCATGGCATCCTCTACGGACAGCCCCGCCCCCGCTTTGGTACCTATGCCCCAATTTATACCGAGTCTGGGGTAGCGGCTTTCGGCAGAGACCAGGAATCTTCCCATCAAGTATGGTCCTCCCAAGTAGGTTATCCAGGGGATGGAGTTTATCGAGAATTTTACAAAGACTTGGGCTGGGAAGCAGACTACGACTACATCAAACCCTACATCATGCCCAACGGACAACGCAAAAATGTCGGCATTAAATATTACAAAATCACCCAAAAAGGTTGCGACCTCGGTGCTAAGGAATATTACGATCCTTACTGGGCAAGGGAAAAAGCCGCCGAACACGCTGCCAACTTCGTCTTCAGTCGGGTAGGACAAATCGCCTACCTCCATGACATGATGGGCAGACCCCCGATCGTGGTTGCGCCCTACGATGCCGAACTGTTTGGACATTGGTGGTACGAAGGACCCTGGTTTATCGACTATGTGATGCGTAAAGCCTACTACGACCAAGACACCTACAAAGTGACCCATCTTTCAGACTATTTACAAGAAAATCCCCATCAACAGGTAGTCAGACCGGCTCAATCAAGTTGGGGTTACAAAGGTTTCCATGAATATTGGTTAAATGACAGTAATCGTTGGATTTATCAGCATTTACACAAAGCCGCTGAAAGAATGATTAAACTATCCCTACAAGAACCAGAAAATGAACTAGAAGAAAAAGCCCTTAATCAAGCTGTAAGAGAACTCCTATTAGCTCAATCTTCCGATTGGGCATTCATTATGACAACTGGTACGATGGTTCCCTATGCAGTCAGACGAACAAAATCCCATCTTTTGCGTTTTAATAAACTCTATGAAGATATAAAGAATAAACAAATTGATGAAAAATGGTTAAACAAAATTAGCTATTTGGATAACATTTTCCCTGTTTTGGATTATCGGGTTTATCGTCCTTTAGTTTAGTCACTTTTCTATGTAATTTCTTAGATGCTGATTAAAGAGCGTTTTTATTCTCTCTTTTAAGTTCTCTTTCTCCTGTTTTGCAGGTTCGATCGTTTCAAAAATCAGTGTTTCAAACCCGTTAGATAAACTCTAACTATTAACAGACTGGTTACTAGACTGCAATTCAGGCAGAACCAAACTACATTTATCTTGATGAACACTCAAATCAAACCAAAAGGTAGTACCTACTCCAACTTCACTTTTAAGATGAACTGTACTATGGTGTTTTTCGATGATATTCCGCACGATCGATAGTCCTAATCCCGTTCCTTCTAGGGTATGGACTCGGTTTTCTACGCGAAAGAACCGATCGAATATGCGTTTTTGGTCTTCCGGTTCAATGCCAATGCCAGTGTCTTCAATTTCTACCCGGACCCGTTCCACCGATCGGTGGGGCGCTGTCATATTCTGATCCTGCCAGCTATAAGCCCTTAGGTAGACCTTTCCACCAGGGGGCGTAAATTTGAGGGCATTCCCAACTAAATTTGCCATTACTTGCAACAGCATATCGTAATTGCCCCATACTCTGGCTAAATTTGGCGAGGTTTCTTTGATTAGGGTGATGCCCTTGTCTTTGGCGTTGAGTTGATAGGTGCGGATAGTTTGGTCGATGACTAGGTTTAGATCAGTGGGATCAAAGCGGTATTGCCTACCAGATTCGAGGCGGGATAAGTCTAACACATCGTTAACAAGGCGGGCTAACCGATCGGTTTCGCGGTTGGCGGTATCTAAAAATTCATGCTTTTGTTCGGGGGTGAGTTCAGCATCATACTCATAGAGGGTTTCAATAAAAGACTTGATATTAAAAAGAGGGGTGCGTAATTCATGGGAAACATTACTAATAAAGCGACTTTGAGCCGCATTCAGTTCTACTTCACGGGTAATGTCTTGCACCGTAATGGCAATCCCTTTGAGAGTGTTACTGTTGCTCAAAACCCGATTGATCCAAAATCTAAGGGAGCGGGTAGCTTCGCCATCCCCATTGATCGTCGATCGTAGCTCTCCCCCTTCCCTTTCCCCACTGGCAATTTCCATCAAGGGCAAGCTGAGTTCCGATTTCAGACTAGGGGGCAACAAATTCAGGATATTTGACCCCACTGCCTCCTCCCAACCCAAGATACTGAGGGCAGCCGGATTGACCAACACAACTTGTAATTCCAAATCCAGGAGGATTGCACCATCAGCGATCGTGGCAACAAAGGTTTCTAATTTCGCTTTCTCCGCCGTCAGTTCCTCTACATTCTGGGCTTCATAACTCTCTAGCCGCTCTGCCATTTCATTGAAACTGCGGATCAATTCCCCTAACTCCCCCCCAAAGGGCAGGTCGATTCTTTGTTTGAAGTTGCCCGCCGCAATGCTTTGCACCCCAGCCGCCAGTTCTTTGATTGGTTTGGTGATGGTTACAGCGTTAGAAGCAGCTCCCAAAATTACCATCGCCCAAATCGAAACAAAAACCGCTGTCGTAACATCCATGGTCAAGCCCGATGACACCACTACCGCCGGGTTGGGATTGATGCCCATCGCTAAAATGCCCACAGGTTGGTCTTGGTCAATTAGTTGAAGAAATACATCGGTGACCTGTCCTTGGGGCGTATCGTGCTGGCGGACAAAGGGACGGCGGGAAGAAGTAATCGCTTCTGGCAGTTGGAGACGGCGGGGCAGGGTCAGACCAGTTTGATCATTTGCCGCATCAAAGGGAATACCAAAATAGACTTCGCCAGTTAGATCGGCATAAAAAATGTAGCGGATACTAGAACTGCTGTCATAAAAATTTTTGGTTAGCCGCGCCAGTTCACTCCGATTATCCGTCGCCACCAAGTGGGAGACATTGGCAGCTAATAATAAACCAAAGTCTTTGCCAAAGCGGGTATCGTTGAGACGGGCATCAGTTTGAATATCATTTACTGCCCAAAAAGTAATAGCACTCATTAACAAAGAAACCCCGATCGTTAATACTGCCATTAACTTAGTTTGGAGGGTAAAACCCGCCCACCAATGTCTTACCGATCGCCACAAAAATTCCATCAAGCAACACTAGCTAAGGGGTCAGGAATATCAACCGAAGGGGCAATAAACTCCCCAGTGGCAACAAATTCGAGGCGTAATTTTAGCCAGGTAATAACCTGTGGGTCAGTAGAAATTACAGCTGCTTTAGGACTGGGGATTTGAGAAGAGAGTTCCTTAAATTGAGCTGTTTCTAAAAAGGCAGGGGATTCTATCAGCCAAAAGTCAATCTCTTTATTGCGAGAAATATAATTTTGTCGCCTTTCTTTGAGGGACTCGGCAAGGGGTTCTGTTTCTAATAAAAATTTCCGACTAGCAGCCACAAAATAATAGACTTTAGACTCAGACATGGTTAGATTTAGCTTGATATTGTAAGGATAAGTAGTTAATTTTAGCTGGTATCATAAACTCAGTTTGAGCTTTTTTGGGCTTAGGTTTAGGTTTACTTCTTGTTTTACTCCATACAAACCAGCCTAGTGCAATAATTAAGCTCCCGCTGATGACAAGGGCAATTACTACTTTGGGCAGAGGAGAGGGAGCCGGCGCTGGCGCAGGGATTGGTTCTACTTTGGGCTTGGGTCTGGGGGGTGGTGCAGCTACCTCCGTTGCGCCGGAGTTGTCCAGTTCTTCTTGTTCTGCCAAGAGATCGGCAATGGGGGCTTCTATGGTGGGGGCAGAAAAACTATGATGCTCTTCAGGAGGGGACTCGATCGGTTTTGTCTTTTTGGGTTTTCGGGCTTTTAGGTCGGGCTTAGGCAGGTTGAAGCTCTCTTCTTCGATCGTGGTGGTTTCGTTGGCTATGACTTTGGTAACTGAGGGGGGCGGCACAACCAATTTAGTAGACAGGTCTTCCGCTTGATTTGATTCTTCGATGACAGTAGGAGCCGATCGGGCAGCCGAAACAATCACAGTAGCGTTACCGGTGCCCTGCTGTCCAATGGGTATAGTCCTTGCCCAGTCCGGCTCATGTTCTCCCAATACGCGGCTATAAAATTGAATTGACTGCACCGGAATTAAACTTAGCTCGACTTCATCCACTACCTGATCCACGATCGGTGTGTAGTCTAGGTGCTCTGCTCCCGATCGGTTGAGAATAACAAAAAGGCTGTTTTCCTCCAGTACGACTTGGATTGTCAAGCCTTCTATGCCCAATAGGGATTCTAAGCGGTCTTTGATTTCCGTTTCCTGCATTACCTACCTCCCCTGGAATATAGCCTATCTTACGGGAAGGAACAAAGATTTTCAATTCGACTCTATGATAAAGTGCAACTGACTTTTAGAGGGCAACATTATGGCAATCGCTCCCCCTTTCTCTGGTATTGCTACCGTAACGATTTCAGTGAACGGCAACCCGATCGTGGT
>Ga0272446_1005891_pt1 | contig 13177 bp, 9 predicted proteins | sample YNPCB0061_FD_194587 | JGI IMG/M metagenome (GOLD analysis project Ga0272446, IMG submission 194587) | Hot spring microbial mat communities from Yellowstone National Park, WY, United States - YNP-CB-006-1 | ecosystem: Environmental > Aquatic > Thermal springs > Hot (42-90C) > Sediment | place... | reverse complement strand
TCTGCCATCCCTGGCCTTCGCAGCGACTCGGCGTCATCACCCAAGGCAGGAGCCCGGTGCGGTAATGCCGCACGCCGGGATCTGTGGAGGGGGTGATCAGCGATGGTCATCTCTACTCCGACTCCGTCCTACCTGGTGCGGTGTTGGAACGGCCGGAACGGGCGGCCGCCCTCCTCGTAGAACTTCTCGAAGAACTCGACGTAGTTCAGGCGCAGCGCGCACACCGTCGGGCTGAGCAGCGCCAGCGCGAAGTTCGCGGCGTGCAGCACGATCGCCAGCGCGACGCCGAGCGCCGTCGGGTGCAGCATCGTGGCCACGCGGTTGGCGACCTCGGCCAGCATGACGCCGGCCATCCCGAGCGCCATCAGGCGCGAGTAGGACAGGATGTTGCCGAGCGCGAGCACCAGCTCGAGCGGCGCCAGCGGCCCGGCGACGACGATCGCACCCAGCGTCAGCGCCCCGAGCGCGATCGCCGCCGCGCGCCCCGCCCACGGCGGCAGCTTGCCGGCGAGCGCCGCGATCCCGACGATGGCGATGGCCAGCATCGCCAGGCGCAGCGCCCGCGCCGCGGCCTCGCGCGCGTGCCCCTCGCGCGCGGCGTCGACGATCCCCAGCACCATCCCGAGGACCACGTGCACCCCGCCGAGCGCCAGCGTCGCGCCGAGGAAGGGCAGGAAGGCGCGCCGCCGGTCGAGGAGCAGCGGGTGCAGCCCGAGCGGCTCGCCGAACTCGCCGAAGACCTCGCCGAACGCGACGCCGAACACGATCGCCGAGAGGGCGCAGGCGATGGCCACGTGCGCCGCGCGCCGCCCGTCGCTGCCGCCCCAGCCCTTCCGCTGCGCGACGATCCCGAGGACCAAGAGCAGCGCGCCGAAGCCGACGTCTCCGACGATGAGCCCGAAGAAGAGCGGGAAGAAGAGCGCCAGGTAGGGCGTGGGATCGATCGACCCGTAGCGCGGCGGCGACACCAGGCCCAGCAGCAGCTCGAACGGCGCGAGGAGCGGCCGTTTGCGCAGCAGCACCGGGACCTCGCCGCGCTCCTCGCGCGCGATGGGCAGCTCGGCGACGTCGAGGCGCCCGCCGAAGCGCGCCGCCGCCATCGCCACCAGCGAGGTCACCTGCTCGCGCGGCGTCCATCCGTACAGCAAAAATGCGTGCCCGGTGCAGCCGCACTGCGCGATCGCCCGCAGCCGCGCCAGCCGGTCGAGCGCCTCGTCGCGCGCGCGCCGCAGCGGCGTCCCCCAGGTGCGCGCCAGCGCCTGCGCCTCCTCGTCGACGGCGCGCCGCTCGTCGGGGATCGCCTTGGCGCGTTTCAGGAGGTCGAGGAGCGCGTCGGCGATCGCGCGCGACGCCAGCGGCGCCGGCAGCTTGAGCTCCTCGACGCCCTGCTCGAAGAGGAGCCGCCCGACGGCGGCGGCGCGCGCCCGCGGCACGGCGACCAGCGCGGCCACCGTCCCGGGCTCGGCGTCGCGCCACTGCAGGTCGAACTCCCCGTCGGTGAGGCGGCCCAGCTCGTCGCCGAGCAGCGCCAGCGCGCGCGCGTCCTTGCGCATCACCAGCCCGACGAGGTGCGGCGTCGCCCCCGCCGGCAGCGTCGGGCGGATCGGCGTCAGCGCCGCGAGCAGCCGCGCGTAGCGCTCGGAGACCGCCGCCTCCTCCTCGAGCGCGCGCCGCCGCGCCGCGAGCTGCGCCAGCTCGGCGTCGAGCGCGTCGATCCGCGCCAGCAGCGCCGGCGACGCCGGATCGAGCGCGGGGGCGCGCCCATTCCCGCTAGACATCTTTTCGTCGCCGAGCGCCGGCAGCACCGCGTCGATGCGCGCCGCCGCGGTCTCGAGGAGCCGCGCCAGATCCCCCTCCGCCGACGACAGCGTCGTCGTCTCGAGCGGCAGCGCCGACGGCGGCGAGCGCAGCTCGAGCACGCCCTCGGCCTGCAGGAACGCCAGCACCTCGGGCAGCGACGAGCGCGGCGCGAGGACCTGCAGCTTCGCCATCGGTGCGATCACGGCGGCACCTTCTCGCCGAGCACCAGCGCGACGATGCGCGCCACCACCCGCGCCCGCCGCTCGTCGGCCCGCGCCCGCAGCCCGCGCACCACCACCTCGCGCGCCCGCGTCCGCGCCGCCTCCGCCTCGCGCTCGAGCTCCGCCCGCGCCGCCGCGTCGAGCTGCGCCAGCTCGGCCGCCAGCGCCGCGCGCGCCTCCTCGCGCCGCCGCGCCGCCTCCGCCCGCGCCGCGCCCACCAGCGCCTCGGCCGCGGCCCGCGCCTCGGTCAGCGCGCGATCGAGCGCGCCCTCATCCACGCGCAGCCGCGCGACGGTCTCGAGCTCGGACGGTGGGGCTCTCTCGGACGACATGAGCACCACCTGCACACGCAAACCTCGGACCGTCGCGACTCCCGTCGCTGCGTGACCATCGCGCGCAAGCCTTGCGTCGTCGCCGCGCCCCGTCGGAACGGTTGCGCTCGACGCCGCTACTTCGGCGCCGCGTCGCTGTCGGGCCGCTCGGCGGTGAGCCGCGCAATCGTCTGGAGCAGCCGCGTCACGCTCACCGGCTTCGTCAGGTGCTCGTCGAATCCCGCCGCCGCCGCGCGCCGCCGGTCGGCCTCCTGCCCATATCCGGTGATCGCCACCAGCTTCACGCCCGGCGCGCAGCGACCATCCTCGCGCAGCCGCCGCGCGACCTCGTAGCCGTCCATCACCGGCAGCCCGATGTCGAGCAGCACCACGTCGGGCGCGAGCGCCGCCGCCTCCTCGAGCGCCGACGCCCCGTCGAACGCCGCCCGCGTCGTGTAGCCGTGCAGCGCCAGCGCCTCCGCCGTGAGCGACGCCGCGTCCTCGTTGTCGTCGACGACCAGGATCTTCAAATGGCAGCCCGCCGCCGCCGTCGGCCGCCCGCTGCTCGCCGCCGTCGCCGTCGCGGTCGCCTTCGCCGCCGTCTGCGCGAGCGGCAGCCTGACCTCGAGCTGCGTCCCGCGCCCTCTCCCCTCGCTGTGCGCCTTCACCGTCCCTCCATGCAGCTCGACGAGCTGCCGCGACACCGCCAACCCCAACCCCAGCCCACCCTGTCGCCGGTCGAGCGCGCGCCCGCCCTGCACGAAGAGCTCGAAGATGCGCGGCAACAGCGCCGGCTCGATGCCGATGCCGTTGTCGGCGACGATCACCACCGCCTCGTCGCCCTCGCGCCGCAGCGTGACTCGGATCGACCCGCCCGGATCGGTGTAGCGCGCCGCGTTCGTCATCAAGTTGGTCAGCACCTGCGACAGCCGATCCTCGTCGGCGTTCACCACCAGCTCGCCGCGCTCGGCCTCGATGGTGACACGGTGGCTGCGTTCGTCGATGAGCGGCCCGACGCGCTCGACCACGTCGGCGACGAGGTGCTGCAGCGACAGCGGTTTTTTGTCTAGCGTGATCTTGCCCTGGGTGATCCGCGACACGTCGAGCAGATCGTCGACGAGACGGCTGAGGTGCCGGATCTGCCGGCCGAGGATCGCGCGCTCGCGGGCGCCCTCGCTCCCGGCGCGCAGATCGAGCAGGCTGAGCGCCGTCACCATCGGCGCCAGCGGGTTGCGCAGCTCGTGACCGAGCATCGCCAGGAACTCGTCCTTGGCGCGGTTCGCCGCCTCCGACGCGTCGCGCGCCGCCTCGGCGTCGCGGAACAGCCGGATGCGCTCGAGCGCCGCCGCCGCCTCGCTGGCCAGCGTCAGGAGATAGTCGCGATCGTCGGGCGAGAAGGGGCGGTACTCGCCGAACCCCAGCGCCAGGGAGCCGATGGTGTGGCCGCCGACCGACAGCGGCACCGCCGCCACCGAGTGGGTCCCCGTCTCGGCCAGCCGTCGCTGCGCGTCGGGATCGAGCGCCGGGGTCTCTCGGAACATGGGCGCGCCGCTGCGGAAGGCGTCGGTGATCGGCAGCGGCCGATCCACCGGGAGCCGGCGGTAGCGCGACGCCACCTCGTCGGGGATTCCGAAGATCCCGATCAACTCGAGCTCACCCCGCGCCCGCGGCATCGCCAGCGCGCCCACCGTCGCCCCGAGCGCCTCGCGCCCCTCGCGCATCAGCACCTCGGCGACGTCGGCCTCGCTCGTCGACCCGAGCAGCGACGCCGCCACCCGGTGCAGCCGCCCGACGCGCGTCATCGCGCGCTGCCGCTCGGTGACGTCGATGAACGACGCCACCATCCCGCGCACGCGCCCGCCCTCGTCGAAGAGCGGCACCGCCGTCCCGAACATGAAGGCCGAGGTGCCGTCGGCGAACGCCAGCTCGAGCTCGCTCGTCACCGTCTGGCCGGTGCGCCCCGCGCGCTGCAGCGGCAGCTCGTCGGTCGTGACCTCGCGCCCGTCGATCCGCGTCTTGAAGGTGAACGGGTACCGCCCGTCGGGCGGCGTGGCGGTCGTCGGGCCGCCCTCGCGCAGCCGCATGAAGCGATAGGCCGCCTGGTTGGCGACGACGTCCTTCGCCTCGGCGTCGCGCGAGATCCAGATGAGCGCCGAGCTCGAGCTCATCAGCGCCTCCATCTCGGCGGCGCGCTCGGCGGCGCGGCGCTGCGCCTCGTGGCGATCGGTGACGTCGCGGAAGAAGACGGTGATGCCGTCGGAGAAGGCGAACGCGGTGATCTCGACGTAGCGGCCGGTGATCGGCGACAGGCTCTCCCAGCGACGCGACCCGCCCTCTGCGAGGATCTCGCGATAGTGCTGCTCGAAGATCGAGCCGCGCGCCTCGGGGAAGACGTCGAAAAGGTGGCGCCCGACGACGCTGGCCGCCGGGCGCTCGAAGTGCGCCTCCGCCGCCGGGTTGAACGAGGTGATCGTGAAGGCGCGGTCGAAGGTGAAGAAGCCGTCGGGCATCGCGCGGATGATCTCGTCGAGGCGCGCCGCCGACGCCGCCTCGCTCGTGACCTGCGCCGTCACGTCGCTGACGAACGACAGCACCGACTTCACCTCGCCGTCATCCTCGGCGACGACGATGTTGTTCCACTCGCAGTGACGAACCTCGCCCGACTTGGTGACGTTGCGGTTGCGCGAGACGACGCTCGGCTCCTTCCCGCTCGTCAGGCGCTTCATCACCTGATCGACGAGCGGTCGGTCGTCGCGATGCACGATCCCCAGATCGTCCATGCTGCGCCCGAGCGCCTCGTCGCTGCGCCAGCCGAAGATCCGCTCGGCCGCGCCCTGCCAGCGCACGATGACGAGGTCGGCGTCCCACTCGACCAGCGCCAGCGACGAGCGCGCGAGCACGGAGAGCACTCCGCCGTCGCCGCCCGCCACCGACTTCGCGCTGCTCGCCGTCGCCATCAGCGACGACCCTACGATCGACTGAGCCCCGCCGCCAGCCAGACGAAATCGGGAACGTCCAGCACATCCCCGGGGAGGCGCTTCACGGCCATCCAGTCGCTGTCGGCGCCGGCGATCCCCTCGCTGGTGGCGAAGGCGATCTCGAAGCCGTTCCGTCGGAGGATCTCCTGCGTCTCCGGCGTGAAGTCGCTCGGCTTGCCGTTCGGGTAGGCGAAGTAGCGCGGCGCGCGCCCGGTCTCGGCGACGATGCGCTCGCGGCAGGTGGCGATCTCGAGCTCGGCGGCCGCGCGATCGAGCCGCGACAGGATGGGGTGGGTGTGCGAGTGGCCGCCGTAGACGGTGAGGTCCATCGTCGCGCGCACCTCGTCCCAGCTCAGCATCTCGCGCCCGCGCGGCGGCGGATCGCCCAGCTCGGCGACGAGCGCCCGCATCGCCGCGCGGCGCTCCTCGTCGGGCAGCCCCTTCAAGTGCTGCCGCGCCTTGGCCCCCAGCGCCGCGCGCGATTCTTGTCCATCAAGAACAATCGCCTCGCCCGACCACGGGAGCCGCACGCGATCGCGCGTCGTCGACTGCGCCGCCCACTGCAGCTCCTCGGTCCAGAGGAGCCCGTACCCGCCGCTGTCGATGAACGACGTCGCCACGAAGACCACCGCCGGGATGCCCAGCTCCTTCAGGATCGGGTAGGCGCGATCGTGGTAGTCGCGGTAGCCGTCGTCGAAGGTGATCAGCACCGCCGGCCGGCGGTCGCGCCCGCGCCGCGACGACCGCGCGCGCGCCATCAGCTCGTCGGGGTGGATGGGATCGCAGTGGTCGCGCAGCCAGCGCATCTGCGCTCGGAAGCTCTCGACCGGCAGCCCGGTGAGGCTCTGATCGGCGCCGTTGATGCGGTGGTACATCATCACGATCACGCCCGGCGCGCGCACGAGCGGTCCCGCGAGGCGCCACCCCCAGCGCGACGCGAAGGCGCGCTTCACCGCCTGCTTCGCCACCTGCTTCACCGTCGACACCGCGCTCATGTCCGGCGGAACCTCCCGAGCGCCTTCTTCACCAGGGCGCGCGCGTCCTGGTCGAGGAGCAGCATGAGCGCGCCGTAGACGGTCGCGCCCACCGCCGCGCGCACCCCGACGGTGAGGAAGCGCCGCCCGGGGACCAGGAAGATGACCGCCCCGTACATCGCCGCCGCCGCGATCCCCGAGCGCAGGAGCGTCATCCACGGGATGTGCACCGCCAGCAGCCGATGCCCAGCGATGGCCATCGCCAGCGACGTCGCCGCATAGCTGACCAGCGTCGCCACCGCGCCGCCGAGGATGCCGATGTGCGGGATGAGCACGAAGTTGAGCCCGACGTTGAGCGCCGCGCAGGTCAGCACGATCGCCATGATCGTCCGCGTCTTCCGGTGGATGAAGAGCCCGGCGCCCACCATCGCGTTCGTCCCGTCGACGACCATGCCGGCGATGACCCACGGGAGCACCGCGCTGGCGCTCTCGTATTTGCTGGACGCCAAAGACGGCAGGAGCTCCGTCGCCACCGCCGCCATCCCGGCGATGATCGGCGCGCCGAACAGCACGTAGGTGCGCAGCGAGCGATCGATGAAGGCCGCCGTCTCGTCGTGGCCCTGGCGATCCCACATCTGCATGTAGATGGGCATGATGGCCTGCCCGATCGACGCGATGACCGCCGCCTGCACGTATTGACACAAATTGTAGGCAGCGGAGTAGAGGCCCAGCTGCTCCTGCCCGAGGAGCCCGTCGATCACGTAGCGATCGCCGACGGCGAGGACGAGCCCCGAGAACTCGTAGCCGATCATCATCGGGATGCCGAACGAGAGGAGCTGTTTGTAGAGTGGCGTCGAGAACTGCCCCGCCGTCGGGAACGGGTGCCCGCGACGCACCAGCAGGATGAACAGCGCGACGACGGCCAGCGCCTCCGACGCCACGCTGGCCGAATAGAACGCCGTCAGCGAGCGCGAGATCACGAGGACGCTCGTCAGGATCAGGCCGAGGGAGAGGTACTTCTTCCCGACCTGGTACTTCATGAGCGCGGTGGTGTTCTGCTCGGCGCGCAGGAAGTTGACGAGCGCGCTCTCGAGAACCTGCACGAGGATGAGGCCCGAGGCGATGGTGATGAGGAAGCGAACCTCGGAGTGATCGCCCAGCCAGCTCGCCGGGACGAGGTGCGTGCCGCCGACGAGGACCATCATCACGACGAGCGCGGTGGCCCCCATCCCCAGGATCGTCGTCGAGAAGAGCTGCCCCAGCGTGAACTGGCTCTTCCCGGCGGAGATCTCGCTCTGGTAGCGGACGATGGAGTGCTGGATGCCGACCTTGCCGAAGGCCACCGAGACGCTGACGGTCGCGGCGACGAGGTTCATCGCGCCGTAGTCTTTGACCGAGAAGACGCGCGTGAGGATCGGGAAGGTGACGAGGCCCGCGAGCATCGTCATCACGCTCGCCAGCGAGTAGTGCGACGCCTGGACGAGGAGCCGCTTGACCGCCGATCCCGCACTCATCGAGCACCTCCGGTGCTCTCAGAGCGAACAATCAGAATCGCAATGTCTGCGAAATTGCTCAATCCGACGAGCCCTCTTTCTCGTCGGTGGCGCCCGCGCCCGAGCCTGCGTCCGCGCCCGGCTTGCGCCGCACGCGCGCGAGCGCCTTCACGAGGCGCTGCTTCACGACCGGCAGCACCTCGCGCCGCGCGCGGTAGACCAGCGCGCCCGGCCGCCAGCGGAAGGCGGTGACGAACACCGTCTCGCGCTCGCCCGTCGCCAGCTCGTCCTTGTACCGGTGATCGCCGCGCAGGAAGTCCATCACCTTGTGCTTCTCGGAGATGGCGTGCTCGACGATGTACCCGAGCAGCACCTGCCCCGGCTTCACGTTGCCGAAGTCGGGATCGAAGCCGCTCTGCATGAGGTAGACGGCGTCGCGGAACTTGTAGAAGTAGAACATCGCGATCACCTGCCCGCCCACCTCGAGGCAGTAGAGGCGCAGGCGATTTTTCGTCAAGCAGGCCTTCATCACCGCGCGGTGGAAGCCCACGTACTCCGGCGAGGCGAAGGCGTGCGAGAGCCCCGCCTGCGACCAGCGCTTGCGGTGGAGGAACACCAGGCGATCGACTCCCGCGTCGAGCGTGGCCGGGTCGTCCCAGACGAAGAAGCGCGCGTCCTTGTGGGCGGCGAGGAGCTTCTTGCGGATGTTCTTGATGCGGTAGCGACGGTCACGGTGCAGCGACGCCAGCCAGGCGTCCCACGTCGCCGGCAGGTCGACGTAGGCGATGCGCTCGTTGCGCCCCGTCTGCATGACGAGCCGCCCGCGCCGCACCGCCGCCTCCAGCTCGGCGGTGAAGGGGCAGCGCGGATTCATGTCTTGCAGAAAAAGGACGTCCCACCCGCCGAGCGCCACCACCGCCTCGGCCAGCGCGCGCGCCACCTCCGCCTCGCGCCCCTTGGCCAGGATCGGCCCGAGGTCGTCGGGGAAGGTGTCGCCGCCCGAGCCGACGAAGCGGAGGAGCCGCACCGGCAGCTTCAGCATCGCCTGCGTCTGGATGTAGACCGGCAGGAGCCCGACGAGCGCCCCGCCCGCGCGCGCGACGAGGAGGCGCAGCGCCTGCCCGCGCCCGTAGTGCGTCCACCACTGGTACTGCCAGTCGAAGCTCTCGAAGACGCTGGTCAACACCGCGTCGCGCTGCAGCGCCTCCCACTCCTCGGCGAGCGCGGCGAAGCCGGCCGCGCCGTCGACGGTGGTGACCTCGATCGCCGGCGTCGGCGAAGCGGCGGCGCGCATGCTACGTCCCCACCCCGCCGCTCTCGGGCTCGGGCAGCCCGAGCATCGAGCGCACCTTGGCCTTCATGCTGCGGAGCCTGTCGCGGACCGGCGGACCCATGCCGAAGGGGAGGGCGGCGAAGAGGAGCGGCTTCATGATCGAGGGCTGCCACGGTCGCTGGCGCAGCGACTCGAGGTAGTGCTTGCGCGCCTCGTCGACCTCGCCGCGCTCGAGCCGCTCGTAGGCGAGCCAGGCGTGCGCCTTGGCCAGCGTGCGGCGGATCATCGCGTCGGGCAGATCGATGAGCGCGCGATCGCGCTCGATGACCGGCACGATCGTCTTCAGCAGGTTCTCCGCCATATAGACGTTGTACTTCTTGGCCGTCAGGCGATCGGGCAGCCCCTGCTGGTACTGGATCGCCGGCAGATCGAGGAGGCCCACCGGCCCCTCGCGGCAGGTGCGCAGGTGAAAGTCGTAGTCCTCGCCCGAGCGGCGCAGCGACTCGTCGAAGCCCTTCACGCGCTCGAGGCGCTCGCGCCGCAGCATCACCGTCGAGGTGTGGACCAGGCTGCCCATGATCATCTTCGAGAAGATGTTCCCGACGCGCAGCCGCGCCGACCCGACGACGTCGGCGAAGTCGGGGACCAGCTCGCTGAGCGCGAACGACTGCGGGAAGAGCTCGTCATCGGTCCACCAGCGATAGGCCGTGTACATGTGCCGCAGGTAGCGCGGCTCGACGACGCGATCCGACGGATCGATCATCTCCATGTCGGTCCACGTCATCCCCAGCGCCGGGTAGCGCTCCATGCAGCGGACTTGCAGCGTCAGCTTCCAAGGGTACCACGTGTCGTCGGAGTCGATGAGCGCCACGTAGTCGCCGCGGGCGTTGGCGAAGCCGGCGTTGCGCGCGCTCGCCGGGCCGCCGTTCGTCTTGTACACGTAGCGGACGCGCGGATCCTCGACGGCGAGCGCCTCGATGCGCGCGCGCGTGTCGTCGGTGGAGCCGTCGTCGACGACGATGATCTCGAGGTCGCGCCAGGTCTGCGCGCGCACGCTGTCGAGCGTGCGGCCGATGAGGTGCGCGCGGTTGTACGTCGGGACGACGACGCTGACGAGCGGCGACGGGGCCATGGCTACGGACTCCTCACGCGCGAACCCCGAGGACGTCGAGGTACTGGTCGATCGACGCCTCTTCGGTGAAGCGGGCGACGTCGTGGCGGACGCGCGCCGGTCCGCGCGCGGCGTCGTCGAGCAGCGCGGCGATCCCGCGCCCGAGCGCCGCCGGATCGCGCATCGGCACCAGCGCGCCGCGCGTCGGGTCGGCCCCGGCGAGGATCTCGCGCGAGCCGCCGGGGCAGTCGGTGGAGATCACGCGGCAGCCGCAGGCCATCGCCTGGATGAGCGCGCCCGGCAGCCCCTCGAAGATCGACGAGAGCGCGAACACCTGAGCGCGCGCCATGAAGCGGAAGGGGTTGTGGTCGTACCCCGGCAGGCGGACGTCGTCGGCGACGCCGAGCTCCCGCGCCAACGCCTCGAGGGCGGCGCGCTCCTCGCCCTCGCCGAGGATCACCAGGCGCGCCGGGCGCTCCCGGCGGACGAGCGCGAAGGCGCGGATCAGCGTCGAGAAGTCCTTCTGCGGCGCCAGGCGTCCGACGCCCATCACCACCGGCGGCGCACCATCGGCGAACCAGGGATCGTCGAGCGCCGCCTGCGCCTTGGTCGCGATCGCCGGCGTGACCACCGGGTTGTAGATGGTCCGCAGCCGGTCGGGCGCAACCCCCAGCCCGTCGCGCAGGCTGTCGGCCACGCTCTCCGAGACGCAGACGATCGTTGCTGCTTGACGATAAAAGACGCGCATGAGCGCGCGCAGCACGTGGGGGCGCGCCCCCTTCATCTGATCGCGCGGCAGGAGCACGTTCGCCTCGCGCAGCACCACGCGCGTCCGTGTCAGCGACAGCGCGTTGGCCCACACCGCGAGGATGTTCGAGTGCTCGAGCGTCGCCAGGAGCGCCGCCGGCCGTTCGCGGCGCAGGTAGCGGACCAGCGGCGGCAGCGACGCCACGCTGCGCTTGGCCCGCAGATCGACGACGCGCACCCCCGGCGGCACCTGCGAGTCGAGCGGCCCGCCCGGGATCCCCACCACCAGGTCGACGGGGTAGCCGCGATCGCGGAACGAGGCGCCGAGCTGCAGCATCACGCGCTCGGCGCCGCCGTCGTCGAGCGTGGGGAGGAAGAGCGCGATCCGCGGGCGGTCGGGCATCGGAGTCGGCGCGAAGTCTAGCCAGAACCGCTCGTTCCCGTCGAGAGTGACGCGCGGGCGGGGATCTGATAGGGTCGCGCCGATGCGTTTGGCTGTGTTGGGAACTGGGTACGTCGGCCTCGTCGCCGGCGCGGGCTTCTCGGACTTCGGCAACGATGTCTGCTGCGTGGACATCGACGCCGACAAGGTGGCGCGGCTCCGTCGCGGCGAGATCCCGATCTACGAGCCGGGCCTCGAGCCGCTGGTGAAGCGCAACGTCGAGGAGGGGCGTCTGACCTTCACGACCGACATCGCCGAGGCGGTGCGCGGCGCCGACGTGGTCTTCCTCGCCGTCGGCACGCCGTCGGCGCCGGACGGGTCGGCGGACCTCTCGCAGGTGCTCGCGGCGGCGACCTCCGTCGGCAAGGCGATCACCGGCTACACGGTCATCGTCAACAAGTCGACCGTCCCCGTCGGGACGGCGACGAAGGTGACCGAGGCCATCGGCGCGGTCACGAGCCACCCGTTCGCGGTGGCGTCGAACCCCGAGTTCTTGAAAGAGGGCGACGCCATCAACGACTTCATGAAGCCGGACCGCATCATCATCGGCACCGACGACGAGCGCGCGCGCGACATCCTGCGCAACCTCTACGCGCCGTTCGTGCGCACCAACGACCGCATCCTGGCGATGGACGCGCGCTCGGCCGAGCTGACCAAGTACGCGTCGAACGCCTTCCTGGCGACGCGCATCTCGTTCATGAACGACGTCGCCAACCTGTGCGAGCGCGTCGGCGCCGACGTCGAGATGGTCCGTCGCGGCATGGGCATGGATCAGCGCATCGGCGCGAAGTTCCTCTTCCCCGGCATCGGCTACGGCGGCTCCTGCTTCCCGAAGGACGTGAAGGCCGTCATGTCGACGGCGCGCGAGGCGGGGCACGCGCTCGAGATCCTCGAGTCGGTCCACCGGGTGAACGAGCGCCAGAAGAAGCACCTCGCCGAGAAGATCATCAAGCACTTCGGCGGCTCCCTCGAGGGGCGCACGATCGCGCTGTGGGGCCTCGCCTTCAAGCCGGGCACCGACGACATCCGCGAGGCGCCGTCGCTGTCGATCATCGAGCGCCTCCTCGAGGCGGGCGCCGTCGTGCACGGGCACGACCCCGTCGCCAACGAGCAGATCGCCAAGGTGTTCGGCGATCGCATCAAGCTCTTCGAGCACAACTACGACGCGGTGGCGGGCGCCTCCGCGCTGGCGCTGCTCACCGAGTGGCACCAGTTCCGCCGCCCGAACTTCAAGCGGCTGAAGGAGCTCCTCCGCGAGCCGGTGCTCTTCGACGGGCGCAACGCCTGGGAGCCCAAGGAAGTCCGCGCCGACGGCTTCACCTACTACGGCATCGGCCGCCGCTAGCCTCACTCTTCGGTCATGGCGCAGGCGGCGGGGGAGAAGAAGCAGCAGACGCGTTTCTACGAGCTCGACCTGCTGCGGTTCTTCGCCGCCTTCTCCGTCCTCCTCTATCACTATTCGTTTCGCGGTCACGCCGGTGATTCTCCGTCGGCGCTCGACTATTCGATCCTCGCGCCGGTCACCAAGTACGGATATCTCGGCGTCGACCTCTTCTTCCTCATCAGCGGCTTCGTCATCCTCATGACGGCGTCGAGCGGCTCGGTGCGCGGGTTCGTGATCTCGCGCATCGTGCGCCTCTATCCGGCGTTCTGGATGTGCTGCACGGCGACCTGGATCGTCATGCTGCTCGTCGGGAAATGGGCCCATCTGCCGACCGGGCTCGAGTACGCCGCGAACATGACGATGCTGAACGGCTTCATCGACCTTCCCTACGTCGACACCGTCTACTGGTCGCTGCTCGTCGAGATGAAGTTCTATTTCCTGAT
>Ga0272446_1005890_pt1 | contig 13178 bp, 7 predicted proteins | sample YNPCB0061_FD_194587 | JGI IMG/M metagenome (GOLD analysis project Ga0272446, IMG submission 194587) | Hot spring microbial mat communities from Yellowstone National Park, WY, United States - YNP-CB-006-1 | ecosystem: Environmental > Aquatic > Thermal springs > Hot (42-90C) > Sediment | place... | reverse complement strand
TAATCCGATTTGAGCAACGCGCCAAACACTTCAAATCTTGGCTCCTCATTGCTTCGTTTTTAATCAATTTACGCACTATACTCAACTAAACAACTCTATCAATAAAAAACATACGGTACTTGTTGCTGAAACATTTATCCAGAACTTGGTATCTCAAATATGCGTTTTTATTGATGCTCATAATTCTTCTGTATTGAATGAAATGTAGTCCATTCCAAATTCCTTATTAGCCAACGAATTATAGCGGATATCGTCAATTTTTAAGGTTATTGTTTTGTCAGATGTGTTATCATACAAGACATTACAACTTGGACATTTCATATAGTTCAATTCATCTATGTTGTATGATTGAAATGGTAATCCGCAACTAAAACAATGAAGGTGTTTTTCTTTAAGTTCTTTTGCTCTTTGGTTTATTTCGCTGATTAGATTAGATAATTCTTTAAAAATATTTTCTTTATCGGGCCTGCTTTTCTTGGTAAATAAAGAATCAGCTTCAATCAGTTTCTTAACATCATCCTCCTTTAAATCGGATTTAGGATATGACTGAAATGAATATGTGTAATCAGAAGTATCAAATTTCAGATATGACTGAAATGAATATGTGTAATCAGAAGTATCAAATTTCATCTGAATTTGAAGTATGTATCTTACATAATCTCTTAACAGTTGAGGGAACTTAAATTTTTGTTTTAACTTTTCAGTGTACGAACTCAATAAAAATCTCTTGATGAAAATCCCTGCACGCTCAATAGAATCAGGGTCTAATGGATTTATTGAAATAGTTTGTAGAGTTTCATTTACAGCATTTTCTGAAAAATAAAACACACAGGCGTTTTGTTTTCTTAAAAGTTCTATTTGTTCTTGGGTGTTCTCTGGCTCGTTTGCAATAACAACTATTTTTTTCTCAAACCTTCCGAACTTTATTGTAAATACATTTTTAGCTTCAATGAACTCGATTTTATCATAGTGTGAATGTTCAGCCGAATATTTAGTATATGAACCATTCAACTTATATTCCAATGTATTTTTTAGTGTGTAGGTAATAATACTTTTTGCATATTGTCTCAGTCCGTTTATTATATCTTGCTCGTGTTTTTGTTTCTCAATATCACTTTTTTCGGGTTTTACTTTATCAAGTTCAATCCATAGTGTTTTGACATACCTGTAATGCTTATGATTTACTAATACATTTGTGTTCTTCAATGTAATAGATTGTATTGCTCGTTTATTTACTAAGTCAAAGAGGTCTGACTTTTGAAGCAACTGCAACCTCTTCTGAATCTGATTTAAAACATTTTCAGTTTCGCTTAAAGTTGCACCGTCCTGAGATGAACCACGATAATTTTCATCATCATAAACAGCACCAATTAAGCTGAGATTTCTTTCGGTTTTTTTGTACCAGCTATTTTGATCGTTACGATTTTTTAATAGTTTCTCATATTCGTTTAGAAATGTTTTAATGTCTTGGATTTCCTTTAAACGTGAATTCAAATAAACAAGACAACGTTGAACTAATGTAACGCAAAGCTGATTCTCATAAATATCAAAATTTAAGTCTAATTCTTCGTGTAAAATCCGGCTTGGCTTAAAACTGACAATGCTTTTATGAACCCAATCTTCTGTATGTGAAGCCAAGTATTGATAACTTTTCGATGGAATTCGTTTCGCTTTTGATACGTGAACCTTTTCAATTTCACGATGTAACAAGTAGTGAGGGACTCTGAAAATTTCTTCTAAATGAAAAAGTTTATCCAATAGAAGATTTTCAAATGCATTTAAGTTTAGCTTGTTTTTAATTCTGCGAATTAATGGTACTACACTAAATTCGTTTGGTTTTGATTTTTCTACATCAACTGCAATGTCAATAAAAATATCCTGAATGCTTTTGTTTTTGTCCAAAAGCAAATCTTGTTTAATTGCCTTATTGGTTGGAAAGTTAGAGTAGGTGATATCTTTTCCATTGTCAGCAAAACAATATCTGCCAAAGTCAATTTGATTTGGTAATTCCTTTTCAGAAACCGTTTTGCCCGTATATCTGTCAAATAGCATCATTACTTCTTGCTTATTTCCGTATCTAGCAAGTCCATTGTGAAACCAGGCTTTTGATTTTTAAAATTCTTATCAAACAGTTTTATATATTCTTCTTTAAATTTTGTAAGATTAGTTTTATCCAAGTCATAACGGTTTTTCAATGTCCTGAATAATCGGCTCGTAATTAAATGGTCAGTTGCAATGGCTATATCTTTTTCTTTATCATTCCCAGATTCCACAAATACACCAATGAATTTTTCAGCTTGATATTCCAAACGATTCCCAACGCCTATTCCTTTCTCCAACAAAAGAAACTTCATATGATCAGAATTTATAAAATCGTGAAACCTTTTGAAAGCTTCCTTATTCCCTTTTTCGGCCTTTTCAAATTCTTTATTTAACCAATCATATCTCACATTAAACTCTTCATCGGTTGCTTTGAAAAGCTTCTTGTCTGGGTGGTTTTTAGGCATCTCCATTAGATTTGAACGGTCGTATGTTTTTGGTGCAAATTCCAAAGTTGTTTCATCGTGGTTTGCAGTACCGATAAAACGAACATTCTCGGGTATTTTCAATTTACCACCAACTACCAGTTCAGGAAGCACTTCTTTTGGGGTATTGGTTAAGCTTATATACCTTTCGCTTGGCGATTGTTCCAATAACGATAAAAAGTCGGCAAAATAATGTTCTGGCCTTGAAAGATTCATTTCATCAAGGATTATCAGAAACAAAGTGTTCGCATATTTTGGCTGATTAGCCACATAAAGAGCTTTGAAAAAATCTGTTTCCTTGTATTTGTGTTCAAAGGAATTGTAATAACCCATTAAATCCATATTGTCCCTCCAGCCTGATTGAACAGCACAAATGCGATAAGGAGCTTTGTTCTGATTATCTGAGTCTAAGCCAACATAGTTAGAATCTGAAAGTAGTGCCTTTGCAAATTCTCGTGGCAAACTTGTTTTGCCAGTTCCACTTATACCTTGTAAGATTGAAATGGGAGACATATGTAACCCAGCTAGAAAAATGCGGATAGTGTTCAAGTCATAGTAAAATGGTTTGTCTGATTTAAAAGCCATCCATTGCTGAACGTAGTTTGCCAATGTTTTTAAGTCTGTTGGTTGCTTAGCATTTACACCCAAATGTTTTTTGCCAAGATGTTCTTTGTCTGCATCACATTTTTTTGCGAACTCAAAAGCATCAGCCTTTTTCAAAGATTCACCTTTAAGCTGATCAATAGTAACTGATAAATCATCAATTGTTTTTTTGAGTGATGCTTCACGCACTTTTGCACTTTCTATCTGATTCTTATATGCGTTAATTTCGATAACGTAAGAATCCATATTGCTCAAAATTCTTTTCAGCTCAAGTAATTCACCTTCGTTTATTTTTTCTTGAAATTCAGTAACCTTAGCTTGTAGTTCTTCTATTTTGGCTTGTTTGCCATCCAACTCATATTGCTCAGGTCGTTCATTCAATTCTCTTTTCAAGTTCTCAATCTCACGTTTCATTGAGGAGTTTTGCATAAGAATTTCCTGAGGGTCGGTGGAATCAAACGCACTCTCCAAATCTTCAAATGTTTGTTTCAGCTTTGCGTTTTCTTCTTCAATGGCAGCGAATTTTCTTTGTAAACGTTCTAATTCTTTTGTTTTTTCATTCAACGGATTGGAAAACTCTTCTCGTAAATTTTCCTCAAAATCGGCTTTGTCAATTTCAAAACGCTTTTTCTCTTTTTTAAACTCGTTTATCTGTTTCTCTAACTCGGAATTAGAAATCAAGCTCTTTGAAAGTTCTTCAAGATTCGTTTTGTGGAATGCTGAGAGTTCTTTTAATAGATTTTCGGTATCGGTGAAAACTTTCTTTTCGGTGTCTTGTATTGTATCCAATAAACGTCTGATAACCCCTGTATATTCACCATTGTCAAGAGCAAATTCTCTTTCAATTACTTCTTTTTCTCTACGATTGTAGTCCTCCAATTTTTTCTTTAAAACGGCTTCAAGCGTTTCGGTATTTTTTTTAGAAGTTTCAAACTCATCTTTTTCTTTTTTGGCTGAATTTACAAGGGTTTCAAGCTTTTTGTTTATGTCTTTGACATAGTTCCAATACTTAACCAAATCATCCTTGGCTTCGGCTTCTTTTAATTTAGCTTCTGATTCGGGGCTTAACTGTTCAACTGGTTGAACATTGTTCTTTTCCAATTCGTCCTTTTTAACCTCAATTTCCAATTTTTGATCATCGGTTAATGTTGGCTTAACCGTTTGAGTGGGTTTGCTCTGCTTGTGTGGCTGTTGCCTATTTTTATTTTTTTTGCTCATCTTAATTTTAGGTTTGAGTAATCGTTAATTAGTGATTTGAAGAAATCGTAATGTTTAAGAACATCTTCCTTTGATAAAGGTCTTAATTCTTTTTCGGAAGCGGTTTGTCCGTGTCCTTTTTCATTTCGCAGTTGAGCAATTTCAATAATTGGCTCTACACGATTTTTAAGAAGTTTAAACAAGATGGATTTGTTATCGTAGTTGAACGTTAGGATAAAAGAAGCTAAATAAGACAACAAGGAGTTTCCTCGAGCTAAACTTCCCTTACAAACGTTAATTATTGGTTGTGGAACTAATGTGTTACTAGAGAACAACCTTTGCCTATATATACCAATTAAACTTCGTTTCTTTTTTTCAAAATCAGAATCTTGCTCGCTATAAACTCTTTCGTAGAAGGAAATGCGTTGCTCTCTGTCTTGTTTAAAGATATTTTCAAGTGCATTTTGGATATTTAGGGAAAAGGAGAGGCTGGCATCAAGGTCATTATAGTTTTGTTGCTCAAGTAGAATGATGTTTTTTATAACCGATTCAATGTAAGTCTGCAAATTGATGTCAAGCGTTTTTGTCCCGATTGAAAAATCACTCAATAACCTTTCTTCAATTCGTTTATTCATTATTTCATAAAAATCAGATAAAGTTTTCCCTTCTAATGTTTTGGCATCAGAAAATCTGCCAATAATGCTTTTGTTCAGATTTTCATTTCCTAATTTAGAGATGTAGAATTTCAAAGAAATGCTATCACCGTACCCAAATGGGTCTGCAATTCTCCATTCCGGGTCAAAATATCCTTCTTCATTCTCCTTTAAATAAATATAGGTGCAAACCCAAACAATTTCGGGTTGGTCTTTCAAAAAACGAATGCTAAGCTGTTTGGAAAGTTTGTTCTTTTTTTCTTCATCTTCTTGCTTTTGCTCGCCTTTTCTGTTCGTGTTTTGAATTAGTTGTAAGACCTCTCTTTCGGATGGTTTGTTGAAAGTTTGCTTTTTTAAAATCAAATCATCAATAAAAAACGGAAGTTCTGTAAAATCTTCACCATCACCTTTTGTCCCTGTTACGATTTTGGGATGTTGACCTTTATCTTCTAAAATATCGGCTGGCTCGACTTTTTGAATGAAGTATGGATAAAGTTTGTCCTGATTTAAGTATTTAAAAACATAGCCAATTCTCCTTTTCCCTGAATTAACCACAAGACCCTCAACCTCATTAAGTTTTTCTCGTCCTTTTTCACTGAGTGAACCGTGTTCGCTTAGCAATCCTTTGCCTTGTAATTCAGCGGAAACCATTGCAATTAATTTATCATCAAGCCCTATAAGCAGTGCAATGGTTTCATTTTTAATACCGGGTTTTGCCCTGAACTTCAATACAACTTTTTGAAAGAAATTCAGACCGTGTTCAAATTCATTCGTTTCTACTCGATACATATAAAGCGGAATAGAAACCATAATGTATTTTTTTGATGGTCTTCGCTTGATATGGTGATATATATTATTGTATTCTATTTCCATACTGTTTGTCGGTTGAAAGATTAGTATAAAACTCGTGCAAGCCTTCAACATAGGTTTTTGCGAAGTCATCAGATAGCATTTCTCCGTCTCCAACTACTATTAAGAGTTTTTGAGAACGTGAGAAAGCCACGTTCAAACGATTTTCAAGGGTCAAAAATCCAAATACCTTTTTATAGTTTTCGTGAGTTCTGCTAATTGTATTTGAACGTACCGTACTTAAAATAACAATGTCAAATTCCTTTCCTTGAAAAGAGTCAACAGAGCCAATCCTTAATTTCTCCCTGCCATCATTTGTTTCACGATAGGGAAGTGTGATTTCAAAGCTCCCATCAGGTCTTTGTTCTGTATATCCTTTTTTTGAAGCTTCACGGAAAATTGCATCTACCTGTTTGGCGTAAAATGTAATGATACCCACACTTAAATTTTCAAAATTTGGGTCGGTTTTAAGCTCGTCTAAAAGTTTAACAATTCTGACTGCTTCTGCTTTTCTTGATTTACTTTTCCCGCTTTCTTCAATTCCTTGGACTTTCTTTACATCACAAAAAACGGCAACCTTATCTTGTGCCCAAGCCAAGCTCAAATTATGCTTCTTTAAATCTGCCTGATTTGAAATTCCCGCTTTTAGCTCGCCTCTGTAATAAACTTTGCTGATGAAATCACCGATAAATGGGTGCATTCGGAACTGTTCAGTTAATGTGATGGTACGTTTAGGGTTCGCTCCACTAAGATTTTTAAAGATTACTCCGAAAAGTGATTCTTCCAGTTTCTTTCTGGTTTCTGTTGTTAAGAATTTGTCCGAAAGTTTTGTTGAAGTTTCTTCTGCAATGTCATCTTCCAGTAGATGCGGTAGCTGATTTTGGTCACCAACCATAATAATTCTTTCAGTAGCTTTAGTCATTGGAATCAATAAATCCAATGGATTGGAACGTGCCGCTTCTTCAAGAATTACATTGTCAATTTTTGAATAGGCACTCATTTCTTTACCTCCTGCAACTTGGTTGGTTGCAGCAAGACTTTCCCCGTAATCTTTAATTGTATTTCTGATGTATTCAGCGTTGCCGTCTAAATCTTCTCTTAATTCTTCAAGAATGGCGGACACAAAAGTTTCTTCATCCTGGTAATCAATCGCTTCTTTTTGTTTGAAATAAAGAATTGCCATCTCTAACCAGTCAATAATGGCAAGATTGTTACCTGATGAGATTGAAGTGTCCATTGCATTCAATTGTTCAAGGTATTTCTCTTGCAGTTGTTTTATTTTGTCTAAAAACGATTCATCAGGATTATCAAAAGGTGCATCTTCTAAAATTTCATTCTCCGAATTGCTGAATGGCAAGTCTGATTTTTGCAATCGAACTATTTTCTCATAGCCATCATCATTATAGCTTTGAATATCGGTTCTTAATCCTCTTAATAATTTCAAATTCTTTTCAAGCGAAGCATCATTAAACTTTGCATTACCATTTATTTCCTGCCACAAGTTCCATAATTCATCACTAATTGATATAGTTTTTATTAAGGTTTCTATTTCGGACTTCAACTTTTCTTCATTGTTTTCGCTTTCATAAAGATTTTTTAAGTCGCTTAATCTTTTAGAAACTCGGTGTGCATTGCCTTTTGTAGAAAGGTTTTGCAATGAATTGTCAATGTTTAAGCGTATTTCTTTGATTAGTTCGTCTTCTGCCCGAATATTGCTTTGTGTTTCTTTTCCAACTTTAATGGTTGGCAAGCCTAACGTGTAGATTTTTGAAGCGATGTGTTCAACTGTGTCGTTTTGAAAAGCAGAAACAAGAATAAGTTTCGTGTCGTCTTTCTTTGACTTTTCAGCTATTTCAATAAGCCTGTCACAAATTGCAGCTACTACGGTTGACTTTCCTGTACCAGGTGGGCCCTGAATTACTGCAACATCAGGAGTATTGATAGCTATTTCAACTGCTTCCTTTTGGTTTTGGGTTAAGTCGCTAATTCCAAATTTTTCTTTTAGGAATTTTCTTGTCCGGTCAGTTAATGCCTTTTCATTGCGTTTTTTAATCAACATTGCATCGGCTAATCCTTCAATAGCAAACAATAAGTTTTGAGTAACGAATATTCTGTTTTCTCTCAAACTCTTTAAAGCTCTTTCTCTACGCTTATTTACAATTTCGTCCCCAATAAGTGAAACAATCAATTTGCCGTTATCAGGAAGTGTTTCCAATTCGTCATACAAATCAAAACTAAAATCATTATTTACTGATTTTACTCGGAATCGTTTACTGTTATCACTTTTAATCTCGTTTTCATTTTCATTAGGAACTTCTAATGATGTGTTTTGTAAATCGTCTTTATTGTCTTTGATGGTTGCTTTCAAATCTTCTGAAAGATTGTTTATTCGAATTCGAGATACACCGTCATCTAAATGACGAATTATAGTAAAGTTTAACTCACCTATTTTCTCTTTTAAATCGGTTGCTCTTTGTAGTTCAATTTCGGAATATATTTTCCAAAGAGATATCAGCGTGTTTCCTTTTGCTTCTTCTGCTTTGATTGTTTCAATGGCTTCTTTTGCCTTTGATGATTCCACAAAACTGATTGATGGGTAGGAGGCTATATTTAGTGAAAGAAAATCTTCGTATTTTTTTGTGAAAGGTTTGTTCCTTTCCTTTTGCATCAGCCATTTATTGTCTCTAACAATGATATCTACACGCTTATTTAAACCGTGAATTGTAAAGCTTAAATCGGTATTACTAGGATAAGTTTCTACAAAGATTACATCCCCAATATCTGATTGGAAAACATAGTCATTATAGAAATACTCTGATAGTTTATCAATTTTGGCATTCTTTTTAGTTAGCACAATGTTGTCACCAAAGCCAATATCTAATGTGTCATTGAAAAATTGAATGGAGTTACTTGAAAGATATTTTAATTCTGCCACATTGTTATTGAAATCTGTAATCCAGAATAGACCATTGCTGAAAATAGTATTGTTAGGATTTTCGATGTATAAGCGTAGCGGGTTTCCTTTAATACTGAATAGAATTTGATTGGCTTCAATCTGTTCTACTTTCAATAGAATTGGACTATTTTTCCAATCTATTTTCCCTGAAACAACTTTTGCTTTGAACGTTGATTTAAGTAATTCTTCTGGAAAATTATTTACTATGTCTTTTATTTCTGCCATTTCAATCTATTGTTAATACTCTTTGTGGAATACTCAAATCTTTAAGGTGCAACATATACTTCTGCTTGTCGCTTTGGGTGGAATCCACAACTCGAATTTTTTTAGCAGTATCAAGTAATATTGATTTACCTCCGTCTGCCAAACCTTTTCTAGGACTTATGTAAAACTTCACTCCGTTTAAAGGTGTAAGTCGAATTTTCGTTTCGTTATTTTCCTCTAAATACTCTACTTTCAATAATGACTCCATTGGCTCTATATCAGTCAACAAGAAGTTAAAAGCAGCAATTTCCTTTGGTGTGTTTTCGTCCATTAGTATTTCATCATAAACAGTTGGTTCTAAATCAAATGACGATTTAACTTCGTGATTTTGACTGTCAAAGTATTCGGTTTCTTCCCATCTACGCATTTGTATTCTTGTTACTTTGTTTGGTGTGTGTCCGCAGAATGGGCATTTTCTATTGTTATTAAACGGATAAATCAAGTTGCATTTTTGATTACCACATTTTAAAAGTTCGTTATTGGCAAGGTTCAAAGTATCAAACCATTCTGCCATAGTTGGTCTTTCAATGGGATTGTTTAAACCAACTTCAAAGTTTTTGCGGAATATTTCTAATAGGCGATTGGGAATCACATTAAAAGTTGGAAGCCCTGTTGTTCTTTCGTTTGTGTTGTCATCTTCATTATCTACCCAAGGTAATTTTCCTAATAGTGCTTGCTCTTCCAGTTCGGGTTCACCATCAGATACGTAATCGCCAATTAACGGGTGGTTTAATGTCAGCAACTCATAAGCAATTACCGCAAATGAATAGCAATCAGACATAGTCGTGTTTGGTGAGTTATTTGAGATAACTTCCGGTGCTCCATAAAAAGGAGTATAAATGTTATGAACTACACTTGTTTTGTATCTTAAATTGTCAAGGTCGATCAAAAACACATTGAATAAATCAGCTCTTTCAGATATAAAAACATTGTTGGGTGATAAGTCACAATAAGCAAGTCCTTTGCTGTGTAAAGCTCTTAATATGGCAGCTAATCTTATCAATACATTGTATCGCTTTGATAGACCACCTGTTTTTAAATACCATTCAGCTAGACTTTCTTTTACATTTTCCAATTTCAAACTAGAAAGAGGTTGCATTCCAGATGCAAATTCCGCTATATAACCGTTTTTTGGTTGTGTGATTTGTCGTAACGGAACTGAAAATATCCTTTTATCTAATCCTAAATTGAGCAAGAAATTTATTTTGGATTTACTTTCAGTTTCGTTGAATGATTGATTAAAAAGTTTGACAATGTGCTTTTTGTCATCCAACAAATAAGTAGTTCCCTGAGAGCCTTCGCCAAGTTTTTCAAGGACGTTATAGCTGATATTTTTTGAATCAATTACTTTCATTTATTTCTTATTTGTCCAAGTGTACAGTAAGGACTTATCGTCATTGTTTTTATCCTTCATTATATTTTCAATTTCCGATTGCAGTTCGATATTTCTGTTATCAATCGATATATTCTGAAATTTATCCTTCAAATAATTTTGAAACGCTTCTAATTTCAAGGGTTCTATTTCATCGCTTATCCCATCCGTAGCGATTAAAAAATCAAATGAGTGTCCAAATTCATATTTTGCGATTTTATAACGTTCATTCTTACCAGAACCCAAACAATCAGTTTCATTACTAAATTCTTTTTGAGTCGTTTCAAAATGTCTAAACAAACCGTCTATTCTTAATGAAATCATTACATCACCCAGCTGCCCTGCTATAATTATTTTCTCGTTTTTAAAAACAGATACAAAAGAATTAGTTGACCTGTAATCCTTAATAAGTCCATTATTTAGCTCAACTAAATGCTGCCATTGCTTTATTATTTTATCAGACAATGTATTGAAATCAACTTCCGAATTTTCTTTTTTCAAAATATCAATCACACATTCACAAGCCAACCGTGCACCATCATTAGAGTGAAGCGATGATCCAAGTCCATCCGAAACTGAGCCTATGAAAAATGTATCATTTTCAAAGACTTGAATGTAGTCCTGATTGGGAATGCTATCAGGCTTTTCACCGGAAACGGTTGCTTGTATGTATGAAATTATTTGTTCCATTAAAAGTCAAGCGTGTCATCATCTGGCATTGTCGGAACTTGAAGCATATCTGGCGTTTGACTTTTCATACGCTGTGTCACAGACATAGTAACAAATCGGAAGAACTTTCTAATGTCTCTTGCACTTTCCCCTGTCACCAAATATTCAGGAGTGCTTACAAATTTTGAAAGCATATTATGGTCGGCATCATCGCCAATAGCCATAGCAATCCGAAATGCTTTTGATGAACGTCCGTCATTGATTAAGGCGTTCATTGGCGATTCGTATTCATCAGTTGGGATTCCGTCTGTTAGCAATACAATTGTCGGTTTGTATGACCTTGAAGGAATTTGAACTTTGTCCTCAATCAAGTTTTTAATCAATGCAAATGATGCTCCCATAGGTGTTTTCCCGTTTGCCTGGTAAGCAGGTAGTGTTACCTCATTGATTGAAGCGAAAGGAATGTCGCAAGTAGCAGTGTCACCACCGAAACTAAACAAAGCAATATGAATTTCTGCTTTGTTACTATCTTCATCTTTTAATGAATTGATGAAGTCTTTCAATGCTATGTTCAAAGCATCAATTTTGCCGTTTGAACCCATACTGCCGCTGCGATCAACGGCAACGATTACGGGTAACGGTCTTGGTTTCTGAATTAAGAAGTCATTTAATGATTCCATTTTTTTGTTTTTTTAATTATGGAACAAAGTAAATACTCTCCTGTGCACTGAATCTGCACAGAATCCGAAAGTATAAAAAAGGTCGAGAAAAATGGCTCTTTTGCTTTTGCCGAAGTGGTGGCTTGTGCGGTTGGGGCAAAAGCAAATGTGCCATTTGTACGATGGCAATAGAAATTCAATTTTTTTTTGTGCGGTGGGGGAAAGATTAAAACGCAGCGGGGTCGGCAAGGAGTGTCGGCTCACTGGCTGTCCAATTGTTATATCGTTTCTATGTCTGTGCTCACCTGTCAAAATGGTTTAATATTTATCGTTATTAGTCGTCTGTTTATTGTTGTCGGGTCGTCTTTTAGCATTGGGCATAACGTTTTGCCGCTTGGCGTAGTGGCGATTTTCACCACAAATGTTGATGCGGAGAACCAATGTTTAATTAACCACAAATGTGTCTGCGGAGCACTGAACCGCCACTTTTGCCAAACCCGTGTTATGCCCAGTGCTTTTTTTCATAGTCTCAATTTTGCCAATTTTTTAAGTCCACCTTTATATTGGTCATATGTTAGTTTAATTCCATTAGTTAAAAGTGCAGTCAATCCTTCAACGTCTTTAGCTCCCATGTCGGTCAACTTATAGCTGTTACCAGTCCAAATACAAATCCATTGAGCCCAATGTCTATCCGTCCCTAAAGAATTAGGGAAAGCGAAATTACTGCTTACTTTTTCCCGTAAACTACTGCGCGATGCTGCATCTTTACCTTTGAAGTCATACCACAATGCAATTCGTAAAGTAAAAATATCTCCAAAGTCGGGATTTTTATTTTCGCAATGTAGCATATAGTATGGGTAAAATCCTTTGCCAATGTCACTTAATTCCTTAATGTAAAGCTTAAATTCATGAGGATTTGAACTTTTTTCAGGATCAGTTTTTTCAGGATCAGGATAATACTCAACTGAAGTTTTGTCAATTGTAAATGGTAAAACTTTCGATTTGCCAAGTCTTTTTGAAATGTCGTCAAACACACTGCGAGTATTAGGTGAATATTGTCCAATCAATTTTATTGCTTGTCTATGAGCTGGGTCTTGATATAGCTTTTTAATAAGTTGTAGAGCTTCTTTGTCCATGATTTGATTGTTCGTTAGTTTGTCGATATGATTTTTGAGGACAGATAAAAATATTTGTCCTTGTCCAGTAGTTTTTGTTTGTATTTGTTCACATACGACTGAAATGCTATTAAAGGAAACTGATAGTGCAGGGCAGCTCAAGTTATCATCTGCTGTTTCAGTTATTCTCCCGTCTGGTGTAAGATAAATTAGAACCTTAGGGATTATTGGAAAAGCTTTTATTAGGGATTTTTGATAATCTCTAACTTGGTCATTTTGTTCACCACTATCGACTTTATTCTCAATTCCAACAACT
>Ga0272446_1005889_pt1 | contig 13179 bp, 13 predicted proteins | sample YNPCB0061_FD_194587 | JGI IMG/M metagenome (GOLD analysis project Ga0272446, IMG submission 194587) | Hot spring microbial mat communities from Yellowstone National Park, WY, United States - YNP-CB-006-1 | ecosystem: Environmental > Aquatic > Thermal springs > Hot (42-90C) > Sediment | place... | reverse complement strand
TATATAAAAATGAAAAAGGCTACCTCCAGAGGAGGTAGCTTTTAGCTACAACAATTAAAACATATCAACCTATAAATTCACAATATAAAATGCTATTTTTCGGTACTCCATTAGCTTTTCAGCATTTGCAGGTATTTCCCTCGCATCAGTAGTTTCTACAAGCATATTTCCTTCCCTATCAAATACCCGTATCAATTTTGTCCCATGCTGTAAAGCGTTTGTAATAGCCTTACTTACTTTCGCTTCGAACTCTCCACTTACTTGCTCCACAAATACAGCCTCACTTGCACTGTATATAACTACATTCTCCTGATTTTGTTCTTTATCTTTTCCTTTATCTTTATTGTCTTTTGCTTCTACACTGAAAATCAAGAAGAAAAATACAAAAGCTAATGAAAATAATCTTGGATTTATAATTCTAAAAACATTCATTCTATTAGTTTTCATCTCTATTAATATTGATTTAAGTTTAATGATTATTTTTTCAGTTTTAGTTCTTTTACTCTGTTTCTCACTAAGATTTTTCTTTTCTCTTACTTTACTATTATATTCTTTCTTTTCTTTTGAGTAACTCATAAGCGATTTACCATTAGCCAAAGGATATGCCAAAAATATGGATAATTTGATAATCAATACTTTATGGACTTCTTGGATTTGCTGTTGTGCAAAAAAGTGTACGTTTTTAGATACAATATGTTCATTTACGTACAAATTCTGTGAGATTATCTCTATAAGTCGAGGTTTTTTTCTATTATTTGCTTATTTTTAGGGTTGATACAAGTTTTTTTTGAAAAATTTGTACTTTCTGGGGTACTGATTTGAACTTTTTTAGGAAACTTTAACAAAGTAGAATACAAGTATTTCATTTTTAGCTACTTAAATTTGCTTTATATATTTGATATTTAATTTATTTTAACAGTAAATTCTTCACGCAAGGTATTAATCCTGAAAACACAACACAATGAAAAAAATTTTCCTTCTTGCTTTTTCTTTTTTATATCTTTCTCATTCACACGCACAAAGTACGTTTGTCCCATTTAATACAGACTACTATCACTTAGTAGATAGGTACGAAATCAAAAAAGGAAGTTTTGCAGAGCATTTGTTTACTGCTATGAAACCGTACAGCCGCAAAGGGGTAGCGGCTTTGGCAGATTCTATGATTTTAAGGCAGGGACTTTCGCAAGTAGATAGGTTTAATCTGATTTACCTGCTTAATGATAATTCGGAATGGGCGGATAGCTTGGACAATAAAAGTAAAAAAGCGATTTGGAATCGTTTTTATAAAACTAAGGCTGACTTTTTTAGATTGAAAGACAATGACTTAGATACTTCTAAGGATTTTGATTTTCACCTTAATCCCGTTTTGCACCTAAGCATAGGCAATGATGGGAATAGCCAAAAAAGACCTTTTACTAATACCAGAGGAGCAGAAATCAGGGGTATGATAGCGCGTAGGTTAGGTTTTTACTCTTATATAGCGGAAAGTCAAGCTATTTTCCCTTTTTATGCTCAGCAATTTATTACTGACTTTCAAGCTGTTCCCTACGAAGGTTTCTGGAAAACCTACAAAGACCCGACAGGCACAAGTATTGTCAATGGGGTTGATTTTCTAACAGCAAGAGGCTATATTTCTTTTGACATTATCAAAAAATATGTATCTCTGCAATTTGGCTATGATAAAAATGCCTATGGGGTAGGCTACCGCTCTCTTCAACTGTCCGATTTTGCCAATAATTATACTTTTTTGAAACTCAATACCAAAATTTGGAAATTTAACTATTCCAATCTCTATACCCAGATGTTTTCGGAGTCCTTTGGAACAAATCGCCTTTACCCTAAAAAATACGTCATGTTTCATCACCTTAGCCTAAACCTGACCGATAATTTGAATGTCGGCTTTTTTGAATCTATTGCCTACGGGCGCGATGACCTTTACCGAGATGATACCTTCGAGTTGGCTTATTTGAATCCAATTATTTTTTATAGGAGTTTAGAACAAAATATGGGTAGCCAAGATAACTCTATTGCAGGGATTGATTTCAAATGGAACTTCTTGAAGCAATTTCAGTTTTACGGTCAGTTGGTCATAGATGAGTTGGTAGTGGGAGAGGTAAGGGCAGGAAATGGCTGGTGGGCAAACAAGCAGGCTTGGCAGTTGGGTTTCAAATACATAGATGTATTGAATATACCTAATTTGGACTTGCAGTTGGAACTTAATACCGTCAGACCTTTTACCTACACACACTTTGATAAGCCAAGACTTTCTAATTATACGCATTTTAGTCAGCCTTTGGCTCACCCTTTGGGAGCGAATTTTAGAGAGATATTAGCACTCTTGCGTTATCAGCCTATTCCTAAGCTAAGCCTGACTGCCAAAGTTTTCTCAACCAAAATGGGCAGAGATTGGGACGGCAAAAACTGGGGGAGTGATATTTTGTTGGACAATACGACCAGAGAACTCGAGTATGGCAATAGAGTAGGGCAGGGGGTAGCTACAAACTTGACTTTCATAGACTTAACGGCTTCTTTCCAACTCAAACACAACCTTTTCATTGACTTAAAGCAGGTAATTAGAAACCAACAAACAGATTTTGTAAGCAGAAATTATAATACTAACTATACTGCGCTTTCTTTGCGACTCAATATCCAACAGCGATTGCATGAGTTTTAAATTATAAGACAACTTTCCAAAGATTTTTTAACTTTTGGAAAGTTGTAAATATTACAAGAAAGTTACTTCTTTACTAATGTTTTGTAGATAACCTCACCCTTGTCGTTGATGATTTGTACTAATACTTCTTTACTTGTAGCCGATACCGCCATAAAACCATGCTCGGCTTTGGCAAACTTAGTATAAGCCGAAGGCTCTTTTACTTCTCTGACCTCAGAACCTGCGCCTGATACGAATTGGTGGGTAACAAAATCTTGATGCTTTTGGTGTTGGAGGTCATGCTCGTGTCCTGAAAAATACATATCTACTTTGTACTTCTCGAAAATAGGTTGTAAAGAATAACGAACGTAAGGAGGCTCGTTTTTTCTTTTGCCTGTGGTGTAGATGGGGTGATGTCCTACTACGATTTTCCAATGTGCATCGGACTGTGCCAAAGTTTGGTTCAGCCATGCCAACTGTTTAGCAGTATCTTGCTTGACTACATCGGTAAACATATAAGTTTCGTCTGTGTAGTACTTTTTCTCCAAAGGGTTAGTATCTATAAAGACAAAAAGTATCTTTTTCCCTGAGTTGTCGTCGAGTTCCCTTTCAAAAGAATAATAGTGGCTGGGCATATTCCAACGGCGACTTTTCTTGGAATAGTCTATCTGTGCTTGTGGATTGCCGCGGTAATCGTGATTACCTAAGATTGCATACCAGTTTTCAAATAGGTTTGCGCCGTGATATACTTGCTCAAAAGAGGTTTGCCACATAGGGTCCTCTACGCTGGCTACACCATTGGAGTAGAAGTTGTCGCCAACGGAAATGATAAACTCAATACCAAGATGATGGGCAGTTTCGTCCATTCGGTCTGCTACTTGTTGTTGGTTGTAGTGCCCATTGCGTCCCCAGTCGCCTACTACTAAGAAGTTGAAGCCATTTTTTACTTTTTCTAAGCCCTTAATAACAGTTTTATCGTACTGCTCTTGTGTCTTTTGAGCGGTGAGGGAAAAGTTCGCAAAAACAATTAATAAAATGAGTAAATATATTTTTTTCATAATTTTATAAATTTATAATAAGATTAGAGGCTCAGGAGAAGTTTTCCCTGATACCTCTAATCGTAAAGTGTAATTTTATACTCAATCGAAATTGGTTTCGATTGAAAATTAATGTTTATAAGGTTTCAAACCTCATGAACGTCTGCAAAACATTTGGTTTTAAGTATAAATGAAATTTTATTGTTTATCAAACAAGTCAAACTTCAAACCAAAGTGAAAGCGAGTATTATAAAATTCACTCTGCATGGAGCGTTCTCTTGTGCCTTGGTAGTACCTTAGAGGCTGATTAGTCAAATTAATAGCTTCAAAGAAGATACGCCACTTAGGGGAAAAAGCATAAGAGGCGTTGGCATCTACCTGCAAGGCTCTATCCAAATATCTAAACTCATCTTTGCCGTTAGACAAGCCCACAAGGGTTGCTTCGGGGTCTATCAGGTCGCCGCGATAATTTACAGCAATTCTGGCGACTAACTTCTTAGTTTCATAAGAAAGAGAGGCATTCCACGTATGCTTTGCTGTGCCGGGCAGGGCAATAGTTTCGTCTTCGCGGTCAGGGAAGTTTTTTACCTGCGATTCGTTATAAGTATAGTTCAAATATACTCCCAAACCTTTAAGGAAACCGGGAAGAAAGTCCAACTGGCGTTGGAAAGCTACCTCCACTCCATACAAAGAGGCTTGGCTTCCGTTTCGCGGCTGAGTGGCACGCAGATACGTATTACCATCTATGGGGTCAGTAAAGTTTACCAAAGAGTAAGTATAGATGTAGTTTTTGATGTCTTTGTAGAATACTCCACCAGAAATCAAACCTACTGATTTGAAATAATGCTCTGCCATAAAATCAAAATTCATAGAAGTAGTCGCATCTAAGTCTGGATTACCCGTAGCGATGGTATTGTTGGCTTGGTCCACTCGGCGAATGGGGGCAAGGTCAAAATAGTTGGGGCGGGCTAAGGTATTAGTCCATGCGGCGCGCAAGATGGTATTTTCAGAGGCATCGTATTTGAAATGTAATGAGGGCATAACATTGATGTAGTCACTTCCTCTGGAAATAGGACGCAAGTCGGTAACACTTCTGATTTCTGTGCCTTTGTAAGTAATCGCTGTATTTTCCAAACGCACTCCTGCCAATAGGAAGGCTTTTTTTCCCAAATTTTGGTTTAGCATGATATAGCCTCCGGAGATAGTTTCAGTACCGTCAAAAGTTTCGCCCGCATTGCCAATTACGTCAGGAACAAAATTAGGGGCATTAAATTTCTGCTCGAAGCCCTCGAAGGTTTGCGGTACAGGGAAAAAACCGGCTCGGTATTGTGTACCTTCTCCGTTTGCCAAGAAGTTATCTTTGGAGTAGTCTTTGCTCTCTATATCTGTCCAACGCACAGTCGGAGTCGCGCCAGTGGGTGTTCTCAATTCTCCTCTTGCTCTTATTACTTTTTTCTCTTTGCCTCTATACCTCAGCCCCACTTTTAAGCTATTAGCAAAGTCTCCTTCGGTATTGAGCGGGATAATAGCATTGATTTGCCCATTAATATCTCTTTCGTTGGTGTAGTCATTTCTTAGCTGAAAACGACGGAAGGGAATAGTAGCGTAGTTAATAGGATTTACAGGAGTTACAAAGGGAAATCTTTCGCTGCTTATATTGGGGCGAAGGTCTATATTTCCCGTTCTAAAAGCAATATATCGCTCATTAGGACGGTCTTCTTCTGCATAAGAGTAAGTAACCGCCCAATTTAACTTTATTTTGTTAGCAATCAGGTGTTCTCCGCTAAGAATATTCACTGTGGTTGTTTGCTTTTCTCTGCGTCCAAATTTTTGGGCTTCTCCGCCACCTTTTACCTCCACTTCAAAACGACCACGAGTAATACCTGCCGCATTAGGCGCGCCCATGCCGCTATATACTGTTCTGAAGCGATTTTCCCAGTCGTCCCGCCAATTGTAGATGCTTCGGAAGGTAATCGTAGAATTTTCGCCCAATCGATAGTCCAAAGAAATAGAGCCACTGCGACGTGTGCGTTGGATAAAATACTGGCGAGTTTGGGCATCTGCAATATAAGTTTGTCCATTGTTATTAGTATCCCAAACAAACTCTGCGTTATCAGAGCCATATTTGTTATCCAAGAAAGAGGTGCTTATGATAACTCCTAATTTGTTATCAAAAAATCGCTTACCCGCTATCAAAGAGCCAATAGCAATAGGTTGGTTAGTAATAAGGTTTACACCAGAGCCAATAGTTCCAGAGATACGCAGATTACTGGGAGCATAGCGTGTTACTAAGTTGGCTGCTCCTCCTATCGCATCAGCGTCCATATCGGGAGTAAGTGCTTTGCTTACTTGGATTGTCTGCACCATGTCTGAGGGGATTAAGTCTAACTGCACATTGCGCTCTCCTTTTTCTGCTGATGGGATTCTCTCTCCATTAATCATTACTGAGTTAAATCGTGGCTCTGTACCTCTGAAGACTCCAAATCGTGCCTCGCCTTGGTCATTCAATACAGCAATGCCCGGAATACGCTTTAACGCATCGCCAATATTAGGGTCTGGAAAGCGACCAATTTGGTCAGCAGCTACTATGTTGGTGATGTTTACATTATTTCTTTGCTCGTTGAGCGCTTTTGCTTGCCCTTTGAGGCGGTCGCCCATTACGATAACTGCTTCGCCTATGATAGCGCTTGTATTTAGATTGATTTTCAGCGCTGTAGTCTTGTCTTCTTCTACAATGATTTTACCTGTATAACTTTCATAACCTATATAGGTAACTTTGATGTCATGCTCGCCTACGGGAACTTTGACAATAATAAACTCTCCCTTTTCATTAGTAAACGCTCCTTTGTTAGTAAGGTTAGGAAGAATAATCGTAGCGCCGGGCAGGGCAAGGTTCTGCTCGTCCAGAATTCTGCCGCTGATAGTGCCTGTTTGAGCTATAACTGAATAAGATATAGCCATAAAAAGAAAGAATGCAATAACTATCTTATTACCTTGTAAATAGTGCTTCATAGTATAGTAAATTTGTTAAAAATTATACAAAGCGCAAAGGTCTTGTTTATTCTTGAACTGAAAAGTAACGACTTGTTACTATTAAATTAAGAAATAACGGCTTAATTCACAGTTTCTAAACACCAACTTTAGCTCAGCAGAGAGCGAGTGAATTGAAAAACAAAATGCAATTTTTTTGCGTTTTACGGATAAGTATAAAATTCTATCTTTATCTTTACTTTAAAATTTAATCTGTCTTGTATCCTTGCTAAGATACGTTTGATAATTATCATTAAATTACTTTTGATACGTGAAGAAAATAACATTGCTATTCATCATCTTAGGCTTGACTTTAGGGGCGAAAGCTCAAAAAAAAGGCTCTATTAACGATATTTTATATAAAAATGAAACCACCTATGGGCTTAATTTTAGTACCAATGCAGGTTTGATAGGGGGCATTACGATTAGGCATACGCGAGCCATTACGCCCACCATGTACCACTACTTTGGCTTAGACGCTGTCAATATTCGCCATCCCAAAGAACAGCGCTCTACCAGCCGACTTTCAGGACAGACTTTTATCCCCGGAAAGCAGAACGCCCTTTTCATGCTTCGTCCTACCTACGGGAGAGAGTTAATTTTGTTTAAAAAAGAAGCCGAACAAGGAGTACAAATTAACACTCATTTTTCTGTGGGTCCTGCCTTAGGTTTGGTTGTGCCTTACTTCATAGAGTACAGATATGATAACAGAAGCCAGCGCACCGAGCAGTACGACCCTGCTAAGCACATCTTATTTGAGAACGTAGTAGGCTCGCCCGGTATATTTGCAGGATTAGGGCAGTCAAGCCTAACCTTAGGAGGCACAGTAAGAGCAGGGATTAACTTTGAGTTTGGCAGTTTTAAAAACAATGTAACAGGTTTTGAGTTAGGTGTTGCAGCAGACTTTCTTTCTAATAAAGTGATAATCATGCCATTAGCAGAAAATAGGTCTAACTTTTTCTCTGCTTATGTCGTGCTTTTTTATGGAGGAAGGAAGTAAGTACTCATTTGAGAAAAGATTTTCATTACCTCGAAAACTTAGTTTGATAAGAGAATTTTATTTAATGTCCCAAATTTGAACTATAACAAACCATGATAAAAACATTTTTTCTTAGTATTTTACTCTCCGCAATACCACTTGCTTTGCTTGCACAAACAAATATTCGTATTCATGTGAAAAATGGCAATAATTTTTCTATAAATAAGTTAGATGCTTTTGACCTAAGCCAAAAAGAATTTACTAATTTAGAATATCAACCAACTTTAGCATTTCGCTTTCGCAAAACCAATGTTGATTGCTACAACATTCGCTATCACAGCCAAACCAAGATGTATTCCCAGCAAATTTGGTTGGACACAGGAAATATTAGTATTGAAGCACACATAGATGGGGATTTTTTAATCATAGATACAGTCATTCACTCTCCTTTTTACTACGAGGTAAAAAATTTCAACAAAGAAATTTCAAGGCTTTATCAAAATAATGACACCACAGCACTAAATAGTTATCTATTGTCAGTAGTAGAGAAAAATATTGATAATCCCTTTTCTATTTGGGCAAGTTTTGTTTATGTGAATAACAATCAAAATTACATAGGAAATTTATTAATTATTAAAAATCTCCTTGACAAGCAAGGAGATAAGTTTGATTGGTTTTTGTTAAAACCTTCTCTAATGGCGAGATTAGATGCTTTGTCAAAAATAGAGGAGGCAATGAAAATAGTGAATTTTGACTTTACTGACATCAATGAAAGTAGGCAGAAAATAGTTTTAAAAGGAGCAGATTACTATGTATTAGACATTTGGAATTTAGGTTGCGCCCCTTGCAGAGAACAACACAAAGAAATAAAATCAGATTTTAATAAATTTGCACAAAAGAACATCAAATTGATAGGCATATCAAATGATATAACTAAATTTCCAAGTTGGAAAGACTATCTTTTAAAACATGGCTATACTTGGGCAAATTATTTAGAAAATTATGAAGGAAAAAGAATTACGCAAGAGTTAGCTATATTTGGCTTTCCTACTTACATTATCTTAGATAAAAATGAAAAACTTGTAGGTATATACAATTCACTTAAAGAGGTGAAAAAAAAGTTAAACGTAGATTAATCCATAGTCCAAATGATAGAATTACCAGTCATAGAACCAAGCACAGAAGTTCAGCCTAAAAGCAACCCACTGAACCGCAAACCCAGTTGGCTAAGGGTAAAACTTCCTGTGGGAGAAAACTTTACCAAAGTAAGAAAAATTGTAGATGAGTATAAACTGCATACCATTTGCCAAAGTGGGAACTGTCCGAATATGGGAGAATGTTGGGGGGCGGGGACGGCAACCTTCATGATTTTAGGCAATGTTTGTACGCGTAGTTGTACTTTCTGTGCAGTAGCCACAGGCAGACCTAATGAGTACGATACTGATGAGCCACGCAGAGTAGCCGAAGCCATACGGCTGATGGGGGTAAAGCATGCCGTCATTACCTCAGTAAATAGAGATGAATTGAAAGATAGAGGTGCAGAGATTTGGTATCAGACCGTAGTAGAGGTAAAAAAACTAAACCCTCATACTACCATAGAAACCCTTATCCCTGATGTAAAAGGGAATTGGGAGGCATTGTATCGCATGATTTCCGCAGGGCAGGAGGTCGTTTCTCACAATATGGAAACCGTTAAACGTCTTTACAGGCGAGTGCGTCCGCAAGCAAAGTACGAACGCAGTTTAGAGCAAATCCGACGCATCAAAGAGTATGAGAAACGTACCAAGTCAGGTATCATGCTCGGCTTAGGCGAAACTGATGAGGAGGTTTTTGAGGCAATGGACGATTTGGTAGCACATGGGCTTGACATACTTACGCTTGGGCAATACCTCCAACCTACCAAAATGCACTTAGAAGTAGCAGAGTATGTTCACCCTGACAAATTTGCCTTTTTCAAAGAAGAAGGTTTAAAAAGAGGCTTGAAATACGTAGAGTCGGGAGCTTTAGTCCGCTCTTCCTACCATGCAGAAAGGCACGTAAACGTTTGAGAAATGCTGATTCGTATTGTAAGAATGACCTTTCAAGAGGAGAAAGTAGAAGACTTTTTAGCTATTTTTTCAGCATCTAAGGATAAAATTAGAAATTTTGAAGGCTGCTCATATTTAGAATTGCTTAGAGATGCTGAGCGTGCTTATGTTTTTACTACATATAGCCATTGGGAAAGTGAACAAGCCTTAGAAAAGTACAAACAATCTTCGCTTTTCCAGACTACCTGGGCGGCGACTAAGTTGCTTTTTGCTGACAAACCTCTGGCTTTTAGTAGTTATTCCTTGGTGAAAGTTTGAGGTTCTCATAAATTTCCTCTACTTTTGCCTTTAATTAAAATAGTTATATAGTTCAAATAGTTGATTGTATGTAGATTTTCAGTTAGCATTTAAGTAAAGAAAATCAATTTACCTTTAACTTATTTGTCTAAAAACTTATCATTCATAACTCATAACTAAAAAAAATAATGTACTCAATTTTATTACAAGCAGGCGGCGGAGGTGGAAACCTAATGAATTTGCTCTTTATTGTAGGTATGGTAGCTGTTTTTTACTTTTTCATGATTCGCCCTCAGCAGAAAAAGCAAAAAGAGCAAAAAGTATTTTTGGAAAACCTAAAAAGAGGGGACAGAGTAGTTACTATCGGTGGAATGCACGGAACGGTTTTGTCTATCGAAGGGAATACAGTATTAGTAGAAGCTGACCAAGGCGTAAAACTCAAATTTGAGAAATCAGCGATTTCACAAGAGCAAACCAAAGCCGCCTATGGCAAAACAGAGGCAAAAGCCTAAGTATATTGAACTTTGAAAGCACTGGATTGGAAAGGTATTAGCTTATGTGTGGTCATAGCTACTTTGATTTGGTTCTTCAATGCCCTTAACAAGACTTATACCACACGTATCAAGTTTCCTGTAATTTTTAAAACCAAGCAAAATAACGTCGTTCCAATAAATGACCCTCCGAACAGCTTGGAAGTAGAAGTAACAGGGCAGGGTTGGGGCTTGTTTCGTAAAAACTTAGGCATAGGGGTAGAGCCTGTCGTAATAGACCTTATCAACGTACTTCGGGTTAAAAACTTCCCTACTAAGGCTTTTTTACCTATTTTCAGTCTTCAGTTTAAAGACATAAAAATTAATCAAATTATTCCTGATACTATAGTGTTGGATTATAATAAGGTGATTAGTAAGGATATACACCTTGCCCTGCCCGTTAGCCAAGTCTATTTAAAAGAAGACCATAGAATTATCTCTCCGATACAGATTACTCCTAACAAAGTTACTTTCACGGGGGCAAGTTCTTTGGTAGAGGCATTAGGAGATACCATTTTTCTGAGCATTAAAGAAGAAGAGGGCATTAGCAAAAACTTCAACGGCTCTGTCCCTATTGACTATCCACAGCACAAACATCTGAAACCCAAAGTAGAAAAAGTAAGAGTTAGTTTTCAGGTATCACTTTTTATTCAGCATAACCAACTTATTCCTATTGAATTAGTTAATTTTCCCGCTGATTCCTCTGCAACGATTGACGAAAAGAACGTCATTTTGGAATATTGGCTAAGAAAAGAAAAAGAAAATCGAGTTAGGACAGATACTATCAGAGCCATAGTAGATTTTAGAGCAAGAAATAAAAAAGACTCTACCATCGCTCCTATGGTTTGGATTCCTAAAGACTTAACCAATACCAAAGTAATACCTTCAAAAGTAAAAGTTCAATATGGGAAATACACTAAAAGTCGGAGTAACAGGGGGAATAGGCTCAGGTAAAAGTACAGTATGTCTGATATTCAAACAATTAGGTATTCCCATTTATGATGCTGATACACGAGCCAAATGGCTTATCAATCATCACCCCTACCTTATTGCCCAAATCAAAGCTACCTTTGGAGAGCAGGCATACCTCAATGGCGAGTTGAATAGAAGATATTTGGCAGAGAAAGTTTTTATTGATAAAGACAATATCCAAAAAATGAATAGCTTAGTTCACCCCAAAGTAGGAGAAGACGCTAAGCAATGGTTCGCAACGCATCAAGACAAGTATCCATATCTTATCAAAGAAGCGGCTTTACTTTATGAGTCTGGTTCTTACAAAGAATTAGACAAAATTATTGTAGTAACTGCTCCTTTAGACCTAAGAATAGCACGCATACAAGTCAGAGACCCTCAAAGAAGTAAGGAAGAGATAACAGGCATCATTAACAAGCAGATGCCTGAGGAGGAGAAAGTAAAAAAAGCTGACTTTGTTATCTACAACGATGAGAAACAAATGCTTATTCCGCAAGTGCTGAAGATACACCAAGAGCTAGTAAATACAACTAAGAGAAGCTATCCTATTCCTTTTAAAAGCTAAAACCTCCATAGAAACCAACAAACTGATGTCCTAACTTTTCAGAAAAAGGGATAGGACTTCCATTGTTTCTAATCAGAAAATAATTTACTTGAATTTGTTGAGATTTAAGCCCTATGGAAAAATAAGCAGATTTGGCATGGTCTAACATAAGCCTTATTCCTACATTTCCTTGAATCATAAAACCTGCATTATTTGTGCCTTGTCTATGCTCTGCCCAACCAAAGCTATGCCCCGAACGCAAATTGACAAAAGGACGCCATTTACCACTGGAAAAATCAGTGCGTAAATCTAAGAATACAGGCATCAATTGCATATTCCCTTGCTTGCTATAACCTACCCCTACTCCTGCATAAAACGAAGGAAGCAAGGTATAGCTATAAATAAAATTGATTTCTTGTCCTTGCATCGTATTCTTCAGTCCTCCGAAGCGAGTCATTACATTGCCCGTGCCAACCGTATGGGCTAATTCTACAAAGCGAACAAAACCTTTGTGATTTAATTCTGACTTTTGCAGTCCTCCAATATCTTCCACCACAGGCTCATTTCTAATCTGTTCTATTTCGTTGATTCCAATAGATATGATAGTATGGTTCAGGGTTTCAAATGCTATGATTTGATTTTCTATCTTTTTGATTGTACCTTTTACCACTTTTCCATTTTTCAAATAAATCACATCTGCATACTGCTGCTGGCAATACCCCGGCACGGTAAAAGCAAATACTAAACCAATCACTAATAGTATATATCTCATATCATTTTTTGGATTTATCTGATATAGAAACGAGTAAAACCTCTATTTGGTTTAACATTTTAAAATTTATTAGCATAAGACTTTAACTTTTTTGAGTAGATATAGAAAGATATTTATTAAATATTGATAATGAATAGCTTATATTTGACTTCAAGTATAGACTCATATGATTAGCTTAAAAATTAATAGAAAGCACAAAAGCTATTTTTAGTAATGCCTGAATTTTTATTTTTAAATTATTTATTTTAATTTTGGCTTTTACAAAAAAATATTTCAAATACGTTTATGTTCATACTGTCAAGTATCGTGAAAAGTAAAACAGCATATACGTCTTTCTT
>Ga0272446_1005888_pt1 | contig 13183 bp, 10 predicted proteins | sample YNPCB0061_FD_194587 | JGI IMG/M metagenome (GOLD analysis project Ga0272446, IMG submission 194587) | Hot spring microbial mat communities from Yellowstone National Park, WY, United States - YNP-CB-006-1 | ecosystem: Environmental > Aquatic > Thermal springs > Hot (42-90C) > Sediment | place... | reverse complement strand
GGTCTTGGTCTGGTAGTTTTTGCCCTCACGATCGGGAGGTTAGCGATTAAAACCGTTGCTTTTTCATCTACTTCTAAGGTAATTTCCGTATGTTCTGTTTCAATTTCAAAATAACTAGAAACTACGGCTAAAATCTCTGCCCGCATCGCCTGTAAAACCTCCGGCGGCACAGAAGCCCGGTCCTGCGCTAAGATTAGTCTCAATCGGTCTTTTACGATCTTGCGACTACCCGATCGGTCGGGAAAGATTAACTGCCATAATTCCAGAAGTTTCATAGCTTTGTTGTAAGAGTACGCCAAATACGAGACCAGATACTATTCATCTGATTTAGATCGAGTAAATCGATCGGTTTACCTTCTAGTCTTTGGGCAATATTTTGATAGGCAAGGGATGCTAAAGACCGACTTAAAACCAAGGGTTCACCCCGATTAGAAGCGAGGATTGCCTGTTTATCTTCCGGCACAACCCCTAATAAATCTACCGCTAAAATCTCTTTTACATCATCGATCGTCATCATTTCTTGCGTGGCTGCCATCTGGGGGCGATAACGATTAACGATTAACTTAATGTTCTTAATTTCGCCTGCTTCTAGTAGACCAATGACTCGATCGGCATCCCGGACGGGGGCGATTTCAGGGGTAGTGACGACAATCGCTTCCTGAGCGCCGGCAATAGAATTCTGAAAACCAGTCTCAATCCCAGCGGGGCAGTCGATTAACACATAATCCCAAGTCTTGCTCAGTTCTTCTACCAGTTCTTTCATTTGGGCAGGTTCGATTGCCGTCTTATTGCGGGACTGGGGGGCAGCTAGCAGACCTAAATTGGTCTGTCTTTTATCTTTCACTACTGCTTGTTCAATTTTGCACTCTTTTTGAATAACATCTAAACTGGTGTAAACAATCCGATTTTCCAGACCAAGTAAAAGATCGAGGTTACGCAGTCCATAATCTCCATCGACCAAGACTACTTTCTTGCCCAGTTGAGCCAGTGCCATGCCAATATTGGCGGTAGAAGTAGTTTTGCCTACCCCCCCCTTTCCAGAAGTGATGACAATAATACGCCCCATCACTAAACTCCTTTCATAGATGAATCAACGATCGGGAGCAAAAAGGGTGAATTGTGAGAAAAATCGCAGTTCATAATAGGAAAGAAGACTGGTCAAACTTTTTTAAGGATAGCATCTCTATTCCTCTAATTCCGTGGCGGCAAAATCACTATGGTCTACTGTCACCCTTTCATCAAAGACAAAGCACTTACCCCGCCATAAACTGTCTTGAGGAGGGATGGTTGCCAGATATTTCAAAATGCCGCCCTTGAGATGGTAAACCTCGGTTAAACCCTGTTCTAGCAGGTAGGCGCTGGCTTTTTCGCAACGAATCCCCCCCGTACAAAACATCGCTACTTTTTGTTGGGGATGGGGTTTGAGGTCGGCAATATATTGGGGAAATTCGCTAAAGCTATCTAGTTCAGGATTGACAGCCCCCGCAAAGGTGCCTAGTTCTACTTCATAGTGGTTGCGGGTATCAATCACTAACACATCGGGGTCACAGATTAGGTCATTCCAAGCTTGGGGTTCGACATAGATGCCCCTCTGTACTGGGGGGGTGAGGGTTTCGATACCTAATTTGATGATCTCCTGCTTGAGCCTGACTTTCATTCTGCCGAAGGGCATCACCTCGGTTGTTCCTTCCTTGGTTTCCATTGTGGCAAAGCGGGCATCCTGGCGTAGAAAGTTAAGCACCCCATCGATCCCCTGCCGCAAACCAGCGATCGTGCTGTTGATGCCTTCCGGCGCTAATAAAATTGTCCCCTTTACTTCCCACTGCTGACAGATATTCTTTAACTGTTGTTGTAAGGTTTGATAATCTGGTAAGGGCACAAAATGATAGAAGGTACAAACAACGATCGGTTTTGGTTTCATCATTCTTCCTCCAGTAATTGACAAAGGGCTTGTTCCATTTCCGTTGGGTTGGTGGTAGAAGTTCCGAATTGTCTAACTACAATGCTGGCAGCTAGGTTACCCAAAATTGCCCCCTCTTCATAGCTCCCGCCGCCGGCTAAAGTCAATGTCAGGGCTGCCACGACGGTGTCCCCCGCCCCAGTGACATCAAAAACTTCTGTGCGATTAAAGGCGGGGATATGTTCTTCCTTTTCTTTGGTAAATAAGCTCATGCCCTCTTCCCCCCTGGTGATCAGGACTTGCTGGGCTTTGGTCAGACGGAGTAAATCATCGGCGGCTTGTCTTAAATTATCGGTCACCGGGTAGCCTACCGCTCCTTCCACTTCTGGGATGTTGGGGGTAAATATAGTAGCTCCCGCAAACCGATCGAGTTGTTTTTGGGCATCCACCACGGTGAGGGGATGGCTCAAGGCAGCTTTAATGACAAGGGGCATCAATACCCCTTCGTTGTAGTCAGAACAAACTAACCCTTCTACCCGATCGGTCTGTTGGACAATAAAGTCTGCTAGTTGTTGTTCAATTTGGGGGCTTGGTTTATGGTCAGACTTCCGATCGAGGCGGACAATTTGCTGAGTGACCGACTGACGACTATGCCCAGAAATACGAGTTTTAGTTACTGTAGGACGGTGGGGATCAATCACAATGCCCCTGGTATCAATGCCCGCTTCGGCAAAGATGCGTAAAAGGACTTTGCCCTGGTCATCATCCCCTAAAATCCCAACCGCCATTACCTCTGCTCCCATTTGGGCAAGGTTGTAAATTGCGTTAGCCCCTCCCCCTGGTACTTGTTTGGTATGTTCGTGGCGCAAAATTAAAACTGGGGCTTCCCTAGAAATTCTCTCTACCGCGCCGGTCACAAATTCATCGAGGGTCAAATCTCCCACTACCATTATTTTTCTGCCCTTGAACCGGTGGAGATGGTGAATTAACCTATCTTTGTTTTGATAGATTTTCTGCCGAAAAAATGGAGGCAACATAGTTTCTCAAAGACCAGCAAGAACTATTCTTTTACTTCTGTCTGTTGTTCTGTTGTAAAAACCAAATCGGGAATGTCTGGTAGGGCAACTTCTTCTTCTGAACTTACTTCATCATTCGGTGGGATATTCTCTGCTTGTTCTTCTGTTTTTGCCGTTGGAGGTTCTGCGGGGCTTACTTCTGGTGCTGCTTGAGGGATAGTTCGATCGATATTGTTCGGTTGTTCTTCTGCTTTTGCTGTTGGTGATACCCCGGCGCTTACTTCATCCTTTGGTGTTTCTTGAGGTTGTTCTTCAGTTTTTGCCGTTGGAGATTCTGCCGAGCTTACTTCCTTTGGTTGTTCGTCTGGGGTTTCTTCCACCCGATCGAATTGCCACAGACTGGGGCTACTAGAACCCAAAACGATGAAGTCCTGTTTGATTTGTTCTGGGTCATAGGGTTGGTTTAATTCCGTTGCAGGCAGGACTAAAACTCTGAGGGCAACTATTCCGACTTGGGTAATTACATTGGCAACCAGGAAAAAGACCAATGCCCAGACAATGCCTAAAAATCTCAAAGAATCGGGGAAAGGAGCAATATTTTCCGCCAGAGGAGCAGTTTGATAGACCTGACGAAAGAGAACATATAAAAAGACTGCTGTTACAATCGCAATCCAACCGGTAGCAGGACGCTTCACGATCGTGAGTATCTGTCTTTGCAAAACCGAAAGATGACTAACCGATCGGTGGACAAAGCCCAAAGTAAAGGGATAAATGGGGCGATTTGCCTGCTGCCAACCTACATAAGCAATAATTGGAATCGCCAAGACGGGCATTTCGATCCAACCAGGGAATAGGGGTTCTCCTACTGCCAAGCCAGCCATTGTCAAGACCAGAGCCAGGGGTAAGAAGGCTAAAAGGGAAAGATGTGCCCACAAAAATAGTTCCTTGGTCTGGGACCGTTGCCAAAATTGCTCTAGGATGGTCATAGGTTTTATTGCTCTCAAACTCCGATCATTGTATGACGATTTACATCTTTTCTACCTAAATGAATAGATATTTCTAAATTAGATGATTTTTCTACGAACGCTAAAGGCTTTGATAGCTGAGTTTGCGATACCCCATGTTAAATTTTTGCTCTGTTAGCCTAACTTAAAGCTATTCAGTAACCTAAAAATTTTGTTATCCTCTAGTGTCCCTCCCTCTTTGCTATGGCTGAAAGTTATATCTTCTTTCTTTGTTTGGGCTTTGCCTTGGGTGGGGCAGTCTATGCCTACATTACCCAAAAGGGTAAGGGCTTGTTTGTCCTAGTGGGGCTTCCCCTCTGTTTTGGGCTTGCCCATTTATTTTTACCCCTAGCCCTGCCCTGGTCTACTCAATTGGCTTTGCTGTTGGGCTATATGACTATGGTGCAGTTGTGGTGGCAGGCTCCCGCTCCCCTTGCCCTCTCAGAAGCAGAACAAACGGAAATTAGGAACGCTTTGGGACATGATGTCTTCTCGATCGATGGGATGACTGTGACCACCGATCGGGTTATATGTAGCGGTAAGTTTAAAACCGATCGGTATGGCTTTATTCAACAAAAACTCCAAGAGCGCGTAGATGAAATTTTCCCCAGCCAATTTCATGTAGTCCTATGCCAAGAACTGTTCCAGGCTCCCGGCTGTCAGCTATTGCCCGTAGGACGTAATCAGCCCTTTGTGCTTGGTCTATCCCGCTTTTTAGCAATGGTAGGAGCAATTTTATTGACCCAGAGTGATTGGCTTTATACCCTGGGTTTACTCTTAGTTTTAGGGGGAAGGGAATGGACGAGGGCAAGGATTGGAAGCAAATTACGCCCCCTGCCTCTGTTAACTATGCCGGGCAGTTTAACTTTCCCCATCTTGGGAATGGGTAGGGGTTTTGCTACGCCCCCCCCCGATCGGAAGCTCTATTTTTGGCTGGGCATGGCACCGGCTGCTGTGGGTCTGGGGCTATCTCTGGTATTACTGGGGCTGGGCTGGCTGGTATCCGCACCAGGGACAGAAAATCTGGTCTTAAAAACTTGGTTGGTACTGGGGGTTGATCTACCGCCCTGGGGCAGGGCGGGCTGGGATGGGCTGATGATTACGGCGCTGGGGCTATTACCGATCGGTTTTTTAGAGGGGGGGCATCTGGTTCATAGTCTAATGGGCTATAGTCAGAGCATGGTAGTTGGGCGGATTAGTCGGGTGTTATTTTTTGCCCTCACCCTCAGTCACTATCAGGCATTAATATTACCAGGCTTATTGCTATTGCTGTTAGATACCGATCGGTTGCCGGCGCTGAACGACCTGGAGGAACTACCAGAAAGCTATGATCTACTTGGGATCGGGATGTTAGGATTGGGGATATTCCTCCTGTTTCCAGGGGTGTAGTAGTGTTTTTAAGGGAATTACAACTCCAGACTTTTCGCAACTACTCCAAACAGAAGGTAGTATTTGATCAACCTAAAACCATACTCCTTGGTGCCAATGCCCAGGGCAAGTCCAACCTGTTGGAAGCCATCCAGCTACTAGCTATGTTGAAGTCTTTTCGCGTACATCGGGACCAGGACTTAGTGCAATGGCATCAGTCAGGGGCAGAAATTTTGGGGCAATGTCATAGGCGCTATGGATCTGTGGAATTGAGCCTGAAACTCTATCCCCGCCATCGCCGCACCATGACCATCAATGGGGTAGGAGTGAAAAAAAAAGATGAGTTTTTGGGCAATCTCAACGCTGTTCTATTTTCTACCCTAGACTTGGAGCTAATTCGAGGTAGCCCCGCCTATCGCAGGGACTGGTTAGATGGGGTATTAGTCCAACTAGAGCCGATTTATATCAGCCTCCACCAGAGCTATCACCGGGTCTTGCAACAACGCAACACACTCCTCAAAAACATCCGGCTTGGTAAGATGGGATACGATCGGGAGCAGATGGCACTTTGGAACCAGCAATTAGTAACCCTTGGCAGTAAGGTGATTCTCCGCCGCCGTAAGTTAATCGATCGGCTCTTCCCCTTAGCGACAAAATGGCATCGCTCTATCAGCCACCAGGAAGATTTGGGCTTGACCTACTTACCAAGGTTCCCCTGTGGTGAGGACTTGGCAACAATCCAGGCAGCTTTTTATGAACACCTCCAACACCGATCGGTGGCAGAGCAGCAGCAAGGCACAAGTCTAGTTGGACCCCATCGGGATGATTTAGGACTGCAAATTAACGGACAAAGTGCTAAGGAATATGGCTCCCAAGGTCAGCAACGCACCCTGGTTTTAGCCCTGAAGTTAGCGGAGTTAGAGCTGATTACCACCATCATTCAGGAGCCTCCCCTCCTCCTTTTAGATGATGTATTAGCAGAACTAGACCCCCAACGCCAGGAGGCACTTTTAGGGGCAGTCCAATCCCCGATCCAGACCATTATTACCACCACTCATCTAACTAATTTCAATAGCCAGTGGCTAGACTGCGCCCAGATTCTCACGATCGAGGGAGGGAAAATTATTTGAGCCAACTATCAAATTGGTCCGGCGGGACGGGCAGACTGAAAAAATAGCCCTGTCCATACTGACAACCCAACTTCTGCAAGAATTCCAACTGCTCGATCGTTTCGATGCCCTGGGCAATGACCGCCCAATTTAGTTCCTGGGCAAGCTCAATCATAGACTGCACCGTACTATGGCTATAATTTTCATCAAATAGATGGCGGATAAAAGATACATCAATTTTCAGGAAATCTGCTGGGAAGTGCTTCAAAATTTCATAGGAAGAAAAGCCCGTCCCAAAATCATCGATCGCTATTTTTACCCCCCATTCTTGCAGGGTTCTTAGATGGGAGATCAGTTTGATGGGATGGCGCATCACGGCGGTTTCTGGAATGTCCAAGCAGAGGGGGTAGCGGCGCACATGGGGTAGGAGTTGCTCTAGGGCATTGTCCTGCTGAAAATGTTTCCCCGATAGATTGAGGGAAACGGGCAGATGCCACCGGTCGTATAGAATTTCTGCCTGTTGGAGCGCCCAGATGTCTAAATCCAAAATTAAGCCCGTCTCTTCGGCGAGGGGTAAAAAGCGGTTGGGCATAATTGTCCCCATCTGGCGGTGCTGCCAACGCAGGAGTGCCTCAATCCCTACTACCACCATGGTTTCTAAATTTACCACCGGCTGGACAACTAACCTAAATTCCCCGTGGTCTAAACCCTGGCGCATACTGTTTTCTAACGCCATCCGCTCGGCAAATTCTGTGGTGAGGGAGGCTTCAAAGCATTGATAGCGGTTGTTGCCTAGCTGCTTCGATCGGTAGAGGGCGCTGTCGGCATTTTTCAGTAAGTCATCGGGGGTGAGGGCATCCTGAGGATAGATCGAAATCCCTACACTGACGGTAATAAAAATCTCATGCCCATAAATGGAGTAGCCCCTAGCTAAATGATGAATCAAGCTCTGGGCAAATTCCTGCACCCCAGCCCGCCCCGCCAGCTTGGGCATAATCACCGCAAACTCTTCCCCCCCTAGACGGGCAACGGGATAGTCCGATGGGATGACCAATTGCAGTCTTTCCCCCACTGCCTGTAACAGCTCTGCGCCGATGTCCCGCCCCAGGGTGCCATGAATGAGGGATAGCTGGTCCACTTGAATCATCAGGAGGGCTAGTCCCTGGCTCCCCACGATCGAGATTAGATTATTCAAAAGTTGATAAAACTCACTGCGCTGGCAGAGGGAAGCAGTCTTAGCTTCTTTAGCGGTTTCCGCCGTATAGTTTTTCAGGAATTGGGCTTTTTGGAGCCTGCCCTGGATCGCCCCCAGTAATTCGGCGACCGTAAAGGGTTTGGTCAGATAGTCATCCGCCCCTAGTTCCATGCCATGGCGCATATCTCCCTTATCTGCCTTTGCTGTCAAAAAAATAAAGGGAATCATGGCAGTAGGGGGCTGTTGGCGGAGGATGCGGAGGGTTTCATAGCCGTCCATTTGGGGCATCATCACATCACATAAAATTACGTCCGGTAGGTGTTCGGTCGCCAATTCCACCCCCTTGATCCCATTTTCTGCCCCTAACACTTCAAAGCCTTCAAATCTCAGGGTATCCATAATTTCTTCCCTGAGGGCATCCATATCTTCGATGATTAAAACTTGGGTCATTCCCCCCCTCCAATTGGTAAAGTAATGGTAACGATCGTGCCTACTCCTTCCTGGCTCTTAATAGTTAAATTCCCGCCCTGGAGTTCGATCGAAGATTTGGCAATCGAAAGCCCCAGACCAGTTCCGCTAATACCGCCTACATTTTGCCCCCGATAGAAAGCATCAAATATACGTTCTTGGTCTTTTTGGGGAATGCCCATCCCCTGGTCTTCAATCTCGATCGTGATTTGTTGGTGGCACTGACACAAACGCAGGTAAATGTTGCCCCCCTTTGGTGAATATTTAATCGCATTAGAAAGAAGATTAATTAATACCTGGCGGATCAGTTTACTATCGAGCCAGAGAATATCGATCGGTTGGTCACAAACTAAACTCAGTCTATGATTTTCCCCCGCTAGAATTTCCATTTCCCCCAAAATATCTTGGCACATGAGGCGCAAGTCGATCGGGGCGAGATTGAGTCTTTGGCTGCCAGACTCTACTTTGGAAATACTTAAAATATCTTCGAGGAGTTCGGTCATACGTTTTACTTCTATTTGAATTTTATGGAGTCTTTCTTCTCTTTGGTGGGAGGTCATTTGTTCGCTATAGCGCAAAAGGGCATCACTAGCAGCTTGAATGGTGGCTAAGGGGGTACGAAATTCGTGGGAAGCCATAGAAACAAAGTGGGATTTTAATTCATTTAGTTCTTTCTCTTTTGATAAAGATTGTTCTAATTGCTTGAGGCTTTTTTCTAATTGGGCAGTCCGATCGGCGACTTCCCCTTCTAGGTGTGTATTTAGCTGTTGCACGGTTTGCAGGAGGGTAGATTGCTGGAGGGCAACTGCGACATGACTGGCGATTTCTTGTAGGAGATTGACTTCAAAGGTCTGCCATTGCCTGGGGGCGGAACAATGGTGGGCGATGAGCAGACCCCACAGATTGCCGCTAATCACGATCGGTACGACCAGGTTTGCCCTTACTTGAAATTGGACTAATAATTCCCGATGGCAGTTGTGAATTGGGGCTACAAGAACATCATCAATAGTATGCACTCTGCCGCCGGCATAGAGTTGGACATATTTTTCTTGGAAGCAATGATCGTAGACCTGCTTAGAAATGACCGATTCCCAGGGGGGGACAACGGACTCTACCACAAACTTCCCCGACCAGTCGGTAAAGAACTGAAAGATCACCACCCGCTCTGCCTGGAGTAGTTGGCGTACTTCTGCTACTGCCCTCTGCAAAATCGAGTCGATATGAATTTCTTTTTGGATGCGTAGGGTAATTCCCCCCATCAGGCGTTCCCGTTCCATTTGGTAGTGGAGTCTGGTTTCAGCGGCTTTGCGGGCACTGATATCCGTATAGCTAGACAAGTACATGGGTTTGTCCCGATAAAATAAGAGGGAAACGGATACAGCTACATACTTGATCGTGCCATCGGCGCAACGGATTTTTAATTCGTCTTCCCAGGTTTCGCCTTGGTAGTGGAGTTGGTTAATTTTGGCAACTAATCTGTCCCTTTCCTCCCGATCGGGGTATAGGGTAGTAAAAAAGTCGGGATGGCTGGCTTCCTGTTGGGTATAGCCCGTCAGTGCTTCCATGGCGGGGTTAAACAGGACAAAATCCCCGATCGTTGGACCAAGGGTAATGCCTTTTTTAACCGCAGTGAGGAGGGTAAAGAGTTCTTCTTCCCGTCGCAGGAGTTGCTGGGAGGCGACCTGGGCAAGGCGGGCATCCCGCAGGTCGGCAATGATATAGGTTTTGAATTCCTCTCCTTGAATGACGCGCATTTCGGCGGGGGTGATCTCTCCCGACCGGCGCAAAATCTCAATTTCTGTATGCTCTCCCTGCACTAGGGGCACGCCAAATTCCTGCCCAATAATATCCATAGCCGATCGGTCGAAGAGTTGTTCGGCAGCGGGGTTCACAAACTGGACAATCCCTTGGGGGTCTAACACAATCATGCCATCGGGATACTTAGTTAAAAAATCCATCAATAGGGGCTGGATGCCCAGGGTTTCTTGACAGGTGCCAATAATTTGCTGCCCGGCGGGGACTAGGGTGACATTCACCTCCCGATCGGGGCAAATCCAGTGATGCACAACTTGGGTCTGGGTTTCGAGGCATTGACGACAGGCTCTAAGTAGCCCCTCTGATTTGAGAATGTCCGCCAACCGATCGGGTAGGGGGCGGGGTTCTCTGTCTACAAATTGCCACCAAAGGTTGTTTGCTTCGACGAGATAAAAGGAATCCTCTTGCCACTCTGCAATAAAAATGCCGACAACAATTTGGTCTAATACACCAACCATGGGGCTATTCAGGGGAACATTTGCATCCTAGCAACAGCCGATCGGGTTTGTGGCTAAACCACAACAAAGTTTAAGAATTGCCCTGGACCATGGCTTGCAGATCATGAGTTTGGGGCATCCGCCGCTCGGAACAATAGGTCATCATATATACCCCCCCCAACATCCGCACAGTAATTGCCCTCACTCTAAAATCTTCCGTTAAAAACCAGCACCTTTCCTGTCCCTGGTTGGTTTCATATTCCGTCTCGATCGTCAGAATGCCGTCTTCTCCAAACCAATAGCGGCTCACTACGGGGATTTTTTCCACATAGCCCTGGTTTCGTAGGAGCTTGCCGTGGGTAGCATCTAGGGGCACATCCACCAAAATGGCTGCCCGATCGGGGTCTGGGGCTTGTGCCTGGTCATGGGGCTGCCACATAAAACTAGCCCCACCGGCAATCAGATGGGGAGCAATACCCTGCTGTTCACAGACCTGGAGGCATCGATCGTCTTGGGGACCTAACACTTCTACATATAACAGGGATTCTCCCGACTGATCTGCCACAAGGTCGAAGTGATGTACCGATCGTTGGGTATACCACAGCCCCCGACTGAGTTGAAAAAAGTCCATCATCGATCGGGGCGGCTGGAACATATTAGCGATAAAGTCTGACGGTAGGACGGCGGGCGATGCCCCCTGAAGCCACTAGGGATTGCTGGCGGCGGAATTCCCCTACCAAATATTCCATGGGCACCACCGATTGCCCGTAATAGCCGTAATAGTCGCCGTAACGGGTAGGGAAACTTGCCCACACATTAGCAGTTTTAGCGATCGCCCGTTCAATTCTGCCTGCTTCTACATCGGCAATGGCACCTTCCCTGCGGATTAGCTCGATCGCGCCTAAGTCTTGCCATTCCGGGCTAAAGTCCCGTGCCCCGATCGATTGGGCGACATCATCCCAAGTAGTTTCCAAAAACTGGTAAGCCCCCGCTGCCGAAGAACATAGCCTGCCACTACAGCGCACCCGGCGGGGATGGTCAGCAAAATTGTAAAACCTCGTCCCCGTAAATTCTACCTGATAGCCGTCTTCACTGGCAGTACCCTCCGCATAGCGTATCACCCGCAGAAAAGCCTGCAAATTAACTGAGGCGGGATAGGTGGGATATACCCTGTCGTCCCGGTAGGCTTCTAGGGAACTGGGCACCGTCTTGGGCTTGGGTTTCGGTACCTCTGGATTACTGGGCAGACCACTACGACAGAGATGACTAAGGTTGACATACTGCCCACTGGGAGTCACCATAAAACAGTCTTGGGCAGAAGCTCCACCCATCGCTACAGAACTCACCGCTATTGTTGTGATCAAAACGATCGTTAGTTTTTTGTGCATGGAATGCTACTCTTCACACCAATCAGTTTTTAATATACCAGCCTAGGTGCGGGCATATTCTAGTTTTTTCTGGGGTATGGTGGTAAATTGTGCCACAATTTGGCGGAACTCTTCCCCCTCGATCGTTTCTTTTTCGATGAGGACCTCTACCAGATGGTGCATGAGGGGCAGATTTGCCTGCAAAATAGAACGGGCACGATCGTGACAATGTTCAACAATCTGGCGCACCTGCTGGTCAATCTGGCTGGCAACCCGCTCAGAATAGTCGGTGACTGGCATGAAGTCCCTGCCTAAAAATACATTCTCGCTGGGGCGCTCTAGGGCGGTCAAACCCAATTCCGACATCCCAAACATAGTCACCATCTGACGGGCACGGCGGGTAATTTGCTCAATATCCCCAGAGGCTCCTACGGTAACTTCATCGTAGCCAAAAATTAACTCCTCTGCTACCCTACCCCCCAACAAAACCGTAATTTCATCGAGGAGGGATGCTTGGGTCATAAAGCCTGGGGTATAGTCCTCCGTGGGTAGGGGTTTGACAAAGCCGCCAATGCCGCCATTGCGGGGAATAATGGTGATTTTATCCATCAGGAAGGCGTTTTCCAGGAGGGTCTGCAACAGGGCGTGACCTACTTCATGGTAGGCAATCAGGCGCTTTTTCACGCTGTCGAGGAGGGGTTTGAGGGACAACCCGATCGTGACCCGATCGATGGCATCATCAATTTCTAAGTCAGTGATTGCCTCCTTGCGGCGGCGGGCGGTGAGAATGGCAGCTTCATTTAAGAGGTTGGCGAGGTCGGCACCCGCAAAGCCCGGGGTACGGCGGGCAATATTTTCCAGGGATACCTGGTCAGCCAGGCGTTTATTGCGGGCATGAACCTTTAGAATGTCTAGCCTGCCCTTGTAGTCTGGGTAATCGACTACGATTTGCCGATCGAATCTGCCGGGACGGAGCAGGGCACTATCGAGGACATCGGGGCGATTTGTTGCTGCCAGGACAATTACTCCCCCATTGGGCTGAAAGCCGTCCATTTCACTGAGGAGTTGATTGAGGGTCTGTTCCCTTTCGTCGTTGCCTCCCCCCAAACCAGCGCCCCTCTGCCTACCTACGGCATCAATTTCATCGATAAACACTAAACAGGGAGCATTTTCCTTTGCCCTGGCAAATAGGTCCCGCACCCTGGAGGCTCCTACCCCCACAAACATTTCCACAAACTCTGAACCAGAGAGGGAAAAGAAGGGCACACCCGCCTCGCCAGCGATCGCTCTTGCTAGTAGGGTTTTGCCCGTGCCTGGTGGTCCCACCAACAATACGCCCTTGGGGATTTTAGCTCCCACCTTATCAAAGCGCTCCCTTTCTTTGAGGAAACTCACTACTTCCTTTAGTTCTTCCTTGGCGGTTTCTACGCCGGCGACATCATCAAAAACTACGCCGGTCTTGGATTCAGGGGAGAAGCGGGCGCGGCTCCGTCCAAAATTGAGG
>Ga0272446_1005886_pt1 | contig 13185 bp, 18 predicted proteins | sample YNPCB0061_FD_194587 | JGI IMG/M metagenome (GOLD analysis project Ga0272446, IMG submission 194587) | Hot spring microbial mat communities from Yellowstone National Park, WY, United States - YNP-CB-006-1 | ecosystem: Environmental > Aquatic > Thermal springs > Hot (42-90C) > Sediment | place... | reverse complement strand
CGATCTCCTCGCTGGCTTGGTAACCGCGAGAGACCCCGGAACGATGGCCCTTCGCAACTTCTCTACGCGGTCACGCCGCCGACGGAGATCCGGCCTGGATCGAGCCCCCTATCCGAACACCGATGTACCTCGAACGAACGCGAGGCCCTCGCCATCCCTCAGCGCAAACCCGCGCGCGCCCGACAATCCGAGGCGTTGCTCGTCGGGAGTGATCGCGATCTCGACGGGGACCGCATAAGCCGCCTGTTCGCCACCGTCGGAAAAGAGAACTACTCCATGAGCGTGCGCCGTGGAGCTCATATCCTGATTGACAATAATGCGTCCCCGACTGCCGATCTGAGATCTCACACCCCTGTGCAGCGCAACATAATTGCCCGGCCGAGGCTGGCCCGAGATCGCATTTATTGTCTAAGTGCGCGTGATGATTAATGGTGCGTCGCACAAAAATTTCTTGATTCGCTTTTTGGGTGCAGCGAAAGTAAGGCATGTCCGCCGAGGATCGTCCGCGCCCGAAGATAGGCCGGCCACCGAAGCCGAAGGAAAAGAAGGCACGTCACGTCAAGGTGACCTTCGATCCCGAGGACCTCAAGATCGTTCGCGAGACGGCGGAGCGACGACAAATGTACTTCTCGCAGTTTGTTGCACGCGTCCTTGTCCGCGCGTGCAAGGAGCTGCGAAAGGACCCGACCCCCGTTGTCTTTCAGGCGGGGATTGATCTGGACCAGTTGTTTAAGACGCTTGCCGATGACGCGCGGGATGCGCGTGTCCCCTGCAGGCCTGTCCCCGGCAGGGTGGCAGTAAATCGACGACACAAGGGAGACGAGCGCCGAGAATAACGGCCCCTCAAATACGAAGCCCCTCGACGGTGTTACCAGCACCGAGAGGGGCTCCGACGGACCCAGCAAAAACCCCCGGCGGGACTTTTGCTACCCGATGAAACTCTAGGCTGGTGATCCTGACCGGTCAAGAGTTGTAGCGCCGCTGGGTCCGTCTCCGACGGGAGAAAGGACCCGGTATGCACGCTGTAGCCGCATGCCGCGACGGGGAAGGTGTACCCTTCGCAGGCGAGGACGGCCGACGGTGGAGTGACCGTCGTGTGTCCAAGATTCAGGAAGTGAAGGACTGGGAGCGTCACGAGGCGGTACGCAAGGCGTTGCGCGCCGGCGCGCTGTCGGGCGCGCATCTTCGCGCGCGTGTCCGAGCTGGCATGACGCGCATCTATTCGGCGGCGCGGCTCGGCGTCGACGTTGCGCTATGGCCGAGTGCAATGCAGGCGCGGATCGTCGGCGTCGTCGCTATGGCGCTCGCGTTCGGTCGACGGGCCATCGCGGTGAACTACCGCGAGCTGGCGGCGCTCATGGGGTGTTCCGAGGGAACGGCCCGTAACGCGGTCCGGTCCGCCATCCGGCTCGGCTACATTCGGCGGCGCGCGATGTTTGAGCGCGAGGAGAACTCGCCGCGCCTATGGCAGACCGCCAACGTCTACGAGCCCGGTCCCGAGTTGATGGCGCGGTGGGCGACCTTCCAGCTCATGCGCGCGATCTGGAAGGCGCGGCGGGCGTCTGCGAAGGCCGAGCGCTCGCGTCGCGCCGCCGCCGCTGCCCGTTGCCGTTGGGCCAACGTTAACAGCCGTCAGAAGCAGGATTTTGCTTCTACGAAGCAAAACTCTGAATTCGCGCGCGCGCGCGAACGAGGCGGGGTGTGGATAACTTGGCTCACCAGCCCGGCGACGACCCCAGCGCCCTCGGGGTTGAGTCAGCTCGACTTGGAACGCTTGCGCGCCGACGAACGCGTGCGCCAGTGGTACGAGCGGGCGAGCTGGGATCCGAATCTCCGCGCTTGGACGCCCGGCCGCCAGGCTAACAAGGGGGGAGAGGGTCGGCGGCCTACCGCAAACCCCACGGGAAACGCTCCCAGCTTGCCTAGGTGCGACGTTTCGGGCCGGGGTGATACGGGAGCCCCGCGGCCGAACAGCGCGCAGGGCGAGGCCGTGGCGGCGCACGTCCTTGGTCAGCTTCTGGCAGTGCTCGGCGCTGTCCCGCCGGCCAACGTGACCGATCTGCGCCGGTCGGTCCGCCGGGCCCGCTGGCGGCTCGACTGGCGCCGCCGGTTCGGCCGTGACGAGTTGCCCGAGATCTGATGCGGTTCGTGTCTAGCGAAATAGAGCTCGACGCGGGCGCCGGGGCGCCCATGGGCGCCCGTCAGCGCTTGCGGGCGCTCGCGCCGCCTTTTTTGAAGTCGCCTAGGGCCAGCTCGATCACGTCGCTGATGTCGTACTTGTTATCGAGCGCCCATCGCTTCAACCAATGCACCATGTCGACGGGAAGCCACGCATGCACGCGCTCGACCTCGGTTCCATCGCGGCGCGTTCGGGTCTTGCCGCGCGTGTCGGGACGGCCGCGCGTGGCCGCCGATGACGCCGGGGCGCGTGTGTCCGCGGCCATGATCACGTCGTCGAGCGGCTTTGGTCGAACGCTCGGCGCCGCTTCAGCCTTTTCGACGCGCGGCGGCGGTAACTTCTTTCGGGCCATGTTTCCGTTTCCCTCCGAGGGTGGCGAGGACTTCGTCAGTGAGCGCGCGCAGCTCGCGCGCCGCTTCGCTGCGCGGTGCGTAGGCGGTGACAGGCTGCCCGAATTCGGCAGCCTCGACGAATTCGGCGCGGTCTGAAAGAGGCGAACGAGCTGCCCTCATCCCGATTTGGTCAAGCGACTGTCGGGCCCGCTCTCCGACGGAGCGCCGAAGATCGACGGCCGAAACCACCCCGAGGACGGTAAACGGCGGGTGGCCGCGCTCCTCGCGCTTACGGTTCATGAAGGCCAGCTCCTCAGCCGTCGACGCAAGCGCGGTCCGGTCGTGTTTGCTCTCGCGCACCGGGATGATCACCAGCTCGGCAACGGCGAGCGCCGCGCGCTGCACGGTGTTCAGATGGCCGGGGCAGTCGATCACGATGTAATCGAAATCGTCGACGACCTTGGGAATCGTCGACGTCATGTGCTCGTCGCCGGAGAACACCGACAGGCGCGATCCGAGCACCGGGCGCGCGTCGTTTGCAAACTGCGTCGCGTTGCCTTGCCGCGCGTCGCCGTCGACGAGGAGGACCCGCTTACCCCTCGTCGCCAGCTCGCCGGCGAGATTGGTTGCAATCGTGGTCTTTCCCGCGCCGCCCTTCATGCCGCCGACGGCGATGATCTTGCCCATGCGCGGCATCCTAGCCGTCCTCTGTGACGAAGGGAATTTCGGGCGCTCTAAGGCGCCTGGGCGCCCTTGGGCGCCCATAGACGCCCAAGGGCGCTTCGGTGTACACAAGAGATGTGCGCGCGCGAGTGGACCTCACGTCGATACGTCATGACGTGGTAGCCTCATGAAAATGAGACGTAAGAAAACACCGACGGCACCGACGAGGAAAGCGCCGGCCACTTCTGTCCGGTGGATTGATCGCGTCCGTAAGTGGTCGCTCGTGTTCCCGCGCGACATGGTGCCGCGCATTCAGAAGGCGGCCGAGCGCCAGGGCGTCACCTACTCGCAATATGTCGTCGCCGCGGTTGCGGCGGCGTTGTCGGAGCGCCGTCGCTGATGGACGCCGCCGCGCCCGCTCTGCCGTCGGGGACGATGGTCCTTGATCGGTTTGTGATCCGGTGCGAGCTGGGCCGCGGTGGCTTTGGTGTCGTCTACGAAGGCGAAGACACGCGATCCGGGAAGCCGGTGGCGATCAAATTTCTCCACACTGATCCGGGGAGCGAGACCCCGTTACAGCAGGCCGCGCGCTTTCAGCGCGAGGGAAAGATCCTCGCGCGGTTCCACCATCCCAGCATCGTCGGAGTCTACGACGCCGGCGTAGAGAACGGCCGCGCGTGTATCGTGATGGACTTCGTCAAGGGCCGCGGGCTCGACGAGCTAGCGGATCGCCCGCTCGATTGGCGAACGGTCATCGGGTGGGCTCGCGCCATCGCGTCGGCCCTCGCCGAAGCGCACGCGCATGGTGTCGTTCACCGGGACATCAAAGAAGAAAACATCAAGCTCACCGACGACGGCCGCATTGTCCTCCTGGACTTTGGCGTAGCGGCTATCTACGAGGGCGATGAGCAACGCGACCGCGCGACGAAAACGGGGATGGTGCTCGGAACGTGGAATTACATGTCCCCGGAGCAATTCGCGGCGCGACCGCTGACGGGCGCCGCCGACGTCTACGCGCTCGGCGTGGTGCTGTATCAGCTCCTCACGCATCGCCGATTTTGGGGAGAGTTGAAGGGCGTCGAGATCATCGCCGCTGCCGTCAATGCCGCGACGAAGCGCGCGCGTGTCTTGGATGCGCGGCCGGATCTTCCGCCGCATGTCGGTGTCGTCGTCGAGCGCTGCTATGCGTTCAACCGCGAGGAGCGGCCGACGGCGGCCGAGTTGGTGGAACTGTTCGGGCAGCTTCTCGACAACGGCGGCGTTCTTCGCGCCGCGCCCGACGCGCGCACCGTCGGGGCGACGCCGGCGCCGATGGCGCCCACCCCGACAGTGCGCGGCAAGCTAACTGAGGCATTGCCGCCGCCGGCCGCGGCGCCGCGCTCGTCGGGCCGTGCCGCGCTCATCGGCGGCGCGATCGTCGCGGCCGTCGCTCTGACGGGGGTTGTCGTGTGGGCGCTCGCGCGTTCATCGCCGCCGCCGGCGGCGCCAGTCGAGTCACACGCGCCCGCGTCCGTCGAGGATGATGGGCGCCCACGGGCGCCCGAGCGCCCGCAGGCGCCCGCATCGCCGCCGCCGGCGGCGCCCGTTGCGGCGCCTGTCGATGACAAGGAGGCGCCGGCGAAGGTGACACCCGAGAAGAAAGCGCCGACGAAGAAACGAAAGAAATCAGACGGGGGATATTCGTGGTGAGGGTTGCGGCGGTCTTGGCGTTGCTCTCGTCGGTGGCGGCGGCCGATGAGGAGGCGTTGACCCATTTTCGCGCCGGTAAGACTGCGTTTCGCGCCGGCGAGCTGGCCGAGAAGCTTGGACAGCGCGAGGAGGCGTACCGTAAGTACCGCGTCGCCGTCGACGAGCTAAAACGCGCCTATGAGCTGGATCCTCAACCGATCATGCTGTGGGGGCTCGGCGAGGCCCTCCGCGCGTTGGGCGAGATTCAGCCCGCGCTAGAAGCATATCGGCATTACGTCGCCGAAGTATCACCGACGGCGCGGCCGAACTTTCGCGCCGAAGCGCTGGCACATATCGAAAAGCTCGAGCGCGCCGCCGCCGCGGCAAAGACCGCCGCCGCGCCGCCGCGGCGGGGCGTGCCCGCAGAGGGCGCCGCGCCGGTGGCGCCGGTCCCGCCGGCGGCGCCTTCTCTCGCCTCGCCGGCGCGGTCCGATGCCCGTCCCGACGCGCGCCCGGCGGGTATCGCGAGTGCCGCTCTCCTCGGCGTCGCCGTCATCGCCATTGGTGCCGGCGGCGGCGTGCTCGGTCATGCGCTCTCGATCAATCCCGACGAGCCCGGCTTGACGCTCGTCGAGCGTGCTCGACGAATTGACTCGCAATCGGTGGAGTATGCGGCTGGTATCGGTGTCCTTGCGGTCGGTGCCGCGGCGCTCGTCGGAAGTGCGGCGGCATTTGGTGTGTGGATGCATCGGAGGCGCGAACCTCGTACGGCCGCGCTGGTCGCTCCCGTCGCTGGCGGGGCCTTGATTACTGTGGGAGGCGGTTTTTAATGCGGCTATCTGTTGGCTTATGTCTGGTAATCGTCATGGCGTCGAGTGGATGCCCCTCGACGGGAAATGACTACAAATGCGACTCCGATGCGCAGTGCGTGAAGGGCGGCGCGACGGGATTGTGTCTTGCTGCAAATGCAACGGACCGCTATTGCGCATTTCCGTCTAGCGCGTGTCCGTCTGGGTTTGTATTCGATTCGTCGACGGCGGGGCGCTTTGCCGGCCAGTGTGTCGCCGAGCCCCCCGATATGGCGCCGCCCGATATGACGGAGATGCCGCTTGATTTCGCCGGCGATGACTTCGCCAGCCCGCCGGACATGGCGCCGCCGCCGCCGGACATCATGACCACACCAAACGACGCGGGGGCGAGCTGCACGATCGACCGCTGGTGTACGTACAGCGTTCCCGCCGGCCCGACGGCGACCGACGAGATCCGCGTTAGTGTGGTGTCGGATACGGATGCCTGGGGCGTTCGGCCAGGCGGAGGGATCATTCGCTTCAACGGCTCATCATGGGCAACGGTAACGAGCCCGACGACAAAGCCGCTTAACGCGGTCTTTGCAGTGAGTGCCACGGACGTATGGGCCGTCGGTGAAACGGGGACTGTGATCCGGTGGAATGGTTCGCAATGGAGCACCGTCACGAGCAATACGACACAGAAGCTCACCGCGGTTTGGGCGTCGTCGTCGTCGGATGTGTGGGCGGTGGGTTGGTCTGGAACGATCATTCACTGGACGGGGGGATCGTCCTTTGCTCCCGTCAGTGGCGCGGGCCAAACAGACTTGTTTGGTATCGGAGGAAGCGGCTCAGGTGATGTATGGGCCGTCGGTTCGTCGGGGGCGATTTTCCATTACACCGGGTCGGGCTCCTTCACGTCCTCGACGAGCAACAGCACGGCGTCACTTCGCGCTGTGTGGGCTCTGAGCGCTACGGACGTGTGGGCCGTCGGTGGCAACGGCACCGTTCTCCGACGGACAAATAGCACATGGTCGCCGATCACGAGCGGAACGTCAGTGCTCCTCAATGGCATTTGGGGGACCGGGAGCACGCTGTTTGCCGTCGGAAACGGTGGCACCGTCCTAAAGTGGAACGTTGCACAAAGCCAATTCGTCCCGCTCTCGGCGGGCTCGACGACGATCACGTATCTATCGGTCCATGGTTCAAGCGCCACAAACGTATGGATCGCCGGCGCCTATAGCGGAACCGGCTACGTCTCGCATTACGAGCCCTAGCAACTTTTCGGGGCCGCTGGCCGATAATGGGGTGGGTGTCGTGTGACGTGGGAGCGAGACAAACGGCCGTAGCGGCGGCAGCGACGACGGGGCGCGTGATGATGGCGCGTCCCTCGTCGGTGACGTGCGCATGCGCGCGGCCCTTCGTCGTCGCGCGATTCAACGCAAGGCCGAGGCCGCCTCGCGCGGTGCCGCCGGCGTCGAGATTCCGAAGGAAGGGGGGCGAGACCTCGCCGGCGATGTCCGCGGCCGAATGGAGGGCGCGTTAGGGACCAAGCTCCCGAGCGTCCGCGTGTTTGATGTTGGCGCGTCGGCGGATGCTGCGCGCCAGCTCGGCGCCCGCGCCCGCAGCGCTCATGCCGCGATCGGCGTGCCGTGACGTCATGACGTCGACCCGTGGTAGGTTTCGCAAAATGAAGGAAACGCGAACTCCTATCCTCCGACGGGAACCACCCTCCGCTCGGCTGCCCTGGGTGGACCGCGTCTGCAAGTGGTCGCTGGTGTTCCCCCGCGAGCTGATTCCGCGCGTCCGGAAGGCGGCGCGCCGCAAGGGCCGCCGACGGGCACTCAGGCGCCGCGTGAGGACACCAATGGGAGCGTGACCCCTTCCTCCTCCCCGCCGGTCTCGGCGGTGCCGCCGCCCAAGGCCGCCGATCTGCGGCCCTGGCACACGCAACCAATGGCGATCACGGGATTTGGTGGACGCAGTCCCCCGTCACGAGTGACGCGCCGACGGGCGGTGTCGATGATCGTCACGTCGTAGCCAGCGAGATTTGAGAGCGACTCGGAGAACGGATACAGAATCGGAAGCAGCCAGATCTGACTCAGCAACCTGTCCACCGAATCGGATCAGGCCCACGCCGGTCGCGTTGATTTCTCCCGTCGCTGGCGGGGCTCTTCTCACTGTAGGAGGCACTTTCTGATGCGGCTCTCTATCGGCTTAGCTTTCGCGATCATGATGGCGGCGAGTGGGTGCCCCTCGACGGGAAACGAGTACCGATGCGATTCGGACTCTTGTGCGTTGACAAAAACTCACAGGGCGACGGGGTGTGCGCCCTTTCCGACCCGACTTGTCCGTCAGGGTCGACCGGTCGCGTTCGCCGTTCCCGTCGCCGACGGGGCGCTTGTCCTCGTGGGAGGTGACCTGTGGTGAGAGCGCTTTCGCTTATGTGTGTCGTTGCTGTCGTCGCCTGCAATGAACCGCTTCCGACGTTCATCTGTCGAACGGACTCGCAGTGCGTCCTCCGCGCGCAAACCGGATTATGCGTTGACAAAAACTCACAAGGCGATGGCGTATGTGCTCTTTCCGATGGGACGTGTCCGTCTGGCTTTCGCTACTACGACGTGAACGATAAAGCCTGCTACGTCTTTCCCGACGGCGCCGCGCCTCCAGATCTTGCAATGCCAGACATGACCATTCCGGTCGATCTCGGACCAGATCTAACACCCCCTCCGGATATGGCTCTCGTCGAAGCTGACATGACCGGGCTTAGTCGCCCGACCTGGACCACAGAGACCAGCAATACGACCAAGACGCTAAACGATGTGTGGGGAAGTAGTGCCACGGACGTTTACGTTGTCGGCGACGAATCGACACTTCTGCATTCGACCGGAAATGGAACCTGGACGCCTCAGACGATCCCCGTGTCGACGAACCTCAAAGCAGTGTGGGGGTCCAGCTCGACGAACGTGTACGTTGCCGGTCATTCCATCAATCCCTCGACGGGAACAACAGTCGGAGTTGTCCTGAAATCGACGGGCGATGGCACATGGACGCCAGTCACCACAGGCGCCGCGAGCTGCCCGTGGAAAAAGATCGTCGGCAGCGGAGCGACGGATGTGTATGTCCTGGCGCCCGGCTGCAACCCGGCGCTTTACCACACCGACGGTGGAAGCGGGAATTTCGCCCTCGCGTCGTCCAACCTGCCCGGCGGCGGTAATTACAACGGGATGTGGACGAACGCGTCGAACTTCCTCTACGTCGTGGCCAGCGATATCCGGAAATCCTCAGGATTTGGATCGACGTTCTCCGGCCCTCAGACGTTGTCACCGCCGCCCACAGAAGCAGTGGACCTGCGCTCAATCCACGGCGCGAGCGCATCCGCAATGTATGCCGTAGGAAGCGGTGGACGAATTTTCTTCTCGACGGGAAACGGTACCTGGACGTCTCAGATGTCCGGCGTCACCGCCGATCTTGTCGATGTGTTCGCAATTTCAGCGACGGATATCTATGCGGTTGCGTTCTACTACGCTGGACAGACCCCGATGGGAGCAATCCTACACTCGACAGGGGACACAACTTGGCAGATCGACAAAGCCAACACCGCCGGGCTACTCGCCGTATGGGGAAGCGCCGCAAACGACGTCTACGCCGTCGGTACGAACGGCACGATCCTCCATGCAAAGTGACAATTTTACCGTCGGAGATTTGGCCTTGAGCGTGGCTGTTGTTCTCGCGACGGTGACCGCGCGCGTGGAATACGGCGGGCGCGTGTTCGACGAGGACACCGATTTTCTCGTCGAGCTGCGCGCCGCCGTGAAGGCGTCCGGCCCGTCCTGGCTGCGCGCGGATCTGCCGCATCCGTGGGCGATCACCGATTGGGGTGAGGCGGTGGCGGCGGCGCCCGTCCTCGCGGCGCGGTTGGCCGAGGCCGCCATGGCGTTGATCGAATCCGGGACGCGCGACGAAGCGGAGCTTGCTTCGGTGTTGCCGTACGAGAAGGCCACCGACGGCGTGGCGCGCGCTCTCGCGGTGTTCGAGCGCGATCGGGAACGCTTTGGACGGACGCCAGGCGCGCACGCGATGGTGTTGTGGAACTAGCACCAGAAGGGAAGCTCAACCCGGATCAGTCTGAGCCCTTCGGTCGGACCGATCCCTCGTCGATGAAGCCCGGCCAGGCCGACGCGCGGGAAGTGGTCATGCCGCCGGTGGCGTTGTCCGCGACGAAGCGCGGACCGTTGGTGCTCGGATGAGTCACGTTGAATCGCAGGGCCGGTACTACAGCGAAAACACCGATTTCGTCGGTGAGCTACGCGAGGCGATCGACGACGGCCGCGGCGCCCCGTGGCTTCGCTATGACGTGCCGGACCTCTATGCCGCGCTCTATGAGTGGGCCGCGCCGATCATCGCGTCCGAGCTGGCGCCGCGATTTGTCGATGCGGTGCTGACATTCATCGAAACGGCGCCCGTCGAGCTGGCGCACTACGCTGCGGGCCTTCCGTGGGAGAGTGCGCCCGGCGCCGTCGAGCGCGCGATCGGAGTGCTCGAACGCGAACCGGCGCGGTTTGGCGATGCGCGCGGCGTTGCCGGTGCGCTGTGGACGCTGTTTGCGAAGGCGCCCGCCGACGAGCGGTTGCGCGCGCTCCTCCGTCGCGAGCTGGCGCGCCCCGAGCCTGACGATCTGGCCCGTTCGATCGCCCGAAAGTACCCCGAGGCGGTGAGCTAGTTACGCGCGCGCTCGCCGCGCGCGTATGCGTCGAGCGCTCGCGCCTCTGCGACGGCGACGCGTTCCCGTCGCTGTTTTTGGTGAGCAGGGCTGTCGGCGGGCGATTGACAGATTGACGTGCGCGCTTGGGCGCGGCGCCCACGGGCGCCCGCGGGCGCCCGTCAGCTCGCCTTACCCGTCGCCGCGCGCGCCGTCGGTCCGCTTGCTCGCCGATGCTGAGGCGGTTTGCCGCCGAGCGGCCGGGCTCGATCGTGTCGAACAGCTCGCCGAGTAGATCGGCGAGGCGCGCGCGGCGTTGGTCGGCGTCCACCGCGGGGACGATCTACACCTACGGCCTCGAGGAGAGCGACCTCGAGGCGTTTTTTGACCATCTTGCCTGGATCGATGTTCAGTGATCAACTCGGGGTGTCGTCGCTCACGAGAAACGCAATTCCCGTGAGTGTCAGAGGGGAGGGGTACGATTCGCCTATGACCGTCTCGGATGACAGTGCCAGCCGCGCCGCCGCCGACGTGATCGACTGGAAGCGCCCCGGAGATCTGTCCGTGCTCGTCGACGGTGAGCGCGTCGAGTGGATCTCGTTTATCGACGAGAAATGGCGCGCCGCCGTCTATCGCCGGATCGACGGTCAGAACTACGTCGACGTGGAGTATCCCGACGGGTTGCGCCGGATCCGACTCTCGGGTGACTGGCCGTTTCGGCTCCGTCGCGTGGGGTGCGCCTAGTGCCCACCGACGCCGATCACCCGGCGCAGCTCGAGCTACGAGCGCCCGCGGGCGCCCGTGGGCGCCCATGCGTCGTCGAGCCGAGCGCCGCCGAGCTGGTGTTGTCGCTCTCCCAGCTCGACGCCGCGCCGATTCAGGTGGCGGTGTCTCACTGCGCCGATGCGCCAGCGCATCCGGTCTCCGCGTACCTCCTCGGATGTTCTGAGGGAAGCCGCCGCACGATGCTGTCGGCGCTGCACACCCTTGCGCGCATTGCCTCGAATGGCGCCGCCGGTGCCTGGTCCTTCCCCTGGGCCTCGCTGCGATTCGAGCATACCCAGGCGTTGCGCGATGCCGCGGCAAGCGCGCATGCGCCAGCGACGGCACGCAAGCTCCTCTCGGCGCTTCGCGGCGTTCTCCGCGCCTGTAAGCGGCTTGGGCTCGTCGACGACGCGACCTATCGCGCCGCGGTGGACTTCGATGGCGTCGCCGGCGAAAGCGAGGCCCGCGGCCGTCATCTGACGCCCGACGAGAAGCGCCGGATCCTCGCCGCCTGCACGGCCGACGCGACGGTGCGCGGGCTCCGTGACGCCGCCCTCGTCGCGCTCGCCTTCAACACGGGGGCGCGCCGCGCCGAGCTGGTGGCGCTCGACGTTGCGGACGTGGATCTCGTCGCTGAAGAGGTGCGCTACCGCATCACGAAGCGGCGTAAGCCCCGCCGCGTCGCGCTGCGCCCCGAGACGGCCGCAGCGCTCCGTCGCTGGATCGACGCCCGCGGCGCCGCCGGGCCGCTCTTCTGTCCGATCTCCCGCTCTTGCCGCATCCTCTCGCGCCGCCTGACCGCGGCGGGCTTTTGGCGCATCCTCGGTGACCGCGCCGCCGATGCCGGCCTGACGCACGTCACGCCGCATGATCTCCGACGGACGTTAACCGGCGATCTTCTCGATCTCGGGGTGGACCTCTCGACGGCCGCGCAGATCATTGGCCATGCGAGTGTGGCGACGACCGCGCGGTATGACCGCCGCCTCGAGGAAACGCGCCGCCGCGCCGCGCGCCTCGTTAATATTCCGATTGACATGAAAACGGCGTGACGAAATGGGCGCCCTTGGGCGCCTATTTCATCGTTCTCTCCATGGCTTTCTCGTCGGTGAGTCGGCGGGTTGGGCGCCCTCGGGCGCCTGTGGGCGCCCGAGACGTTCATCCGGTGGTCTTTTTGTCGTCGCGCTTTCGCTTGGGCGTAAAGAACTGGAGCTTGACCGCCGGGGCGCGCGGCCGTGGGCGTCCGTCGCGCGCGGCGGGCTGTCTGGGCAAGTGCTCCGAAAGCGAGTCGAGCGAGTGGCCGCGGTCGACGAGGTGCCGCAAGCGAGTGAGCGCCAGCCGGATGATCGCCGCCTTGGTGGTGAATCGGCGCGAGATGCGCGACTGAAGGTTAAGCCAGTCCTCTAGCTCGTCGGTCATCGGAACGTGGACGCGAGTTTGGTACGCGGTGCGGGATCGTTTCCACGACATGTGCTTTCACCCCGAGTAAATACAAAGCCCCCCATTCGATGTGTACAAACCGCGCTTCCTGCAAAGTCATAACATCAGTAGATCCCTGATGATTGCGAATTTTGCTGCACTGCGGGAACTGATCTGTTGCGGTGCACGGATCAGCCGCGCAGGCCTCGAAGAGCGCCCGCATCTCTCCGACGGAGAGCGAGCGCCCGCATCTCTCCGACGGAGAGCGCGCGACCGGCGGGCATGGTGGCGCCGCGGATGGGCTCGACATCGACGGCGCGGTGATAGTCCTCCGCGCCCATGAGGCCCGCGCGCCACGCGTGGCCGAGGACGCCGCGGAGCGCCGTCAGGTGACGATTTGCCCATCTTCGCCTCACCCGCCTCGTCGGGCTCGCACGCGCGCACGAACGCGGCGCGGACCGCCTGGACGTGGACGAAACGGAGCTCGCCCCAGGGAATCGACTCCGCACGCGCCGTCGGGCCGGCGAGGAGCTGAGCAATTACCTCGAACCATCAGTGATCGGATAGCGATGGCTCACGGGCGGGCCTTTCCGACAGAGATGCGGTGCTGATACTGGGTGCCCGATTCGACACGCTGGCGGAGCAAGGCGCGACCTGCGTTGGGATCGACGGCCT
>Ga0272446_1005885_pt1 | contig 13189 bp, 13 predicted proteins | sample YNPCB0061_FD_194587 | JGI IMG/M metagenome (GOLD analysis project Ga0272446, IMG submission 194587) | Hot spring microbial mat communities from Yellowstone National Park, WY, United States - YNP-CB-006-1 | ecosystem: Environmental > Aquatic > Thermal springs > Hot (42-90C) > Sediment | place... | reverse complement strand
CTTTGATCACCCGCGCTTCCATCGCCCCGCCGCCTACCGTCCCGATGATGCGCCCATCGGCATACACCAACATTTTACTTCCGGCGTGGCGCGGCATCGATCCCTGCGTGCGGATCACGGTGGCGAGGGCGGTAGCAATCCCCTTCTCATTGGCCTCCACCACCGCCCGAAAGACCTGATCGTTTTCGTCCATGTTGACTAGTTTTCTACCTCAATTTCACCGATCAATAGCCGATCTTCGGCATCTGCCCCTGCCCCGACGGGCCGCAAGCGCGGGTAGGGCGGATTTGGCCCATACAACCCGATCCTGACGGCGTACTTGCCCGCTGGCACGGACTCCGGCAGGTGGATCACGACTTGATCGCGCACCAACACGCCCGGAATCCAGTTAGCGGGCGGCAATGTGCCGTTGCCGGGCCGCCGATCCACCTGTGCGGCCTCAATCAGTTGGCCCGCCGCGTCATACAGATGGACGAACGTCACTGCATCGCGGTCAGTTGAAGCCGTTTGCCGCCATTCAAGGTCAATCGTCAGGCGGCGGGCCGTCGGTTCATACGTCATATGCCGCCCTACCAACGCAATTCCCTCGCCAAAGGGAACAGAGTCCGCTGGGAAGGCGGGGGAATCGTCGGGCGTGTATGCGCCCTGATACACCCAATGATAATACGGCATGTAGAATCCTGCCGAACCGGGTGGGCGCTCAACCTGAACGCGCAGCCGCAAGACCGATCCGGTCACGTTTTCGGCGGGGATCAGGGTTGCGATCTCCAGCCATTGGCCGGGCACGGCGGGGATCACCCGCACGCCCAGATCGGCGTCGTTGGCGAAGAGCCGAACGTTCAGCGCATCGCGGGGGTGGACGCGCATGGCCCAGATCGCGGCTTTTCCTACCTCTACCGGAACCTGAAATTCTTCCCCGCCATTGATCAAACGCCCGCCATCGAGGGCGCGGCACGGTGGCTCCCCACACGCGATGTAGTCGAGTTCGTAAACCTCGCTGGGGAAGCCCGCCTGTGCCACAGATTGCCACCACCGGTATTGATAGGCCTTCTCCGAGTCCAGATCGGCCACGTTTAGGGCGGCAATCTGGGCCATGCCGCGTGTGGCGAGCAGGGTGTAGGGCTGGTGGGGTTGGGCGGCGGCAGCGGCGTGAGTCCAATCCGCCTTATAGACGTTTTGGCCGCTGTTGGTGGCCGATGCGATATTCCGGGTTGGCTGAGTGGAGGGAAATTCGGCCAATTTTTGGCGGAATAGGCCGGTATCGGCAAAGTAGGTCAGGCCCCGCGCATCGGGATAGATGGCGAAATAGTCCGGGCGGTAGGGGCTGCGGGCCATCAATTCGTAGGCCGCGCCCGGCCCGTGACGCCATGCCGCTGCTGCGCCGGGCGTCGTTAACCCGATCACGTCATACGTGGTGTGGCCGCCGAAATAACGCATCACGCCGATGTCGTGCACCCCGATCACGGCGGTAGGCGGTAGGGCTACCGATACGTACTGCGCCATCGGGAACTGCGATTCGGCCACTTCGCGGGTATTTTCGGCATAATGGGCGCGGAATACCGCTAGCGCACGCCAAGAATCGGCCACGATCAGGGCGATTCCGGCGAGGGCGGCCAACCGCGCCAGTCCCGCGCCAGCCCCACGCCGAGTCAGGGCGGCGAAGGGCCACGCCGCCAACGGGAATAACAGCGCCAACATTGGCATTTGATAGCGCTTGAACTGCCAGAAAGCTGTTTCCAACACGGATACGGCGACGGTCAGGCCGAGCAGCCACACCCCGACTAATACAGCGCTGTTCGGGCGGCGGGTGCGGATCGCGTTGAGTAGGCCAAAGCCGAGCGTGAGCAAGGCAGCGAGGGTGACGAGGGCCGTACGGTACTCACCATCGACAACGCTGACTCCCGTGATGAGTTCCTGCCATATCCGCCCCATGTTCGCCATCACCGCGCCGAGCATCGCGCCCAAATCCGGCGGAATGTTGTACAGGTACGCCTTCGCCTGTAGGCCCGTCGCAGACGGCGAACCCGTCAGGGCGAGATTGAGCAGAGGCTGAGCGGCAAAGGCCGCCATCGGGAGGGCGAATAGCGCCCCATACTGGCGGAGCACCTTCCCACCGCTGGGCCGCAGGGCGAAATACAACGCCGTCCCCACCCCGATCACCCCCCCTTCAGGCCGGATCAGGGCGGCGAACGTCCCCGAGAGCAGGGCGTTCTGGGTCTGGTTGCGGGCCACGTTCCAGAGGGTGAGTAGACACACGGCGGTAAACAGCCCCGTCTCCATGCCGGAGAGGAAGGCGAATCCGAGCGCCCCATGCAGGGCAAAGGCCACCGCCATCGCCACTCCGATCCAATGGGCGAAGGGGCCGCCGTTACTGGCGGCGATGCGGTATACGTACCACGTGCTGGCTAGCCAACTCAGCCCCCCGATGGCGAGCGCCCACCAACTCAGCGATTCCCCGCGTAGGCCCGCCACATACCCAACGGCCAATATTGGTGGGTACAGCAAGCTGGTCGCACCGGAGGTCGGCGGCTGGTCGGGGTTGTAGCGGAAGGCGTGCCCCTCTGCAATGGAACGGGCATATTGTAGGTGGATGTAGGCGTCGTCGAGGGGTAAGACGGGGGCCGCCCGCCGTGCCCCCCCGCTCAGGAACAGGAAGGCCGCCCCGCCCACCACCCCGAACAGGATCAGCGCTGTGATCAGGTCACGACGGGGCGGGGCCGCCCGTTGCAGCGGACGGTTACTCAAGCGGGTACACCTGCCACCCGACTTCGGGCGTGTCCATCTCGCGCAACGTCTCCGGCGGAATCTCGAAGAGCGTGCCCGTCGCTTCGGCGGCGACTGTGCCATCTGGAAGCAAGAGTTCCGCGCTGGCCAGCACCAACCGCCCCCGATCTTTATCGATCCGGCTCAGGATGGTGAGCGGCTTGTGAAGTGGCACCGGCTGCCGGAACCGGACTTCCACCTTGCCGCTGTACAGGAGGCGCTTGTGGTCAGCCGAGAGTGCCGCCCGGCCTAGTGCCTCATCCAAGATAGTCATGACGATGCCGCCATGCGCGATGCCGGGGTAGCCCTGATGCATATCCCCCAGCGTGACTTCGCAACGGGCCGCTGCGTCACCCTGACTGAAGAATCGCAGGCGCAACCCGGCCGGGTTTTCCACCCCGCAGCCGAAGCACATGCGGGCGTTGGGCTGAAGTTCGTGGGTATGGGGAGAAACGGCTTCATCTTGGGCCGGAAGGATAGGGGACAAGGTGGGATTGACTCCTGAACGTGAACTTACTGGGAATAACCGTGCGCGAAGGTGTTGATCATCAGTTTCACATCTTCGCCAAGCGGATATAACACCGGGCAGGTACACCCCGATGCGACGTACTCCCGCACTTTGGCCCGGACTTCTTCGGGCGTGCCGGAGGCGGTGATGAGCTGTACCACATCGTCCGGGACGAGGCTCATGGCCCGTTCGATCTGTTCTTCGGTGGCCGGCCACGTCAGGACTTGTGCAATTTCATCAAGCAATTCTTGCTTGACGCCGCTGGCCTTCATGATGTGCGGCTGTTGGCCCAGATACTGTGTGACCAGTTTCCGCGCCCCATCGAGCGCCTTTTTGCGGTCATTATCCACGCTAGCGACGATCAGTTGGGGCCGGTCAATGTCGTCGAGGCGGCGTCCGGCAGCCTTCGCGCCTTGTTCGAGGGCGGCGAGTGCCTCAGCATTGTAGGCGGGCGAGACGAGGTAGTTGAGCAATGCGCCATCGGCAATTTCCCCCGTGAGCGACATCATCTTCATGCCGGTGGCCCCGATGTAGATCGGGATGTTACGCGGGGCGCGGCGGCCATGCACGATGTCCAGTTCGATGCCGTTGACGCGCACAAATTCGCCCTCGAACGTCACGCGCTTCATGGCCAGCAGGTCGCGCACGACGGAGACGACTTCGCGCATGGCCAGCAGCGGCTTGTTACGGACGATCCCGACGTTGGCGGCGAGGGGGTCCCACCATGCGCCAATGCCGAGCAGGATGCGGTTGGGGGCGAGGTCGTCGAGGGTCAGGAAGGTGGCGGCGATCAGGGCGGCGTTGCGCGTCCAGTTGTTGATCACGCCCGACCCAATTTTGATCTTCTTGGTGGTGGCAGCAAAGGCGGCCATCGGCACCACCGCATCGCGGACGAGGCGGCTTTCGGCTTGCCAGACGGCCTCAAAGCCGTTTTCCTCAGCATACTGAACGTATTTAATGGCCTCTTGGAGGTCGTGGGCGTCCTGCAAATAGAGGGCTACACGGTCTGGCATGGTTGGCGCTCTCCCTGCGTGAAGGTGGAAATTGATAAAACAGGGTTAAGCATACATCTAAAATGACAGTCAGGGTAGAATGTCAGCAGATCGCACTAAGCATACAGCGGCCTAGACCGTAATGTAGGTATCGCACCCGGAACTGCCGAAAAGCAGGAATTTCCGGCCCCTAGTGGGGATTTGCTGGCAATCTGCCCCTTTAACCACACACCGTTGAAGGGGTATTTTGACATGAACCCACAGGCAATCGGCATCGATGTAGGCGCAAGGGCTATCTAAGGGCCACAGTCTCCCGTCACTCTGAATGTCAGTCATCCACTCCCCGCATAATCATTGATATAGATCATTGATGTTTAAGCCCCTTGCCCTCTACAATGGTAGACAACACATGGGCGAACCCGTGAGAATGTCATTACATCTTGCCCGGCGCGGCGTGATGAATGTCACTACGGCGATTTTGCATCATGTGCCATTATAGGTTCAGCACCTAGACGAAAAAGGAAAAACCACAATGAGCGAAATTGCATGGGAAAAGGCCGCCGTCGCCGAATCTCCTGTGAGTAAGCCTGCCGCGAACATCCGCACCAAGTTCATGATCGTCGGGTTCGTGATCCTCGCTGCGGTGGCGGCGTTGGTCATTTCCGGCACAGTTTCTGGTGCGCGGTTCTTCATCACCATCAACGAACTGGTCGGCAGCGATAAGTACGTCGGTCAGGTCGTGCGGGTGACGGGGGCCGTCGATGGGCAGACCATCAAGTACGATGAAAAGAACCTGATCATCGAATTTACGGTTGCGCACGTCGGCAACGACGGCGGCGACCTCGCCCTCGCCCTCCACAACGCCGTCAAAGACCCCAACGCAGCGCGGATGAACGTCCGGGTAGAGGGCCAAGTCAAGCCGGATTTGCTCCAGCATGAAGCGCAAGCCATCCTGACGGGCAAACTGGACGAAAACGGCGTCTTCCATGCGACGGAACTGCTTTTGAAGTGCCCCTCCCGCTTTGAGGAAGCCAAGCCTGAGAACGCTATCGGTAAGATCGGGTGAGTTGAGTAGCTGGGAAGTAAGCCTATGTTAGCCGAAGTCGGATTCATTGCGACCCTGTTGGCCTTCGCGGCGGCTCTGTACGCCATCGTGACGGCCTTCGCAGGGACGCGCACCCACAACGACGCGCTGATCGCCAGCGCTCGGAACGCGACGATTGTCGCCTTCCCCTTGCTGCTGGTGGCCTGCGCCATGATCGTCATTGGCCTGCTGACCCAGCAGTACCAGATGGTCTACATTTGGAGCGTCAGCGACCCCCAAACGCCGACCTTCTTCCGCATCACCGCCCTCTGGGGGTCACAAGCCGGGTCGATCTTGTTCTGGTCGTTCCTAATGAGCTTCTTCAGCATGGCGGTGGTGATCATCAATTGGCGTGGGCAACGGCGGTTGATGCCCTACGTCATCATGTACACGATGGCGGTGTTGGCCTTCTTCCTCGCCCTGAGCCTCTTTTTTGAGAATCCCTTTGAACGCTACTGGATTCTGCAAAACAGTGAAGTGGTCAAGAGCGTGTTTCAACCGGCGGGCGCGGTTCCACCGTCTTCCATCCGCTTGGCGGAGACGGCCAACGGCCTCAACCCGCTGCTGCGCCACTTCGGGATGATCATCCACCCGCCGATGTTATATCTCGGCTTCGTGGGCTTCATCATCCCCTTCGCCTTTGCGATGGCCGCCCTCGCCTCTGGCGACCTCTCCAACGCATGGATTCGGGCCAGCCGCCGTTGGACGTTGGCGGCGTGGTTATTCCTGAGCCTTGGGCTGATCCTCGGCGGGCGCTGGGCCTATGACGTTTTGGGCTGGGGCGGCTACTGGGGCTGGGACCCGGTAGAAAACGCGGCCTTCCTGCCTTGGCTGGTCGGGACGGCCTTCCTCCACAGCGTCATGATTCAAGAGAAGCGCGGGATGCTGAAGGTCTGGAACATGTTCCTTGTCAATGGGGCCTTCAGCGCCGTGATCTTCGGCACATTTGCTACCCGCTCCGGCTTGGTAGATAGCGTCCACAGCTTCGCCCGCAGCGAGATCGGCTTCCCGCTGTTCTTCTTCTGGTTAGCCGTGACCCTCGTCAGCGTCGGGTTGGTAATCTGGCGGTGGCGGCGCGGCGAACTCCGGGACGAACACAAGTTTGCAGGCCTGCTGAGCCGCGAATCGCTGTTCGTGCTGAACAACGTCATCTTCATCCTGCTATTCGCGGTGATCTTCTGGGGCAGCTTCGGCGCTCCGATTGTCAGTGAACTGTTCATGAACACGAACATCACGCTCGGGCGGGATTACTTCCTCGCCGTGACGCCGCCACTGTTCCTGATCCTGTACATTTTGATGGGTGTCGCGCCACTTTCGGCATGGGGCGTGATGAGCCTGAAGCGCTTGGGCCGCGCCCTCGCAATTCCGGCGGTGCTGGCCGTCGTTGCTACCGCGCTTATGGCCCTGTTTACCCCCATGACGGTGGGTGTGGCGCTCGGCTACTGGGTGGTCTGGACGGCCGGTATGGTAGCCGTCTATGAGACGTATCGCGGCGTGGTGGCTCGGCATAAGGGCTTGGGGGAGGGCTGGTACAAGGCCTTCACCAGCTTGTTTGCCCGCAATCGGCGGCGCTACGGCGGATATGTGATCCATCTGGGCATCGCCATCATCGGGATCGGCGTGATCGGATCGACGGTCTTCCAGCAGGAAACGCAACAAACCCTCGCCGTCGGGCAGAGCCTCCGCATTGGGGATTACCAAGTTCAGTACGATAACTTCCTCGATGGGCAGATCGCCGACGATGGCCGCGTGATGCAGATCGCGCAGGTGAGCGTATGGCGCAACGGCCAACTGCTGGCGAACCTCCGCCCCCGCCACGACTTCTATCCCAACGCGAAGGGCATGAACTCCCAGACGATTGCGGGCGCATATAGCACAATTGAAAACGATGTGTATGTGCTGCTCGTCGGGTGGGAACGGATCGGGGCTTCGGAGGCCACTTTCAAGGTCTACGTCAACCCGCTGATCAACCTCGTGTGGTGGGGCGGGCTTATCCTGATCGCTGGGACGTTAGTCGCTACATGGGGCGCCCCGCTGCCCGCCGCCAAAACGGTTCCGGCTGAACAGCCGAGCGTGAAAGGAGCCATCGCATGAAGCGCCTTATCATGATGGGAATCGGGGCTTTAGCCGTGTTGGTGCTAGCCTTCGCCCTGACGGGGATAGCCGCCGCACAAGGCGACCCGAAGAAGGTCAGCGATGACGCAGTCAACGCCGTCGCCCGCAAGTTGTACTGCCCCGTGTGCGAAAACATCCCACTGGACGTGTGTGGGACGACGGCCTGCGCCCAATGGCGGGAAGAAATCCGCCTCCAGTTGGCGGAGGGGGCGACAGACCAGCAGGTGATCGATGACTTCGTGAAACGCTTTGGGGATCGCGTCGTGGGGACGCCCCAAGACCCAACCCTACGGGCGCTTTCGCTAGCGATCCCCTTGGGGATTAGCGCCCTGTCGCTGATCGCGGCCATCCTCGTCTTCATGAGTTGGCGCGGGGAATTGGTGCGCGGCAAGAAGGTGCAGCCCGTCGCTAGCCCTTCTGCCCCCGCCACCATCGATAGCTACCGCGCCCGCATCGAACGCGATCTCGCGGCGCGGCGCTAGGGAGGGCTAAGATGAGCACCCAATTCGCCGATGTGGAACGGGCTGAACAGGTTGAACAAGTCGAGCAGGTGGAGGCCAAACCGCGCCGTTCCGCCAACGTGATCGGGGTGGTGATCGTGGCGGCGCTGCTGTTCTTGGGGGCGATCTTCGCCTTCGGCCTCGCCAATCAACGCCAGACCCAGCCGCGAAGCGGCCTCGCTCCGGATTTCACCCTGACGCTGCTGGACGGGAGCCAAGTCAGGCTCTCTGACCTGCGCGGGCAGGTGGTAGTCGTGAACTTCTGGGCCAGTTGGTGCGCCCCGTGCCGCCAAGAGGCCGCCGAACTGGAAGCGGCCTACCAACAGTACAAAGGGAAGGGTGTAGAGTTTCTCGGCATTGCCTACACCGATACCGAGCGGAACGCCAAAGCCTACCTTGCGGAATTCGGCATCACCTACAAAAACGGGCTGGACTACAAGACCGCCATCTCTGAACAGTACCGAATCACCGGCGTGCCAGAGACGTTCATCATTGACCGCAAGGGCGAAATCAGCGACTTCGTGATGGTTCCGCTGACGTTATCCCAACTCAACACCCTGATCGAACGTGCGTTAGCCCGCTAACCCCGTAATACGCCCGCCCCGTTCCTTCGCTGGAACGGGGCCGGAGGCGAGGTTCCCTCAGCTGTTTTACAGGAAGTGACTCCCATGAGCCTTGAAGGCCTTGTCCTCTCCCTCAGCATCCTTGTGATTGTTGCTCTGTACGTCGCAGCGCCCCTGATCGGGAGGCGGCTGAACAAGGCCGCCGCCGAACAGGAACTCATCCGGCAGCGCGAGCGCTTAACCCTGCGCTACGAAGCCCTGTTGATGAACCTGCGCGACCTCGAAGAAGACTATTCGACAGGCAAGATCGATACTGAACGCTACCGTGCTGACCGCGAAACGTACATGCAACGTGGCGTGGCCATCCTCACCGAACTCGATAGCCTTGGTGGGAGCGTGCCGATGGTCGGCGATACGGCAGTCGATCACGATGCCGCCGTCGATCACGATATTGAGGCCGCCGTCGCAGCGTACCGAGCGAAGTTGGCTCAGAGCGAAGGCTGAAAGTAGGTTCTCATGCGCGTCCTCCGTAGCCTCATCGTGGTCGGGGTGTTGGCGGCCCTCCCCGCGTGTAGCGGATTGGGCGGAGAGCCGCCCGTCATCGCCACGATTCCACCCCAACCGACGGCCCGCCCGACCCTCGCCCCCCCCACGCCGTCCGGCACGGAGGAGGCGAGCACCACCCCCGCCCTCACCCCCGCCGGAACAGAGGCGGTAGGCGTTGCGCCCTTCACAGGGACGGTGACGGGGAAGCTCACCCTTGCGACGGCAGGCGCGACCCTCGCCCCTGATACCGAGATGCAATTGGTGCGCCTGAACCCAACCTCCCCCGACGATCAGACCATCTTCACCACGAAGGCCGACGCTGCTGGGAACTACACCTTCAAAGATGTGCCGATGACCGTCGACGCACAATTTGGCGTGGTAGCGACGTATAAGGGCCGGGCGTATGCTAGCCAAGTCGGAATCCCTGACCACACCACGAAGACGCTAGACTTGCCCGTGACGGTCTACGAAACGACAGCCGATCCGGGCGTGATCAAGCTCACCAACGTGACGCTCGCCATTACGACGGGCCAATCTGGGTTGGAGATTGCCCAGATCATGCGCTTCACGAACACGAGTGACCGCGCCTATAGCACCGATCAGGCTGCCAACGCGGGGGCCTTCCGCAGCGTGAAGGTCAACCTTCCAGAGGGGGCGACGATCACGGGCTTCAATGATGACACTCAGCGCTATGTTGTAGAACCCAACGCCGTTTGGGATAGCGCCGTTGTCCTCCCCGGCAAGACTCACGCCGTCCACGTCATTTACGCCCTGCCGTACTCCACCGTCGGCACAGATTACCAGATTCCGTTGGATTACGCGCTGGACGGCGATGCCCGCCTGAGCTTCATGGGCAGCAACCTGACCGCTACGGCCCGGCTCGGCGATACGGCCCTGACTAACGTGGGCGGATCGGGGCTAGGCGTGGCAACCACAGCCCCTGCTGGGACAGTCTTACGCTTCAACGTCCGGCTGACGGAGACGACGCCCACCAACACAACCGGCACGGCGGCGGGCAGCGCAGACTCCGGCACAACGTTGCTGGTCGGTCTGCTGGTCGGCGGCGGCCTCGCCATGATTGGGGGGGGAATCTTCATGTTGGCACGTGAACAGCGCCTTGCCCGGTTAGGTAAGACGGGCGGATCGCCGACAGTCACCGTTTCCCCCGACCAAATCACCCTCGACGAGTTGGTGGCCAAACTCGCCGTGTTAGATGCCGAACGGAAGGCGGGCACGCTTTCCAAAAAAGAATATGAGAAGCAAGCCGCCCCACTCAAGGCCAAGATCGCCAAACTCACGAGGAAGGCCTAGTCCAGCATGAGCCGGCCCATCATCGAAGCGCAACAACTGAGCAAGGTGTACGGGGCGTTACCTGTCCTGCGGAGCATCGATCTGGCCATTGAAAAAGGCCAATTCGTGGCGCTCTTGGGGGCTAATGGCAGCGGCAAAACGACCTTCCTCCGGCTGTTGGCGGGCCTGACCAAGCCTACCAGCGGGGCGCTCCGCATCGGCGGCTGGGAGTTTCCCAAAGAAGCTGCTGCCGTCCGCGCCCAGATCGGGGTCGTCGGCCATCAACTTTTGCTCTACCCGGCGCTTTCGGCGCGGGAAAACTTGCGCTTCTTCGCCCGGCTGTACAACCTCTCTGGGCGGGCGGCAGAGGCGCGGATCGATGCTCTCATCGAACGAGTTGGGTTAGGCCTGCGGGCCGATGATCCTGTGCGGACGTTCTCACGCGGGATGGGTCAACGGCTCAGCATTGCCCGCGCCCTGCTCCACAACCCGCACATCTTGCTCTTAGATGAGCCGTATACGGGGCTAGATCAGGACGCTTCGGCCATGCTGGATAGCTTGCTGCAAGAGGCGTACGCCGAAGGGCACACCATCATCATGATCACGCATGGGCTAGACCGCGCCGCCCGCCTTGCCAACCGCGCCGTGATCCTTTCGCGGGGGAAGGTCGCCCTAGACCTTCCGACGGCGGGCATGGATGAACGCCTACTTGCCGCCCAATACGCCGCCGCGCTCCAAACCGCCGAAGGGATCAGAGGGTAAGCCACCATGCAGCATCGCCGCCAGAATACCCCCTTACTCAAAGTGGCCTACAGCATCGCGGTCAAAGACGTGTGGGCGGAGTTCCGTAGCAAGGAACTCCTCAGCGCGATGTTGTTGTTCGCGTTGCTGAGCCTCTTGGTATTCAGCTTCGCCCTCGAACTTGACCGCCGCGCCCGCGCAGAGGCCATCAGCGGGGTGTTGTGGGTCACAGTGGCGTTTGCCGCCATCCTTGGCCTCAACCGGAGCATGGCCCTCGAACGCGAGCAGGGCTGCCTAGAGGCCATGCTGACCGCCCCGATCCCACGTTCGGCGATCATGTACGGCAAACTGGCCGGAAACTTCGCCTTCGCCCTGATCGTCGGGCTGATCCTGCTGCCTGTGATGACCATCTTGTACAACATCAGCCTGATCAGCTTGCCGTTGGTGGGGGTATTGGCTGCCGGAACGCTCGGCCTTGCCATCGTCGGGACGTTGCTCTCCGCCATGACCGCCCAAACCCGCTCCCGCGAGACGCTGCTCCCCCTCGTCATGCTCCCGATTGCGCTACCCATCGTGATCGCGGCGGTGCGGGCCAGCACTGGGTTACTTTCAGGGGCCGATTCGGAGGTGTGGGGGGCATGGGCAGCCATCCTCACCGCCGTTGATGCAGTCTATTTCGTGGCCTGCAGCCTGCTGTTTGACTTCGTGATTGAAGAATAAGGTTCCAGACTAAAAAGGTTCTAGATCACTAGATCAAGAGAGTTAGGAGAGTTCCCCATGTCCATCGCTTCGCTTCCAAGTGACCAAGCCCCCGTCTTCGAGCAAAAGCGGACGGTCAACCGCACCCTTGTGTTGCCGATCCTCACCGTGTTGACCCTACTGGGGGTTGCCGCTGGGTTGTACTTCGCGCTGGCCTACGTCGGCACGGATAAAGTACAGGGCAACGTACAACGTATTTTCTACATTCATATGCCGGCCTTCTTCGGGGCGTTTGTGGCCTTTGGCGCGGCGGTCTTGGGGGGCTTTATGTACCTCCGCACCCGTAACACCAAGTGGGATACGCTCGGTCTGGCCGGAATCGAAGTCGGCTTCATGCTGGCCCTGATCAATATCACCACGGGCATGATCTGGTCGCGCCCGATCTGGAATACGTGGTGGACGTGGGACCCGCGCCTGACCCTCGAAGCCCTCATGATCCTCAGCTATGCGGCCTATTTCGTGTTGCGGGCGGGCGTTGAAAACGTCGAGACGCGCCGTCGTTTTGCCGCCGTATATGGCATGTTGGCCTTCACCACCGTGATCCTGACGCTGGTCATCGTCCGCACGACAGCCGCCACCATTCACCCTGTCGTCGTTGGGGGCGAAAGCGGCGAGGGGGCTTTTTCTCTGAACGCCACGCCCGGCGTGGGGGCCGCGCTCGGCGTGAATATGCTGGTATGGGGCGTGCTGGTTCCCGTGACCCTGACGTGGTACCGGGTACGGCTGCAAAACCGCGCCGAGAAGATCGCCGCCATCAAAGCCGAACTGCTCACTAAGTAACCGATTGATAGCGAACCCTAAGGAAGAACGACCATGACCCCTGAAAACACCGCCTATCTGGTACTCGGCCTTGCAGCAGTTGCCTTCTTCAGCGTAGGCTACGTCGTCACCCTAATCGTGCGGGCGGGCAACCTCCGCCGCGAAGAAGCTAAGATCACCCGCTACCGGCAGTAGCCCGCCGCCAGTGGGTGGGGCTAACCGACCAGCACCGTAAACGGCCCTTCGCCCGCCGCCGCCAACGCCCGGATCGTCTCGACGGCGTGGCGGGCGGCGGTTTGCGTTTCCGTATCCAGATTCAAGGCGGCGAACTCGTCTTCATCGAGAACCAGCACATCCCCTGCCGGACTGACCCACACATCAAGGGCCAAGTCTTGCCATGCAATGCGCTCCGGCGTGATCTCCGCCGGACGGGTGATGTTGCAATACCACCCCTTGAGGTGGCCGCCCGTCACATCGTACAGCGCAAAGACGTTATACCAGCGGTCTGTGTAGAAGGTCTCAATCAGCCGATCCCCCGTGCGGAAGGTGACATACGGCAAGGCCACGTC
>Ga0272446_1005884_pt1 | contig 13189 bp, 11 predicted proteins | sample YNPCB0061_FD_194587 | JGI IMG/M metagenome (GOLD analysis project Ga0272446, IMG submission 194587) | Hot spring microbial mat communities from Yellowstone National Park, WY, United States - YNP-CB-006-1 | ecosystem: Environmental > Aquatic > Thermal springs > Hot (42-90C) > Sediment | place... | reverse complement strand
ACTGGCGCACCCATGACCACCTAGAACACTTCGCCCGCAATGCCGATGATCCGCACCTTGCGGCGTGGCGGCGATTCAACCACGAGATCGGCAACAGCGGGGATTTCGGCGTCTGGCACGAGACGTATAAGGTACAAGCAGGGGCCTATGAGGGCATCTATGTAAATATGCCGCGCATGGGCCTCGCCGCTGCCGCCGACCACTTGCTAATCAAGGGGCGTGGGCAACAGACTTCGCGCCAACGCATTGGCGGCGGGGAGTCTGAGCCTGCTGTGCCGCTTGAGGAAACCCCCGAATACGCCGAATAACCTGCCGGGCGGGGGCTTAAACAGTCCCTGTCGGCTTTTCGGCGGCCTTCTTCTCCGCCTGCCGGACGGCCTCTGGGTATGGGACGGCCCGCGTCTTGCCGTTTTCATCCCGGACGTAGACCATCAGGTCATCCAGCGAGTCGAGACGGTCTAGGAATAAGATGCCCTCTAGGTGATCGTACTCATGCTGGATGACGCGGGCATCCCAGCCCTCAAAATCGCGTTGCTGGGGTTGGCCGTTTTCATCCATATAACGCACCGTGACCTTGAGGTTACGCTTGGTCACGGCGAACATCCCCGGAATGCTCAGGCAGGCGTCGTGTTCGCGCTCGGTTTCTTCGCTACGAGCGATGATCTCTGGATTGATGAAGATGGTCGGCGGCTGCATGTCCTGTTTTTCTTGGTCGGCGGTGTAGGACATCCGCGCCCCGAACACGCGCTTCAGGACGCCGATCTGCGGGGCCGCGAGGCCGATGGCGGGGTTGGCGTCGATGGTGTCTTTGATGTCTTGGATGAGATCGCGCACATCTTTATTGATTTTTCTGACGGGTTCGGCCTTCGTGCGGAGCAGCTTTTCATGCTTGCCTATCGTCAAGATTTTCTTTACAGCCATACCCTGTAGGTTCCTTTACAGTGTGGATGAAGTAGCCTAATTTTCGCCGGAAATGGGCGGCGTGGCAATACTGACCGCCCTGAGATGGGCCTAAAAGAGCCGCTTATCCGCCTGCTGCAAGAAGATCACAGCGTGGCGGTTAGCCCGATCAAAGGCGTAGCCGTCCATGTCGGCGGGGGTGGCCCACGTAAATCCGGCGTATTCCGATACCTCCGGATGGGGGTCGCCCTCCACCACGCCGATGAAGAGATGCAACGTCATGCGGAAGTGGGTGAAGGTATGGGCCACCTTGAACACCTGCTCCCCAGCGTGCGTCGGGAGGCCCAATCCTTCCCGGAGGGCGCGTTCGGCGCAGCTTTTCAACGCTTCACGGGGGGCGGCGCGGGTGGCGGGGAACGCCCACAACCCACCGAGTAACCCTTCGGGCCGCCGCTGAACGATCAGGTAGCGCCCGGCCCGGTCTGCTACGAAGAGACCGGCGTAATCGTAATGCGGAATGGCCGTTTTTGCACCCTTGACGGGTCGGGCGGCTTGGGTTCCGGCGGCGTAGGCCGAACACAAGGCTTGCACCGGACAAGTTGAGCAAGCCGGGTTCCGGGGGCGGCACACTTCCCGCCCCAATTCCATGATGGCTTGCGTGTAATCCCCGATGCGCTCAGGCGGGGAGGCTTTGGCGAGCGCCTCCGCCGCCTGCCATAGGGACTGTTGCACGCTCGGCGCATCGACCGGATCGGCCACGTCGCATAGGCGGGTCAGCACCCGGATCACGTTGCCATCAAGTGCCGCGACCGGTTCACCGTAGGCAATCGCCGCAATCGCACCCGCCGTGTAACGGCCGACGCCCGGCAAGCGTTGGAGTCCCTCTGCCGTGCGCGGAAACCCCGATTGGGCTACCATTTGCGCAGCGCGGTGCAGGTTCCGGGCGCGGGAGTAGTAGCCTAAGCCCTCCCATAGCTTCAACACGTCGTCGAGGGGAGCGGCGGCTAGGGCTTGCACCGTTGGGAAGGCCGCCATGAAGCGCTCAAAGTAGGGAATAACCGTAGCAACTTGGGTTTGTTGGAGCATCACTTCAGACAGCCAGATCGGGTAGGGGTCGTGCTGGCCGCGCCAAGGCAAGGCCGCTGCCGCCGTGTCATACCATGTTAAAAGCCGCCCAACCAATGCCGCGTATTCACTCGGAAGCATGGCTTTACCTGCCTTCAGGACGCCCTCATAACGGGACAGTTTAAATACCGAAGATAAATGTTATCCCGAAACCTGCCCGAAAGTTGTACAATTGGCAGGCGCAAGGTTTTTTACCAACGAAGGGCGACATGAGTACCATCCCTCTGACCATGAAAGCCGTCGTCAAGGCTGAGCGTGCGCCCGGTCTGGTCTACGTCAAGGATTACCCCACGCCGCAGATCAGCGCGGGAGAAGTCTTGGTGAAGGTACAGGCGGGGTCCATCTGCGGCACAGACCTGCACATCTACAAATGGGACGAATGGGCGCAACGCCGGTTGAAGCCGCCGTTCATCGTCGGGCATGAAATTACGGGCATCGTGGCCCAGACCGCTTCCGATGTTCGTCACGTCCGGGTTGGCGACCAAGTTTCCTTAGAGAGCCATGTGATTTGTAATACATGCTTTTTTTGCCGTACCGGACGCGGCCATATGTGCGAAAATACCAAAATTATTGGTGTGGATCGAGATGGCGGCTTCGCGGAATATATTGCGATTCCGGCCCAAAACGTCTGGAAAAATGCTGCTGGAATGCCCCTCCGAATCGCGGTGCTCGAAGAGAATCTGGGGAATGCCGTGCATACCGTGATGGCTCAGAATTGCGCCGCGAAAAACGTCCTCGTGACGGGCTGTGGGCCGGTCGGCCTGATGGCGATCAGCGTGGCGAAGGCGGCTGGGGCACGGGCCATCTTTGCCACGGACGTCAGCCCGTTCCGGCTGGCGATGGCCCGTTCGATGGGGGCCGACCACGTCATCAACCCCCACGAACAAGACCCCGTAGCGGCTATCCGTGCCCTGACCGACGGCGCGGGCGTCGACGTGCTGCTGGAGATGAGCGGCGCTCCCTCCGCCATCGACGAGGGCTTTGCCGCCCTGCGCGAAGGTGGCGAGGCGGCCTTACTCGGCCTTGCGCCCGGCCCCGTAACCTTCGACCTTAATGCGCATGTGGTCTTCAAGGGGGCGACGGTGCGCGGCATCGTTGGGCGCAAACTGTGGGAGACGTGGTACCAGACCGACGCCCTCTTGCAGTCCAAATCGATTGATCTGAAGGAACTCGTCACCCATGAGTTTGCGATGGAAGACTTTGAGAAGGCTTACCATACTTTCATGAGCGGTGAGAGTGGTAAGATCATGCTGATCCCATAGTGTCACTTTCACCGAAGTAGAAAGAGTCGGCGGCAATGCCTGTAACGGGGCGCACATGTCCACGCTGTAACTACCAAAATGTCTCTCGTGCGGTATACTGCTACCGCTGCAACCGCCGCCTAGACGATCCGACGGCTATTGATGGAACGGTTGGCACCGGCGGGCTGATCGAAGGGGCACTCCGCTTCATCTTGCGGCGTGCCCACAGCGGCTTTGAACCGGGTCGAGTAGAACGCCTGCGAAAGGTGAGAACCAAATTGCTGCCAGAGAACTTGAACGGCGAACCGCTGACATGTTTGAAGTGCGGAACTTACAACCTGCCCACGGCAACCCATTGCACCCAATGCGGGTCGGGCTTGTTAAGCCCCGACGAGGACTTCGGGATTTTGCCGCGTGTCAGCGCCCGAACCAGCGTAGGCCGTGTCCGTTCCAACAATGAAGATAGCCTTGCCCTGTGGGCCTTAGAAGGTGTCGTCATTGCGTTGGTGGCAGATGGCATGGGCGGGGCCGCCGCCGGCGAAGAGGCCAGCCGACTCGCGGTGGAGGCCGTACAAGCCAACTTTCTTGGGGAAGAACGGCAAAGCCACCAACTCGCCACCTTTGCCGAAGATGAGATCAGCGAGCGTTTGCGGGATGCCATTTATCAGGCCAACAAATCGGTCTTAGAACGCGCTCAGCGCGATGCGACCCGACGCGGCATGGGCACTACCGCCACCCTGATCATGGTACGCAGCAATCGGGTCTTCATTGCCCACGTTGGGGATAGCCGTGCCTACCTCGTTGACCCGCATGACCGCACCATTACCCCGCTGACCACTGATCATAGCTTCGTGCAGGCGCTCGTCGCTTCTGGCCACATCACGGAGGAACAAGCCCGCTACCACCCGATGGGCCACGTGCTGTATCGAGCGCTCGGCCAGTCGCTCGATCTAGAGGTTGACCTGTACCGCCATACCGTGCGTAGTGGGGATCGGATCGTGCTATGTTCAGATGGCCTCACCCGCCACCTTGAACCCCGCGAGATTGCCGAGATGGTCTTGGCGGTGCAAAACCCAGCAGAAGCGACCCTCGACCTCATCGAAGAAACGAACGAACGTGGGGCAGAAGATAACGTCTCCGTAGTGGTCGTCCAGCTTGACCCCCTATAGGGGCCGGAAGGGGCGCTCTCATCTATCCCTCATATGGGGTTAATTGCCCCCTCACCCGTCCGGCTTATCTTCTGAATATATCTGATGGATGCAGGAATACACACTGGATAGGTAGCGCACTCCAACAGATAGCCTACGTCAACCCTCGGAAGTTGCGCGTCGCCGAGGCGTACAAGGGCGAAAGCATCAGACTGCTGGCAAGTGTCCCCCCCTACGCTTGCCAGTAGTCTTTTTGTTGCCGATCAGCCCTTCTGCGCAATCAGGACTTGGGCGATGCTTCGCTGGAAAATCGCCATTTCCGGGCGCAGCGTGAACCCCGCCGCCTTGAACCGCCCCGCAATCATTTCCCAGATGTGTTTGGGGTGCTGAACCGTGCCCGGAGGCAGGTTCGCCACAACTTCAGCATGTTCTTGGAGCGTGCTACTGCTTTGCCCCGTCAGTCGGTAGGCCAGATCAATGCCCCGCTTGGCGATCCCACCGCTGGTCAACTGCGCCGTAGGCACAATCACGAGCCGTCCGGCGGGCCGCAAGACGCGGTACGCCTCGCGGAGCGTCTCCGGCGCGAGGATGAAGGCCGTCGGGAAGGTCGATACCGCGCCGGCGAAGGCCGAATCGGGGAAGGGGAGCCGCCCCGCATCGGCGCGGGCAAGGCGTATCGGCTGGCCCGCCCGCCGAAGGCGGGCCGCTGCAATGCGGCCCATGTACGGGCTGAGATCGATTCCGTAAGGGGTGTAGCCCGCCGCACGCAGGGCCATTTGAAGGTGGCCCGGCCCGTGCGCTAATTCCAAAATGGGGGCGTTCGGCGGGGCATCTAAGGGCGTGATGGCGGCGCGGCCCCACGCCCGCCACTCCCCTAAACTCACGGCCCAACTCACGGCATCATAGGTGAAGGCGAGTTCGTTGTACAACAGGCGGAATCCGAACTGGACGAGACGTCCCCAACCCGTTTTGAGCGTCTGCATCGGGTGATCTCTCCTACAGCTGAGGTTTTTCGGACGGTATGAGGGGGGAAAGCAAAATCTCCGGCTGGCCGGAGATTTTCTGTATGAGCGGGCGACGGGACTCGAACCCGTGACCTTCTCCTTGGCAAGGAGACGTTCTACCACTGAACCACGCCCGCATATTTCATTGTGACCAAGAATATACCGCAACTTTTGGCGAGATGCAAGAGGGAATTTTTGGGGAGCACGTTGAACACCCGTGATGGATGTCATCGAGAGCGGCAAACGCGTAGCAGCGGAGCCGTTCACCACGCCTGCTAAAACTTTGTTATAGCACCCCCTGTGCGGATAATGCTATCATTAGTGAAGTTTTTATCCCGCCGTCTCTGTGTGTGGAGCGCCCATTTTATGACAGCGCCATTATCTGCAACTGCAGTTGAAACACCCCCTGCCAAGCGCGAGGTGATCGTCCGGGTGGATGACCGAGTGCGACTTGCTTCGGCCATCCTTGCCGCCACCAACTACCCCGACAAAAGCCAAGAACGCAAAAAGCACGGCACGCACGCCCACGCACGCGGAACCCGCAAAGTCGTTGGGGAATTCACCAGCCATCCGGCGGTTCACGCCATGCAAGTCCTGCTGGAGCAAAACACGCCGCTGAACGCAATTTACAGCTACCTTCTACGCCTGACGTGGCCTAACCTCGAACCAACGGAAGAACCGCCGCGCTGGGTTCCCCCGCGTTGGCATGAGTATCTCCGGCACTTCTATGAGCAAACGAATCTCGAGAAGTGGTGGGCAGACGAGGCCCCCCAATGGCAGACCCCCGTCCGCCACCTGCGCGAATCCTTCGCCAAGATCGATATGTATGCCTTCTTCCGGCCCTTCGTCGGCGAAGTCGTCGAGACGTTGGTGTTCATGCCCAACGTGAGCTACCCTTCTGACCAAACGCTCGGCTTCCGCGTCGGGGGCGAACTCGTCACAATTATGCCGCCGCCCATCGCATGGGGGGATAGCCCGCCTTGGCCGTACAAGGACGACCCGGCCCTTGCCTACCGCGCCGCCCTGAACGAATACGCGACCCTGCTCATGTCGGCTTATTTGCGCCAACATGGGAGCGTCATTCAGGCCATTTCAGACAAGCCGTTGGCAATTGATGAAAAGTACGCTGAGTCTCACGGCAACTGGATCAGCCAATTCATGGGTATCTTCCGTGCGGCCATTACGGTCCTCTTCTTAGAAGATTCCGTCAGCCTGTTAGAGGCGAAATCGTTCATCATGCACATGCAGAAGGTCGAACACTTAACGGCTTTACCCGGCATCGTGAACGTGATGCGGCGCTACCTTGAGGATTACCGCACCGGCAAATACGCCCAATTTGCTGACTACTTGCCGAACTTCCCGAAACACCTGCGCGTTGCCAAGACCATCGCGGCGCTCTAAGGGCTGATGCGTAAGTACGGGCGCTACCTGATCGCGGGGTTGGCGTTGGGGCTACTGGCCTTCATCGCCGTGACGTTACTCTCCGACGTGGAGGCACTGGCGAAGTTCGCCCAGACCTTCCCTTGGTGGGTGCTGATTCCGGTCTTGGCCTTGCGGATCGCCAATTGGGGCTTCCGGCTGGCGAAGTGGCACTTTTACCTGCGCTTGGTGGGGGTCAGAAAGCTCCGCCTGCGGGATAGTGCCCTCGTGTACTTCACGGGCTACCCCCTCGCCATGAGTCCCGGCAAGGCGGCGGAAATCCTCAAAAGTTTCATGATCCACCACTTGGATGGGACGCCCATCGCGGTGACACTGCCCGTCGTGGCCTCTGAGCGGCTTTCGGATGGGATGGCCGTCTTATTCCTCATCGCGGTGTCGATCCTGAGCCTCTCTGCCTATGAATACTGGCCCGTCGTCGTCATTTCGCTTGGGGCGATGATGATCGGGATTGCGGTGTTGCAAGTGCGGCCTTTGTGCTTTGCCCTCTTGCGGGTGCTGAAGGGCCTGCCATTGATCGGCCGCTACGCCCATAGCTTTGAGCAGTTCTATGAGAGCAGTTACAAGATCGTCCAGCTGCCCAACCTGCTGATCGCGGTGGGGTTGGGCCTGTTCGCCAACGTGCTAGATGGGGTCGGCGTGTACCTGATCCTGTTGGGGATGGGCCAACCGCCCGGCCCGGAGGTGTTCTTCCAAGCCCTGCTGGTGATTAGCCTGTCCGTCGTGGCGGGGGCGCTGTCTGGGATGCCGGGCAGCATCGGGGCCAGCGACCTGACCATCACGGGGAGCCTGCAACGGCTGGTTGGCTTGGGCGTCTCGCAGGCGGGCTTCGCCACCCTCTTGATTCGCTTTGTGCAACTCTGGTTTGGGGTGTTTTTCGGGACGGTGGTGGCCTTCATCTGGCGTAAACGGCTGTTCACGCCAGCATTGGCGGCCAGCGTAGAGGCGCATCATGCCGCGCAGCGGGCCGCCAACGCTCCCCAGCAGGCCGCCCAAATCGCGGGGGATTAGCGCCAGAGGAGCGTTGGAGCCGCCCGCTCCCTACTCTACATCCTCATCGGTGAGGTGGGCCTCGATGAAGGCGATCACAGCCTCGCGTTTTTCCGGCTCTACCAACGGGAGTCCGCGTTCGGCGGCGGTTTGGTCATGCATGGCCATGCTGACCAGCCGCTTGCAACCTGCAAAAACCTGCCAAAACGGCAATGTCCCCGCTACGTCTGGGTTGCGGCGCAAGTATGACCCCACGAACAGATCGCCCCATTCCGGCCTGCCCTCCGTCGCAATGACCATGTGCGTCCACCCAACGTCAACGGCGGGGTCGGCGATGCACAACTCGCCCCAGTCCACCACCCCGGTGATCTTTTGCCCATCGGCGAGCATATTATCTGGATGTAAATCTCGATGGACAAGCCCGACCTGACGACAGGCCCGCGCCCGATATTTTTGCGTGTTCAGCCATGCGAGGCCCCGCAACGCCGCTGGGACCCCAGCCTGTTGTGCTTTGCCCGTCCATAGCCGGACTTGCCGTTCAGCGTAATCGAGCGGGCTAAGGGCGGGTTGTAGCCAATCGAAACTATTTTGCCAACGGAGGGTGTGCAGCCGAAAGACGAGAGTTACCGCTTCTTCGAGCCAGCGGGCGGGGTCTCGCCGGGCAAGGGCGGCCATCGCTTGCCCGCTCAAGCGCTCCATGACCACGTATGGGCCGCCCATGCCATCTTCAAGGCCGGAGAAATACAGTTCCGGCACGGGGTAGCCTGTCTTGGAGAGGTCGCGAAGGGCGGCAGCTTCGGCGCGCATTTCGTCGGCGGCGCGGGGGCCATCAAAGAAGCGGATCACGATTTCGGAGGACGTGCCGTCGGCTTGCTGCCAGCAGGCGGTTAACATCCGATGGGCAGCGGGGGTTGCCAACGGCACAACGGCACTGACCACCCCACCCAAGCGCTCCGTGAGCAAGCGGGCTATTTCGTCAGTCGAAACGTGAGTTGGAATCATGAATGGTCGCCCCAAGTAAGAGGAACTTACCCGCTAAATATGCCGAGCTTGGCGGGTGCTGTCAAGGCGTTTTGGGGCAATTGACCAAAACGGGCCGATGGCCCTCATCCCTTGCCCCACCTTCCAGAGGCGGGGATTCAGCAAAAGATGGGATAAAGAGCTGCCACCGGACGAGGTTTGATGGGCTTGCCCTATGCCCTATTTGCGCTATTTTCCCAGTTGTCACTGTTATGCTGACGTGTTATGCTCTAATATAGAGACGCTGTCTCAATGTCCTCAAAACGTTGTCGAGCGATACTGCTCTGGAGCCTCTCACATGAAGCGACTTTTCCTCCTGATGGCGCTATTCGCCGTCGTCACCTTACCGATTCTTTCGCTGCGCGCACAAGAAAAAACCTTTGTCATTGGGGCCATCCCAGACCAAGACCCGGAAAAATTGGCCCGGTTGTATGGCCTACTTGCGGACTACCTGACTGCCGAACTCGGCGTGAAGGTTGAATACCGTCCTGTGCAAGATTACGCCGCCTCCGTCACGGCCTTCAAGGTGGGCGATTTGCAAATGGTCTGGTTCGGCGGCCTCACGGGGACGCAGGCCCGCTTACAGGTCGAAGGGGCGCAAGCCATCCTTCAGCGGGATATTGATGCCCAGTTCCAAACCGTCTTCATCGCCAACAAAGACTCCGGTATTCAACCCTTTGAGGACGTTTCTGGCCTGACTGTGCTGAAGGGCCGTGCCTTCACCTTCGGGAGCGAATCGTCCACGTCTGGGCGGCTGATGCCGCAGTACTTCCTCAGCCAAGCGGGGGTGAAGCTCACCGATTTCGATGGCGAGGTAGGCTTCTCCGGCTCCCACGATGCGACGATCAAGGTGGTGGATGCAGGCACGTTTGATGCGGGGGCACTGAACGCCCAAGTCTGGAAGGCCCGCGTCGAGTCGGGGGCGGTCAACCTTGAAAATGTGTACGTGATCTGGACGACCCCGCCATACTTCGACTATCATTGGGTCATCCGCCCAGACGTGGAGACCCTCTTTGGCACAGGGTTCACCCAGAAGGTGATCGACGCCTTCACCAAACTTGACCCTGCGGTTGAGCGCCATAAAGCTATCCTCGATCTGTTCGGGGCGAAGGCCTTCATCCCGACGAAGAACGAGAACTACGCTCAAATCGAAGCCGTCGCCCGCGAAGTCGGCCTGATCAAAGACAGCGAAGCCACCCCCGCGCCGACGGCAGAAGCAACGCCCGGCAAGTAAGCGGCTGTCGTTTTGGCGCGCCGCCGAAGTGGTTACCGCCCCTGCCGATGTGCGGGGGCGGTTTGAAAGGGTCAAAGGCTTTGACGCCCATCTTTCAGCTTGAACATGTCAGCGTCCGTTACGGGGAGGTGGCTGCCCTCACCGACGTGACGTTCTCCGTACACTCCGGCGAGTGTGTGGCCCTGATTGGGCCGAGCGGGGCGGGTAAAAGCACCCTCCTCAGCCTGCTGAACGGCTCCCTTTTCGCCACCGACGGGCGGGTATTCGTGCTTGGGCAAGACCTTGCCACATTACGTCCGGAAGCCCTCCGGCGTATTCAGCGCCAAATCGGTACGGTCTACCAACAATTCCACCTCGTCGGAAACCTCAAGGTCGTCCATAATGTGAACTTTGGGCGGTTGGGATATTGGTCGTTCCCGAAGGCGCTTTTCTCGCTGTTCCGCCCGCTCGAGATGGAGCGTGCGTTGGCGGCGTTACAGCAGGTCGGCATTCCGGAGAAGATTCACGCCCGCGCCGACCAGCTTTCCGGCGGCCAGCAGCAGCGCGTCGCCCTCGCCCGCGTCTTGGTACAAGACCCGCTGGCGATCCTCGCCGACGAGCCAATTTCCAGCCTCGACCCCAAGCGCAGCATCGATGTGATGGATATGCTACGGGCACTGACGATGAACAATACCAAGACGCTCGTGGCCAGCGTCCACGCGGTGGAATACGTCTTCACGCACTTCAGCCGGGCGATTGGCCTACGCGGGGGCCGTCTGATCTTCGATACCCCCGTGAGCGCCCTCAGCCGCGAGATGGTACAAGACCTGTATTACAATGAATGACCTGAGCATCCTGAGCACCCCAAAGGGCGCACGTGGCGCATATGGCTGAAATCGCTGCGACACGCCGCCCGACGCTTCGCCTGCGCCTGCTCCGCGCCCGTTGGCCGTGGGGGATCGCCTTCCTCGTCGCGCTGATCTGGGCGTTGGGCGTGGCGGGGGCCTTTGATCGAAACCTCGTCAATGCGCGGGGGTTTCGGCTGTTTAGCCGCTTCTGGGCGGCGGCGCTCTCCCCCACCCTCGACCCGACCTTCTTGGCCGTTGTGATCGATGCAACGTTCCAGACGCTCAGTTATGCGGTGTTGGGAATCGCCGTGAGCATCGTGATCGGGGTGGTTGGTGGCCTGCTCAGCGCCGAAATAGGGTGGCGGGCGATTTTCCCGCCGCGCCGGAATGCCCCCTTTGCCCTGTACCGAATCCCGTTCGTGATAGTGCGGGCCATATTGGTTATTCCCCGCGCCATTCACGAGGTGATCTTGGGCCTGTTCCTGCTGAACATCTTCGGGTTGCACCCGCTCACCGCCATCTTAGCGATTGGGCTGCATTTTGGGGCGGTCACAGCGAAGGTTTTTTCTGAGATTCTCGATGAAACCCCGCAGGATACCTTCGATGCGATTCGGGCAGCGGGTGCACCGCCACTCTCGGCATTCTTCTATGGGCTGCTGCCGCGTGCCCTCCCCAACCTGACCGCCTACGGCTTCTACCGTTTCGAATGCGCGATCCGCTCTTCGGCCATTCTGGGCGTCATCGGGGCGGGCGGGCTGGGCTATCAAATCTACCTGAGCCTGCAATCGATCAACTACAACGAGTTGTGGACACTCTTTTACGCCCTGATCCTGCTGAGCGGGCTAACCGATTTGTGGAGCAGCCTGATCCGGCGGAGCATGGGCAGCACGGGAACACGGCTATGCGTCGATGTGGCCTGTGGCGACCCTACCGGCGGTGAAGTGCCGCGCCCGCCCGTCCAGACGGGGTTCGCCTTCCGCTTACGGCGTTGGTCGTTCCCGCTGTTTGGGGTGCTGAGCCTCTTCTCCTTGCTGTACGTCCGCCCCGACCCGCGTATTTTGACCGCCCCGCGCACCCAGACCTTATTTGCGGAATTCGTGGCGGACTTGTTCCCGCCCCGCCTTGATGCCAACATGCTTGAAACGCTCCTTCGGGCGGCGGAGGCAACTTTGGCAATGTCGATTATCGCCATGACGATAGCCGCAATCGGCGGGATGGTGTTGGCCTTCCCCGCCGCCCGCAACATCGCCCTACCCGGCGGCTTGGGCGGGCGCGGGGGGCGGGCCGCTCAGGCGGTTGGGATTGGGGTCTTGCTGGTGACCCGCACGCTGTTATTGGTTTTACGGGCCATCCCTGCCTCGATCTGGGCGCTGGTGTGCCTGTTTATCTTGTATCCGGGCATCTTCCCCGGCGCGGTGGCGCTCGGCCTGTACACGGTTGGGATTCTGGGCCGCCTGATGTCTGAGACGGTTGAAAATCTTGATGAGCGGCCCCTCCGAGCGATCAAGGCAGGCGGGGCAACGCGCTCAGTGGTGTTCCTGTATGGGGTGTTGCCGTCGGCCATCCCCCAGTTCGTAAGCTACATCTTCTACCGCTGGGAGGTATGCATTCGGGAGACGGTGATCGTCGGGCTGGTGGGGGCGGGCGGCTTTGGTCGTTTGCTGGCCGAACAACAGGCGGCCTTCGATTACCGCGCCATGGCCGCCACTCTGATCGGAATCATGGCCCTGACCTTCGCCGTAGACCTCGCCAGCAACACCTTTCGGCGGGCGCTCAACCGGTGAGTCGGCGAGGCCCGCCATAGGAATCCGGGGGCGCAGGTGGAAAATTCGCTCCCACGCAGGCGGGGCAGGGGGCCGGATCGCGGCGGGTCAGCGCACCCCGACGGGGGCAGCGATGCGGCGGGCCGCCGCCATAATATCCTCAACGCTGGGTAGCACGAAGTTTTCGAGTCCGGGGGCGTAGGGCAGGGGCACATTTTTCGCTGCCACGCGCATGATCGGGGCGTCTAGCCATTCGATGGCTTCTTCGGCCACCATCGCGGCGATCTCTGCGCCCGGCCCGCCGCGCTTGTGCGCCTCGTGAGCGATGATTAGGCGGCCCGTCTTCTCCACCGACGTGATCACGGTGTTCAGGTCGAAGGGAACGAGCGTGCGCGGGTCGATCACCTCTAGGCTGATGCCGTGCGGGGCCATGCGCTCCGCCGCGTCGAGGGCGTGGCGCACCATGCCGCCAATGGCCACCACAGTGACATGTTCGCCGG
>Ga0272446_1005883_pt1 | contig 13190 bp, 7 predicted proteins | sample YNPCB0061_FD_194587 | JGI IMG/M metagenome (GOLD analysis project Ga0272446, IMG submission 194587) | Hot spring microbial mat communities from Yellowstone National Park, WY, United States - YNP-CB-006-1 | ecosystem: Environmental > Aquatic > Thermal springs > Hot (42-90C) > Sediment | place... | reverse complement strand
GTTCTGTCGTTATGCTTGCCATTGGGGCGGTTCTCCTTGGTTCGGTTTGATTTCAATACTCCTACTTTACCAAGAGTACCGCCCTATCCTTATTTTCAACCATCAGAGATACACTACCCCGCAATCTAGCCCATTACAACATCGAAAAGATAATGTTATACTGAGGGCGGATTTATCGGTCATAGGCGCTGTCCCTTGAGTATACTTGTCTTTCTTGTCAGCAAGAGGTGCTTATCATGTCATCGCATTTATCTGACGGATCATCCGTCCATGCAACCAGGCGCAGTGAAGGCTCCGCCGGGGCGCCGCGTCCGGTCTACGTTGTTGCGCTCTTGCTCGGTGGATTTCTGGCGCTGGGGGTGCTCATCTTGCCAGCGCTGGCGGCTGGCGGCGTCGCCGCCTGGACGCCTTCTCAATTTGTCCAGGGTGATGGGCTGGCGCCGCTGCTGCTGGCAGGCGCCGGGCAGGCCGCGCCCAATCGTTACCTGGTCGTGCTCAAGGCGGATCGGGTTGCGGCTGCAGCCGTCACCAGCAAGGCGATGCAGGCCGAGACGCAATTGGGCGCCACCGTGCACTATGTGTACACAAGCGCCCTTGCCGGCTACGCCGCTACGCTCTCCGACGCAGCGGTGCAGAGCCTGCGCAAGGACGCCGACATCGCCTACATCGAGCAAGATCAGCTCGTCACCGTGTTGGATGCGCAGAGCAACCCGCCGTGGGGTCTCGATCGCATCGATCAGCGCAGCCTGCCGCTCGACGCCCTTTACACGTACGGCGCAACCGGCAGCGGCGTCCACGCCTACGTCATCGACACCGGCATCCGTACCACGCACGTCGAGTTCAGTGGGCGCGTGGGCGCGGGCTACGATTTCGTGGACAACGACAGCAACCCGACGGACTGCAACGGGCACGGCACGCACGTTGCCGGCTCCATCGGCGGTGCGACCTACGGCGTTGCCAAGCAGGTTACGCTGCACGGCGTGCGCGTGCTCGACTGCAGCGGCAGCGGCTACACCTCCGGCGTGGTGGCGGGCATCGATTGGGTGACTGCCAACGCCATGCGGCCGGCAGTGGCGAATATGAGCCTGGGGGGCGGCGCCTCAAGCACGTTGGATGTAGCGCTCAGCAACTCCGTGGCTGCGGGCATCGTCTATGTGGTGGCGGCGGGCAACGCCAACAGCGACGCCTGCAACTCCTCGCCAGCGCGTGAGCCATCAGCGATCACTGTCGGCGCCACCGACAACGGCGACGGGCGCGCCTCCTTCTCGAACTATGGCGCATGTCTGGATATCTTTGCCCCAGGCGTCAGCGTGCTTTCGGCTTACCACACCAGCGACACCGCAAGCGCCACCCTCTCCGGCACGTCGATGGCTTCGCCGCATGTTGCTGGCGTGGTTGCGCGTTACCTGCAAAGCGCCCCCAATGCCTTGCCCGCAGAGGTTGCTGCTGCCATCACGGGAGCTGCCACCACCAACGTTGTGACTAACCCTGGGCCAGCCTCGCCCAACCGGTTGCTCTTCGCCGAGCCTGGCCCACCGCCCACCCCCACCCCAACGCCAACCGGCACGCCGCCGACGGCGACGCCCACCTTCACACCGACGGCTACGCCCGCGCCGCCTGCCAACGATGATTTCGACCAGGCGCGCGCCATCACGGGCACGCTCTTTACAGATACTTTGAACACGCGGCACGCAACTGCAGCCGGCGATGATCCGTTGTTGTGCACTGGCAGTCGCGGCGGCGCTACGGTGTGGTATCGCTTCACGGCGCCCGCCGAGGGCGTGCTGGCCGCCGACACCTTTGGCAGCAGCTACGACACCGTGCTTGCTGTCTTCAGTGGCACGCGTGGCGCCCTGACGCGGCTGGCCTGCAACGACGACTACGACGCATTGCTTTCTTTTGTGTCAGTGAACGTGAGCGCGGGAGGCGTCTATTATATCGAGGTGGCAAGTTATGCTGCGGCTGGCGCTGCCGCCAAAACCACTGGCGCCGGGGATGCAATCGGCTCTCTGGCAGGCGGTGACATGGTGCTTGGCGTCGCCTTCGCCCCTACCACTCCAGTCACGCCCACACCCACTGCGACCGCGACGCCCAACCCGACGCAGGGAGCCGTGCTGGCGATTGCACCGGCTGCGACAACCGTTGGCGTCACTCAGAGCTTCAGCGTCACTATCCGCGTGCGCACCACACAACCGGTCGACGGCGCGGCAGCGTACATCAACTTCGACCCGGCGGTGCTGCAAGTGGCGCAGATCACCGCGGGCAGCGCCTTACCCTCTGTCTTGCACAATCAGATCGACAACGTCCAGGGGCGGCTTGACTTCGTCGCCGGTGCGCTCAGCGCGCCTTTCCCCAGCGCCGACTTCACCCTGGCGACGGTGTTCTTCACGGCCACACAGGCCACTGCCAGCACACCGCTCAACTTTGCCGCCGCCAATCCTCGCCTGAGCGACGTCACCTTTGGCGGCGCTTCGATCCTCCACCACCGCGAAGCTGGCGCCGTCACTGTGCGCGACACCCTGCTGATTGGACGCACTGCGCCGCCAGGACGCCCACCCGCACCGCACCCAAGCTGGCAGATCCCTGTCACCGTGACGATGCAGCATGAGCCAGGCGGTGCGGCGACTGAGATTGTTACAGTGCTCGACAGCCGCGGCGCCTTCACGCTCACCGCGCTGCAGCCCGGCGTCTACACCGTCGGTGTGCGCGGTCAGCAGACGCTGCGCAACAGCGCGGTCGTCACCCTGACAGACGGGCCAACCGAGGTGGACTTTGGCCCCTTGCGCGGCGGCGACAGCGACGGCGATGGCTACGTGTCGCTGGTCGACTTCTCGATCCTGGTGACGACCTTCAGCGCGTGCGCAGGCGACGCCGACTATGACGAGCGCAGCGATTTCAACGGCGATGGCTGCGTCACCCTGCTCGATTTCTCGATCCTGCGCACAAACTACGGCGCCGGGGACGCCAGCTCCGGGCAGAGCGCCATGTCGTCACAGGACGCTGATCTTACGGCCAATCTGCTGATCGATCTGTACGTCGCCGCCCTCCGTCCTGGCGATCGCTTTATCGCCGACCTGGTGGTGGATGCGCGCAGCGGCGGCGTCGATGGCGCTGCGGCTTATCTGACCTACGATCCCGCCATCGTGCAGGTGGTCGATGTCACTCCAGGCGCGCAATTTTCGCACCTGATCCAGAGTGAGTTCGATAACCAGACCGGGCGCCTGGCGTTTGCGGCAGGCACTCTGGGGGCGCCGATTGTCGGGCGCTTCACGCTGGCGCGGGTTGGGCTGGCAGCGATGGCGCCGGGCAGCAGTGCACTCACCTTCCAGCACACCATGCCTGCGCACAGCGACATCACCGCCAATGGAAGCTCGGTGCTGGCCGCGGCAGTCGATGGGCAGGTGACTGTCTCCGCGCCATCGGCGCTGCCCGCGACAATCTACCTGCCGGTTGTGACGAGATATTGATGCGGAGACGTGCGCCTGGCGGCCTGAGGGCGTTTGGGTGTCGCTATAACCATTCGGAAAGTGTGGGGAGGACGCATTCCCGTCTATTCACATTCTGGCGGGAATGCGTCCGGGTGCATTGCCTTAACTCTGCTCCAGCCCGTAGCGCCCGATGGCCTCATCGAGGATGCGGTTGATCAGTCCTTCGTAGGTCCAGCCGGCGGCGGCGGCTTCGATGCAGAGATCAGAGTAGCCAGGATTCAGCCCCGGCAGCGGGTTGACTTCGAGGATGTAGGGCTTGTTGTTGTCGTGCATGTCGAGCCGGAAATCGACGCGCGCCACGTCCAGGCAGCCGGTGACGCGGAAAACTGCGGCAGTGTACCAGCGCAAGTCCTCCACCAGCGCTTCGGGCAGCGGCGCCGGGCAGAGATAGTGGAAATCCTCCGCCAGCTCGACCTTGATGCGGTTGGTGTAGATGCCGGCCTCCTCGACGGGATACTTGCCCATGTCCACCTCCAGCGCCGGGAAGATGTGCAACCCCTTGAAAATGCGCGGGGCGTTTTCGTCTTCCGGCATGCGGCGGGCGGCAGGCAACATCAGGTTGCCCACCAACCCCATCGTCACCTCACGCCCTTCGATGAAGCGTTCGACCAACGCGGGCTGGTCGTAACGGTCGAAGACGCGCTGAATCTGCGTGCGCAACTGCGCCTCGTCATGGACGACTGATTCGGGGCTGACGCCCATGCCTGTGCCCTCGCGGCTGGGCTTGACGAAGAGCGGGAAGGTGAGCGCCGGGTCGAGCGGTTCGGCGATCCGCTCGAAGACCTGGAAGGCTGGCGTCGGCAGGTCGTGGTAGGTAAGCACGCGCTTGGTCATCGGTTTGTCGAGCGCCAGCGCCAGCGTCAACACGCGTGAGCCGGTGTAGGGTATGCGCATCATCTCCAGGATTGCCGGGACTTGCGCCTCGCGCGCGTCACCGAAGTGTCCCTCACAGATGTTGAAACAGATGTCAGGCTGGAGCTTACGCAGGTTGTCGACAAGTGTGATGTCGCCCTCCAGAAAGGTCACCTCATGGCCGCGCGTGCGCAGCGCCGCCATGATCGACTCGATCGTCTTCTCCGAATCCAGGTCGTCCCAGTGATCCGGCGACATGCCCTCCCAAGTCGGGGCGTTTTTCTTCAAGTTGGCAAGTAGCGCAACGCGCATGAATGTGCCTTTCTGGAGATTAGGAGATTGGAGAGATTAGGAGATTAGAGATTGGTGACGAATCTCCAATCTCTAATCTCCAATCTCCTAAAACCCATTGCTGAAGTCGTGCAACTCGATCTTCGTTTCGCGTTGATGTGTGTGCTCGAAGCCTTCCGGCTTGATGTTGAGCGCCTGCCCGGCCAGCAATCCACTGACGCCCGCCTGCAGATCAGGAACGCTTGCGCGACGCTGGCAGGCGGGACAGGTGGCGGGGTCGTGGCGCGTGTACTCTTGCGGCTGGGTGTAGGCGCTCATGTAGCCCTCGTAGTTGCGCACAACCACCCGGTCCGCCGACTGGCTGATGAGGTAGTTGGGCATGATCGGAATCTTGCCGCCGCCGCCCGGCGCGTCGATGACGTAGGTGGGCACAGCGTAGCCGGACGTATGCCCGCGCAACGCCTCCATGATCTCCAGCCCGGTGGCGACTGGTGTGCGGAAGTGCCCGGCGCCATGCACCAGGTCACACTGATAGATGTAGTAAGGGCGCACGCGGTTCATCACCAGCTTGTGCACCAACTCCAGCATGACGTTCGGGCAGTCGTTGACGCCAGCCAGCAGGACGCTTTGACAGCCGAGCGGGATGCCCGCATCCGCCAGTTGCGCCAGCGCCGCCGACGCCTCCGGCGTGATCTCCTTTGGATGGTTGAAATGCACATTCATCCATAGCGGGTGGAACTGGCGCAGCATCGCCACCAGGTCGGGCGTGATGCGCTGCGGCAGGAAGACCGGCACACGCGAGCCGATGCGGATGATCTCCACATGCGGGATGGCGCGCAGCCGGCGCAGCAGGTCTTCGAGCACCTTCTGTGGCAACGTCAGCGGATCGCCGCCAGAGAGCAGCACATCGCGCACCTGCGGCGTGCGGGCAATGTAGTCGATCTGGGCGTCGTGGGCGGCGCGGCTGAAGGTGGCGCTGGGGTTGCCGACAATGCGGCTGCGCGTGCAGTAGCGACAATAGCTGGCGCACTGCGTCGTCACCAGCATGAGCACGCGGTCGGGGTAGCGATGCACCAGCCCCGGCACCGGCGAATGTGCATCCTCGCTCAGCGAGTCCTCCATCCCGGCGACGTAGGGAATGAGCTCCGCCGCCGTCGGCATGATCTGCAAGCGCACCGGGCAGCGTGGGTCGTCTGGGTCCATCAGGCTGGCGAAGTAGGGCGTAACATCGACGCGGAAGTGATCTGGCGCCGAAAGCCCGGCAATCTCGTCGGGCGTCAACCGCATGAAACGAGCGAAATCTTCGACAGTGTTGAGGCGATGGCTGAGTTGCCAGCGCCAGTCGTTCCACTGCTCCAGTGGGACATCCTGCCACGGTGCAGGCGGGTGCGCAGTTTGTGCTGCGGGTGTGACCACGGTGTCAAACATAGCGACTTTCCTTTGATGCAACATCAGAACGATTTGCCGAGTGGGGCGAACCATACACACAAAACTACATTGGGCTACGTGACAGCCGGTGTACACACCGCTGGCGCTCGCCATTCATGATTACAGATTGTGAACCAAATTGAGATGCAATGCAATTTTGGGCGGCGCGATGGCTGAACTACCTGCGGCGCTGTCAGATATTGCTGTCAGGCGCCTCTGGGAAACGTGTGCCGCAGATTGCGGCTGAGGTGGGGTGCGACACGGACACAGCCACTTCACCCTGTCACCGCGGGCGTGCTTCAAGTTGGCGCCATCCAGCGCAGGTCGCCGCCTCCGGCATGACATCATGCCTGCGCTTCACTCACTTGTGTATAGAAGGTGTGCAGGCGGCTGCCCAGCGCCGGCCAGTTGTATCGCTCCAGCAGACGCCGCCGCGCTGTTGCACCGAGCGCCGTCTGCGTGGAAGGAGCAGCAAGGACAGCGGCGACCGTTGCGGCAAATTCCTCTGGCGGCGCGCCCGCCGGCACAAGCTGCGCCGCCCCCTCTGCGCCGTAGGCTGCCTGTTCGCCGACCGCACTCGCCACCACTGGCACGCCCGAGAGCAGCGTCGTCGCCAACCGCACACTGCATTTTGCCTGTTGCAGGACTGTTGGCTCTGCCGGAAAGATAGCGCAGCCAATCTGCGGGTAGAGGGCTGCCAGCCGGGCGCGATCCACGTAGCCGGGCCAGGCCACGTGGTCGACTGCGTCTGTTCCTGCCGAGAGCATGGCGCGGCGAAACGCGTCCATCAGGTCAGGGCGGATCGGTGCACCGGCCACCCACAGCCGGGCGCGCGGCCGCTGCGCGTGCAGCGCCCGCCAGAACGCAGCCAGCCACGTCGGCGACACCTCCACGAAGCGGCTGAAGAACAGCACGTCGCCGCCGCCTGGCGTCCAGCACAGGCTGTCGGGCGCGGGCGGGTCGATGCCGTTGGGGAGGTATAGGATCGACGCAGCAGGGTTGGCTTGACGAATGTGCTCCACCAGCCAGCAGCTGGCGGCTGTCACGGCGTCGGCGTGGCGGATGCCCCACTCCTCTTGCCAGGCGAGGAAGCGCGCCAGCGGCCATGAATAGCGGTTCACCGGCGCCCACGCCTGCTCCCAATCGTCGGCGTCGAGCAGCAGGCGCGGCGAGTGGTGGGTGCGTCGCTGCCATAGCCACCACTGCACCAGCCCGGCATGGGCGCGCGGTTTGACGACGTGCACAATCGCCGGAGCAAGCCGCTGGAGTTCGCGCCACATTCGATAGGTTGTGGCTGCCACACCACCAGTGATCGCTACATTGAGCAGCGTGACGCCGCTATCGCGCCACGTGCGCCCGGCGTCGGCGGGCGTGTCCCACGGCGGGATCAGGATCGTCGGCTGCCAGCCATATGCAGCCAGCACGCGCGCCAGCGGCAACGTGCGCGCCCAGATCGTGGTCTTCTGGCCGAGTCCAAAGGGAGCGACAAAACAGATGCGCCGATTCATCGAAATCGTGACCTCAGTCGGTGGTGATGGTGAGGGGCCAGTCGGGCAACTGGTGCAGTGCGGCGAGTGCAGCCGCTTCGGCGGCGTGTGGATAGTCCAGCGCGTACCTGGCGATCAACTGCGGTGCGTACCAGCGATAGATGACGATTAACGCCACCGCCTGCCCGATCCAGCTTTCGGCGCTGACGGCCGGCGCCAGCAATGTCTTTTCAATGGCGGCGCGCTGGCTGGCGCTGAGGTAGCTGTTGAGATGCGTCGTGCCGATGGGCCAGGCAATGCCGTTGAGCGCCAGCATTAATTCCAGCACGATGCGGCGCAGGGTGGCGGTCGTCTCGGAAGCCAGCAGGTGCTCCTGGCGCTGCACCAGGTCGGGCAGACGCGCCAGCGTGCGCCAGAAGAGCTCCAGTTGCCCGGCAATGTGCGTGGGATCGCCGGGTTGCAGTGAGTCCGGCCAGATTTGTTGCGCCATGGCGTTGATTATACCCTATGCTGGCTGATTTACAGCGTGGGTTGGAGTGCTTCCGGCTGGAGGCAATCATCAACGAATGTGATTTTGCCCCCAACAAGCAACAGCCCCCACCCGACAAAGGGTAGCTGCGCCACAAGGGGAGTGTGGTATGCTTGTTATAATGAAACGAGAGAAGCGCAAAGCCGGGCATGCTCACGCCGCATTCGTGCGCTCGAAGGCGTGCCGCTACATAATCATTGGGACTTACGCGTTTAGTTCAGCAACCTTCCTGAAAGCTCTCACTTCCAGGAAGGTGACACACCAGAATCTGCGTAAGCCCAAATCATCATCGCCGTATCCTGAGTGATTTGTATACAAAGCCAAAAGACTGAAAACCATGAGAAACACCGATCCATTTGCCGATCTGATTCGCTCTATCGAAGAGAACTTACAGCGCGGCGGCGACTGGGTGCCGCCGGATGATGAACGCCCTGCACGCCCGACGCCGCCGCGCCCCAGCCGTTGGTGGCTGCTGTTGCTCATCCCGTTCTTGATTTTGTTGCTCTTCAACACGGTCATTGGCTTCCTGGCGGACTGGGTCTGGCACGCCAGCCTGGGCTACGAGTCGATCCTGTGGACGCGCGTGTTGGCGGCGCTGGGATTGTTTGTCGCTGGCTTTGCGCTCACCTGGCTATTTCTTGCCGTGAACTTCTGGATTGCGCGGCGTGTGGCGCCGCGCGGGCTGGCGATGTCGCCGCTGACGCAATTGGCCGAAGCGTTCGGCATCCGCGAGTCGTACATCATTGCGGGCGCCATCTCGGTTTTTGCCTTCCTGATGGGCGTCAACATTGCAGGAGAGTGGCCGCAACTGCTGCTCTTTCTCAATCAGAGCAACTTCGGCGTGCTCGACCCTGTTTTTGGGCGTGATGTCAGCTTTTACGTTTTTTCATTGCCCGTGCTGGAGATGGTGCGCGGCTGGCTACAGAGCATGTTAATTGCTGCGATCGTGCTGGTTGTTGTCGTGAACGGCGTGGCGGGGCTACGTGGTTGGCAGACGCGTAGCACGGGCGTCCTGGTGCATCTTGGCGTGTTGGGCGCGCTCTTCCTGACGCTGCTGGGGCTTGGCTATCAGATCGACGCGGCGGAACTGGTCTACAGTGGGCGCGGCGCTGTCTTTGGCGCCGGCTACACCGATGTCAACGCACAATTGCCGGCTTACAACTTGCTCACCATTGTGACCCTGGCGGCGGCGGTGCTGTTGGTTGTCACGGCCTTCATGCGCCGGGCCTGGCGCGCGATCGTGGCGGTGCTACTGGTTTGGGTTGGGGTGGCCGTGATTGCCGGGTCGCTCTATCCATCCTTCGTGCAGCGCTTTCAGGTCAGTCCAAACGAGCTGACGCTGGAGCGTCCCTTTATCGAAGAGAACATCAAGTTTACGCGCCTCGCCTACGATCTGGCGCAGGTCGATCTCCGCAGCTATGACGCATCGCAACAATTGACCCCGGCGGCGCTGTTGGCGGAGCCAGCGACGGTGCGCAATGTGCGGTTGTGGGATTATCGCCCGCTCTTGCAGACCTACAACCAGGTGCAGGCGTTGCGCCAGTATTACGCCTTCAACGATGTAGATGTGGATCGCTACACAATTGACGGCGAGCGGCGACAGGTGATGGTGGCGGCGCGCGAGCTGGTTCCGGATCGGCTGTCTGAGCAGGCGCAGACATGGGTGAACCGCAAACTCGTCTATACGCACGGATACGGTGTGGCGATGTCGCCGGTGGAGTTGGTGACGGCGGATGGGCTGCCTGAGTTCTATATTAAGGATTTGCCGCCGGTCGGCAACATTGCCCTCACGGAGCCGCAGCTCTACTTTGGCGAGTTGACCAATGATTACGTCATCGGTCGCACCAACATGGAGGAATTCGACTTCCCGCAAGGCAACGGCAACGCTACAACGCGCTTCTCCGCCGACACCGGCATCGACATGAGCTTCTGGAACCGCCTGCTCTTTGCCGTGCGCTTTGCCGACATCAACCTGATCCTCAACCAGGACATCAGCGGCGATAGCCAGTTGTTGTGGCGACGCAACATTGTCGAGCGGGTGCAGCAACTGGCGCCCTTCCTGCAACTGGATCAAGACCCGTACATCGTTGTGGGCGAGGATGGCAGGCTTTACTGGATGCTCGATGCCTACGTGATGAGTTCGCGCTATCCCTACAGCGAGCCATATTTCGACCGCTTCAACTACATCCGCAACCCGGTGAAGATCGTCATCAATGCCTACGACGGCATGCCGACCTTCTATATTGTCGATGCAGAGGAGCCGATCACAGCAACCTATGCGCGCATCTTCCCGGCGTTGTTCCAACCCTTCGAGGCGATGCCCGCCTTCTTGAAGCGACACATCCGCTATCCAACCGACCTTTTCTCGGTGCAGGCCGAAATGTATCGGATGTATCACATGACCGATGCCAACGATTTCTACAATCGCGAAGATGTGTGGGCCTGGCCAGAGGAGGTCTTTTACAGCGAGCCGCAGCGGATTGAACCTTACTATGTGTTGATGCAGTTGCCCGACGCCACGGACAGCAGCCTCGACTTCATGCAAATTCTGCCTTACACGCCCGCCAATCGCGAGAACATGATCGCCTGGATGGCCGCGCAGAGCGACCCCGAAAAATATGGCGAGCGCGTGGTCTACAATTTCGGCAAGGATTCGCTCTTCTTCGGTCCCAAGCAGATTGAGGCGCGCATCGACCAGGACCCGGTGATCAGCGCCCAACTGAGCCTGTGGAATCAGCAAGGCAGCAGCGTCATCCGCGGCAACCTGCTGGTGATCCCGTTGGGGGACAGCCTGCTCTACGTGGAGCCGCTCTACTTGCAGGCGCAGAGCGGACGCATCCCTGAACTGAAGCGGGTGATTCTGGCAACGTCGGATCGGGTGGTGATGGCGGAGAATCTGGGGCTGGCGCTGGTGCGGCTCTTTGGTGACAATGTCGTGGCGCGTGCAGGCCTCTCCGATCTGGTGACGGCGCTCCCTGGCGAGGAGCAAGCCGAAGCGCCAGCCAGCGGCCAAAGCAGCGCCTCGTCACCACCCGTCACCATCGACCTGGCGGGAGCCACGATTGAGCAGTTGATCGTGGCCGCCAACGAACATTACAACGCGGCGCAAAACCATCTCCGCAATGGCGACTGGGCAGCATATGGCGCCGAGATGGACGCCTTGCAGGCGACGTTGACACAGCTCGTGCAACTGACGGGCGGTCTGCCGACGCCAACCGCGCCAGTCGATGCCGCTCCAACGCCTGCTGCAACCGAGTAATGGCGGGTCATGGCGGGCGGCGCTTACGGTTTTTTTACCATTGTTTCATATAGCACTCATGGACGCCTGGTAGATTGATGACTGTAAGTGAATTGGTTCAAGTCAGGCGGATGCAGCAGTTTGCAGTTGCATCCGCTCCATTCTGTAGTCAAATCGAGGTACGCATATGAGTGGACAGAATTTCATGCATTCATCATCACCTGATCAGCAAACATCCCTGTCTTCGTCGCGCACAGCAAAGCGGCGTTGGCGCCCCTTGACGGTTGCTGTGTTTGCCATCGTCGGCGCCGGATTGATTGTTTTCGGTGCGTTGGCGGCGCCGCTGGCCTGGCAAACACTGTCGGTGTCCGCCAACCCAATGGGCGCACCTGTGGCGGCGCCTGCGCTCCAGCTTGATTCCTCGCTGGACGAAGATCAGGCAGCGCTGGCGGCATTGTACGACGCCGTCGCGCCGTCGGTGGTCAACATCCAGGTGGAGAGCGTCGCCGACTTGGGTGCATTGCCGCAGATTCCAGGCTTCCAACTGCCAGAGGGTGACATGCCGCTGCAGCAGGGTGAAGGCTCCGGCTTCATCTACGACAACGAAGGCCACATCGTCACCAACAACCATGTGGTCGAAGGCGCGCAGAAAGTCATCGTCAACTTCAACAATGGCATGTGGGCGCGTGCAGAAGTCGTCGCCACTGACCCGCAGGCCGATCTGGCTGTGATCAAGGTGACGCCGCCAACCGGGATGGAGTGGAGACCGCTGCCACTCGCGGATGACGGCAGCCTGGATGTCGGGCATATAGTCATCGCCATCGGCAACCCCTTTGGTTTGCAGGGCACAATGACCACCGGCATCGTCAGTGCGCTGGGGCGTGGCTTCCCGGTGGGCGCCTTTGGCAACAACCGCTACACACTGCCCGATGTCATCCAGACAGACGCTGCGATCAATCCAGGCAACTCCGGCGGGCCGCTGGTCAACCTGAAGGGCGAAGTCGTGGGCGTGAACTTCGCCATCGAGTCGCCGACGCGTCAGAACTCTGGTGTGGGTTTTACCATCCCGGTGTCGATCGTGAAGCGCGTTGTGCCGGCGCTGATCAAGGATGGCGCATACAAGTATGCCTATCTGGGGCTGGAAGGCAGCACGATTACCGCACGCTTAGCTGAAGCACTCGATCTGCCTGACAATACGCTGGGCGTCTACGTCTCGTCGGTTGTGCCGGGCGGCCCGTCGGAAAAGGGCGGCGTCAAAGGCGGCAACCGCACGGTCAGGGGTGCGAATGGTGTGGAAGTGCGTCAGGGTGGCGACATTGTGACCGCAATCGACGACATGCCAGTTGTGCGCTTCGAGGATCTGGTTTCGTACCTGGTCACGAAGGCGGAGCCGGGCCAGACCGTGACGCTCACGATCCAGCGCAACGGCAGGGAGATCAAGGTCGACGTGACGCTGGGCGAACGTCCGACACAGTCGGTGGCGACGACAGAGCGGGGAGAGAACGGTCGAATCAACGCCCGCGCCGCCATCGCCATCGCTGAGGATGCTGTGCGCAACGACTTGACCGGTGAAATCACCGAGAAGGTGGCGACGCCGGATGAGCGCGACGGTCAGGAAGTGTGGGTTGTGGAGCTGAGCACCGCCACGCAGTCCGCAACGGTTGTGATTGATGCGCAATCAGGCGATGTCCTGGACGTGACAATCGAATAACTGATTGCACGAGTCCCACGGCGCGATCCAGGATGAGTCATCCCGAATTCGGGATGACTCATTGTTTTGGTAAGGGTGACTGCTCCCTCGTAGCTGCGGCTCGCAGCCGCAGAGTCTTGTCTGCTGCGAGGGCGTCTACGGAAGAGCAGGAAACGCCGCTGCGAGC
>Ga0272446_1005882_pt1 | contig 13190 bp, 12 predicted proteins | sample YNPCB0061_FD_194587 | JGI IMG/M metagenome (GOLD analysis project Ga0272446, IMG submission 194587) | Hot spring microbial mat communities from Yellowstone National Park, WY, United States - YNP-CB-006-1 | ecosystem: Environmental > Aquatic > Thermal springs > Hot (42-90C) > Sediment | place... | reverse complement strand
AGAAACCTCTCTTCGACAATTGATAAACCCTTAAGGGAAATGTGTAATAGCAGAAGCAACAGCAGCATAACAACCCCAATGCACCCGACCGTTGAAAGGTTATCGGTGAGCATTCGATGTTATCTGCAGCGGGTAATTGGGATCGTTAGGCGATCACGTCAGGTTTCGTGTTGTTCAAAGTTTCAGCGCAGACTGTGGACAGAGGTTTTGGATGCTCGATCGCAGTTGATGTTTTTTTAGGTTGTGGCGACGACGATCGCTCCAGGTTCTGAAACCGACGGTTGACCAAGGACGGACAGTAGGTCAAGGTTCCAGAGCCGACGGTGGATGAAGGTTTCAGCGAGACGATCCAGGGGGATGTTGGGTAAGAGTTTAGAGACGATCGTTGTTGAAGATGGGGATTGTCAGCAAAGGGACAATCCGCTATGCTGATTTTCAGTTGCTCAAAGTCGTGTTGGCTCAAGTGTCTAGCCTAACCCATCATTCCACTGGACAGCCGTGGGAAGCGTGGGTTGGGGCGCTGATGCGGGAGGTATATCGGCTGCCAGTGACTTCAGACCGGTAGGATGCAATCCTTGGTTCCATTCGCTACGCTATTCAACTCCGCATTGTGTGCCTGATCATTACCTTGATTGGCGGCATGGTAGTTGGCGGTGTAATTCAAAATTTTGAGGAAGTCATACAATCTGTTGTTTCCGTTGCCATCTTTATTCCCGTTGTTATGGACATGGGCGGTAACGTTGGGACACAGTCCACAACCGTGTTTGCCCGTGGTTTGGCATGGCAGCATATCAACATTCGCTGCTACGGAGTGTACCTCAGGAGTTCAAATTGGGGCAATTATGGAGCTAATTCTGGGATTTGCAGGAGGAATGATTGCCTATGTCTGGCAAGGTATTCCTAATGACATCCCTCTGCTAGGTTTGGCTGTAGGATTATCATTATTTACCGTTTTACCGTAATCACCTTGACAGCTGTTTTGGGTGCATTGCTTCCCTGGATTTTGCTCAAACTTGGCTTTGATCATGGGCATGCTGCCGATCCTTTTATTAGAACCATCAAGGACTTTACTGGGCTACTACTCTATTTCCACCTGGTCAGTCTCTTTTTGGGGATTTCAATTTGAATAGTGAGGAGCTGAGGGCATGACAACAATCGAATTTGTCCTTCGTCTAGTGGTCGCTTTTCTCTTGGGAGCGGTCCTGGGGTTAGAACGCCAGTGGCGGCAGCGCATGGCGGGGTTGCGAACCAATACCCTGGTGGCGACGGGGGCAGCTTTGTTTGTCATGCTCTCTGTTCTAACTCCAGGGGATTCTAGCCCAACTCGGACTGCTGCACAGGTGGTGTCTGGCATTGGCTTCTTAGCTGGCGGCGTGATTTTGCGGGAAGGGCTGACAGTGCGTGGGTTAAACACGGCGGCAACCTTGTGGTGTGCCGCTGCAATTGGGTCATTATCTGGCACGGGGTTACTGATTCATGCCGGGATTGGTACGGTGGCGGTTCTGGTTGCCAACCTAATCCTGCGTCCCTTGGGATACCGCATCAATCAACAGCCCCTCAAAGGGACAGAATTGGAACTCTGTTATCGCTGTGATGTGGTTTGTCGCACCCAGGATGAAGCCCATGTTCGGGCATTGCTCCTGCAAGCGGTGTCTGGTGGAAAACTACAGTTGCGATCGCTCTACAGCGAAGATTTGGAAGATAAGCCCGATCAAGTCAGCGTAGAAGCCGAACTCGTGACTCAAGAGCGCAACGACGCTTTTTTAGAACAAATCGTTAGCCGCCTGAGTTTGGAACCTGGGGTTATCGCTATCCGCTGGCGGGTTATTGAGCAAGAGTTTGGTTGAAATTAACTCCGCGACCTGCAAGCTGCCCGTCCCACAAACTGCGGATTCGGGGTTTTACAGCAAAATAGGATAAAGGTAAGCGATCAATCTTGTTAGGTTTTGTTAAGCTGTTGACAAAAGCCGATGTATCAGGCTATATCTGTAATTATGACAAATTCAATCCACTGGGTTTGTCATGTTCATATTGTACAGATTTCAAGGAGATAAATTCTATGGATGCTTCTGGCAGTAGTAGATGCAAAGCTACTTCTGAGGAAACAGTCCCCTCTAGTGAGGATCCCTGCCATAAAATCTGCCGTGGTCAGTGGGTGATTACACAGATGAATTTGCCTAGTTCGGTTCTATTATAGAGCCTGCTGGTTCATCTCTGGTCGCCACTGGGCATGGCGACTGTACTGATAAGGAGATGAACCATGAACAAGTTTCAATCAACTTCATAGTTTTCATAATTTTGACGATCTGCTCCTTACTGGCAGCTTATTGCTGGCTTTTGCGAGGCGATCTGTGTTTGACTCGTTACTTGCATCCAAAATTGGATCGCTTGTAATTCTGTGGCTATTTTTCTAGAAATTGGCGATCGCCATTTGCGCTTGCTTTCGATCTTAACCATCCAGTCAATCACATTTAGTTCGGCTCAACTTTGACTGGTAGTTGAAGTGATTGCTGAGCGCGAATAAATGAATCTGTCAGTCAACCAGTTGTTTTGGAATCTTTGAAAATCTGACTATTTAACAAGAGGAGGCGAATTATGCGGAATACTCCCAGAACGACCCGCGGACGGGGCGATGTCAATACACGTGCCCTAGAAAGCGCTAAGCTGTCACTGCGTGCCCTCGAGGAAGCGGGGAACGATATCAATCAGGTATTGCGATCGCTGAACAGCCATCGTCAGGGGCTGACTGAAGCCGATGCGGCTATTCGCCTGCGCCAGTGCGGCAAAAATGAAGTCAGCCACGAAAAGCCGCCTGCTTGGTATGTGCAGTTGTTCAAGGCGTTCAACAATCCCTTTGTCTGGATTTTGGTGGCGCTGGCGACGGTCTCTTACGTGATGGACTATGCTTTGGCTGAACCAGAAGATAGAGACCTCAAAACCGTGATTATTCTGTCCATCATGGTGCTGGTGAGCGGCTTCCTGCGGTTTTTCCAGGAATATCGTTCTACCCAGGCCGCCGAGAAACTGAAAGCCATGGTTAGCACCACGGCAACGGTGATTCGTCGCGATCGCCCGGATGGCAAAGAGCATCGTCGAGAAGTGCCCCTGAGCAACCTGGTTCCAGGCGATATTGTGGCGTTGTCGGCAGGGGATATGATTCCAGCAGATGTGCGGCTGTTGACCTCCAAAGACCTATTTGTGAGTCAAGCCGTGCTGACGGGAGAATCCCTCCCTGTGGAAAAGTATGACACCTTGGGCAGCGTAGTGGAAAAGCGGGCCGATGTGCAGGTCAACGAAGATCAGGTGAATGCCCTGGATATTCCCACCATTTGCTTCATGGGTACCAATGTGGTCAGTGGCACGGCGACAGCAGTGGTGGTTTCCACAGGCGATCGCACCTACTTCGGCTCCCTAGCGAAAAACATTGTGGGCAAGCGCGTCCTCACCAGCTTTGAAAAAGGTGTCAACCGGGTTAGCTATCTGCTGATCACCTTCATGGCAGTAATGGTGCCGATCGTCTTTTTGATTCAGTGGTTTACCAAAGCTAGTTTTCTGGATGCCCTGCTGTTTTCTCTGTCCATTGCTGTGGGGCTAACCCCGGAAATGCTGCCCATGATCGTAACCGCCAACCTGGCGCGGGGGGCGGTCGTCATGGCGAATCAAAAAGTAGTGGTCAAACGCATCAACGCCATCCAGAACTTTGGGGCGATGGACATCCTCTGCACCGACAAAACCGGCACCCTCACACTGGACAAGATCATCCTGGAGCGCCATGTGGACATTCACGGCTACGAGGCTGACGAACCCCTGGAATATGGCTATCTGAATAGCTACTACCAGACGGGCTTAAAAAACCTGCTGGATGTGGCGGTGCTGGAGCATGTGGAGTTAAATACGGAACTCAAACCCGCGGAAAACTACGCCAAGGTGGATGAAATTCCCTTCGACTTTGTGCGTCGGCGGATGTCAGTGGTGGTGGAACCCTGCGGGGGGCGCTCCGAAGGCCAGCATGTGCTGATCTGCAAAGGGGCGGTAGAGGAACTGTTCAACATTTGCTCCCATGCCAAGTATCACGGCGAAATCGTGCCCATGAACGAGTTTGTGCGGATGGAAGGGCTACGGGTGACCCAAAGCCTCAATGAAGATGGCTTCCGGGTGATTGCGGTGGCCTATAAGGAAATCCCCATTCCGCTGGACACCGTTCCCACCTACAGCGCCCAGGATGAATGCGACCTGATTTTGGTGGGCTATCTGGCATTTCTCGATCCGCCTAAAGACAGTGCCATTGAGGCGATCGCCGCCCTGAATGACAACGGCGTTGCCGTCAAAGTAATCACCGGCGACAACGATATCGTCACTCGCAAAGTCTGCAAGGAGGTCAATTTAGACGTACAGGGAGTGCTGGTGGGTAGCCAGATTGAGCGCCTGAGCGATGAAGAATTAACCGCCCAGCTAGACACCACCACCATCTTTGCTAAAGTCTCCCCCCTGCAAAAAGCCCGCATTATCCGCCTGCTGCGCGATCAGGGGCACACTGTCGGCTACATGGGCGATGGCATTAACGATGCTGCGGCCCTGCGGGATGCGGATGTCGGCATCTCGGTCGATACTGCCGTAGATATTGCCAAAGAATCGGCAGACATCATCCTGCTGGAAAAGAACCTGATGGTACTGGAGCGGGGTGTCATTGAGGGACGGCGCACCTTTGCCAACATTCTCAAATACCTGAACATGACCGCCAGTTCCAACTATGGCAACGTGTTCAGTGTCATGGGGTCGAGTGCCGTACTGCCCTTCCTACCGATGCAGCCCATCCAACTGCTGACCCAAAACCTGATCTACGACCTGTCCCAAACCACCATTCCCTTCGACAATGTGGATAAGGAGTTTCTCCGCAAACCCCAGAAGTGGAATGTGCCCAACATCGGTCGGTTCATGCTGTTCATTGGTCCCATTAGCTCCATCTTCGACTATGCCACCTACATCGTCATGTGGTTTGTGTTTGGGGCAAATACACCAGAGGAAGTGAAGCTGTTCAATTCGGGCTGGTTTGTGGAAGGGCTACTCTCCCAAACCCTGGTGGTTCATATGTTGCGGACGGCGCGGGTGCCCTTTTTGCAAAGCTGGCCATCCCTACCCGTGTTGCTCTCCACCGGCACTGCCATTGTTGCTGGGATGATCCTGCCCTTCACGCCGCTAGGAACAGCCTTGGGTATGGTTCCCCTGCCTGCGGATTACTTCATCTGGCTTTGGCTAATTCTCGGCTCCTATTGCCTGCTGACCCAATACCTCAAGGGCTTCTACATCCGCACCTTTGGCAAGTGGCTGTAAGGGGGAACACCCATTCTTTGAGAGTCAGCTACACAGTTCGTAATGCGGACTTAAGTCCGTACTACAAGCTAGAGAACTGGGCTAAGACTCTCCTCGCGCAGGTGCTGACCGCCCTGCAATCCTCCAGAAGCCTTAGTCGTTGGTACCCTTTCATTCACTTTCAATTCATCTGTCTCAATCCAGTTCTATTCACCATTGGAGGTTTGTTCCATGCTGGTTTTAGAAAATGTCTGGGCGGCACTCTCCGCTGTGGCTGCCATCTTTATTGGCTACTACGCCCTGATCTATTTCATCGTGGTGGTGTTGATGAAACAAGGGGTTTCCCAACAGCGTAGCCCCCGGTATTGATCATCTTCGGTACTCACTCATCCTAAGCTTGAACCACAAAGACACAAAGCTTACTAAGGAACTTTGTGCCCTCTGTGCCCTCGTGGTGAAAAGTTTCCAGCAAACCCAGCTACGCATCCGTGCGAAGGAGGTAACTATGAAAATACAACTCCAAAAATTTGCTTGCCCGATCGCCCCCTATCGGGGTGTCCATGACCTGGGCAGTCAGGAATTCAACGCGCATCTCCAATCCTTTGCCCATCGAGCATCTCTTCTGGCTTGCCTGCATACGGGCGGCAAACTCTCAACTCATGAGACCTATCAGCAATTGCTTACTCTTTGGGAAGCTTTGCAGCCCTATTGTTCGCTAATTGCCGATGGCGATCGCCCGGCTTACCCGTTGGCTTGCAATGCCCCTTTGGATGACTCGCCCAACGGCACATTCCCCTATACTCTGGATGCTGACTGATTAGGCGAGATGACGACCGCTAACAGCTGGGTAAGGTGTTGTCTCAACACCATCCCAGCAAGCGTTGGCTTTCCATCTGTATGGCAGCGCTTTAGCAGACCGCTCATCCCTGAAAGCTCTTCGAGAGATTTATCTGATGGAATAGCTTCTAGCCATTCTCTATCGATGGCTTAATTGCCAAATTAACCGAAGCCTTTCAAGCAACAGTATCCAAATCTACTCAGTTTTTTTCCATTCACAGCCCGCTTCATCCGTCGCACCTGCTCACGATAATTATGATTTCGATCTTCTCAATTGCTGGGAGATGGCCGATTGGGGGGATTAATTTGGCGATGAACTCTGGCACCAAAATCTACTCATGTTTAGGAGGTGAATCATGCCCTGCACTGTTTTGAATGGCTTGTTTGAAAGCCTCACCCAATTAGATCAGGTAGAGCGTCAGATTAATCAGCTCAGCGTGAGCGAAATCGCGCGATCGCTACCTGATATGCCGCCCAATCGCCAAGGGTTGATCCTGCTATTGCTTGAAGAAGCCAAAGCCATTGCTGTCTTTAAGCAGCTTCAGGTGAGTGATCAAGCAAAGCTGATTCAAGAGATGGATTTGCCAGAAGCAATCTGGCTATTGACTGCCCTGCGCCCAATCGAGCGCCACCAGATTTTTGCCAATCTGCCAGCAGCAATGCGTGAAGAATTTGTGACCACTATGACGAGTGAGTTTTGCCACGCCACCTCTGCCCCGCGCTGCATCATGGCTCACAGTCTATAGAGCGCTCTATTCGCAAAGGAGGCATTAATGAATTAAAGCGAACAGCAAGTGTCTTTTTTGAGGTTACGACTCGACCGGAAAAACGTCCTGCCAACTCAATCTATTCAACTCTGGACAAGAGGAAATTTCTCATGACACGAAACCCACTCCAAGAATTTCTGAATCAGCCCAAGGGATTGGGTGCAGCTAAGCTAACGGCGAATCACCTTAGCGTCCCTGAGTTGGTTCGATCGCTACTGGAAATTAATCCGCCCCAGCGTGTTTTGGCGTTTCGCTTGCTGGATAAGGATAAGGCGATCGCCGTCTTTGAAATGCTCAGCCCCGATCAGCAAGTTGACTTAATTCGGGAAATGACCGATCCCGAAATTCTGCCCATCTTAGAAGCCCTCGAGCCTGAGCAGCGAGTTCGTTTGTTTGAAGAGCTACCCGCCAAAGTGACCAAGCGGCTCCTCAGCCAACTAACACCCACCTCTCGTGAAGCTGTCGATTTGCTGCTGGGCTATCCCGAAGGAAGCGTGGGGCGGCGAATGAACCTGCGCTATTTGGCAGTGCGAGAAGGTTCAAAAGTCAGTGCAGTCTTGGCATCTGTGCGAGAATCCCAGCTTGGCGATAATGAACTGGATTTGGTGTTCATCCTTGACCAGCAAGGAGTCTATCGTGGTTTTGTCCGCACCGTGCGCCTGATCAAAGCCAACTCAGAACTCCTGATTGAGCAGTTGGCAGATGAGCGGAATATTGCTATTAGCGCTACCGCGCCCGAAATGCAGGCTGCCCGTTTGCTAAAAGATTACGACCTGCCTGCCATTCCCGTACTAGACAGTGAAGGACGACTAGTTGGCGACATCACATTTGATGATGTCATTGACCTCATCGAGGAAGAAGCGTCTAGCGCGGCTCTCGCTCAAGCGGGGGTGGGGGGGCTATTAACCCGCGACCAAGCTTGGAGCGAAAAACTCGTGCGAGGGCCCATTCGCTATGCGGTTCAGCTACGAATCGCTTGTTTGATCATCACATTGATTGGCGGCATGGTTGTGGGGGGCGTGATTCAAAACTTTAAGGAAGTGCTAGAAGCAGTCGTCGTTGTGGCTATTTTTATCCCTGTCGTCATGGATATGGGGGGAAATGTGGGCACCCAATCGACTACAATCTTTGCGCGGGGGCTGGCTTGGCAACATATTGATATTCGGCACTATGGCAGTTATTTGTTCCGAGAGTTCCGCATTGGAGCGATCATAGGCTTAATCTTAGGGATTGCTGGGGGAGCGATCGCCTATTTCTGGCAGGGTGTCCCCAATGGAGTGCCCCAGCTTAGTATTGCGGTTGGACTTTCTCTGTTTGCGGTGATCACGCTGGCGGCGGTCTTGGGTGCCCTCTTACCCTGGCTACTGCTAAAGTTAGGCTTTGATCATGGCCCCGCCGCTGATCCCTTCATCACAACCATCAAAGACTTTACAGGGCTGCTGCTCTACTTTTATCTGGTTTCCTTGCTGCTGGGTATTGGAACTTGATTGGTGTTTTTGCCAACTCGGATGATTGCTCGCGGGCTGCGAGAGCCAGGGCTTGCGGCGATAAATGCCAGTCTGATAGAATTAGATTGAATTGAAGGGGAGTAGATGCTAACTATGGTTAGAGCTTCGGGTCAACATACTGGTGATGAGCCTGGCCCAAGCATTGCGAAATGAAGCGCCCTACGGGGCGATCGCAAAGAGCGAGACCTTCACTTGGTTCATATCTAGCGAGATGTGAGCCTGGTGGGGTCTTGTATAGTTTCTCTCCAGGTTCCCTCAAGCTGGGTCATTTAATTCATTTACTTGAGAGGAGCCGAAGATGTTTTATTCTGATCTGTTCACCGCTTTTACGGCCGGCTTGTTGCTGGTAGGGCTGGCAGAGCTTGGTGACAAGACCTTCTTTATCGCTGCGTTGATGGCGATGAATCATCCCCGGCGGCTAGTATTTGCTGGGGCTTTTGGTGCCTTGGCCGTCATGACGCTGCTGGCAGTCAGTGCTGGCCAAGTGATTGGCCTACTGCCTACGCAGTGGGTGAAGATTGGGGAGGTGGTTTTGTTTGCTGGCTTTGGCCTCAAGCTGCTGTATGACGGCTTGCGTATGGGTTGCCGTGACTCTGACCATGATGAGGTGGAGGAGGCGAAGGCGGCGATCGCCGCCGCAGAGGGCACCCAAACTGACCCAAAAGCCCTGTCAGCCCTGGGGATTATTGGTAAAACTTTTGGTCTGGTTTTCTTAGGGGAGTGGGGCGATCGCACTCAGATTACGACGGTGATGCTGGCCGCCAGCCACCCGGCAATAGGCGTTGCCTGTGGAGCGCTTTCGGGCTTTTTTCTCTGCATCGGTCTAGCCGTGGTCGCAGGGCGACTGGTGGCAGGGCGACTATCGGAGCGGTTTATCACCCTCTTTGCCGGAGCCTTGTTTCTGGTGTTTGCAATCGCTGCCACATTTAGAGGGATGGCTTGAAGGAGAGGGCGATAACCACGAAGTGATATCCCGGAGCTGGTACGAATTGCCATCGCGGCGGCTCACAGAAACTATCCTGGTTTTGCCTCAATTTGCCCAGACTGCACGGCCTCCACCATCCGTTGGTGATCTTGCTCCACCTGACGGGCATAGGTGACGGCAAAATCTGTTACTGCCTGGTCGAAGGCATCGCTGCTGCCCAAATAACCATGAATCATGGTGGCATCCCCCGTGCGGGCATGGGCCCGGGCCAGGGCCGACCCGCAAATTTCTGCATAATCTTCCAAACTGCGGGCAGACATGCCCTTCAACTTGATAGAGGTCTTCATGTCTTTGAGCTGTCGAAAGTAGAAATCTTGCCCCTGGAGATTCGTCGTCCAACCCAGAAAAATGTCGCTGGCGGCCTGCATGAGTCGCTGGCCGCTGACGATCCGCTGTCCTTCATGGGGATAGGGACTCTTGCCCGCGTAGGGTTCTAGTACCGAGGGTCGGGCTTCTTTGTATTGCAGTAGTAGCGGGTCGTCGTTGTCGTCTAGCAGCAGTGCGACACCGCAATGCGTCCCGACACTGCCAACGCCGACAACTTTCAATGCCACATCCACCAGCCGATAGCGATCGAGCAAAAACTGGCGATCGACCTGGAGCGTATCTCGGTATTGCTCAAACAAACCGCTGATCTGCTCAAAATACTCGGCTTGATTGGGCGGATGATAGAGTAACGGCGGGTTGTCAATGAAGCGGCGCTGTCCTTCCACAACCTCAGTTATTTGCGCCACCGCTTGGTCTAAGGTGCGGTTAAAGGCTTTGGCAGCCATTTTCTCCCAATGGTTGCGGGTGTCTGCATCGGGCGCGTGGTCAACCAGTAAATCGGCATCCAGACGGGCGTACCAGACCTCTAGGGTTCGCATCTGGCTGTATTGGGCGATCGCCAATCGATAGGCTTGAGCCGCCGCCAAAGCTGCTTCTGAACTATCTCGATCAGACAATCGCAAGTCTCGACCTGCCAGAATCAAGCTCGTGACCAGTCGCTTCACATCCCACTCCCAGGGAGCCGTTAGCGTTTCGTCAAAATCATTCAGGTCAAAAATGAGATTGCGTTCCGGGGTGGCAAACCCGCCAAAGTTTAGCAAATGACAATCGCCACAGGCTTGTACTGGAATGCCGGTGGTGGGAGTTGTGGCCAGATCCGCCGCCATGATCAGGGCACTGCCACGCATAAAGGCAAACGGAGACTGCATCATCCGCCAATGCCGAATCGGAATTAGCTCTGGAATACGCTGCTGGTTAGACTTTTCCATTAACACCAAAGGGTCGGGGCGATCGCTTTTCGGGTGCCAGTCTCGATGAAGTGATCGCGGCACCGTCTGGCGCAACGCTTTTCCAGCGGCTTGGCGATCGCCGCGAGAGCGTAACTGAGAAATCGAAAATAAATCATCCATGCCATTAGATCATCAGCGTTGGGTATTGCCTTTATACTAGTTAAAGTTCTGTAGCTTGCCAGAGAACAGTTTGGGATGAGTGATCAAGGCTATGATTAGTAAGCTGACCTATCAGTAGCATAGAGCATGACTTGCACAGAGTTTACCATTCACCTAGTGGTTGCCTTTTTCCTAGGATCGGCCCTGGGGTTAGAACGCCAGTGGAGACAACGTCTGGCTGGGTTGCGAACCAATACCCTGGTGGCGACGGGGGCAGCTTTGTTTGTCATGCTCTCTGTTCTAACTCCAGAGGATTCTAGCCCAAATCGGATTGCCGCAAAGGTGGTGTCTGGCATTGGCTTCTTAGCTGGCGGCGTGATTTTGCGGGAAGGGCTGACAGTGCGCGGGTTAAACACGGCGGCAACCTTGTGGTGTGCCGCTGCAATTGGGTCATTATCTGGCGCGGGGCTACTGATTCATGCCGGGATTGGTACGGTGGTAGTTCTGGTTGCCAACCTAATCCTGCGTCCCTTGGGATATCTAATTAATCAGCAGCCCCTCAAGGGCAACGAACTGGAACTCTGTTATCACTGTGATGTGGTTTGTCGCACCCAGGATGAAGCCCATGTTCGGGCATTGCTCCTGCAAGCGGTGTCTGGTGGAAAACTACAGTTGCGATCGCTCTACAGCGAAGATTTGGAAGATAAGCCCGATCAAGTCAGCGTAGAAGCCGAACTCGTGACTCAAGAGCGCAACGACGCTTTTTTAGAACAAATCGTTAGCCGCCTGAGTTTGGAACCTGGGGTTATCGCTATCCGCTGGCGGGTTATTGAACAAGAGTTTGGTTGAGAAGTTGTCTCGTTGGCAGCACGTCTAACAAGTCGCTGCACCGGACCGGAACACCGCAAGCCAGTCAATTGGGTTGTCAAGGTTATCTGCGTCCGGTGAGCTTCCCCATTAGGTAGCATGTGGTAATCACATGAAGATTTTTTGCGAATATCTGGCTGGTAGTGATATCTGTTCTCTTTATAGGGTTAGGAGCAGAAGTGTTGAAAGATAGCTTCACATGGAAAAAGAAGGGACAAAATATAGTAATCTGTCCCCTAGAAAACAAAAAATAGTAATAGTATGATATCTTCAGTTGCCAAAATGGTAAAACCGTTTCTATAAAAGCTTTGTGCTAATGACTAGCCAGTATTAAACTCCCGCTTATGCTCAGTAAGTCTCTTTCAATATTTTATCGGATGAGTAAAACTCAGCCAAGGTACACCTTAATGAAACAGTGTTCTCTTAGTTGAATTGCACCGACATGTTGCATGGCTCAATGAGATACAGACTTACAGCATCAGAATTGTGCTTGGCTTTTGAGTAGGTTCACCGCCATTCGTAAATGAGGGTCAATTTTTGTAACACGATCGCCGCCTACTTCCTCTCGGTCTACCCATCTCGATTCAGAAGTGACAGAATAGACGGTAATGCATTCCCCTTTTCCCAAATGTGGACTCTGTGACGGACTGGTGACAGCAGGGCTGAATTACAAGCTCGTTGCTCAGCGTCGATCGTAGAGATATCTCTGCATTCCTTTTCCTCAGCTACTTCTCAGCCTGACCCTATGTATTGCCCATTTCATCGTAAATTAGCTGGTTTCACCCACGCTTCTCCAGCGGTAGAGTCAAGCTACCCAATATTCCACCAGATTAGCACTAGCAATACTGTCTACGAAATTTGTACAGACTGGCTAGTCTGCATATCCTCAAGGAATTGGTCATTGTAATTACCTATAAGCAATAGTCTTAACTGGGGCGATATGGAGATTTTTCCTATGACCAAACCTGTGCTTTTGATTTTAGATGATGAGCTAAATTGGCTGAATCGACATCTGCAATATTTCCAGCGACATAAATTCACTTGTGTTCCTACCCCATTTGCGAAACACGCCATACATCTTGGAAAGGAACTGAAAACAATCCGCTATGGGATTATTGATCATGTCTTGCTAGATCCAACTCAATTTGGTGATGAACGAGAAAATCAGCGGTGGCAAGGAAAGGAAGTCATTCAACAAATTCATCTACACCGGAAGGATATAAAGTTTATCATTGTGACCCAGATGATTGGCCCCATCAATCGTGATCAAGAAGAACAAAAGTGGATGAATGATTTAGAGGCAGACGGTTTAATCGATATTTTTCATAAGGATCAAATCAAAATCAGTCCAGACCGAACCTATGCAAGAATTAGCAATTGGTTGACTAAGACATCTTCATCTTCTCTTGCTTCCTGGAGTGGCTATCGTTTTTGATCCTCCATCGAATGTAAGAGAGTCACCAAACGAAGCTATCTTATGTCCAGTCGGGGAGAAAACCACAACTAACATTTACAGCTCTACAAATTCCTGGCATTACAT
>Ga0272446_1005881_pt1 | contig 13192 bp, 10 predicted proteins | sample YNPCB0061_FD_194587 | JGI IMG/M metagenome (GOLD analysis project Ga0272446, IMG submission 194587) | Hot spring microbial mat communities from Yellowstone National Park, WY, United States - YNP-CB-006-1 | ecosystem: Environmental > Aquatic > Thermal springs > Hot (42-90C) > Sediment | place... | reverse complement strand
AGCGCACACATTTGTTTCTGACAAACTGTGCAGTACGGATGGCTTCATCCAGAGCCTGATACTGCTCTGCTGTGCCGTTTAGCAGCTTGGCTTCCATTACTCTCATACTGCTATTTTATCGCAGGTTAGGTTTGATAAAACAAAGTGCGCCTTATATCCCTGCCCTAAAGTGCAGGGCTTTACGGCGTTTTTCGGTAAACCTAAAAAGTGCTTGGGGTAGGCTGCTGTCGTAGGTGTTGCAGAAATCCTCGCAGTTCTTCCCGTGTCAATTGGCTGCGGGCTTCTTTGCCGTAAACCCGTTTGATGTACTCCCGTCCCTTGGTGGCAGTCCAACCGACTCGCTCCATTTCCACGCTGGTTTGGGCAATAATCTCAGAAAGGTCTTCGGGATCCCCGCTGTCAGGGATGGGTTTGGGATCCGGTTTGGCTTCTAGTCTGGGTTCAGGTCTCGATTCCAGTCTCGGCTCGGGCCTAGGATCGGGCTTGGGATCAGGGGCTGGGGACACTGAGCTGGGATCATAGCGCAGACCGGCTTGACCGTTGCTGGTGGGGATCCCTGGGTAGGGCAGGGGCTTAAAATGGGGTTGGCTAAATCCGGCATGGCTGAGGGCCCGTTTCAAAGCCGCTTCTTCCGCTTCTTCCACGCGACTTGCTCCCGCCAGACCGGTGCCCAGGATGATGGTATTGACGGCCACCTGGGCTTTCACAATATAAATGCCTTCTTCCACCCGCAGCAGTTCGGTGATAATACTGCCCATGGGATAGGTTTCACGAAAGGAAGCCAGCATAAGCTCCACCTGGATGCCAGGAATATCTCTATCTTGACCGATCAAAACCGATCTCGACCTGGATGGCTGCAATTCCTGATAAATTTCCTGCCATGAAACGGCTGCCTGTGCAGTGTGCCCCTGGGGAGGCTGCCAAAACCCACTCACGTTGGCTCTGGATCAATCAGCAGGTTCAGGGTTAAAAGGTTCCAGCCAGAGCAGCCACACAGCGCTCACACAGCTCAGGATGTTCGCTACTCTCTCCCACCCGGGACGAATAATTCCAACAACGCACACATTTTTTCCCCGCTGCCGGTTTGACCGTAACCCCCAAACCTTGGGATCCCGAAACTACTTCTACCTGAGAAACAATCAAAAGATAACGCAACAGCTCCCGCCGGGACATGAGAATCCCATACAGTTCGGGATCCCCGACGGTAAGAATCACCTGGGCTTCCAGGGAAGCGCCAATCTCTTTGCGGGTGCGGGCACCTTCCAGGGCTTTGTTCACCTCCTCGCGGATCTGGATGAGCTGAGTCCACATGGGCAGCAGGTCGGGACGATGCCACTGGGGATCCCAGGTGATCCAGCCCGCGGCAAAAACAGAGCTTGGGGCAGGAGCATAGGGGCGGTGCTGCCAGATTTCTTCCGCCATGTGGGAGAGCACCGGCGCAATCCCTTTGGCCAGGTTTTCCAGGAGGATGCCTAACACCGTTTGGCACTGCCGCCGCCGGGGGGACTGGGCATGACTAATGTAGAGGCGATCTTTGCTAATGTCGAGATAAAAATTCGAGAGATCCACCACACAAAAGTTTTGCATGGCCTGAAAGAACCGGAAAAACTGGTGGCTCTCAAAAGCAGCAGTAATTTCTTGAGCAACCTCACACCAGCGATGCAAAATAAAATGATCCAATTCACTCAGATCCTCATAGGGGAGAGTGTCTGTGTCGGGATTGAAATCAAACAAATTACTGAGCAGAAAACGGGCAGTGTTGCGGATTTTACGATAGACATCCGCCATCTGTCCCAGAATGGTTTTCCCCAAGGGCACATCCCCAGAATAATCCACACTCGAGACCCACAGCCGCACCACATCGGCTCCGTAAGCCGGTTCAGTTTGGGGATTTTTACCGCCGTTAATCAGCAGCATCGGATCAATGACATTGCCCAAGGATTTACTCATTTTTTGACCCTTTTCATCCAGGACAAATCCATGGGTCAACACCGATTTATAAGGGGCATGGCCATTCACAGCCACCGAGGTGAGCAAGCTCGATTGAAACCAACCCCGGTGCTGATCCGACCCTTCCAAATAGAGATCGGCAGGATAGCCCAGCCCCTGGGCTTTCACCACCGCTGCCCAGGAGGATCCCGAATCAAACCAGACATCCATGGTGTCCATGCCCTTGCGGTAGGTGCGCCCGTTATGGCGGTAGGATTCGGGCAGGAGTTCCTCCACAGAGCGCTGCCACCAGGCATCGGATCCCTCAGCAGCAATAATCTGTTGCACATGGGCCAGGGTTTCTGCCGTCAACAGGGGTTCCCCGGTTTCGCAGTCATAAAACACAGGGATCGGCACCCCCCAAGCCCGCTGCCGGGAAATACACCAATCGGAGCGCTCCGCCACCATCGGGGTAATGCGGTTTTCCCCCACCGCCGGGATCCATTTCACCGCTTTAATCGCTTGCAGGGCCTGCTCTCGGAAACCGGCAACGGAAGCAAACCACTGCTCGGTGGCCCGAAAAATCGTCGGCTCCTTGGTACGCCAATCATAAGGATATTTGTGGCTATAGGGTTCCTCTTTCAGCAGCGCCCCCACCGCCTGCAAAGCCTGGATCACAGCTTGATTCCCACTGGTTTCTGGCTTTTTGGACAACACATCCAAACCAGCAAACTGGGATCCCGCCTCCGCCGTAAATTTCCCCTGGTCATCCACGGGACTGAGGATGGGTAGCCCATATTTTTGTCCGGTTTTGAAGTCATCTTCCCCGTGTCCTGGGGCAGTATGGACAATGCCAGTGCCTGATTCCGTGGTGACATAATCCCCCAACACACAGAGGCTGGCACGGTCGTAAAGGGGATGGCGACCTTGGCAGGACTCCATTAGGGATCCCGCAAAGGTGGCTTTCACCTCCAGGGGGGTCTCCAGGATCCCTTCCAGGCGGGCGCGCAGGTCAGCCGCCAGAATCAAATCCCCAAAGCGGGGGGATCCCACCACGGCATAGGTGAGCTTGGGGTGAAAGCAGAGGGCCAAGTTGGCAGGGATCGTCCAGGGAGTGGTGGTCCAGATGGCAATGCGCAGATTGGCAAAAGGGCTGAGAATCTCCTGGGCCGCCGCCGTGAGCTGGGTGAGGGGAAAAGCCACATAGATGCTGCGGGAGACATGGTTTTCTGGGTACTCCAGTTCAGCTTCCGCCAAGGCCGTCTGGGAACTGGGACTCCAGTGCACAGGTTTTAAGCCCCGGTAGATATAGCCCTTCAGGGCCATTTGCCCAAAGACCTCGATTTGGGCCGCTTCGTACTGCGGTGTCAGGGTCATGTAGGGCCGATCCCACGTGCCCCACACCCCCAAGCGCTGAAAGCTGCGGCGCTGAATGTCCACATAGGAGAGGGCATAGGCTCTGGCTTTTTGGCGCAGCTCCAGGGGGGTGAGGTGTTCCCGTTCTGCTGGTGTCAGGCTTTGCAACACCTTGAGTTCAATGGGCAGCCCATGGCAGTCCCACCCCGGCACATAGCGAACCTTGCGCCCCTGCAGAATTTGGTACTTATTGACAATATCCTTGAGGATCTTGTTGAGGGTCGTGCCCATGTGAATATCCCCATTGGCATAAGGAGGGCCATCGTGGAGGACAAAGGGATCCCCAGGATTCTCGGCAGCAAGGGTTTCGTAGATACGGGACTGCTGCCACTGGGCTTGAATTTCTGGCTCCCGCTTGGCCGCGTCTGCCTTCATGGGGAAGTGGGTTTGGGGCAAATTCAAGGTTGCTTTGTAATCCTGAGCCACAGGTGCGTCCTAAACTGATCACAGTTTTTTTTATTTCTCTCATTATGCCCTTAAGCGTCTCGGTGGCAGCCGCCATTCAAGGAATTCGGATTTCTTATGCTGGCGACAAGGAGCGGTGGGTTAGGGCATTGACCATTTTGCTGAACCACTCGATCAAATGGGCCAACTGCACATGCGGCGCCATATGGCCCATACCCCGCACAGTCACCTTCCCCGGCTGATAGACAAAACGAGACTGCAGATGGGTGGGGATCCCGTCTTTGAGGCGTTGCCAGGCAGGTTCTGCCATCGGCGTTTCTAAAATCAGATGTTCTTGGGCAGGGCGAATCCGGGAAAAACCCAGGGAACGAGCCAGGATCTTCAGTTCCACCAACCGAAATAACGCTTGCGCCGGTTTGGGCACTGCCCCATAGCGATCCTGCCACTCCGCTTGAATAAGCTGCAAATCCATCACACTCGCCGCACTAGCCACCTGACGGTAAGCCTGCAACTTTTGATCGGGATCCGGAATATAACTTTGGGGAATCATGGCAGTGACAGCCAGATCAATTTGGGTATCATCCACCGCCGGGATTTCTTGCCCACGAATTTGTTGGATCGCCTCCTGGAGCATTTCCATATACAGATCAAAACCAATGGCATTCACCTGTCCCGATTGTTCTGTGCCCAAAAGATTCCCCACCCCGCGAATTTCCATATCCCGCATCGCCAATTGATAGCCGGATCCCAGTTGACTAAATTCTTGAATCGCTCGGAGGCGTTGGCGAGCCTCTTCGCTAAGAACCTTGTTGGGGGGATAAAACAGCCAAGCATAGGCTTGCACCCCAGATCGCCCTACTCGTCCTCGTAATTGATACAGTTGAGACAGCCCGAAAAGTTCCGCTTGTTCCACAATAATAGTGTTAACTCTGGGAATATCCAGTCCTGACTCAATAATGGTGGTACAGACCAAAATATCCGCCTCGCCATTATGAAAACTCAGCATCGTCGCTTCCAATTCCCCTTCCGGCATTTGTCCATGGGCAATGGCAATTCGGGATCCTGGAATGAGCTGGTGCAAGCGAGCAGCCACAGCCTCGATGGTTTCCACGCGATTGACCACATAGAAAACCTGCCCGCCGCGGTCGAGTTCCTGACGGATGGCCGTATAAACAGACTCTTCCTGGTAGGGAGCCAAATAGGTTTTAATGGGGCGGCGACTGGGGGGTGGGGTGGTAATTAAACTCATTTCTCGCACCCCAGAAAGAGCCATATACAAAGTACGGGGAATAGGCGTGGCACTGAGGGTCAGCACATCCACATGGGTTTTCAGGGCTTTGATTTTTTCCTTTTGATTGACCCCAAAACGTTGCTCTTCATCAATGACCAATAGGCCTAAATCACGAAATTCTACAGCTTTGCCCAAAAGTTGGTGGGTGCCCACCACAATATCCAGTTCGCCCTTTTTGAGCCGTTGGATCAGATCGCGCCGCTCTTCCGGGCTGCGAAAGCGATTGAGCAAACCCACCTCAATAGGATAAGGAGCAAAGCGCTCTTTGAGGGTGTGATAGTGCTGTTGGGACAGAATCGTGGTCGGTGCTAAAAAAGCCACCTGTTTTCCTGCCATCACCGCCTTAAAAATGGCCCGCACCGCCACCTCCGTTTTGCCAAACCCCACATCCCCACACACCAACCGGTCCATGGGCCGAGCCGCTTCCATATCCAGTTTCACCTCCTGCACACATTTGGCTTGATCCGGAGTCAGGGTATAGGGAAAAGACTCTTCCATTTCTTGCTGCCAAGGGGTATCCGGAGGAAAGGGGATCCCGGTTTGTTGGGCCCGTTTGGCATAGAGTTCGAGGAGATCGTAAGCCACTTTTTGCAGGGCTTTGCGAACCTTATTTTTGGTTTTCTCCCACGCCGATCCCGTCATTTTGTTTAGTTCTGGGGGGGTATCACTGGTAGCTCGATACCGGGAGAGAATATTGGCTTGATCGGCAGGCACCCGGATCAGACCATCCTTAAATTCGATCACAAAGTATTCCCGGGTTTCCCCAGCAATTGTCAAACTTTCCAGTCCCAAATACCGAGCAATGCCATGGTGTTTATGCACCACAAAATCCCCCGCCTTAAGCAGATGGGGATCCACTTGTCGAGAAGCGGCTTGGCGGCGTTTGCGGGTGTAGTGAGGCGTCACCAGGGAGTGCTGCCCAAAAAACTCCCGATCCGTCACCACCACAGTGCGATACACCGGCAAAATAAATCCCTCGCATTCTGCTAAGCCGCTGTACTTCAGGGCGATGGGGGTCTGGGAGCTACAGAGCCGATCCAGCGTGGGGAAATCCCTCGGATTAGGGACAAACTGCACCGGGCAATCATGCTCCTGCAACAGGGCCACACTGCGACTGGGTTGGGCAGAATAAATCCACACCTGGGATCCCTGGTTTCGTTCTTGTTTCAGGGTTTTGGCGAGGGCGGCAAACTGGTGGGGAATGGCAGGAACGGCGCGACTGTTGAGGTGAATCCCTGGCCCGGACAATTCAGAAATGCACAAGTAACGGTGGGGTAATGTGCTTTGAATCGCTTCTAAAGGGCGGTGGAGGGGGCGCAAAAAAGGTTCTTGAGTCTGGGTCTGCTGCCAGTGATCCTCAGCATGGTTGAACCACTGCTGGTTGTGGGCCAGGCATTGTTCTGGTTCATCCCAGATCAGGATACTCTTTTCACAGTAGGCCGCCAAACTCACCGGCTCGGCAAAAGCCACCCCCAAAAAGCGCCGGATCCCTGGCAGCGGCGCTTCTGCCACAAGCTGCTCCCAAACAGAAGCAGGCAAATCTTCAGGGCAGGCGAGTAATCCCTCTCGAATCACAGGAGCAAAAGAGGTGGGGGTGAGGATCACCTCCGTGACAGGATCTTGGGAGCGTTGGCTGGCCGGGTCGAATTCACGGATTTTCTCAATTTCCTCGCCGAAAAACTCCAGTCGCACCGGCAGTTCATTCGCCACCGGAAAGAGATCCACCAAATCCCCCCGCTGACTCCACTGCCCTTCGGTTTCCACCAAAGCCACTTTTTCGTAGCCCAGGGCTGCTAGCTGGTGCGCCAATTCCTTCAAGGACATACTCTGGTGTGTGCGCAGGGCAAAACAATGGGCAGCAAAGACTCCAACCGGAGGCAAATGAGGTTGCAAAGCCCGTTCTGTGGCCACCACCGCCAAAGATCCCGAATAGAAAAGCAGATCCGCCAGAACCTGCATCTGCCCCCAGATCATTTCCTGATCCGGGTCATAGGTTTCGTAGGGAGAGGCTTCAGAAGTCGGGTAAAAGAGCACCTTATCCCAGCCCATACTCTCTAGCTGTGCCGCCCAGCGCCCCCCCTCTTCCAGAGTCGGGGTGACCACCAAGATATTCTGACCCTGGGCCAGTGCCGAAACCAGGATCCCTTTGGCGAGGCGGGCCACTCCCCGGAGGATCAGAGGTTGAGATGCCCATCGCTGCTTGAGTTCTTGGGTGTAGGGAGCTTGCGCCAGCGCTCGCACCAGAGATTGAAACGCCATGCCACGGAAACGTCAGGGCTTTATTATTATGGCTTATGGGTTGGTGGGAATACCGGCTGCTTACGGCTTGAGCACGGAAGCCTCCATATCCCCACAATACTCACTCACCAGCGCTGCTGCCCTTCCCTTACGGCCTCCCTCTCTGCCAGCTAGACAGGTATTCAGCAGGACTGCTCTTTCCCCAGCCGAATCGGAAAGACCCAGTGTTCATAACGGGGATCCCGATTTTCCGTAATGGCAGTGAGAGTGTGCATAAGTTTTTCGGTGATGGGGCGATGGTCAGGGAGACGGTAGTGCTCAATTTGATTCACAGGGGCCACCTTAGCCGCCGTGCCACACAAGAAAACTTCATCGGCAATCAACAGTTCCGATTTATCCACCGGGCGCTCCACACAAGGGATCCCGAAATCCTTGGCCAGGGTCAAAATACTATCGCGGGTGATCCCCTCCAAAATATCTTGATCGCGGCTGGGGGTGATCAATTCCCCCTGGCGGACCAAGAAAATATTCATACCCGAGGCTTCACAAACTTTCCCTTGGCTATTGAGCAAAATCGCCTCATGAAAGCCGGATTTCACCGCTTCAGTTTTGGCTAAGGAAGAGGTGATGTAAGCCCCGGAAATTTTGCCCCGCAAAGGAAAACTGCGGTCTTCTTGCCGATGCCAAGAGCTAATCCGACAGGACACCCCCTCAGGGGAAAGGTAATCCCCCAGTTCCAGACCGTAAATAAAAAAGTCGTACTCGACATTGTGCAGGCGGGGGGCAATACCCAAATCAGAGGTGTACACCAGGGGACGGATGTAAAAGGGAGCCCTAGGAGCATTGCGGCGGACAAACTCGGTGATGGTAGCAGCGACATGTTCCGGGGGCAACTCACAGCCTAAAAACCGGGCGCTATCGCTAAAGCGGCGGGCATGGCGATCCAAGCGGAACAGCAAAACCTGACCGGGATCATGGGGATCGGGGATACCCCGCAACCCCCCAAAAGCAGCAGTACCGTAATGAAGGGCATGGGTAGCAATAGAAATCGTGGCCTCGGCAAAAGGGACAAACTGCTTTTGAAAATAGGCAATAGAAAGAAATTGTCCAGTAGCCATAGGCCCAAGCGCATCAGGTGGACAAGATTCTAGCACGGGCATCTCAGGTTCTGGATAGAATTCTCCCGGATAGATCCCCTGACAACACGACTAGAATAGGACTGATGAACTGTTGGGAGCTTGGTGTGCCGCAATCTCGCCGCCCTTGGTATCAAAATCTCGTCTTGCTCTTCTCGCTGCTGTTTTTCCTCAGTTTTTCCGTGGCCCCCATTCTGGCCATCTTCACAGGCGCAGGCAATACGGGTGAGACCGTTTCTGAAGCTGCTCTCAACCAACTTCGCCAAGAAGCCGATGGCTACGCCGAAGTCTTGAAACGGGAGCCAGAGAATCTTGTTGCCCTGCGGGGGTTGGTGGATACACGCCTACAACTGCAAGACTACCAAGGGGCCATTGAACCCTTGACCAAACTGGTTGCCCTCCAGCCGGATCCCTCCTTGGCGATTTTATTGGGACGGCTGCAGCTTGTGACTGGGGATGCCCAAGGGGCAGTGGCTCAATTTCAGGATCTCTATCGCCGTAATCCCGATGATCCTTTGATTGTCCAGGCGTTGGTCTTGGCCCAATTGGATGCAGGTCAGTACCGTGAGGCCATTACCCTCCTCGATCAACACCTCAAAGCCAAGCCAGAAGATCCCGATTTACTCCTGCAGTTGGCAGATGCCTATGGTCGCTCCGGGGAAACCCTTAAGGGGATCCAAGTTTACGAGCGGTTGATGGCCAATCGTCCCAATGATTACCGCCCTGTTTTTGGCAAAGCCCTCCTCCTCAGCCGGAATCTTGAGAATCAGGATCAGCAGAGCGAGGCCCAGTCCCTCTTCCAACGGGCTGCCCAACTCGCTCCCCGGGAGGAGCAAGCCCGGATCCAGCAGTCCGCCCAGTTTTACGCCCAATTGCTTAGCCCCGCCCCAGGGAGTCCTCAGCCACGAGAAACTCCTTGACCACCCTGCCTTCCAGGAGATGCTCCCGGACAATGCGCTCCACCACAGCCGGCGTGACCGAGTGATACCAAAACCCACCGGGATAGACCAAGAGAATCGGGCCCGGGATCCCCAGATCACAGCCCCGCAGACAGTTAGCCTTGGTGCGATGGATGAGTGCCGCCCGGATCCCGGCAGTACCACCATCCCAGCCCTCCCGTTTCAGGAGTGCCTTGAGATGCTCCCAAGTGGCCAGGCCATCTGCCTTGGGGCAACATTTGGGCTGGGTTTGATCCGCACAAAGGAGGAGGTGCCACTGGTACTGAATGACTACAGGATGGTTAGCATTCATTGCGAATATCCGAGTAATTGCTGAGACTGGTTGTACAATATCCTCATCAGGTTAGACGATAGCACCATTAGGTTACTCCCGTGGATGTCCATAAACGTCTCTTACTCGTTGACGATGACCCTAATTTGGTCTTGTTGGTGAAGGACTACCTGGAGTTTCGCGGCTATGAGGTTGTCCCCGCCAGTAATGGCAACGAAGCCTTGGAGGTCATGGAGAACTTCGCCCCAGATCTGATTATTTGCGATGTGATGATGCCGGGTATGGATGGCTACACCTTTGTGGAAACCATTCGCGCTAACCCCGCCACCAACTGGATCCCGGTAATTTTTCTTTCTGCCCGCGGGCAAACTGCCGATCGGGTGCGGGGGCTGAACACCGGTGCGGATGTGTATATGGTCAAGCCCTTTGAACCAGAGGAACTGGTGGCACAAGTGGAGTCTTCTTTGAAGCACACCGAACGGCTCATGCACATGCAGGGATCCCAGATCCAACCGGTATTGCAGGTAGCCGAGGATGTAGAATTGACCCCTACCGAAACCAAAGTGATTCAGTTTGTGGCCAAGGGCATGTCCAACCGGGAAATTGCCGATCGCCTGGGCGTGAGTCAGCGCACTGTAGAAAGCCACGTCAGCAATATGCTGGGCAAAACCGGGCTGCACAACCGCACCGAACTGGCCCGCTGGGCCATTGAAAGCGGCGTTGGCAAAGGAGGGCGCTAGTGCTCATCCTCAGTCCAGATCAGATTACCGCCATCAAAACCCAAGCGGAGCAGGCTTACCCCCAGGAATGCTGTGGTTTATTACTGGGATCCCTCAAGCGGGAAAACAACACAGACATCAAGGCAATTGCGGCTCTGTATCCCATTGCCAACACCTGGGGGGATCCCGAAAACCCCCTTGCGGATGGGGAAACCAGTCAGCGTCGCTTTTTGATTGACCCAGCTGCCTTCAAACAAGGTCATGACTATGCCTATCGCCAAGGGCTAGGGGTGGTTGGCACTTATCACTCCCATCCCAACCATGCTGCGGTTCCTTCGGACTTTGACCGCCAGCACGCATTCCCTTGGGGATTTTCCTGTGTGATTGTGAGTGTACACAACGGTGTTGCTGCAGAGGTATGCAGTTGGATTTTGGATGAGCAGGAGCAGCCCCAGCCCGAACCCCTGCTGACTTCCCTCCCTTAAATCCCCCTATTCTGCTGACAGGAGTTGGCGCAGTTTGGGAATCACACGGCGGGTTGCGTGGTAGCCCGTTTGGATCAGGACATCAGCCTGGTGAAAATCAAAAATCCCAAACCCTGTTAAATCAGGCTCGACCAACAGATCAGGGGGATAAAGCTCAAAATTGCTTTGGGTAATGCGCTGCTCCATGATATTGATGGCAGTACCAATCACATCAAAGATATTCGGGCCCTCTTCTTTAGGGGCTGCCCAGCGGTCCAGCTTCTCCTGGATCCCCTCTTTAATGGCTTCATATTTGTCCTGAAAAGCGCTGATAATTTTGCCGTAAATCCCCCCTTCTTGAACTTGGGCCAAATACTCTTCTTTTTCTTCAGACTCGGTAATATTCCCCTGGGATTCCTCAGCGGCAATGTGTTTAGCCACCGTTTCCGCCACAAAATTCCGGTTGAGATTGATCGCTAGCACCACATCGGCTCCCATCTGCCGCACCACATCCACCGGCACAGGATTGATCACCCCCCCATCCGCCAAATACGTATTTTCCATTTCTAAAGGAGTAAAAATACCAGGAATAGCAATACTGGCGCGAATCGCTGAGACCAGGGATCCCGACTGGAAAATCAGAGCTTCATTTTTCAAAAGATCCGTGGCTACACAACAAAAAGGCAGCTCCAGTTCCTCAATCTCAGTATCAGCAAGATACTCTGCCAACAGTTCATAAACCCGATTGCCATCTAGTAACCCCCGGTTGGGAAACGTGAGGTCAAAATAACTGAGGAGCAGTTTCCAGTCCAACTGCCGCACAAACCCCTCCAGTTCATCCAACTGTCCGGCGGCATAAATCCCCCCGACAAACGCCCCAATACTCGACCCAGCCACATAACTGACCGGGATCCCAGCTTTCTGTAAAGCTCGCAAAGCACCAATGTGGGCCCACCCGCGAGCGCCGCCACTGCCGAGAGCAAGTCCTAACCTTTTAGCCATAGCCAAGGCTCTGCAAAACTGCGCCTCCTATCCTAGGCTAGCGACAAAGTTTCCGGGCATAAGTTGAGTTAACCCTGAGGCGGGCAAGGAAGAGCCACACCAACCCAACAGCCTCAAACCCAGAGATTAAAATAAGATTAACTTAAGACTAAAAAAGGTTATCAATTGATGGAGAGGGGTTTAGGGGATGCTCAAATCCGGGTGAAAACAGGTGAAACCATCGGGTTTTCAGTTCAGGTGAGGTGACATCTGATAGAATTACAAAGGACTGGATACTCGGGAAAGTCAGTGCATGAACAAGTCCTTAACTGCCGTGCTCAAGGCAACGGATGTGACGGTTTACTACGGCACTTTTGCGGCGGTGCGCCAAGTTTCGATGAATATTGCAGCCAATCACATCACTGCTTTTATTGGTCCTTCTGGCTGTGGGAAAAGTACACTTTTGCGTTGCTTCAATCGCATGAATGATCTGGTACCTGGGGCACGGGTAGAGGGGAAAATCTTATTTGATGATGACGACATTAACAATCATGATGCCGTTGAGATTCGCCGTCGTATTGGCTTAGTTTTTCAGAAGCCCAACCCCTTTACCAAATCCATCTACGATAATGTCGCTTTTGGGGCGCGGATCAATGGCTACAGCGGGGATATGGACGAACTGGTGGAGCAATCCCTGCGTCAAGCCGCCCTCTGGGAAGAAGTTAAGGATAAATTGAACGAAAGTGGTTTATCTTTATCGGGGGGGCAACAGCAGCGTCTCTGTATTGCCCGCACACTGGCGGTGCAGCCGGAGGTGATTCTCATGGATGAGCCGTGTTCCTCGCTAGATCCCATTTCCACGCTGCGGATTGAGGAGCTGATCAAAGAACTGAAGCAGCACTACACGATTGTTATCGTCACCCACAATATGCAGCAGGCAGCGCGGGTTTCCGACATGACGGCTTTTTTTAATACAGAACTGGATGAGCGGGGTGTGCGCTACGGCCGTTTGGTGGAATACAACCGTACCGAAAAAGTCTTTAATGCTCCTGCCAATCGCGAAACAGAGGAGTATGTCAGTGGTCGGTTTGGTTGAATTCAGCCTCATGACCGACTTGTCATCTGGATCATGAGCCTTCTCAGTTTTAACCTCATTGAGTTGACCGGTTAAATCAGGAAAATGTGAAAAAAATGTACCCATAGTTATTCTGGATGACCTCTCCTTTTACCCAGGAACGCCTGACTTTTACCCCTGTCACACCGGATCCCAATGCCATCCGGGTGATCTACGCTTTTCCCAATACCTATAGTGTGGGGATTACCAGCCTGGGCTACCAAATGATTTGGGCGATGCTGGCCACCCAAAAAGATGTGCAGGTAGCG
>Ga0272446_1005880_pt1 | contig 13195 bp, 10 predicted proteins | sample YNPCB0061_FD_194587 | JGI IMG/M metagenome (GOLD analysis project Ga0272446, IMG submission 194587) | Hot spring microbial mat communities from Yellowstone National Park, WY, United States - YNP-CB-006-1 | ecosystem: Environmental > Aquatic > Thermal springs > Hot (42-90C) > Sediment | place... | reverse complement strand
TGCGGTAATGCCAGCGGGTCAGCCGCCGCTCGAAGAACAGCACGATCCCGAACAGGGCGAGGGTCAGCGCAGACACGGCGATGATGCCGGCGAAGGCCTGCGCAGTCTGGCCGGCGCTGAACGAGCGCAACATGAACACCCCCAGCCCTTTGGGCGCGGCGATCCACTCGCCCAGCACTGCGCCAATCACGCAGTAGGTGACGGCCACCTTCAGCCCGCTGAAGAAAGCCGGCAGGGCGGCAGGCAGTTTGGCTTTTTGCAGCACCTGCCAGCGCGTCGCGCCGAACGTGCGCAGCATGTCAATCAGCGTGGCGCTTGTGCTGCGCAGCCCATCGGCCAGATTGACGGTCACCGGGAAGAAGCACACCAGCGCCACCACGATCACTTTGGGCAGGATGCCCAGGCCAAACAGGATGACCAGCAACGGCGCGATGGCGATGGTAGGCACGGTCTGTGACACAACCAACAGGGGGTACACAGCGCGCTGGGCCAGCGGCCACGCCTCCATCACAAAGGCAAACCCCGCGCCCACTGCGACTGCCAGCGCCAGACCAATCAGGGCCACTTGCAGGGTTGCGCCAGCGTGGTCGGCGATTAGCGGCAATTGACGCAGGCCGACTTGAACGATGCGCGACGGGGAGGGCAACTGGATCTCGCGCAGGCCGGACAGCCGCGCGCCGACTTCCCACGCCGCGAGTAGCGCGAGGGACAAGGTGATCGTGGGCAGCGCGCGCCGCGCAGGGGGGTGGTCCTTTACGGCGCTGTGGCGTGCACGCATAGCAGCCGGCCCTCTCGAATCGTCACGCTGGCGCGATGGCCCAGCATGACGTTGCTGACGCCGCGCGCCGGGCCGAAGACAAGAGGCTCGTCGCGCAGCGGGTATTCAAGCCCCTCGGTGCGCACGCCGTGCGCGTCGCCGCCGAAAGGGATCAATGACACGATGTCGCCGGGCGCGCCGCGCAGGTCGGCCGGCTGATCGGGCGTGATGAGAAAAGTCTGCTCGCCGCCGGCGGCAATCAACACGCGCGCGCCGGCCAGCGCCGGCATGGCCAGCAACATGACGTTGGCAATGGTCTGGTCGAGCCGGCCGCCCAACGCGCCGAGGACAACGATCTCAGCAGGTTCGCCGGAAGCTTCGGACGCGCCGGCCATCGCGGCAATGGCATAGGTCAGCGCCAGCTCCAGATCCGTTTCGTCCTTGTGCGCAGGGTAGCGGTGCAACGCCGCGCCGCGCCCGGCCAGTTGTTGCAGGTCATCTTCGCTGAGCGAATCGAAGTCGCCGATAACAGCGTGCGGGGTGAGACCCAGCGCCATCGCCGCGCGCGCGCCGCCGTCTGCGCAGATCAGTTGATCGCCGGGGCGCAGCCAGCGCCGCGCATCCTCGGACGTGGGCGCGTTGCCATTTGCAATGATCACCGTTCGCATGAAAAACCGCCTTGCGCGGGGAGCCCGCGTAAGGCGGTTGTGCACGACAACAATTTGTGCTGTGTTTCCCTACGCTGGCATGACCCAGATCAGGTTAAAGCGGATACGATCCGCAGGGTCGGCGCGGCGCAGGTTGTTGACCCCGCATAGCGCCCTCTCAGCCCGCTTCCGCGGACTCCCCGTCTTATTAGATTGTGGCGGGATTATACGCGATTCTGTAGGGCAAGCCGCCGGCTTGCCCACAGCCGCCGGCCTGCCCTACACAATGGCGTACACTCGAAGGTCTGACGGATATAGCCATGCGAATCAGGGGACTGGATGCGCGCCGGCGTTCGAGAGTTTTCGCGCTGTGGCGGCAATGGCGGGCCAGTTGGCGCGACACGACACTGCTGCTGCGCCAGTTCGGGGCGCCGCTGGCCGGGTTTGCCCTCATCGTCGTCGGGGGTGGGCTGGCCTATCACGCCCTGTCCGTCCAGGCCGGCGAGCCGGTGGATTCCGCCATCGAAGCAATCTATCTTGCCCTGTCGCTGGTCTTTCTGCAATCGCCCGGTGAGTTTCCGCATGTGTGGTATTTGCAAGTGTTTTACTTCGCCCTGCCGGTGCTGGGCCTGGGCGTTTTGGCGCAGGGCCTGGCGGACTTTGGCGTGTCCCTGTTCAACCGGCGTGCGCGCAGCAAGGAGTGGGAAATGGCCGTCGCATCGACATACAACCAGCATGTGGTGCTGGTCGGTCTGGGGCATCTTGGGTATCGTGTGATGAAGCAATTGCGCGATATGAACCAGGATGTGGTGGTTATCGAACTCGATCCCGACGCCGACCTGGTGACAACCGTCCGGGCCATGGGGGTGACCGTGCTGCACGACGACGCCCGGCGCGAGGCGGCACTGCAGGCAGCCGGAGTCCCCCGCGCGCGCACGATTGTGTTGTGTTCGCAAAACGACGCGATGAATCTGCAAATCGCGCTGAAGGCGCGCAGCATGAACCCGGCCATCCAGGTGATCGTGCGCATCTTCGATGACGATTTCGCCGAGGCGCTGCAAAACCAGTTCAACTTCAGGGCGCTCAGCGCCACCAGCATGGCCGCGCCGGCCTTTGCCGCCGCAGCCGTCGGCGTGGATGTGACGCGCCCCATCACCGTCGAGGGGCAGGCGCTCAGCTTTGCCCGCATGAGCGTGGGCGCGGCGTCGCCGCTGGCCGGCAAATCGATTCTCGAGATCGAGCAACAGTATGACCTGAGCGTGGTGTTCTGGCGCCGCGCGGAGGAGTCGGATTTTCATCCTGCCCCCAGCCGGCGTCTCGCTGCGCGCGATACCATCGCCGTGATCGGCAAGCCAGAGTGCATTCATCGCCTGGTGCGCGAGATTGACGATTGAGCGATTGACGATTGAACGACTGACGATTGAACGATTGCCGGTGTCCAGCTACCCAATACGCAGTACGCAATACTCGGCACTCAACACTCAACACCCAGCACTCACCACCCCATGCGACTCTCCAGATTATTCAGCCAGACATTGCGCGAAGCGCCGGCCGACGCCGAAGTGACCAGCCATCAGTTGATGTTGCGCGCCGGCTACATTCGCCAGCTTGGCGCCGGCATCTTCAGCTATCTGCCGCTGGCCCGGCGCGCCATGAACAAAATCGAGTCCATCATGCGCGAGGAGATCGACGCCATCGGCGGCCAGGAGATCACCATGCCGGTCGTGCACCCGGCTGAGATTTGGAAAGAGACTGGGCGCTGGGGCGCCGTTGGCGCGGAGATGGGCCGCTTTAAGGACAAGGCCGGCCACGACATGGCGCTGGCGATGACGCATGAGGAAGTGGCGACCGATCTTGCGCGCCGGGAAATCCGCTCATACCGCCAGTTGCCGCAACTGGTGTATCACATCCAGACCAAATGGCGCGACGATCCGCGTCCCCGCGCCGGCCTGATCCGCGCGCGCGAATTCACCACGTTCGACAGCTACTCATTCGACGCCGACTGGGACGGGCTGGATCGGCACTATGAGGCGCACTATCGCGCCTATTTCCGTATCTTCGAGCGGTGCGGCCTGCCCGTGATCGCGGTCGCTTCGGACACCGGCATGATGGGCGGGACGATGGCCCATGAGTACATGTACCTGACGCCGGTCGGCGAGGACACGCTGGTGTTGTGCGACGGCTGCGGGTACAAGGCAAACCGGCAGGTGGCGCGCTTTCGCAAGCCGGCTGCCAATCCCACAGAGCTGCCGCTGCCAATGCAGAAGGTGGCCACGCCCGATACGACAACCATCGAGGCGCTGGCCGCTTTTTTGAACGTGCCAAAGTCGAAGACGGCCAAAGCTGTGTTCATGGCAGCGGAGCCGTCCGGCCCCCTGCCTGCCGGCGCGCAACCGATCAGGCCGGGCGCGCGCGAGTTCTTTGTGTTTGCCGTGGTGCGCGGCGATATGGAAGTGAACGAGACCAAACTGGCGAACGCTGTTCAGGCCCGTTCGCTGCGCCCGGCCACAGTGGAGGAGATTCGCGCCATCGGCGCGGAGCCGGGCTATGGGTCGCCGGTCGGCGCGCGCGGGGCGTATGTGGTCGTCGATGACGCCATTCCCAACTCGCCCAACCTGGTCGCCGGCGCAAACGAAGCCGGCTATCATCTGCTCAACGTCACTTGTGGCCGCGACTATCAGGCGGCGCTTGTGTGTGATATCGCCGCCGCAGGGGAAGGCGACGCCTGCCCGGACTGCGGCGCTCCCCTGCGCACGTCGCGCGGGGTGGAAGTCGGCAACATCTTCAAGCTGGGCGCGCGGTACAGCGAAGCAATGGGCGCCATGTTTCTCGACAGGGATGGCAAAGCCAGGCCGACGCTGATGGGGTCGTATGGGATTGGCGTGGGCCGGCTGCTGGCGTGCATCGCAGAGGAACACCACGACGAATACGGCTTGAAATGGCCGGCCTCGGTGGCGCCGTACCACGTTCATCTGGCGTCGCTGCGCAGCGCAGATGGCGGCGCGGAGCAGACGGCCGGGCAAATCTATGATGCGTTGTGGGCAGCCGGCGTTGAGACGCTGTGGGACGACCGAGACGAACGCCCCGGCGTGAAGTTCAACGACGCGGATTTGATCGGCTTGCCGGCGCGCGTCACGGTGGGCGAACGCACCCTGAAGGCCGGCGCTGTGGAAGTGAAGCGGCGCGGACAGAAAGAGAGCCGGCTGGTTGCTCTTGATGCCAATCTTCCCGCCATCGTGCGCGAAATAGTCTGGGGCGCGGGGGAATGAGGCCGCGCGCCGGCTTCAGAATTCAGCCGCTTCGCGGGCCAGGCGCGCAAAGTGCGCGTCGGAGGTCGCGCCGCGCTGCAAGTCGTTGAGCAGGCGCGCCAGCCGTTCATAGTCCACCGGCGCGCCGACGGCCCGCAATTCCTCGACAAAGCGATGATCCGGCTGCGAAACATCCAGGCGCCAGGGCTGCGCCAGCCTGCGCTTCAGCCAGGCGTGATAGCGCAACAAGGCCGCGTTGCGTTGCCCGGCTGCGCGCGACAGGTTGGCCATCGCCAGCACATACTCGCTCGGCGCGCGCCGGACGCGCAGTTCTGGCATGACAAACGGCCTTCCGAAACGCCGGCCCGACCACACCATGTATGCCCCGATCAACGCCAGAGTGAGCGACACGGCCAGGCCGGCCGGCGCGCTCAACAGCCAACCGAGCAGCGAAGGTGTCTGGCGCGACCCGTGGTGAAACTCATCGAAGGCGACGACGCTGCCGGGTGGGACGAGGCCGGCCAGGTTCAAGATCAGCCGCGCGTTGGCTTCATTGCGCAGGCCCTCGTTGGTGAATGGAAACGCGCCGGCCAGCGCGATCACCCGACCGCTGCCCATGCGCCGCGACACGATGAGCGCGCCATCATCCACCTGCGCGTGGATCAGCGCATCGTCAGGCGGATCGAGCGCCAGCGCATTGTCCTTGTTGTCCCGGCGCCATTGAAAATCGCCGACCGGCAGTGTTGACAGCAAGGGCTGCGCCAGCGTTGCCGTGACCTGCCGCGTCTCGAGCAGAGTCGTGTCAAATCCAAACGCGCCAAGCGGCGATTCATCGAGCAAAGCGTATTGAGCAGGCCCGCGCCGGGTGATCGGATAGGAGACCTCGCGCTCAAACGCCAGCACCAATAGTCCGCCGGCTTCGACCCATTGGCGCAACGTCGCCAGTTCCTCGCGCGCAAAGGCATAGTGTGCGTTAGGCTGCAAGACATACAGCAGTCGCGCGTCGCGTGGTATGCGATAGGGCCGGCCTTCGACCAGCCTGACGCGAAAGCCCATCGCCTCATGCCAGCGAGCCAGCGCGACGCTGCCGGTCACGCCGTAGGCGCGCGCGCTCAGGGGCGGGCCGTCTGGCGCGCCCAGTTGCAAGCTGGCAGCCGCAAGCGAGCCGGCCAGCAGCACTGCCGCGCCGATCAGCAGCGCTTTCAGATTCGAGCGTTGCGGCGTGTTTCTCGACATGCGGCTACTGCTGATTGGGCGCTGGTTTGCGCTCGGCAACGGCCAGATTTAAAAGCGCGCTCACCCGCGACTCGAACGCCGCGTACCCCTGCGGCGTGATGAGGCGAAAGCCATACCACACATCGTCGAACATCTCGACCACCGGCTGCAAAGCGCCGGCCAGCGCCGGCTGGCCGGCAACCTGGCGCACATATTCTCGATTGGTCTGTGTTCTGTCGTAGCGCAACGCCCCGCTCTCATCCAGTTTGAGCAGGCAGGCCAGGTAGAGCATCCTCACTGCGAGCCGGTAGTCCTGAATAGCGGAGGCTTGTTGCGCGCGCGCGACGGCTTCGACAGAGGTTGACACTTCGGCGTCTGCCCCGGCGCCGCGCGCAGCGTTGCGTCGGCGCGCGGCAAGGAATCGGTATAGCGCCGGCCCCGCTGCGACAATGAGGCCAATCACGCCAATGCTGCCGGCGATGGCCAGCGCCAGGCGGATTGCGTCAATGCCGATGCGCGGGATCTGCAATTCGGGCGCGCGCTCTGACGGGGTTGGGCGAGGCGCAGGCGTTGCCAGCGGGCGTTGCAAATTAGGGTCGCTCAACACGGTGTCCAGCGCAGTCAGGGCGTCATCAACTGGCTGGTCGCCGCCGGTTTGCGCCGGGGGGCGTTGCTGCCCGACGGCGTCGATGCGCTCGACCAGCGCCGCATGATGGGGCTGGGGCAATGGAGATGCGGCAAGCCCTGGGCGCGCCCACAGGGCTTGCAGGCCGGCGGCCGCAAGGCAGGCCATAACCAGGGCGATCGCGTTCGTTTGACTCACAATGGCGAGGATTATAGTGATGCAGCGCGATGCTATAATCCGGTTTCTTCCGGGGAATGGCGCAGTCTGGTAGCGCGCACGGTTTGGGACCGTGAGGTCCCGGGTTCAAATCCCGGTTCCCCGATTGAGCAGGCGCGCCCATCTCTTGACGCGCCTGTGTGATCTGTCTATACTGTAGTTGCCGCGCTGACCTGCTTAAGCACTCCAGGATGCCGCACGGCATGTGCGCGTTCGCAAGGCTGACTGAGATGCGAGCGCGATTGTGAATCGCCGGACGCGCGCAGCAATGCTCGATCATTTCGAGACCTCGTCGTGGCGGATGACGCGCCCGCCAAACTCCACGCCGGATTGATGCTTGACAGTGTTGTGAATGGCAATTCGGCGGAGAGCGCAGCGTCTTCAAGCGCGAAACAGACCGAAGAGCAATATTCAGATATGAGCCCGAGACGAACCAGTTCCACCACCACTGCAGCCGCCCGCCGGGGAGAAAAGCCGGTTGCCTCTAATGGCGTCGCCGAAGCCGTTGGGACAACCACAAACGGCGCCGGCGCTCCTGATACACCACCCAACGGCGCTTCGAACGGGGCCGCCAATCAAGAGGCGGCGAACGGCGCAGCAAGCGACGCTGATGCGCGAGTCCAGGCTGACACCGAGCCGGAAGCCATAGTTGCCGAGCCGGCAAAAGAAGTTGCCGCAGACGCGCAAGGCCCCGCGCCGGCGCAGACGACTGCTTTGCTGCACGCCGGTGTGACCTCTGTCAGCCCTCCGCCGCCAACGCAGACGCCCGCGACGCAGACGCCCGCGACGCAGGCGCCCGTGACGCATCCGCCGCAACAGCACGGCCAGCAGCATGGGCCGCGGCCTCGTCGCAACATGATCGACATGGCGCAGCTCGAACGCGAAACGCTGGGCGACCTGCGCGATCGGGCCAGGGACATGGGCGTGTCGGGCTACAGCCGGCTCAAGAAAGACGATCTCATCATCCGCCTGTTGCAGGCGCAGGCTGAGCGACAGGGCCTGGAACTGCGCGGCGGCGTGCTCGATGTCGTGGATGACAACATCGGCTTCCTGCGCGCGGAGCACTATCTGCCCGGAACAGACGATATCTACGTATCCCCCTCGCAGATCAAACGCTTCGGCTTGCGCACCGGCGACATGGTCGTTGGCCAGGTTCGCCCGCCGAAGGAAGGCGAGAAATATTTCAGTCTGCTGCGCGTCGAGGCGGTCAACGGTCAGGACCCGGAGCAGGCCAAGAACCGGCCCGTCTTTGAGAAACTGACGCCCATCTTCCCTGACGAGATCTACAACCTGGAGGGCACGAACAAGCTCAGCATGCGCCTGCTCAATCTGGTCGCGCCGATTGGGAAAGGCCAGCGCGGCTTGATCGTGGCGCCGCCCAAGGTTGGCAAAACGACGTTCCTCAAAGACATCGCCAATGCGATCAGCGCGCGCTATCGCGACACGCATCTGATGGTGGCCCTGATCGCCGAGCGCCCCGAAGAAGCCACGGACATGGACCGCTCGGTGGAAGCGGAGGTGGTGGCGAGCACGTTCGACGAGCCGGTGCAGAATCACGTGCGCGTGGCCGAGATGGTGCTCGCGCGCGCCAAGCGCCTGGTCGAGTGCGGCCGGCATGTGGTGATCCTGCTCGACTCCCTCACCCGCCTTAGCCGCGCCTATAACCTGACAGTCACTTCCAGCGGGCGCACGTTGTCCGGCGGTGTTGATCCGGCGGCCCTCTATCCGCCGAAGGCGTTTTTTGGCGCCGCCCGCAACATCGAAGAAGGCGGCAGCCTGACCATCATTGCCACCGTGCTGGTGGACACCGGCAGCCGCATGGACGACATGATCTACGAGGAGTTCAAGGGCACCGGCAATATGGAGTTGCACCTGTCGCGCAAGCTGGCCGACCGGCGCATCTTCCCCGCCATCGATATCGAGCGCAGCGGCACGCGGCGCGACGAAATGCTGCTGGGCGAAAAGACCAGCCAGCGCGCGTATCTGATGCGCCGGATGCTTGCGCAGCTCACCACGCCGCAACCCCAGGGCGCCGGCTACGACCTCACCAATGCCATGGAAGCGTTCCTGCAACGCTTTGCCCGCACCAAGAGCAACGAGGAGTTCCTCGCCTCGTTGACCAAGGACGGCATCTAGCTTCGCGCGTCAGGAGCGGACAGGCGGCTGAAACAACTCAACCGGGATGCCGTCCGGGTCGAGCATGTACAACGCCCAGCCCCCTTTGTTGGCCCCGGCGTCGATCTCAATCGGCGGGGAGCGGAACTGAGCGCCTTTGGCTTTCAGCGCTTCGTAAGCCGCCGGCAGATCGTCCACATACAGCGAGAGATGGGCGCTGCCGGGCTGGTTGACGCGCGGCACAGCCGGCTCGCCCCTCGGCGCGGCGTACTCGAACAGCTCCAGTTTGTGCGTCGAGTTGGGGATGGCCAGGTGCGCGGCTTTGACCACGCAATCGGGGATGCCCACAATGTCGCGGAAATACGGGTTGCTGATCTCGCGCTGCCAGAGCAATTTGAACCCCAGCAGGTTGATGTAGAAGTCCAGCGATCGCTCCAGGTTCGACACGCTGAAGCTGGTGTGGTCGGCTCCGGTAATGTTCATGGGGATGGCTCGATTCAATACGGTTGACGTGAAACGCGCTAACGCGGCATCAAAATAGCGCTGACTGATAAGAATCGTATTCCTCTTTTTCCTCAGCGATGGAATGCTGCGAGATGTCAGAATCCATGCCGGCCACGAATTCCTGAATGGGTATCTCTTCAAGCCTCGATGCCAGATAGCCGCTGATTTCAGCGTCGCTCATTTCAGCAAGGTCATGCTGGTAATCGAACTGGCTGCACAATCGCTTTGCCAGATCGCGCGGCCAGAAACGCAGACTCATTTGCACAATTTCAGCGCCGACCTTTTCAGCAACCTGGCGCGTTTTGCTGGTGTCTGGCAGCCGATCTACGATGATGTAGGTTCGCGAGCTGTGTCGATTTTTGCCGATCTCTATCTCGCGAGCATAGCGCGTCAATTTGTCCTTGGAAATCTCCGAGTTTCCGGGGCCGATGAAGCCAATGTCGAATCGGGCCAGCTGACCCGGTTTGACAAGGATGGTGGCGTCGCTTTCACGAGCGTCCGAGCTGTCAGACAGCCAGAAGACTCTGGAATCTTTGTCGTTGGTAACGGGGTTGACACGCTCGAAATCCAGTATGCTCAGCACAGAGCCAAGCACCAGCCGCTCGAATAGCTTTCCATAGATCGATTTGTCTGACCCGCGAATTGTCAATGTCATGCTGCCGATGGCAGTCATGAGTCGGGAAATATCTTTCCACCCAAGCGCAATTCTTTGGCCAGATGCATCTTGAACGAATCCTAAGGTCATTTGTATCTCGCCGATGCTTTTTCGCGATTCTTCGGCTGCTTCATCAATCGCAGCCTCGAAGTCGGCAACATACGCGTCAAGGGCCTGTGGGTTGCTGCGCAGAACGTTCTGCACCGATTTGCCAGTCAGGCCGATCAGCCATTGAGCAATCCATACGCCGGCCTTGTCGCCTTTGGCGCCTGAGTTGATTCGTTCAACAGCCAGGGGCGATAGTCGGTCTGAGAAGTCTGCGAACTGCCGCCAGCCGTGCGCAAACAGCGCGACAAGCGCGGCGCTGAGTTGTGTTATACGCCGGCGTGTCAGCGGCTCGGTTTGCGCGCGGAGGTTGTCTCCCATCAGCACAGCCAGGACAGCCCGTCTGGTTGCTGCAATCCCGATTCGCTCAACAAACTCTTTCCCGCCGCCGGTCAACAATAATCGCCCGCCTTCCGGAAAGAGAACGTCCAGTGGTTGTTCGTCCATGTCTCACTAGCCTACGGTGTAGTCTTCTCGATAATCGAACAGCCCTGTGAAGGCTGGCGCCGGCTCGCAGTTGCGCCACAAAATATCGTTGGCGGCCCGGCCCAGCCATTTGCCAACTGAGTTGCGGATGATGTCAACGTACTGCGGATTGATCTCGAAAAGAACAAATCTGCGGCCCAGTTTTGCAGCGGCGGCGCCCACAGTGCCCGATCCGGCGAAGGGGTCCATCACGACATCGCCCTTGAATGAGTAATAGCGAATGACTTTCTCCGCCAGTTCCATCGGAAATGCCGCCGGATGCGGCGAGTTGGTGGCCGGTTGGATGCGCCACACATTCGTGCGCTCGTAGTCGTCGTCTATCTTTGACGCCTGAACCGCCTCGCGGTCCGGGTGGTTCCGAATATGCCAGTCAATCAGCAGGTCTGTGCGCTTTCGGTAGACCAACACGTACTCTGTGACCGGAACAGCCTTGTACTGAAGCGGATTTCGATCGGCGGCGAATCGCCGTCCCCGGCCGGTTGCCCAGCCGGCGCCTTCGGGCTTGACCCAGATGATGTCATCAATGAAATCGAATCCCTCTTCGATGAAGATGCGATGAAGGTCAAACGGCACAGCGATGCGCTTTGATGATTCGTTGCGGCTGGCTCTGCGCAACAGCACCGGCGCAGTGTTCATCACAAAGAATCGCCCTTCGCTCAATGCGCGATGCGCGCGGCGAATGACCTGTCTCATTTTGAACAGATAACTTTCGTACGCTTCGTATTCGCTGTACTCCGGTCGGGCATTGAAATAAGGCGGCGATGTGAATATCAGATCGACTGACCCGGACGGCATCTCATCGAGCAAATCGACGCAATCCCCCAGCCCCACCGTGTTTCGCAGCGGAGATAGCGTGTATTCCATTTTCTGCCTTCGCCCGCTCTGTGGCGTTCCATTTCGCTTGAGCAGACGCGACTCAATCATTTCAGGGGCGGTGGATTTATCGCTCAGTATCTCGGTTGTGTATGCGTCGATGACGATCTCGCCGATCTTGTTTCCCTCGCCGCTGCACAGCGGCACACGCCAGACATGGTAACGATCATCGATTTCTGGAAGCCCCAACACAACCGCATTGACCAGATCCGCCTCGGCCAACCATTGCAGTGTGATCGATCTGGCGTCGGCAACTGTCTTGACCAGATATTTGCGCGTTTCGGAGATAAGCGGTTTTCTTTGCGCCATGTCTCTTGGGAATCAGTCGTCAGGGATACAAATACGGATGTTCCGGCTGCTCTGTCGGCTCGATCATATCAGGCGCGATGACGGGCAATCGTTCGCCGGCGAACTCGCCCACGCGCAGCCGGCCGGTCACGCGCACCCAGCTATCCAACGCCAGCGCAGACGCCTGATCCGTTTCCACAAGCAGCCCAATGGCGGTGGCGTCGGCCACGCAACAACTGACGATGAAACGCGACACCCAGAACTGATTGTCGGCGTTGCGCGGGTCGCGGTACACAAAGCCGATCACATCGACCTCCTGGCCGGCAAACGCCGCCGGATCAGACTGGCGCGAAAACGCGCGCAGCCAGTCGAGGATGTTCTTTGGCCCGCCGGGGGCGCGCTGGGCCACGATGGCGTTGCCGCCGGCGCTGCCGGGCGCGCTCAACCCGATGCCCCGGCTGGCGATGGCGCTGGCGCCCAGTGGCCGGGCCGGGACGAGCAGGCCCATCAGAATGGGAATCGACACCAGGATCACAGCCGGCCACGACAGGCGATGACCACGCCCGGCGCTCCCGCGCTCGATGGCCGCGCGCTGCTCCATCAGCCGGTGCGCCATCGTCAACGCCAGCGCCGCCAGGATCAACACGCCCACAAACACCAGCCAGGCAAATCGCTGGTTGATGTAAAAGGCGAGCGTGCCGTTGCTGAACTTGCTGTAGAGCATGAGCGCCAGGCCGGCCAGCAAGGCCGCTTTCAGCAGTGTCTGAATCCTGGGATTTTGGATTTTGGATTTTGGATTTTGGATTTTAGACTCCGAGTTCCACATTCTGTAATCTGTAATCCGTGCTCTGTGCTCTGGACTCTGGACTCACCACGCCAGGTTGTAATTGACGAACAGGCCCACTGCCAGCCCGGCCAGCAGCGGCAGCAGGATCAAATACACCACGACGCGCCGGCGAAAGACCCCCAGGAACATCAGCGCGCTTTTGATGTCTACCATTGGCCCGAAGACCAGAAAGGCGACGATGGCGCCGGCGGTGAATGTGTTGACGAACGACAACGCCAGGAACGCATCGACTGTGCTGCACACCGACAGCACAAACGCCAGCGCGCTCAATGCAAGCACCGATGCGGCCGGCCCGGCGCCGATTCCCACCAGCGCTGATTGCGGCACGAATGTCTGCAATGCGCTGGCAATCAACGCCCCGCCGATCAGATACCGGCCCATGTCGAAAAACTCGTCGGCTGCGACGCCAAACGCCCGCTGCAATTTGCGCGCGAACGTCTCGACCTGGATTTCGCTCACAGAGATGAGATCGACGCCTCGGTCTGCGCCGCCGGCCGCCATCGGCGCCACCGTCAGCGGGCGCAGCAACTTGACGACGTTCGGCTGCGCCAGGAACACCATGCCCACCCCAGCCGCGATGACAAAAGTGAAGCCGATGCGCGACCAGAAGATTG
>Ga0272446_1005879_pt1 | contig 13195 bp, 11 predicted proteins | sample YNPCB0061_FD_194587 | JGI IMG/M metagenome (GOLD analysis project Ga0272446, IMG submission 194587) | Hot spring microbial mat communities from Yellowstone National Park, WY, United States - YNP-CB-006-1 | ecosystem: Environmental > Aquatic > Thermal springs > Hot (42-90C) > Sediment | place... | reverse complement strand
CGCTAACTGGCAAGATGCCGCCGTTCAAGGTGATCTCTCCGGTGAGGCCGACGTCCTTTCGAGCAGGTCTTCCACTGAGGAGAGAAATGAGCGCCCAGGCAATGGTGACGCCAGCCGAGGGACCGTCTTTCGGGATGGCGCCTGCGGGGATATGTATGTGTATGTCATGGCCGGCAAAAAAGTTTTCATCAATACCGAACTTTGCCGCATGACTTCGCACGAAACTCAATGCGGTTTGCGCCGATTCCCTGAGCACGTTGCCGAGGGAACCAGTCAGAATAAGCTGTTGTGCTCCACGCATGATGGTGGCTTCAACAGAAATGATTTCACCGCCGAACTGAGTCCACACAAGGCCGGTAGTCACCCCAATTTGGTCCTTTTTTTCCGTTATTCCGTGAACAAACTTTCGCGGCCCGAGGTATTCCTCGACCATCTCGGGCGTCACGATGATGCTTCTCATCTTGTTACTGCTGTCTTTCACACATATCCTGGCTATTTTGCGCGCAATATTCGCCAGCTCTCGTTCTAGGTTCCTGAGCCCCGCCTCCCTGGTATAGTCTCGTATGATCTTTTGAATCGCCTCGTCTGAAAAATCTATTGAGAAACCTTCCAAGCCGTTATCGACCAATTGACGAGGGATCAGGTAATGTCGCGCGATATTCATCTTCTCTTTCTCTGTGTATCCAGGGAAGGTGATGACTTCAAGGCGATCGAGGAGAGGCCCGGGGAGATGGTCCACCAAGTTGGCCGTCGAAATGAACATCACCGATGAGAGGTCGAAGGGTACTTCGATGTAGTGGTCTATGAAGCTTGAGTTTTGCTCTGGGTCTAAGATCTCGAGGAGTACGGACGCAGGGTCCCCTCGGAAATCTTGCCCTATCTTGTCAATCTCATCGAGCATGAAAACGGGGTTTTTGACCCCCAGCCTCTTGATCTCGCTGATAATTCTGCCTGGCATGGATCCTACATAGGTCCTCCTGTGCCCCCTCAATTCTGCTTCGTCTCGCAGCCCAGCAAGAGAAAGTCGGACGAACCGACGCTCCATTGCCTTGGCAATAGACTTCCCTATGGAGGTTTTTCCCGTCCCTGGCGGGCCGGCAAAACACAAAATAGGCCCCTTGGTGATCTGCGCAAATTTCTTCTTTTCAAGGACCTGCTTGACCGTCGCGCGCAGCTCATCCAATTTGAACGGTTTTGCAAGATAATGAGCAGCGCCCTTGGTCAGTGCAGCCACCGCGGAATCGACCGTCGCATATCCCGTGACCATGATGATTTCAGTCTGAGGGGCTACGCGCTTGATGGATTCCAATAGCTGCTGCCCGTCTAGCTTCCCCATTTTCAGGTCCGTAATGACAAGATCGAAAGAACGCTCTCGCATTTTATCCATGGCTGCTACGCCATCTGTTGCGGTCTCGACGTCGTACCCCAGCTTCGACACAACATGCTCGACATTGGCGCGCGCAATCTCTTCATCGTCCACCACAAGCACACGAAATCTTTTCTTACTCCGCAGGGTCCGCACCGCGAGATACTCCAGGACGCGTTCCTTCACGTGGCCAAGCGCGTAATGCTCAGACGCCAGTATCCTTTCTGCCCTTTCTATATCGAGGTTGTCATCCGTGGATCGGTTCCAGGGCAGCGACACGAGGTAATCAAGATAATTCAGTCCCAGTGGATATTCTGCAGCGGATGGATCGGTCTTCTCAAGACGTTCGAGTTCGTTGAGCGCTATCGAGGCTACGTTCTCGGGCAGCCCTGCTTTTTCTATGGCGGCGCGAAGCGCCACGAGTTCTTGAGGCGTTGTCGGCTTCTGCTCCTCGTTTTTCTTGAAAAAGGACATGACGTGTACTCACCCCGCAGGCGTGACTTTGTGAGGAGAATTATACGAGGAAAACGGGAAAGTCACAATCAGTTGGGATCAAGTCTGGGCGTTGGAAAGGTGTCGCAACGTCATTGTTGCATCCCGCAACACACTTCCGGCGGCGGAATTCGCTCTATCCAGCGATCTGTGCAGTAAGGGGACGAGACGTCCCGTGAGCCTGTTTCTTATTGCAACACGCATCAAGGCGCGATTCAGCATGCAAAAGGCATTGCAGCGGCATAAAAACAGCTCTGGAGCCGTTTATGAATGTTGGCACGATAATTGATACCACAAAGGCAGGCGAACAAACCGCAACCTGTCTGGAGGATATCATGAAAAATTGGCGAGAAAAGTTCATGGCCATGGCCATGGCTGTGGCCTACGCAGAAGAAGGAGAGTGGGACACTGCAGCGTCCCTGCTTGAGGATCACGATCGCAAGAACGCCAACGCCGCGATAGGCAAGGTAAACCGCGTGGATCAGCGGCAGAGGCCTCGTGTATATCGCACTTGATTGCAGCGAGACGCCCTCTGACTTTTCCTCACGTGGCAACGTCACTCCTCTTTTATGATTAAACAACCATTGGGAACGGAGGCTATTATGAGTTCTGGTGTGAGCAAAAAGAAACCCGTCGGAAAGACGGCGCTTTATGGAATCATAACCGCTTGTTTGTATGCAGCGGTATTTACACATTCCGACGCAGTTGTGCAGCTATTCTCCCTTGGAGGCATCTACGCAGCGCTCCCTATAGCGACGGTTTTTGTGGTCTCCTTCGCGCATGGCGCGTTTGCAAGCAATCTGTGGTCCGTCTTGGGAATAGAGGCGGTAACGAAAGTATCGGCCCCAAGGCCAACCGCTCCGGCGCCGAGGCCAGCGCAGAGACCTCGTCCGCGTGTTCGTTTGAGCGTGTGATGGGATGCTGAGGAGGAAACAACAATGCATGATGTAGTAGCCGAAGGCGTAAAATTCATTGATTTGACATGGTTGAATGTCGCATTTTTGTTTACCGTGGGCTTCATCGGCGGCCTTGTCAGCGGCTTTATAGGGTCGGGGGGAGCTTTCGTCTTGACGCCGGGTATGATGAGCCTAGGGGTGCCTGCTGCAGTAGCGGTGGCCAGCAACATGTGCCACAAGTTTCCCAAGGCCATGGTAGGCGCATACAAGAGATACAAATATGGCCAAGTTGACTTGAAGTTGGGCCTTGTCATGGCGGCCTCTGCAACCGTGGGAGTCCAAATCGGCATCAAAATTCAAGAGATGATCTTGGCGAAATGGGGAGAAGCGGGCTCGAATCTTTACGTGAGTCTCTCATTTGTGGCGGTGCTGGTGATCGTGGGGGGCTACGTGTTCTACGATGCGTATAAAATGTCTCAGTCCGGCGCGGTCAACCAGGTGAGTAATCTGGCCAAAAGGCTGCAGGCAATCAACCTTCCCCCTATGATCCATTTCAAGACCGCCGATCTGACAATATCATTGTGGTTCACAATCCCTGTTGGTGTGGCGACCGGTTTGCTTGCGGCCACCATTGCCGTAGGCGGCTTTATCGGCGTTCCTGGCATGATCTACGTTGTAGGAGCTTCTGGCCTCATTTCGTCGGCGACGGAACTGGTCATTGCATTTCTCATGGGATTGGGCGGCTCCATAAAATGGGCCATCCATGGGATGGTGGATATCCGATTGACATTGATCATTCTTGCGGGGTCTCTCCTCGGTGTACAACTCGGCGCAATAGGTACGACGTATGTCAAAGAAAACATGATCAAGGTCGTCATGGGGACCATCATGATCATCGTTGCGCTGAGCCGGGCTTTGGCCGTCCCTAAGTACCTCCAGCAATTGGGGCTGATGGAAATTTCCCCGTCCTCTGTGAGCCTTCTCGATGTAGCGAGTTTCATAACCATGTGTATTGCGCTGTTGGTCGGCGCGGTCATAATCCTCGGGAGCATGTGGAAAAACAAACCAGTGCATGAGCCTCATGTTGCGCCAATACAAGAAGGCCTCGAACATGTTTGATCGTTTGTTGGTTGCAGTTGACGGCTCTGAAGCCAGCTTCCACGCACTGCGGGAGAGTCTCCGATTGGCCCAAGGCGGGGCAGCGTCAGTGAAAGTTATCTCGGCAATCCCGCCGTACGAAGGAGAACTGAGGCTTGTAGGAGTCAGAAACCTTGCGGCAACGATGCGAGGGCCTTATGAAGAGGCCCTCGCGCGATCCGAGGAGATGGGTCGCAACGTCGGCGTGAGGGTGACTACCCTCTTGGCCCAGGGCGAGGCCCACGAAGTCATTCCAGAAGCGGCGCAAGCCGAAGGATGTGATGTAATTATTGTCGGGGTTCGCGGTTTCAACCCCGTCGAGAGCGTACTCCAGAGCAGCGTGACGGCAAGAATCATTGGGGCCAGCCAAACCAATGTGCTGGTTGTGCCTTTACACAGCAGCATTGGGCTGACGCGTCTCCTGGTTGCGGTGGATGGTTCGGAGCTTGGGAAGAGCGCGTTAGAGGCGGCTCTGGGGATCCGTGAATCCTACGGCAGCCATATCTCGGTGCTCTCAGTCGCAGACGTACCCCCTGACCTCTACGGAGTGGATGCCAAAGCCGCGAGGGAACTGATCGAAAAAGCCAGAATTGTCCTTGAGGAATCGGCGGCAACAGCGACTGCACGCGGCGAAGACGAATTCAAACTGGCGCTGCGAGAAGGAGATCCTGCTAAGGTTATCAACGACTTCGCGCGTTCGGAGAAGATTGATCTAATTCTCATTGGCTCGCACGGCCGCACAGGCATCAAGAAATTTCTCCTGGGGAGCGTTACCGAGAGAGTTATCAGCCATGCGCCCTGCCCCGTTCTCGTCACGCGAGCCTGACCCCTTCGCATAGAAGTGACCCTTCACTCCAACCCATACCGCCTGATCTTCCGCCACAGAGATACGCGATCGATGCCTAAGGTAGAGGCAGCCAAGGTCTTATTTCCTCCAGTCTCTTCGAGAACCCGCTTGATGTAATCCACCTCGAGTTCTTCCAGCGTCGGCAACTTTCCTTCTTTCTTCCGAAAGGTGGTGATCTTGAATTCCCTGATATCGTCAGGAAGCTGGTCCAGACCGATCACATTGTTGGTGGAAAGCGCGATGCCTCTCTCAATGATATTCTCGAGCTCTCGTACATTGCCAGGAAAGTCATAGTCGCTAAGCACTTCCAGGACTTCCTTGGAGAGCGACGGCGCTGTTCGTCCCATGAGCTTGGCGTGTTTATCGAGAAAATGCTGGGCCAGCAAGGGGATGTCGCCTTTGCGGGCTGCGAGGGGCGGCAGCTCGAGGGAGACCACATTGAGGCGGTAATACAGGTCTTTTCGAAATCCTCGGGTCTGGATAGATTCCTGAATGTTTCGATTGGTCGCAGCAATAAACCTGACGTCCACGTTAATGGTTGTCGTACCGCCGACTCTCATCATCTGTCTTTCTTGAATAACCCTGAGGAGTTTTACCTGCATGTTCGGAGACATCTCCGTGATCTCATCGAGGAACAGAGTTCCGCCTTTGGCAAGCTCTATAAGGCCAGGTTTGCTCGCGTGCGCGCCGGTGAATGCGCCCTTTTCATGCCCGAACAGCTCGTTGGTTAAAAGTTCCTCGTTAAACACGCCGCAATTCACCGCGAGGAAGGGACCGGATTGCCGAGGACTGTGTTCATGGATAAAGCGCGCTAAAAGCTCCTTGCCAGTGCCTGACTCGCCTGTGATAAGCACATTGCAGTCCGTCGCCGCTATCTGGGCAGCGGTGGCGAGTATCCTGCTCATGGCAGGGTCCTTGGTGATGATCTGGACTGCCGACGCCTTTTTGAGCTTTTTGAGATCCTCCTTGAGCTGAACATTTTCGTCCCGCAACCGAATTTTTTCCAATGCTTCGGCAACAATCTTGCGCACTGCCTCAACACGGTACGGCTTCGAGATGTAGTGATAGGCGCCCTTTTTCATCGCTTCGATGGCTGAATCCACCGTCGCATAACCTGTTATCATGATCACTTCACAGGATGGGTTCAGTCTTCGAGACTCTTCTAAGATTTGCATCCCATCGACTTTTTCCATCCGCAGGTCGGTGAGTACCACATCAAAGCGCTCGGCGCGCACCAATTCGAGCCCCAGCGAGCCTGTTCCTGCCGTAACTATCTCGTAGTTTTGCTTTTTCAGGATGTGTTCCAGATTGGCAAGCGCCAGTTCTTCGTCTTCGACAATGAGTATTTTCGGTGGGTTATTCATTCACGACCTCCTGCGCAGGGAGTTTCAGAAGAAAGGTTGTCCCCTTGCCTGGCTCACTATCGACCTGAATGCTTCCTCCATGTCGGAGAATGATATCGTGGGTGATGAAGAGACCTAAGCCGGTGCCCTTCCCTACGTCTTTGGTGGTAAAGAAAGGATCGAATATCTTGGGCAAGTCCTCTTGCTTGATCCCCTTGCCGGTATCGCGAATAGCCACTTCTACGAAACCGTCTGTGGCCTGCCGCGCCTTGATGGACACTACGCCCTCTCCGTCGATGGCCTGAACCGCATTTGACACAAGATTCATGACAGCCTGCTGAAATCGCTGTTTGTCAGCATATATCTTGAGACGAGGCTCGACTTCCACATCGACCTGAATCTGAGGGGGTATTTGGCCGTGCAACAGAGACAAGGTTTTTCTTATGATGGGCTCCAACTCGAACCGCTCTTTCGAAAAATCCTTGTTTCGAGAAAACTCCAACAAATTTAGCACTATACCCCTCGCCTTGTCCACTTGCTCCAAGACCTTTTTCAGAAGTTGCTTTTGCCAATCCGGATCAGCTTGATCGAGTTCTTCCATCAAGATTTCGCACGACGAAGAAATATTCGACAGCGGGTTGTTTACTTCGTGAGCTACGCCCGCGAGCATGGTCCCCAATGAAGCGAGTTTCTTGGACTGCACGAGCTGTTCCTCTCTGATTTTTAACTGCTCCGCCATGCGGTTGAAAGAATCAAAGATCTCCCGTATTTCCTTTTCCGGCGGGAGGTCATGGATCGGTTTGAATTGCCCCTTGGCGATGCTTTCCGTGCTCTTTTCCAGACGCCGAAGCGGCTTTATGACTTTGGTCACGAGAAAGGCCCCGTGGACGGTGAATCCAAAGGCAACGACTGCGAACACAAGCATCTGAATCTGAACCGCGGTCCGCATCGTCTGCCTTATGGATTGCCTTTTTTGCCGAGCCAACCCTTCAGCAAAATCAGATATGCGCGAGCCTAGGCTTCGGATTCTGGCCTCCTGTTCCGCTCGAGTTTCAGAACTTTTCTGGCATTCCTCCCCTACCCTTGCGGTCCAACAGCTTTGGAGCAAACGCTCGTACTCGGCAAGATCCGCCCTGAATCCATTTACCTTTTCGTGAGATGAGAGTGATTCTATCTTTGGAACGTTTTTCTTCAACAACTCTTTTACCCTATCAATGTGATACAAAACCGTTGCAAGGGATTTTTGATCATCGTACAGGAAATAGTTTTTCTCAAAGCGACGTATCTCGAGGATAGATTCCTCTAATTTACTCAATTCTTCTAAGTACGCTATTTTATCTTCTAATTGGTACATGAAGTAGTATGAACCTGCCACACCGGCAGCCATAAAGAAATACAGAGCAATGACGGCTATGGTGACTTTGTGTCTAATACTGAGAAGAGCTGTTGGCATGAGTTTTCCCCGATCAGGAAGGTTTTTGGAACAGTGCGTCCCGTGTTTTATTCCTCGACAAGATCTGTTCTCTCATGATATGGCAACGTCCACCTGTCAGAGTTCTAAGTCCTCCCCTGTCTGCATCGTCAGACCTCATGGAGATGCATCCTCCTCGCGAGATTACCATAACAAGACAAAGATGCACAATGCAACACAGTCTCATTCCTTTGCGCGGCTGCACCTTCTCCCATAAATTTCCGAGGTTTTGCCGAAGTTCTACTAAGCCATTGCAGCAAGTCATCGGCATACGAGACAGTTCCAAATGCGTTGCGAGACCATGGTCAGTTGCGGCGCGCGGCCTGGACTAGACGCTACTGAGGCCTTTTTCTCAAAGCGTGGCGCAAATTGCTTCGCTGGGCTCGGCATTACATCCCAATGGCCTTTTGCAATTGGGACGAGCCTCAAGAGACGAAGCAACCGCTGCTTCCATTGATCAAGCATGACGGCCGCGGTGAAATTTGCGGCTTTCTTCGAGAGCCGGGATAAGCGATCCCTCGGATGCGTCGTGCAACAAGCATGTTGCCATGTGAAACAATCCCGAAGAGGAACAGCGCCTCTTGTTGCTGCAAATATCGCTGAAAGGTTGCAGTTTTCGCACCGTTCCACTGGCCAGTCCCTGTCATTCTTTCACTCGGTGAACCATGTCATGAGAGTTGCCTTATACCATTCTAATATAGGCGTCCTTTGTTTCGCGAACCATATGGTCAGCGATGCATGTTGGCATGATATTTGATAGCATTGGGCCAGCAAGAGCCTCGGGAGGTATGTATGAAGAAGGACTCGAAAAAAGCGAAGGTAGTTGACTGCGAGTCGTCAGCCCCGTCGATAGCCGACGCATCCACGTCAGAGAGCACTAAGCAGAAAGCGGCCGCTCACGAGGTCTTCCATCGCGAGACGTCCGATGGAGACCGCGCCGTACAAACGGTGAAGGCGCGCGGTTTTTTGGAAAGCCTTCGGAAGCACATGAGCGCGATTGCCTACGCGGAATCAGGAGAGTACGACACAGCCAGAGATTTGATGACCTCTGGCAGGCCGCACAGCAGCATACTTCTCGTCATCGAAGGGGCCAGTCCCGCGGCCTCGACCTTTGATTACGCGCTCCATTTGTGCAGGAGGACGAAGTCTCAACTCGACATTTTGCAAGTCGTCGAAATGGCCAAAGGCGACGACGGTTATGCCGGACTACGCAGAGCGCTTTCAGAGGTCTCGGAAAACATCGTGGGACTCATGAAAAAGGTAGAGGATGGGAACGTCCCTGTGAAGGTCACCATCCGACTGGGTGACGTCAACCAGAAACTCATCAACTACGCAAAGAGGCATAATGAGGTCTGCATGGTGATACTAGACAGTCCCAAAATGCGGGGGGTGTCCGAGCATGATCGAACCTGGAAGAAAATGATACAAGACCTGGCTCAGAAGCTTTCTGTACCGTTAATCACCGTTGGTTCCAGAGAGCTTGCTTGTGCGCGTTAATGACAAGAGGTGATATAGATTGCCTGTCTTTTCTAGACAGGCAAGGAGACATGAGTAGGCATGATGATCCTGGCGTCCAACGTCTATTGCAACCCCATGGCATGAATGAATCACGTGCCCGAATATTCGCCTCGCATCTTCCGTATAAATCTTAATCTCTACCTTTCCACACTCCCTATCCTGCTGTTCCTGGGACGACGGGGCTCCTGATCGCGGCGAGGTTGACATACGGTCGAAAGATGAGGTACCCAAACAAGATCAAGAATGCGTTTGCGGTGAGTATTCATTTCGTTCGTGCCGCGCTCCCCGTCTTTTGACCTTGATTCTCTGGGAAAGCGCGCTCAGTGCAAACGCGTCCGGACGCTCGAGCAATGAGCAACTGCATATTTTGACGACACATGAGAAAAGTTGGGAGGATGGAAGGTGCGTGCACTAGTGTTAGGAGGAGCTGGCGGTATGGGACAGGGCGTTGCCCGGGACCTCATAAAACAACAACAGGTCTCCGAGGTAGTCCTGGGGGACTTGTATCCAAACCCGGAAAGATTGACGCCCAAACTTCGTGAAAGCGACAAAGTGAAACTTATCGGAATGGATGTCAACGATCACAAGGGTATGGTGACCTTATTCAACGGCATGGATGTGGTGATTAACTGCGCTGGTCCGTTTTATAAAACCGCGGTCCCTGTGGCAAAGGCTGCAGTCGAAGCCAAAGTGAACTATATCGACATTTGCGATGACTACGAGGGTACCGAGGTGCTCTTTAACTCGGAGATCGATTCGTTAGCGAGAGAGGCGGGCATCACGGTGCTTACCGGCATGGGGTCGGATCCCGGCACCAACAATGTGTTGGTGAAATGGTATGCAGACCATCTCAGCGCGGTTGACGAAATCCATCTTTATTGGGTGGTCAGCATCGCGGAACTGGCCGGCGCGGCGTGGGATCACAGTCTGCACATGACGCTTGGAAAAGTCCCCCAATACATGGACGGCGACCTGGTTCTCATGGAAGGCGGAACAGGGGTCACGCCGGTGGAGTTTTTGCCTCCTCTTGGGGAGTGTCACGTTCGTTACGTCGGACATCCACAGCCTCTCACGATTCCCCGCTATATCAAGGGCGTGAAAAACGTCATCATCAAAGGCGCACTGATACCCCTCTGGGTGGATGAGTTGATAAAGGAGCAGAAGGATACAGGTTTCCTCAGCAAGAACCCCGTGGACGTCAAGGGCGCAAAAGTTGTGCCTTATGATCTTACGCTGAAATTGTGGGAGACTATTCCTGAGGGCAGGGACAGAGGGCCGCAGGCCTCTGGTCTGAAAGTCATTGTGAAAGGCAGTCGAGACGGCAAAAAGGTCACCTACACGGCTGATATGGTGGGGAGAATGGCGCCGGGAACAGGACTTCCTGCCGCCATTGCCGCCCTCATGATGCACGCGGGAGACGTAACGGTAAAGGGAGTGGTAGCGCCCGAAGGTTGCATCGATCCCGCCAAATTTCTCGCCGCATTTTTGCAGAGGGGAGCGAGAATTCACCAAACTGAAACGATTTCTTCTATGTTGGAACTCGACTAGCGGACAGGAGGCTTGCATGAAAGAGGCGCCGAAACTCAACATCACCAAGAGCAAACAACTTTTCGAGGAAGCGAAGGGACTTGTGCCAGGGGGCGTGTTAGGCGCTCGGAAGCCTACTGACTTCATCGAAGGGGAATACCCGATTTTTTTTGAATCTGGAAAAGGATGCCGTCTCATCGATGTTGACGGCAACGAGTTCATCGATTTTCTCTGCGGGTACGGACCGATCATCCTGGGTTATCGCGAGCCGGAGGTTGATGATGCGGTATATCGACAGATAAGCGAGAAAGGATTCTGTTTCACGCTGACGCAACGATACCAGAATATCCTGGCGAAGAAGTTGACGGAGCTCGTGCCTTCCTCGGAATTGAGCATCTTCCTGAAAACGGGCTCAGACGCGACCACCGCGAGCATTCGCATTGCCAGAGCCCACACCAACAAGATCAAGATCATGCGCTGCGGGTACCATGGATGGCATGATTGGTGCGTGGAAATGAAAGGCGGCATTCCCAGGAAACTCTACGAAGACGTGTACGAATTTCCGTACAATAGTCTTGAACATCTTGAAGAACTTATGCGCATCCACGGAGATGAGACGGCAGCCATCATTATGACGCCTTTCGGTCATCCCAATCATGAAAAGATGCAGATACCGAAACCTGGGTTCCTCGAAGGGGTTCGAGAGATTGCTGACCGATATGGCGCCGTCCTGGTGTATGATGAAATTCGAACTGGGTTCAGGCTCTCTCTTGGAGGAGCTCAGAAACTCTATGGCGTCGCGCCTGACCTTACAGTTCTTGGCAAGGCAATGGCCAATGGGTATCCCATATCAGTGGTGACTGGCAAGAAAGACGTTATGATGGCCGCAGCTCAAAAACTTTTTATTTCCTCGACCTTTTTCCCCAATAGCGACGGCTTTGTGGCTGCGTTGAAAACCATCGAAATATTGGAACGAGACCATGTGCTCGAAAATATATGGGAAAAAGGCGATCGGTTTATAGCCAAGATCAGAGAACTCGTGGCGCAATATGATGTGGGCGCCGAGTTAACAGGCGTAGGCCCGATGTTTTACATCACCTTCGAGAAGGATGACGCAGGCGCCTACAAAGGGAAACGCACGGACTTTTACACCCAACTCATTCGGAAAGGCTTCTTCTTTTCCCCGTACCACCATGCATACATCAGTTTTCGACACACGGAAGAAGACCTGCAACTGACATTGAAGGCAATAGAGGAGTCGCTACAATTTGTGAAAGATCGGTATTCCTGAACCGTAAGCCACGTGGGAAGCCCGAGGAGCAGCCTCGCTTCCCACGACATGGGCGGGGCTGTTGCGGTGTATGTGCAAATTGAGCCAAGGGGCGGCAAGGGATCAGCGTAAACTCACATCAGCTTAGCGCGATAGCCTTCTCAGGGCAGATCTCTTGGCAACAAAAGCACCTGATGCAGACGTCCGAATCCACAACTGGCGTCGCTTCTCCCATGGAAAGGGCTGAAACTGAACAGTGCTCAATGCATGTCCCGCACCCGGTGCATAAGGCGGGGTCCACTCGGGGCAGAAGCATTGTTTTAGCCCGCATAACTGATTGGATTTCTTTGTTTCCCAAGATCGCCTCGCCCCCCAAAGGCGGCAGCTTAAAATTCGGCAGAACCTTAAGTTCGCCTATGATTTCGATGTTCGAGAGTTCGTAATCTCCTAATCCCAATGCCTTGGCTCGTCGCAGGAACGGAAGCAGACCGGGATCGCACCCCATCATCGTGGCAATGACCGCATCCAGAGCGACCGCGTTGTCCGAGGCCAGGATGAGCCCTATGTCGCGCAAATCAGGACAAGCTGGCCCATTCCCCTCCATGCCCACCACAGCATCCACGATGAACAAGTCAGGCACGCGCAGACGAAATACGTCAACGATGACCTCATGAAAACGTTGGGGACTGCCTGCTCGGCGATGAAGTTGGGCCTTTTGCGCGCCGGGTAGATACCCATAGCTGTTCTTTATGGCGCCTGTAATGACGGTGAGTCCGTGTGTCTTGAATTTCGGCAGGCTTATCACCACGTCGGCCTCCAGCACCACTCTCGAAATACTGACCCGAGGACCAAACTTGCTGTCAAAATCAACCAGAAGAGAGTCCTCGCCAATGTTCCGGTAATATCCTTTAGCGGCTTCCATAAGTCCTGCTTGTTGAAAACTCGCCTCATTGGCGCCGTAGCTAAATATTCCCGGATTATCGCCTACTACTATCCATGAGGGTCCGAAGGATTCGACCTTTTCCACCACTGCCCGAAGCACTGCGGGGTGAGTGACGATACCCTCATCCGCATTTGATGCTCGCAGCACGTTTGGCTTAATCAGAATCTTCTTTGCTGACAACTCCAAGGAAAAGACCTCGAAAGCCTTGTCTATTGCCTTCGCGACGTTGTCGTAACGCGCCGGTTCAATGAGTACTCTCGTCATCTTCGATCTCCTCCGGTCGTTTGCTGGGCGATACCTGTGGTGCGAAGGGTTATTGGTCACAGTTTAATCGCCGTTTCTATTAGATGGCAAGATTAGTCGCCATTTTACAGGAACTCCTTGC
>Ga0272446_1005878_pt1 | contig 13195 bp, 5 predicted proteins | sample YNPCB0061_FD_194587 | JGI IMG/M metagenome (GOLD analysis project Ga0272446, IMG submission 194587) | Hot spring microbial mat communities from Yellowstone National Park, WY, United States - YNP-CB-006-1 | ecosystem: Environmental > Aquatic > Thermal springs > Hot (42-90C) > Sediment | place... | reverse complement strand
GCATCATGCGAACCGCGGGTGCGCATGGTATACTCATGATGCAATGCGGCATGACGCCGCCATGAGGTTGTGCTGATGGCTGATCAGCTGCGGATAGAGCTTCTCGGGCCGTTGACGGTGACCTGTGCAGGGCATGCCTTGCCCGACTCGGCATGGCGCTCGCGGCAGGAGCGGCGGTTACTTGCCATCCTGGTGGCCGCGCGTGGGCGGGCGGTTGCCGCGGAGCGCCTGTATGAATGGCTCTGGCCAGGCGCCGATGTCGCCGGAGCGGCGGTGAATCTGCGCAGCGCCATAAGCAATTTGCGCCGCACACTCGAGCCTGTCGCCGGTCGCGCATCGCGCCACTATATTCTCACCCGTTCCGGCGGCTACGCCTGGAACAGCGAGAGCGGCGCGTGGGTGGACCTCGATGAGTTTCTGGCACTCACCGAGCATCTTGCGGCCCCCACGAACGTTGTCCCCTTCATCCCACAGACATCAGTGACCAGCCTGGAACGCGCCGTTGCCCTCTATCGCGGCGATTTTCTCGAGGATGAGCAAGAGCTTCCATGGGTTCTGATCGAGCGTGAGCGGCTGCGCGCGCGTTATCTGCATGCGCTGCATCGGCTGGCAGACATGAAGCTTGAGCAAGGCGACCATGTCGCTGCCGCCACACTGGCGGGCCGCGGTCTCACAATCGCTCCACTCTCGGAACCTCTCTGGCGCGTGTTGATGCGCGCCCAGGCGCTCGCTGGCGACATGGCCGGCGCGCTGCAGAGCTATGAACGCTATCGTCACATGCTCGATCACGAACTCGGCGCCGTTCCCTCACCCCAGACCCAGGCGTTACACACGGCAATTCTGCGTGGCGATCTGGCCGGTGCAGCGAGCCAGCGTGCCGAGGATCGCAGGGCGCGGGAAGCTGGTCGCAATCGGGTGGGTTTCGCAACGCGGGTTCCCACAACGCCGGCCATGCCTGCGGCGACGCTCCTTGCACCATCTGCTACTCCAATCGTCGGGCGCCAGGACGAACTGGCGGCATTACGTAGCTGGTTTGCCGACCTTGACCAGCGCAGGGGCGGCATTGTGACCGTGGTTGGCGAGGCAGGTATTGGAAAAACGCGCCTGGTGGCGGAAGCTCTCCGGATCGCGGCCGATCGTGGTGCACTGACGCTGGAATTGCGTTGTACGCCGCTTGAGCGAGGGTTGCCCTTTGCGCCGGTAAGCGAGGCGTTACGCCCACTGCTACGTACGACTCCTGAGCCGCGCCTGCGACGCCTGCCACAGTTTGCCCTGGCTCAGATCGCTGACCTGTTTCCCGTCCTGCGTGAACGTATCGCGGATCTGGCGGAACTGCCCGCCGTTCCACCTGACGAGCGCCGTAATCGTCAGATCGATGGCCTGATCGAACTGGCGCTTGCCCTGGCGCGTCTGTTGCCGCTGGTCATTGCGCTGGATGATGCGCAGTGGGCGGATGAAGCAACCCTTGCGACCATCAACCGGCTTGCCCGCCAGGCGCCACGGCGCGCGCTACTGCTCATCCTCGCCTACCGCGCCGATGAACTGGCCGAGAATCCTGCGCTCCATAGCCTGCTCCGCACCCTTGGCCGCGACATGCTGCTGCGCCCCCTGGTGCTCCACCGCCTCGATACGCCGGCGGTCGCTGAATTGCTGGCCGGCCTGGCCAGTGTGGATACCGAGCGGGTCGCGCGGCTGGCACCACGCCTGGCGAGCAGCAGCGGCGGGAATCCGCTGGCGTTGATGGTGACCCTGCAAGCCTTGCTCGAAACGCGCGGCGCTGCATCACTGGCTGCCCTGCTGCCGGAACTTGAGGCGGGTGTGCCATTGCCCGATCCATCTGAAGCGCCGCAGATCCGCGATCTGGTTCAGGCGCGCCTGGATCGGCTGCCGCCAGCGGCGCGCGATCTGGTAGAACAACTCGCACTCATCAGTCGCCCGGTCTCGCTCGATGTGATCGAACGGCTTGGCGGCGCGGTTGCGCTGGAGGCGACACAGACGCTGCTCGATCGCCAGATTCTGGTTGAGGACATGGATGCGAACCTTGCGTTCAGTCACGATCTTGTGCGATCCATCACTGCGGCAACCCTCTCGTCACCACGCCGCCGCCTGGTGCATCGCCGCATCGGTGAAGCGATCGCAGCGCTGGAGGGTGACCTGCCCGAACGCGCTGCCGAACTGGCGTATCATTTTTGCCATGCTGGTCGAGCCGCCGATGCCGAGGTGTTGCGTTACGCAACCGCTGCTGGCGATCATGCGCGCCGCGCGTTCGGCTATCACGATGCGCTTGAGCATTATGATGTCGCGATTGCTGCAGGTGAGCGCCTTGGCGCAGACGCCGAGCCGGAACTTATGCAACGCGCCTTTGCCGGCCGGTTATTGACCTGTGAAACATTGCTGGATTGGGATGGAATCGTAGCGACATCGGCGCATTTCGAGCGCTGGGCGGAGCAGACTGGCATCGCACCACCACCGATCGTAGCGCCGCGCCGCATGGTATTGTTGCGCGCGCTGATGGGCGATCTTGCCGGCGCCGCCGCAATCGGTGCAGCCCATACGGCACGCAGCCATGGCTCCGATTCCACCGAACCACTGCCGGTGATTGCGGATATGTTGCGACGTACGGCGCTTATCCTGCAGCACGATACGCCAATCGCCACAGGCGAGCGCGCGCCTGCTGGCCGCCAATCAGACCGGGCCAGTGACCGGCATCGCCAGCAAGATGGCCCGCGCTCTGTAGCGGGTGATGGCGCCGAGGTCCACCTGGTGTCCGTGCCGGATGGCGGCTGGTACGATCTTCCACCGTTTGTGATCGCTCCACCGATCCCGGGCGAACCGGCCGAAGAATTACCGCGCCTGCTCGGCCCGGATGATGCTGCGGCAGCGCTCTTTCAGATTGGCTGGGCCGCCCTGATGCAGGGGCTGGTGCGTGACGCCCGCCCATGCCTGCTGCAGGCGTACACCCTGGCGGTTGCAACCGGCCAGGCACCTGCGGCAGTGGTCTCGGCATTGCAACTGGCGCATCTCCACGCGCTGGCTGGCAAAGCGGGCGAGACGGATGCCTGGCTGGAACGTAGCCTGGAGACGGCCGCGCGCGCGCCTGAGGCGGCCTGGGCCTCGATCTGGCCACGTATTCACCAGGGATTTCTCTGGTTGCTGGATGACCAGCTTGCGCTGGCCGAGCGGCGGTTCGCGGAAATGGGTGCGCGACTCGCCGGCGTACCGGCGTTTCAGTCGCATCGTGCCAGTGTTGAGGTCGGTCTGGGGATGACCGCGCTGGCGCGTGGCGATCTTGCGGCGGCGGCCACACATATCCAGGCCGGGTTGCAATCGCCGCAGCAGTTGTACGGCTTTGTGTATGTGACCGCACATCATGGCCTGGCGCGGCTCGCCGCCATTCAGGGGGATCTGCAGCGCGCCCGCGCAACACTGGCTCATGCCATACGATACAGCATTCACCGTGCGCTCCTTCCCGAATACACGCGCACGGCCATCGAAATTGCCCGGATTGAACGCGATTTCGGCGACCCCTGGCCCGTGCTTCCACTCCTGCTCACGGCCGCCAGGCTGGCCGGTGCCCTTGAACTGGCGCCGCTGGCCGATGCCGCATCCGCCCTGTATATACGTCTTGAGGAGAGCCATTGTGACCACCGAGCCGATAACACGCCATGAAGCGCCCGGCGGCATACGGATCTATCGCATGCCGCTGCGCGTCTTCCCTGCCATGATGGCAAACGTGTATGTTGTGATCGCCGGCGATTATGCTGCCCTGATTGATACCGGTAGCGGCCTTGGCGATAGTACGACCGACTTGCGCGCCGCCTTTGCCGATCTACGCACCGACTGGCATGAACCCCTGACCTGGACCGACCTGCGACGCGTGATCATTACCCACGCACATATCGATCACTATGGTGGCTTGACGGCAGTGCGCAGCCTCACCGACGCGCCCATCGCCGTCCACGAGCTCGATCGGCGCGTTCTGACCCATCATGAGGAGCGTCTGACGCTTGCTCGCCACGCCGTGTCGGTCTTTCTGCGTCGCTCAGGCGCGCCCCCACAGAAACATGTTGCGCTGATGCAACTCTATGGTTGGAGCAAGGACCTGTTCCACTCGGTAGATGTGGCCACGACGCTGCGCGACGGCGATACCATTGATGATCTGTTTCGTGTCTACCACGTTCCCGGGCACTGTCCCGGCCAGATTTGCCTGCACGTCGGCGATATCCTGCTCAGTGCCGATCACGTATTGCCACAAACATCGATCTTCCTTCCACCGGAGAGTATTACTCTCGCCACCGGCCTCGATCATTACCTCAAGGCGCTGCGGGCAATCGATGCGCTACCCGGTATCCGCCTGGCACTCGGCGGTCATGGTGAACCGATGATCGATCTGCACCGGAGCATCGAGCGGATTGTTGAAGCGCAACAGCAGCGCCTCGACCAGGTGCGTGAATTGTGCAGCGAGCCACATACCACCTATCAGCTTGCGGCGTCACTCTACCCCGGTGCCACCGGCTACGACGAATTGCTCGCGCTCCAGAAGGCCGGTGCGTATGTCGAGTATCTTGACATGCGCGGCGAGTTGACGATCGCGAATCTTGATGAAATGCAGGCCGATGAGCTTGCGCCACCGCGCTACTGGCGCGGGTGAATACCCATTGCCTGCCTTGCTGCGACATGCCAAACTGTAACCTGTCGCCGCCCGCCACACTCGACAGATGGGCAAATGATCCTGTACCATGCACCGGTCACACGGTGGCGCAGATGGTGCGTTTGGAGCCTGTCCGAAAACCAGATGGTTAATGTCATTGCGAGCGCGAGCGAAGCAATCTCCTATCGCGCCGGTAGATTGCTTCAGCCACGCTTCGCTCGCTGCAAGCTGTCGTCTTAGGGCGCCTGCGGCAGCGTGGTACTCCTGATCAAGGTGACAGGAGAAGATGAGTATCTATCCGCATCCTGGATGCCTGGATGGCATTGCGAGCGAAGCGAAGCCATCAACCGGCGCGAGCGGAGCGTGCTTCAACCACGTGTTGCTTGCTGCACGCGGTCACTCGCGCTCCGCGCAATGACAGGCGGCGTAGCGTTCGTTGTTCCAACAGGCACCTGGTATCGCTCTACCGAAGGCAAATTGAGCGGTTCCGCGAGTCGTTCGCCAGACGACCGCGTAACTCGTGAGATTGACAGGAGTGATGTCGTTTTACCGCGTACAAGGAGAGCTGCATGCTGGCGCCTGATACGCTCATCAATGGACGGTACAAAGTTATTCGCGCAATCGGCAAAGGCGGCATGGGCGCGGTCTATGAGGCGTTCGACCAGCGTCTGCACAGCCCGGTGGCGCTCAAGCAGATGATTGTCGAGGGGGATCAGCTGAGCCGCGCCTTCGCGCGCGAAGCGCAACTCCTGGCATCGCTGCGCCATCAGGCACTGCCGCGCGTCATCGATCACTTTGTTGATGATCAGGGGCAGTTCCTGGTCATGGAGTTCATCCCCGGCGACGATCTGGCGACGCTGCTGGCGCGCCGTGACTCACCCTTTCCGGTGGAGCAGGCGCTCGCGTGGGCCGACACGCTGCTGGATGCGCTCAGCTATCTCCATTCCCAGCAGCCGCCGGTCATTCATCGCGACATCAAGCCGCAGAACATGAAACTGACGCCGCGTGGCGAGATCATCCTGCTTGATTTCGGTCTGGCGAAAGGAGCAGTGGCGCACAGCCAGTCCATAACCGGCAGCGTCTTCGGGTATACGCCGCAGTATGCGCCGCTCGAACAGATCAAAGGCTCCGGCACCGAGCCACGTAGCGATCTGTACGCGCTTGCCGCCACCATCTACAACCTCATCACCGGTACACCGCCGCCCGATGCGCTCACCCGCGCCGCTGCCACTATCACGCGTGAGCCGGATCCGCTCCAGCCGGCGCATATCGCCAACCCATCGGTGCCGCAGGATGTCAGCGCGATCCTGATGCAGGCGCTGTCGCTCGACCCGGCAGCACGGTTTGCCAGCGCTGTTGCGATGCGCCGCGCACTGCAAAGCACCCGTCACCCCCCGGCTACTCATCCGCAGGTCGAGGCGACGGTCGTGGCCGGGCGCCCCATGGTTGCCCCTGATATTCGCCCGCCATCCATACCGCAGGCCGGCCCGCCAGTCGCCGATCGCACAACCCTGCCATCGCAGGAAACCACGCCGGCATCTGTTCCCGGATCACTGCCGGCGCCTCTGCCACCGCCGGCTGCGGTACCGGCACAGCGCCGCGGCCTGGGGGTATGTGGCGTGCTGGGTATCATCACGCTGGTGGTGGCGATCGCCGCCGTGGTTGGCATCACGCTGGCGGTGCGCCGCATCGGCCAGGAGGTCTCGCAGGGGATCGGCCAGGTGCTGGAGCGCGTGACGGAAGCCGCGCCAACCTTTATCGCCGCGCAGCAGACACTCGAAGCCGTCTCCACACAGACCGTCGGTAATGTCTCCGAGCAGGCGACCGTGCTGGCGCCAACGCTTGCGGCGGCGCAACAGACCGCCGTCACGCTGGCAACGAGTGTGGCGAGCGACGCACCATTGCCGCCGGGCCAGCCACGACCCGCGAACACGGTTCCCTACAGGATCGGCGAGCTGATTGCCGGCGAGATTCGTGCGCGCGACACGCGCCTGGGGTATGCATTCACCATCGAGGAGCCGCAGCAGATCTTTGTCGAGACGCGCGAATACGCCCAGGGAATGCAGCAGGTGGGCCTTGAACTATTGGCACCGGGTGGGGGCCGGGTGTTTCGCACCTGTCTCGGCTGTGGTAACCCCGGCGTCCATTTTTTGCGAAGCCGTGGCGAGTATGTCTTGATCGTGAGCGGATCTGAAAACGCCGGCACCGGCGCATTCGGGCTCCAGATATACGACGTTCCGCCGCCAGAACGCTTCACCATCACTCTCGATGCCGGCATTGGCGCAGGCCGGCCAGAACCTGGCGCCGGGCAAATCGCCAGCCCTGGTGCGCACCAGGAGTATGTATTCGAGGCGCAGACCGGCCAGCAGGTGTTCGTTGTTACGCGCCGGCGGGACCAGGCGTTGAGCCAGGTGCGTGTCAGGCTGCTCGATCCCATCGGTGGCGAGATATTCTCCACCTGCCTCGGCTGCGGCAACCCGGGCGCTTTCGTCCTGCAACGTGCCGGCACGTACATCCTGGTGGTCGGCAGCGAGCGGGAACCATCGATCGGTGCATATGAACTGGGAGTGTACAATGTGCCGCCGCCACGCGAGTTCGTGATTGGCCTCGACGCCATTATCGCCGGCGACCAGCCCGGGCTCGGGGCAGGACGGATCGACACGCCCGGCGCAAGGAATGAATACCGTTTCGAGGCGCAGGCCGGGCAGCAGGTCGCGATCACGGTTGTGCGGCGCGACGCGGCGGTTACTCAGCTGATGCTGATCCTTCTGGCGCCGTCCGGCGCCGAAGTGTACAGCCGTTGTCTCGGCTGTGGCGATCCCGGTGTGCTGACACTGCCCGAAAGTGGGGGGTATCGCCTGATCATCGGCAGCAACAAGGATGAAGGCGTCGGCAGGTTCGAGGTACGGCTCGCGCCGGTCCGTTGATGGCCTGGCGCAGGCCGGTTACCGCGCCCGCCTGCCGCTCGCGTGTACGCCGTATGTGCCTGGAGTAGAAGGATACAATCAGATCCATGACAGTCGAACCACTGGTGACCCCCGACTGGCTTGCGGCGCGCCTGGACGATCCGGCGCTGCGTGTCGTCGATCTGCGCTGGTACCTGACGGAGCCGGGACGCGGGCGCGTTGAATACCGCGAGGCGCACATTCCCGGCGCAATCTACCTGGACATTGATACCGACCTGTCTGCGCCGAAAGGTCAGGGGCCGGGACGCCATCCGCTTCCGGCGCCGGAGGCATTTGCCGCAACGGCCAGTCGCGCCGGAATCGGCGCGGCGACCCATGTCGTTGCCTACGACAATGCCGGCGGAGCATATGCTGCGCGTCTCTGGTGGCTGTTGCGCTACTTCGGCCACGATCGTGTGTCACTGCTGGATGGTGGCTGGCCCGCCTGGCAGGGGGCAGGTCTGCCGGTTGAAGTGGGTGATGCTCCCGCGCCGCCGCCAGCGCTCTTCGTGCCGCATCCCAATCGTGCCATGGTCGTTGATGCCGCCATGGTCGATGCTCTGCGGCGGGACCCACACGCCCTGGTGATTGACGTGCGCGCCACCGAGCGGTACGAAGGTATCCTGGAGCCGATCGATCCACGCGCCGGCCATATTCCGGGCGCGGTGTCGGCGCCATACGCCGGCAATGTCGGCCCCGACGGGCGCATGCGCTCAGCGGAAGCATTACGTGAACGCTATGGCGCACTCGGCGCTGGTACGGCGAAGACCATCGTCTGCTACTGTGGTTCCGGCGTCACGGCAGCACATAGCGTCCTGGCACTACAACGCGCCGGCTGGCAGAACGTTGTGCTCTACGAGGGGTCGTGGAGCGACTGGTGCAGCGATCCGGCGCGTCCGGCAGCGACCGGGCCGGAACCCGGGTAGGATGCCGAGGCATCCTGCTCAGGACCGACGCTCGTGGCGTACAGTATGGTATAATGCGACAAAGGCGTTGACGGAGACGAGTACGCGACCAGTGACCCGGCCAGCGAGCGCGCGAATGGTGCAAGGCGCGCCCGGGGTGATCGCCGAAGATCCCTCCCGAGCCGAGAAGCGAACGGAATTGAGCATGGGGAATTGCGCAAGCTGAACGTGCGACGACCAGCCTGCACAATTCACATCCCAATGCACAAGTAGTTTCCTCCGGCCTCGCCGGCCGTTATCCAGGCGGGGGCGTGCTGGCGCCTCAGAGAGTGCAGCCGTACATGCCATACTGGCGAGTGTGTGGCGGCTGAACCAGGGTGGTACCGCGGGGTGTATGCCTCGTCCCTGCAGGGGGCGAGGTTTTTTGTTGTTGGCGGGCGACGGGCGATGGACGCAGGAGGAGGATGAACATGGCCTTTCAGCCGGTGGATAGCAAGGTCAATTTTCCGCAACTCGAGGAGCGCATCCTTGAGTTGTGGAAACAGCGGCAGGTGGTTGAACGCAGCCTGGCATCGGGCGACAGGCCGTTCGTCTTTTACGAAGGGCCGCCGACAGCGAATGGGCGCCCCGGGTTGCACCATGCTATCTCGCGCATCTTCAAAGATGTTATCTGCCGCTACCGCGCAATGCAGGGCTACCGGATCATCGGGCGCCGCGAGGGATGGGATACCCACGGCCTGCCAGTCGAAATCGAGGTCGAGAAGAAACTCGGCTTCAGCGGCAAACCCGATATCGAAACATATGGCGTGGCGGAGTTCAATGCGCAATGTCGCCGGAGCGTCTGGGAATACATTCAGGAGTGGAAGCAGTTCACCCGGCGCCTCGCCTACTGGGTCAGCGAAGATGCCTATATCACCTATGAGAACGCCTATATCGAGTCGCTCTGGTGGATCTTCCGCCAGCTATGGGATCGCGGCCTGCTGTTCCGCGACTATAAAGTCTCCATGCATTGCCCGCGTTGTGGCACGTCACTCTCGGATCATGAGGTGTCACTGGGTTTCAAGGATGACATTGACGACCCGAGCGTGTGGGTGAAGTTCCGTGTGCGCGATGATGCGCCTACCCCGGCGCTCCACGGAGTGTCGTTCCTGGCCTGGACGACAACCCCCTGGACGCTGCCGGCCAACGTGGCGCTGGCGGTCAGGCCCGATGCAACGTATGTCGTCGTTGCGCACCAGGGTGAGCGCCTGCTGCTCGCCGAGGCGCTGGTTGCCGGCGTGCTCGGTGAGGGGGTCGCGGTCGAACGTTCCTTCCGCGGCACGGAGCTTGTCGGTGTGCGCTACGACAACCTGTTCGACGGCGTCCCTGGCCCGGGTGACACTGTTGACATGTCGCGAGCCTACACGGTCGTCGCTGATGACTTTGTATCACTCGAAGATGGCACCGGCATCGTTCATATTGCGCCGGCCTACGGTGACCTTGAGATTGGCCGGAAGTACGGCCTGCCGACGCTTTTTTCAGTCGATCTTGCGGGAGCCGTATTGCCCGAGTTTGGCGAACTGGGTTTTGCCGGGAAGTTCTTCAAACAGGCCGACCCGGATATCACGCGCAACCTGAACGAACGTGGCTTGCTGCTGAAGAGCGGGCGCGTCAAGCACTCATACCCGTTCTGCTGGCGCTGTGATACGCCGCTGCTCTACTATGCCAAGCGCTCATGGTACATCCGCACCACGGCGCTGAAGGATCGGCTGGTCGCCAACAATGCGATCATCAACTGGGTGCCGGAACATATTCGCGAAGGGCGCTTCGGTAACTGGCTGGCGAACAACATTGACTGGGCCGTGAGCCGCGAGCGATACTGGGGCACGCCATTGCCCATCTGGATGGCGGAAGACGGCTATGCCGAATGCATCGGTTCGCTGGCGGAACTCGAACAGAAGGCTGGTCGCAGCCTGCAGGGTCTGGAGTTGCACCGGCCGTATGTTGATGACATCACCTGGGTGGACCCGCAGCACGGCGTTATGCGGCGCATTCCCGACGTCGCCGACTGCTGGTACGACTCAGGTGCGATGCCGGTGGCGCAGTGGCACTACCCGATGGAGAACGCTGATATCTATGAAGCGGCGAAACAGGCCGATTACATCTGTGAGGCGGTGGACCAGACGCGCGGCTGGTTCTATACGCTGCACGCGCTCTCGACCCTGCTGTTCGACCGGCCGGCCTTCAAGAACGTGATCTGCCTGGGGCACATCCTCGATGCGGAAGGGCAGAAGATGAGCAAGTCGAAAGGCAACGTGGTTGACCCATGGGCCGTGATGGGCGAACATGGCGCCGACGCATTGCGCTGGTACCTGTTCACTGCCGCGCCTCCCGGCAGCCCGCGGCGCTTTTCGGCAGGCCTGGTCGGCGAAAGTCTGCGGAAGTTCCTGCTGACGCTGTGGAACACGTATGCGTTTTTCGTTACCTATGCGAATCTGGATGGCTGGCAGCCGGATCAAGGTGATGGGTTGCGGGGGAACGGCGCCGCCGGCCATGCCGGCACAGCAGAGACAACCCCGAATCTCCTGACCCTGAGTGCTATTGATCGCTGGGCGCTGGCGCGGCTCAACAGCCTGGTGCGCGATGCAACCGCAGCATTCGAGGCCTATGATGTCACAACCGCAGCGCGTGAAATCGAATCATTCGTTGATGAACTGTCAAACTGGTATGTCCGGCGCAACCGGCGGCGTTTCTGGAAAAGTGAGCATGATAGCGACAAGCAGGCAGCATATGCGACGCTCTATACCTGCCTGCTCACAGTAACGAAACTGCTGGCGCCATTTGCGCCGTTTGTCGCCGAGGCAATATACCAGAACCTGAGCGCCGACGGCGATATCGAGGGCGTTCCGGACAGTGTGCACCTGGCTGCATGGCCGCAGGTGGACGCGGCGTTGCTGGACGAGCGACTCGTCGCCGATACCGAGACGTTGTTGCGCGCTGTTTCTATCGGCCGGGCGGCGCGACGGGCCGCCGGTATCCGGGTGCGCCAGCCGCTGCGCGAGATGTGGGTGCGTGTGCCGACACCGGCGGAGGCCGAGGGGTTGCGCCGTTTCGAGGCCGAGCTGCGTGACGAACTCAATGTCAAGACGGTACGCTACCTCGACAGTGCCGCCAGCCTGGTCGAGTACCGGTTCAAGCCGAACTTGCGTCTGGTGGGAAAGAAGTATGGCAGGCTGGTGCCGGCTCTGACGGCGGCGTTGCGCGATCTGGCCGGCAATGCGGCGCGCGCCGCGGCGCGCGCCGTCGAGGAAGGGCAGCCGGTGATACTGACCGTCGAAGGCCAGGAACTGGAATTGTTGCCTGAAGAGTTACTGGTCGAAAGCACCTCGCCTGAAGGATATGCGGTTGCCGAAGATGGCGGCGTGCTGGTGGCTCTCGACACGACGCTGACGCCGGAGCTGACAATGGAAGGGCTGGCGCGCGAGCTGGTGCGCAACATCCAGGATGCGCGCAAGGAAGCGGATTTCGCCATCAGCGACCGCATTATCGTCTTCCTTGGCGGCGCCGACGGCGATGCCGAGGTGGAGGCGATGCTCCGCGCCTGGGGCGATTATGTACGCGAGGAGACGCTGGCCGATGATCTGCGTCTCTGCTCACCACCGGAGCATGTACCTACCACACTACTGGAGCTTGATGCCGGACGAGCGCTCGTCATCGGCGTGAGCCGCCACGCCTGAGCGCACCTGCGGCTGCCGGGCGCACCGCCAGGGACCAGGGAGCGGGTACCACGACCCGGAGCACACGGTTCCGCCGGCGGTGCGCCATAGCAGTTCCAGGCGCGTCTACTCGTCCCCGGGCAGTCGATCAGATCACCCGGTTGACCTCGATAATCTGATCATGGGCCGGCCCGATCGAGACCATGCCCAGCCGGACGCCGACAAGCTCGCACACACGGGCGACATAGGCGCGTGCCTCGGCGGGTAATCTGTCGAAGCTACGCACGGCGGTGGTTGGCGTCTGCCAGCCGGGTAGTTCCTCGTAGATCGGTTCGACCTGGCTGAGAACGGCATTATTTGCCGGCGGGTAGTCGAGTTCGGTATCGTTGCGCCGATAGCCGACACAGATCTTGATGCGCGGCAAGGTGTCGAGCACATCGAGCTTGGTGATCGCCAGCGTGTCGATCCCATTGAGGCGCGCGGCGTAACGCATCATCACCGCATCGAACCAGCCGACGCGACGCAGGCGCCCGGTCGTCGTGCCGACCTCGGCCCAGGGCGTCCCGATCTGGCGCAAGGTGTCAGCGGTGGCGCCATCGACCTCGGTCGGGAAGGGCCCCTCGCCAACACGCGTCGTATAGGCTTTGCAGACGCCGATCACCGATGTCAGGTACGATGGCGCAATGCCGCTACCCTGGCAGGCGCCGGCAGCTCCCGGCGGCGATGACGTCACGTACGGATAGGTGCCGTGATCAATGTCGAGGAGTGCGCCCTGGGCACCTTCAAGCAAAATCGGCATATCCTTCTCAAGCGCACGTTGAACGATCGGGTGAACATCGGTCACGTGACGGTCGAGTTTACTACCGTATTCGAGATACTTCAGGAAGGTTTCGTGCAACGAGAGCGGCTGTGCACCATAGAGGGTGGTCAGCAGCCTGTTCTTCACGTCAAGCGCCTGGCGCAGACGGCGCAGGAGCGTCTCTTCGTGGAGCAGGTCGC
>Ga0272446_1005876_pt1 | contig 13198 bp, 14 predicted proteins | sample YNPCB0061_FD_194587 | JGI IMG/M metagenome (GOLD analysis project Ga0272446, IMG submission 194587) | Hot spring microbial mat communities from Yellowstone National Park, WY, United States - YNP-CB-006-1 | ecosystem: Environmental > Aquatic > Thermal springs > Hot (42-90C) > Sediment | place... | reverse complement strand
AACACCAGCAGAAGAAGAACCGATCGTTAGTCAAACACCAGCAGAAGAAGAACCGATCGTTAGTCAAACACCAGCAGAAGAAGAACCGATCGTTAGTCAAACACCAATAGAAGAAGAACCGATCGTTAGTCATTCACCAGCAGAAGAAGAACCGATCGTTGATGTAGAAGAAATGATTGTCACAGAGGAAGGCAATCTACCAGTGATTGAGACGATCATGCCCCACAAAGAGCCGCCGATCGATTGGGAAGAACTCTTAGACAGTATCCAGACCCTAATTGTGAATGAACGATGGGACGAAGCCGCCCAATTACTCCAACAATTTGACCCCAGACAAACTCAACTTTATCCCCAAGTTTTAGAGTTATCAGAAATGATGTTACCTCCCCACTGGCGGCAGGGCGGGCGGCGTATTTCTGACCCAGTCCTACATGGTTGGGTTCTATCAAATGCCGGCATTGTTGCCCATAGCTTAGACCTCATGGCTAAAGCCCTCCCCTACCTAGAAGTTGCCCTCAAACTTACCCGTCAATACCCCGATCGGGGCTTAGAAATCCAATGTTTTAAGGGGCTTGCTGCCCTCCATCAATCTCTGGGGAATTACCAAGCTGCCATCAGTTACTATCAGCAATATTTTGATCTGGCTGCCCTGGAAGACCTCTACCAAGACCAAGCAAACATCCTCCATCAGCTAGGCAATATCTATTTTGCCCTCCATCAATACCGCACGGCGATCGGCTATTACAACCAATTCCTTAACCACAGCGCCCGTGACCAATTCCCGATCGAGACCCTCAAAACTCTCCGCAATATCGGCACTTGCTACATCAACCTCAAATATTATGAAAATGCGATTAACCACCTCAATAAGTTGGCAGAACTGACTACCGATGACCCCGCTCAACAGGCATATACGGATGTCCAGAGGGGTATTGCCTACGCTGGTCTGGGGCTACACCTCACCGCCATTGAATACCTCGAACAATCCCGATCGATCGCTTCCCCCCTCGATCAACCAGCCCTGGAAATGCAGGCGGTCAGGGGTCTTACCCTCAGCTATGGGGCGCAAGGTAACTATGCTCAAGCCGATCGGTGGGGTAGAGAATGGCTCTCCCTGGCTCGGATGCTCGGTAGTCGAGATGAACAAGTGCAAGCAATGTACTACCTCCGTCAACTAAACCGATCGATTGCTTAAAATCTGTCAAAATGAGCACAACAGTATCTTTGTCAAGCAAATATCATATTTGTTAACATAGCTTAACGTATTGGAGGTCATCCTATGGGTATTCCGTTAGAACTGAGCTTAGAACAACAGTTCAATCTCAAAGTATACGAAGAACAGGTCAGGAATCTGAGTCCCCAGCAGTCCCAAGAGTTTGTCTTGGAACTATTACGGCAGCTAATGATCAAAGACAATGTAATCAGGCATCTGATGAAAGAAGCCTTGTAAAAAAGATAGAAAGGCTTGCTAAAAAAAGAAATGAAAGACAGATCAAAAATAACCAATTTGTTCTAACTGATAACGTCTTAATTCCTCTTGGAGGGCTGGATCATTGGAAGCAAGCCTGGCACCCGCTTGGGCAGCCCATCCTTTTAGCATCGTAATTTGGTCAGCGGCAATACGGGCTAGGGGTGAGGTTTCCTCGATCGCTTCGATTAAATCCTTCGTAGTAAAATCCTGACGCTGACCGATCGTGCCCCTGCCAAAGGCAATGTGCATTCCATCCAAGACTACCTGTTCAATTTCCGCACCACTAAAATTGGGAGACTTTTGCGCTAAAAGAGCTAGATCAAAATCCCTAAGACGATTAGGACGAAGACGCTGAAGATGAACGCGAAAGATTTCTTGTCTTTCTATTTCCGTTGGCAGACTTAAAAAAAAGATTTCATCAAACCGACCTTTCCGCAAAAGTTCTGCCGGCAGAGAAGTAACATTATTTGCCGTTGCCACAATAAAAACAGCACTTTGTTTTTCTTGCATCCAAGTAATAAGTGTGCCAAATACCCTCCGACTGGTGCCACTATCGCTGTCTGCACCGGTATTAATGTTGCCAAACCCTTTATCTATTTCATCGATCCATAAAACACAGGGAGCCACCGCTTCTGCTAATTGAATCATCTGTCTAACTCGTTCTTCACTTTCACCGATATAACTACCAAATAAACGACCAACATCTAAACGTAAGAGAGGCAACCGCCATTCATAAGCGATCGTTTTGGCAGAGAGGGATTTACCTGTACCCTGGATGCCCACCAATAGCAGTCCCTTGGGGTTGGGAATGCCGTAAATACGAGCTTCTTCCGTAAAAGCATCACGGCGGGTGCGTACCCATTGCTTCAGATTTGCTAGACCACCTACATTTTTTAAGGATTCTTTGCCGCTATAAAACTCTAAAAACTGGGTCTGTCTGATCGTTTGTTGTTTTTCAGTCAAAATTTGATCTATATCAGTCTCATCGATTTGTTGTTTTGCCGCCAGAGAGCGGGCTAAGACTCTTTGAATTCTGGTACGACTAAGACCCTGACAGGCTTTGATCAGTTGTTCCCATGCCAGACCAGTTAGTTTAAGTTTATCCGGTGCAACAATCTGTCTGATCAGAGCATCAATCTCTTTTGCCAAAGGTAGAGGAAAATAAATTACACTCACCTCTTCTTGTAATTCTGGTGGCAGAACCAGAGCATAACTTACTAAAATGATGGAAGACCTCGATCGGCTTAGTTCCCTTGCCAAGTTCCTTAGTTCCCGCACGATCGGTAGGTTAGCAGTTGTGACTGGGGTTTCTAAAAAAGGATGGGCATCTTTCAAGACAAATAAAATACCTTCTTTACTGTGGGTTTGACCGATCCTTTGTAAGGCAGCCATGATGTTCCCTTTGTCATTACCGTTGTCACTCCAGCCCCGCCCGATGTCCCAGTATTTAACCGATCGGGGGGGTGTCATCTGCCGCGCAACCTGCTCTAACAATTCTTCGATCGGGGCTTCCTCTTGAGAGACGATATAAATCAGGGGATACCTAGCCCGCAACATCAAATCCAGTTGTTGTGATAACTTGGGATCGATCATTTCCTGTTAAAAGAAAGCGTTGATATCCGCCCTACCAGTAGTTTTGAGCCAGTTTTGCGCTTCGATGTAGTTGTTAGGAGCAAGACGAATTGCTCTAATCCAAAATTCGGCAGCTAAAGAGAAAAACTCTTCTGTCTTTTCTGGATCATTACTTCTGTCACCCAAAAAATGATAAATCACCGCTGTATTATTGAGGGCTTGAGGCATACGGGGATTGATCTCGATCGATTGCTGATAATATTCCAGGGCTTTTTCATAGTCTCCATTACTCTGATAAATTAGACCCATGTTGTATAAAATGTAGCTCCGATCGTTGTCATTTTCCTCTAATTTGAGAGCTTCTTCGTAGTTCTCTAGGGCTTCGGCGTAGTCCCCGTCTCCCTGGGCTGCCATGCCGTCTCGGTAATAGGCAAAAGCCTCTTTTTCTTTTTTACTTGCCGGCAACAACTTCAAAATTGTATCGGCAATTACGGTGAAAGTTTGGTCAACAAAGTTATCATTCCGCTGAGAACGTGCCATAAAATTAAGCTAAACTAAAGATAGAATTATTTTACTCCTATGACACTCCAGATTAGTTTACCTCCCGAACTTTATGCCATTCTCCAAGATAAAGCTGAGGAACTAGGGCTATCTGAAGAAGAAACAGTAGTACAGGCAGTCCAAGTTTGGCTTGATCCCCAGGGTATGGCTTCCCTTGAAAAACGGCTGGAGGCACTGATCGATCGGCGTATTGCTGCCCTCCGCTCAGAATTTCTAGGCATCACGGAAAGCAAGCCCAATCCTATCCCTCGCCCCGTCCGTGCCCTCCAGATTGGAGATGTAGTACAGGTGCGGGAGTCTGGTAGCCCCTATTACCTAGAAAGATTGACCATTACCAAGGTGGGCATCATTCGCGCCTATGTAGAAACGAGGGAGGGGGAGAGGAGTTTTCTAAAGCGTGACCTCCGTTTGATTGAGTCCCAGCCGGACATCGGTTAACCCTCCTTCAACCCTTTAGAGAGTTACCAAAAATTTATGCAAAAAGGTTATTTGATCGTTGTAGCATCAACATCGATCGTTTTGATATCTTCTGTTTCTTTTTGGTTATTTTGTTGATCAAAGGTAAAGACTTTAGGCAGATTTTGCAAAAGGTTATAAATCAAAAAGACTAATAATACAAGATCATCCGCCTGACCAAGTAGGGGAAGTATATCAGGCAAAAGATCAAAGGGGCTGATTAGATAAACCAAACTAGCAAGAAGGATCAGCCAATTAAAACGAGGATTTCTAAGTAGAAACATGATAAGGGGAATAACTCCTACATTACTAGAATAGCAATTTACCCTCCTAGTTGGTTTTTGGAGGCTTCTTTACCAAAACTTCTAATAAGCTCTGCCAGATAAATTGGGGTAAAACTAACATCCGCCGCCAGCGCCAAGGCTCCTGCAATAAACGATAGAACCACTCTAGGTGCATTTGCCCCATCCATTGGGGGGCGCGTTTTTTGACCCCCGCCCACACATCAAAACTGCCGCCCACTCCCATCCAGAGGGCTTGGGGACAAACCGTCCGGTTTTTGTGAATCCAAATTTCTTGCTTGGGCACACCGAGGGCAACAAAAATAAAATGGGGCTGGGTAGTCTTAATTTGCTCTAAAATTTTAGCTTCTTCAGCTTGATCAAAATAACCATTAAAACATCCCACAATCTTAAGCCCTGGTAATTCTTTTAACCAGTAAGCTAAATTAAGAACTGAAACTTCTGGATTTGCGCCAATAAAAAAAACTTTTAGCCCGACCTTACTAGCATAACTTAACATTTCAGCTGCTAATTCAATGCCAGGGCAACGATGAATTTCGTAACCAAGGGAGCGCCCATATAGTACCACCCCAGAGCCATCCGGTACTACTAATTCAGCCTGGTTAATAATTTCTGCTAACTCGATATTCTGCCGAGCTAACATCACCATTTCTGCATTTAAGGTAATAATATGCCCCCCTACTAATTTTTTAACTTCGGCAAGATAATTGTCAGATAAATTAACGGGGATACCCAATACAAATAGCTTATTTTTGTGCATAAATCCGATCGATTTGACTAGCTAATTCTATATCTAAATTGCTAATTCCCCCTACATCATGGGTGACTAATTCGATCGTGACTTTGTTATAGACATTGAACCATTCGGGGTGGTGTTGCAAGTTTTCAGCCGCAAAGGCAACCCTAGTCATAAAACTAAAGGCATCAACAAAATCCTTAAACTGATAGATTTTGCGGAGCTTGCCTTCTTTGATTTGCCAGCCCTGCAGTTGAGTTACCGCTTTGTTTAGCTCCGTGGGAGAGAGTCTCTGGGGGGCACTGTTGACCCGCCCTCCCCAAATCAAGAGCGCCAAAACTAAGGCATATCCAATTTTTTTCATAGCTTTTAATCTATCAATTTCTTTATCCTAACCTTGACAACACCCTAAAATCCTGTATATTTATTTATATCGAACGTTCGACATAATATGCCTAAAGTAGTAGATCATGATGCTTACCGCTGTGAACTTCTCAGCCATTGCTTAGAATTATTTTCTAGCAAGGGCTATGGCAGTCTGACCATGCGTCAAATTGCCGAAAGTTTGGATGTATCGACTGGGACTCTTTACCATTATTTTCCGAGTAAGGAGGCATTGTTTGAGCAATTATTGGAGCAGGTATCGGCGGAGCATATTGAAAAAGCCAAGGCGGAAATTTTAGAAGGAAAAAATCTCAGGGAGAGGATTGAACGTCTTTTTAGTCATATTCACAATCATAAAGAAGAATGTAAAAGAGAAACTTTAATTCTGTTAAATTATCTTCTTTCTCAAAATTCAACAGAGGGTAAAGCACTCTTTGCCAAAACCAACGATCGTTATCGTCAAGCAGGCAAAGAAATTCTGCAAATCGATCGACCGGAGATTGTGTCTTTATTACTTTGTTTGATTGATGGCATGACCCTAGAAGGAATTTATGACCCTGCGATCGACTACAAAGCGATCGGGGCGGTATTTGCGGAAATGGTGGCAGTTTATCTGGAATACAAACAAATTGAGGAGGAATTTTAGATGAATCGCTTTTGGCTAGGAATTTTAGGGGCAACAATTCTAATCCCGATCGGTTGGTTCGGTAGGGGCTATTTCTTTAAGTCTCCCGTCATTGCTAGTGCCCCCGCTGAATCAACCATGGTAGGTGCTCTGGGCAGGTTAGAACCCGCTTCTGAAGTAATAAATGTTTCAATTCCTGGTTTTTTAAGTAACGATCGGGTCGCCGAGTTGAAGGTAAAACAGGGGGATTGGCTAGAAAAAGGAGAGGTGATTGCCCGCCTTGATAGCTACAGCCGCATGGTAGCGGTTAGAGATAGAGCAATGGATCAGGTAGAGGTAGCAAGAGCAAGACTTAAACAGGTAGAGGCAGGGGCTAAAGCGGGTGAAATTAAGGCACAGGAAGCCGAAATTCGGCGCTTAGAAGCCCAATTAGAGGGAGAAATTGCTGAACAAAGGGCAACTCTAGCCCGTTTGACAGCAGAAGTAAAAAATGCCCAGATTGAATACGATCGGAACCGCTCCCTAATTGATTCAGAGGTGATTTCCCGCTCCGTTATGGACAGCAAACTTCTTACCCTCCAGACCGCCCAAGCCAACTTAGAGCAAGCGAAATCCGCCCAACAAAAGATTATTCAGACCCTAAAGGCACAAATTGCTGAAGCAAGAGCCACCAGAGACCGGATTGCCGAAGTCCGCCCCGTCGATGTAGCAGTCGCTCAAGCCGAACTCCAAGAAGCACTCTCTGCCCTCAAACAAGCCGAGGCTGATCTTAACTTGACCGTCATCAGGGCACCGATCGATGGCGCTGTTTTACAGGTTTATACCCGTCCAGGCGAAGTAGTAACAAGCAAAGGAATAGTGGAAATGGGGAGCACCGATCGGATGATAGCGGTGGCAGAAGTCTATCAGTCGGACATCAACAGGGTTGCATTAGGTCAACCTGCGATCGTGACAGGGCAAGCATTTCCAGGCATAGTGCGCGGCAAAGTCTCGGAAATTGGACTGCAAGTCAGCCGCCAATCTGTAATGAGTAGCCAACCAGGCGAAAACCTCGATCGGCGCATCGTGGAAGTCAAAATTGCCCTAAATCCCGAAGATAGCCAAAAAGTAAAACACCTAACAAACCTCCAAGTTTCAGTCACGATCGAGCCATGAAATACCGATTATCAACAATCATCCGGTGGGGAAGATGGCAGTTAAAGCCCTGGATTAAACTTAGTTTAGCCACCCTTGAAACTATTAGTAATTCCCATGACAATAAAGGGAAGCAAAAATTAAATGCAGCCCTTGCCAAGATAAATTTAATACCAATCCTAGAGAGTTTTTACGAATTTTTAGATGATCTACCCCTTTGGTTTTATTAGTATGAAAAAAAATAAACTCAACTTTTTAACAAAATGGCTCAAACGAACACCAGTCGCATGGCTACAAATGAGCCGAGAAAAAACAAGATTAGCAGTAGCAATTGCCGGCATTACTTTCGCAGATTTTTTAATTTTTATGCAGTTAGGCTTTCAGGACGCATTGTTTGAAAGTTGTCGTACACCCTATAAAGGCTTAAACGCAGATATTATTCTGATTAACCCCCAATATAAAACTATTATTGCTATAGAAAGTATGCCCAGAACAAGACTTTATCAAGCCCAAGGATTAGAGGATGTAGAATCAGTCACGCCGGTATATTTAGGATTAACAAGTTGGCGTAATCCAGAAACTAGGGAAGCCCGCAATATACTGGTTTTTGGTGTAAATCCCAATGAATCTCCTTTTTTAGACAAAGAAATTATCGCAAATTTACCCGAAATTCGTTCCCTCAATTATCTTCTATTCGATCGGGGTTCCCGTGCCGAATTTGGTCCCATTCCTCAAATTTTAGAAAAAAATCAGACCCTACAAACTGAGTTAGGGGATCGATTAGTTACAGTAAAAGGTTTATTTTCTATGGGGGCTTCTTTTGGGGCTGACGGCAATGTAATTGTTAGTGAAACCACTTTTCATAATATTTTTGAAAATCGAAAACCCGATCGGATGGAATTAGGTTTAATTCGCCTAAAATCAGGGGCAGATGTGCAAAAAGTCCAAGCACAATTAGAGAAAATTTTACCAAAGGATGTAAGGGTTTTAACCAAAGCCCAAATGGCAGAAGTAGAGGTTGAATATTGGTCTACAGCAACACCGATCGGGTTTATTTTTGGTTTAGGAGTTGGTATTGGTTTTGTTGTAGGAATCGTAATTGTTTATCAAATTTTATACTCCGATGTTACCGATCATTTAGCGGAATATGCCACCCTAAAAGCGATGGGTTATTCTGATCTAAATCTTTTATCAGTCTTATTTCAAGAGGCACTAATGTTAGCAGTCTTGGGCTATATTCCTAGTTTATTTATTGCTACAGGATTTTATCAATTAACTAGAGTGGCAGCCTTTCTCCCGATCGGGATGAGTATGAGAAAAGCAACTTTAGTGTTTGGTTTAACTGTAATCATGTGTGTTAGTTCAGCCGCAATTTCTTCAAATAAATTACTTTCCGCTGACCCAGCAGATATTTTCTAGGAGATCAAATACTATGGAAGCTACTTTTATTGAAACTCCTCCAACTATTAGTAAAAAACCGGTAATTTCTATCCAAAATCTTAATCATTATTTTGGTAAGGGCGAACTAAAGAAACAGGTTCTTTTTGATATTTGTTTAGATATTCATCCAGGGGAAATTGTAATTATGACTGGTCCTTCTGGTTCTGGTAAAACAACATTATTAACTTTGATGGGAGGGCTACGATCGGCGCAGGAAGGTAGTTTACAAATTTTAGGTGAGGAAATATGCAGCGCTCCCCAAACAAAATTGGTCGAACTAAGACGTAATATTGGTTATATTTTTCAAGCCCATAACCTACTAACTTTTCTTACTGCAAGGCAGAATGTCCGAATGTCTTTAGAACTACATGATAATGAATTTAATACTGATATGGACAGCAAAGCAGCCCAAATATTAAATCAAGTAGGGCTTGCCGATCGGGTTGATTACTATGTTGATCAATTATCAGGAGGACAAAAGCAGAGAGTAGCGATAGCTAGGGCATTAGTTGCCCGTCCCAAAATTATTTTAGCAGATGAACCAACCGCTGCTCTCGATAAAAAATCTGGTAGAGATGTAGTTACAATTATGCAAACTCTAGCCAAAGAAATAGGCACTTCTATTCTATTAGTTACCCATGACAATCGCATTTTAGATGTCGCCGATCGGATTGTCTATATGGAAGACGGAAGGCTACAAACGGAATAATTCATTTTTGTTTCAAAAGGTTTGCCTGTTCTAACAAAGACTCGGCAAAGGCAACCGCACTATCAGATGCTTTTTGTTTTGTTTTCCCTCGTTTTGGTTTAACTGGTTGTTCTACATCTATTCCACCAGCAATCTGCGCTAGTTCATGTTTTCGGGCTTCTGCATCTAAATAATGAATAGTAATGTTTGTTCGTTCTCTTGTTTGTTGTCCTTCGATGGTTTCTTTATTTACTTGTTTGGCAACATGAAAATGATGATCAGCAATAGCTGCCACGATCGGTTGGTGCGTTACACATAACACCTGATGTTTGCGACTTAAGAGATAAAGTTGATGAGCGATTGACTGAGCAACTCTGCCAGACACACCTACATCAATCTCATCAAATACAAGGGTAGAGAGGGGTGCAGACGCAGCAAAACAGGTCTTCAACGCTAATAAAAAACGACTCATTTCACCACCAGAAGCAATCTCAGTCAGAGGTTGGAGGGGTTCTCCAGGGTTTGGACTAAATAAAAACTGCACATTATCACAACCATCGATCGTGGGGGAAGTTGGCGTAATTTGCACCTGGAATTGTACCTTTGCCATTGCTAAGGACTCTAACCCTTTTATCATTTGTTTTTCTAAAAACTTACTGCTTTGTTGTCTGAGGCTGGTTAATTCTTTCGCCTTATTGAGTAATAACTCTTCTTCTTTTTTTAGTTGTTCTTCCAAAACTTCGATCGGTTGTTCATCTTCTGTTAGACCACTTAACTGCTGTCTTATCTTTTTGACATTAGCAATTGCTTCTGGTAAAGAAGGTCCATACTTACGACATATTTGTTTTAATTGTCTTAGTCGTTTTTCAATTTCAGATAAACGATCGGGGTCTGTCTCCAACTGAGAACCATAGGAATTGATTTGCCTGCCTGCTTCTTCTACCTGTGCTAACGCTCCTTGAATCATCTCTAGGATAGGGTTTAGCTCTTCATCGATCGTGGTCATGTTAGACAGGATTGATTCTGCTTGTCCTAACAGATCAATGCAAGCAGGGTTGTCGTCATTCTGATAGAGGATTTGGTAAAGCTCATAACTTTGTTGTTGTAAATCGACTACAAAAGAAAGACGTTTCCTTTCTTGATCAAGTTTTTCAATCTCATCAGGGTCTTCCAAACCGGCTTCGTCTAACTCCTGTAATTGGTATTGGAACATATCGATTTGTTGTAGTCTTGTTTCTTCTCTCTGTCTTCTTTCTTGTAAAATACGATTGGTTTTATCCCAAGCTGAAAACAACTGTCTTACACTTTCTTTAGTCTGTAAGAGTTTCTCTCCACCAAAATTGTCTAACCACTCTCTTTGTAAGTTAGAACGACCGATTAACACAGTCTGCCCTTGGGCAGTAATCTCCAGGAGATATTCACGCAAACTCTGCATCTGTTGTTTATTGACTGCCACACCGTTTACCTTACTCCGACTCGATCGGGTGGTAATCTCTCTGGTACAGACTAAGTCATCTTCGATCGTTATTTTTTCATTTTTTAACCATTCTTCTAACAGAGGAGTAAGACTAAAATAAGCATGAATTAAAGCTCTTTCACTACCTGTACGAATCATCCTGCTATTGACCTTCCCTCCTAGAGCGCAATCCAGGGCATCGAGAATGATAGACTTACCCGCCCCTGTTTCACCAGTTAGAATATTAAGCCCTGCAAATAAAGACAAAGACAGCTTTTCGATCAAGGCAAAGTTCTCAATCTGTAGCTGTTTTAACATAGTTTTAGGATTGAATTTGTTTGACCAATTCGTAGAAGGGCTGCCAGTCGTCTTCTTCGGTAATCTTTGCCCATATATGTTCAATCGCTGGACGAATTGGCACTTTGCTTGGATTCCATAAATGCAACCGATCGGTTATTTCATCATAGCCTTGTCTTTGAATAAATGAATGATATGTCTTTTGCCATTCAATAAATAAATCTAATAGATTTCCCGTTAAACTCTCTTTTTTAGAAGGAAGAATCGATCGATATTCTGTCTGCCAATTAGGAGCAAAACTGTCTTTCAATTCGGCAAAAAACTCGTTATAGCCCCATTGGGTGCCGTAGAGGAGTTGAATTGTGCTTCTAATCATGCTTTCTAGTTCATTTTCTTGAAGACCTGATAACCCAAGCCTCTGCTCCATGCGTTTTTCATAGGCTGAAATATAATAATCTTTGAACTTACTTAATTGTTCTTCCATTCTTTCTTGCTCAATCATCTCTGCTAAAGGAACTTGTAACATCTCTAAATTCCAATAACAGGCGTTTGGTTGATTGGCAAAAGCATAACGACCGTTGTAATCAAAATAGGCTGCTGTAAAACGAGGTTCATAACTAGGAATAAAAGCAAAGGGACCATAGTCAAAACTCTCCCCTGTAATTGACATATTATCAGTATTTAACACCGCATGACAAAAGCCAGAAGCCATCCAATGGGCGCATAATGTAGCGATTCGTTCTACTAATTCACCATAAAATAAGAGGTACCGATCGTTTTTTTCTTGCAGATGAGGATAATAATAATAGATGACATGGTCTAGCAGTTTTTTGATTAGATCGGGTCTTTTTATGTAAGCTAGTCTTTCAAAAGTGCCAAAACGAATATGAGAAAGAGAAAACCGAACCATCACACAAGACCTGGTTGGAGAAGGTTCATCCCCCCGCCACAGTTCTTCTCCAGTTTCAATCATGCTTAAACAACGGGATGTTTTTACACCCAAACGATGGAGAGATTCAGCAGCTAATATCTCTCTTACACCGCCTTTTAGAGTTAGTCTGCCGTCTGCCGTGCGGGAATAGGGCGTATTGCCTGAACCTTTAGTACCAAAATCGTAAAGATTGCCATCATTCCCCCTCACCTGTCCATATAAAAAACCTCTGCCATCACCGAGTTGGGGGTTATACACGCCAAACTGATAACCATGATAAGCCATTGCTAACAAAGGACGCACCGATCGGAAATGACCAAAGGCTTCAATCATGTCTTCGTTCTTTACGTTTTCTGGCAGAAGACCGATTTGTTCCAAAATATCATCGTTCCGCCATCTTAGCTTGTGCTGAGGAAAAGAAGCTGCTTCTACTACACTATAAAAGTCTGTCCCCAAAGCCTCAAAAGCTATCTCATAGTTAAGTTCTAACAGCGGATTACCCATCGATCAATCTACCCGTTAAACTAAAGGGTCTGACTTCTGTTATTTTTAGTTTTACCGTCTGTCCGATCAACTCTGACCGGTCGTCATGTAAGAAGGTAATACGATTGGTGCGGGTTCTGCCCATCAGAGGCTTGGGGTCTTTTGGTTGAAATCCTTCTATCAAGACCTCTTCCACCCGATCGGTGTATCTTAACGATCGTTTAGCAGCCTGTTGTTGCACGACATGATTTAGTCTTTGTAATCGATCGGTCTTTACTTCTTCTGGTAACTGGTTCTGCCAAACTGCTGCCGGTGTGCCTGGTCTGGGGGAATAGGCAGCTGTGTTGACGTTATCAAAACCAATAGATTCGATCAACTCGATCGTTTTATTAAACTGCTCTTCTGTTTCCCCTGGAAAAGCCACGATCGCATCAGCCGTAATAGAAGCATCGGGCATCAGTTCACGAATTTGATCAATGATCTGTCTGTATCTTTCGTGAGTATAACCCCTTGCCATCGCTTTTAATACTTCATTATCTCCAGACTGAAAAGGAATATGGAAATGTTCACATACCTTTGGTAATTCGTAACAGGCTTGAATCAATCTTTTACTAAAATAACGGGGATGACTGGTGGCAAAACGAATCCGATCGATTCCTTTA
>Ga0272446_1005875_pt1 | contig 13199 bp, 11 predicted proteins | sample YNPCB0061_FD_194587 | JGI IMG/M metagenome (GOLD analysis project Ga0272446, IMG submission 194587) | Hot spring microbial mat communities from Yellowstone National Park, WY, United States - YNP-CB-006-1 | ecosystem: Environmental > Aquatic > Thermal springs > Hot (42-90C) > Sediment | place... | reverse complement strand
AGCGGACTTTGCGCTGAAGAGAAGTCTGAACGAGGTCGTTCCCATGCCAGATGTCACAGAAAGAATTCAGAAACTCAAGTCCTTCGACATTTTCGAAGGCATGGGGGTCCGTGAACTCCATGCCATCGCCTCAGTCGTCAATGTCGAACACTTTGAACCGGGCGATATCCTGATTAGGGAAGGTGAAGAAAATTCTTCGATATATCTCATAATCAGCGGCAGCGTCCGCATCTACAAGGATTACGGAACGGAGAAACAGATCGAGAAGGTTGTGGTAGGAGAAGGCGCCTTCATCGGCGAACTCAGCCTCTTTACGCGTATGCCCCCCAACGCGACCTGCGTGGCGGCGACAAGCACAGACGCCTATGTCCTGAAGCATCATCAATTCCAGGAAATAATGAGAATCTATCCCCAAATCGGAATCAATCTCTGCCGCTTCTTCACCATGAAGCTTCGGGCGAGCAATTATTAAGGAGCGGCGCTTTTAATCGACTTTGATCCACAACAGGACGGCCGTCTCTGAACCGGGATTATGCCACGAGCTTGGGGTCTCGTGCGTTAAATAGATGACATCGCCGGACATGAGCCGGTATGTCTCATTCCCTACCGTGGTGTGCAACAATCCGGAAATCAAATAACCCGCCTCCTCTCCTTTGTGGAAAAGAAAGTGGGACAGGAGTCTGGTGTTTGCCGCAATCTCGATGAGATACAATGTGGCGCGGGTTTCTTGGGTCTCGGGGACGAGGACCTTGCCCCGTATGCCGTGTTCCCGGCCGTCCAATAAAACGAGCTCGCCTGCATCTGACGAAGAGAATACCACCTGGCGGCGAGGACGAGCTCGGGTTCCAAAAAAAGCCCCCACATCCACCGAAAGCACTTCTGCCATCTTTACCAAGGCCGGCAGAGATGGATATATGAGATTTCCCTCCACCTGAGAGATCGTGCTTGGTGTGACGCCCACGAGCCTCGCCAATTCACTTTGAGAGAGCTTTTTCTTCGTGCGGATCTCTCTGATTTTGCTTCCGAGCCCGGGCTGAGCAACTCCTCCACCGCCTTCTTCAAAGGTAATGCTCAGGCCCTTTGTCCAATACACAACCGGCCTCTGGAGGTTCTCAGGCCCTCTCTTCTCTGCCTTCAAGATGGTCAGCGTCGTCGTGCCTCTCTTGATAGACAACTCGATGGCCACCTGGGCTATCTGGTTGATGTTGGCGCGAAGCCGCAGAGAATGCGCGTTCTTCTCGAGAATCCAATAGGCAATGGTGTTCAGTTCATAGAGTCGTGGACACGAATGGCTGTAAAAATGGAGAACCTTGTCCTCGCCTCCCCAAAGCTCCTGCATGCCGGTGATGCTTTCGAACACAAAGCGGACTTCCCCAGAAAACTGGCTGTGCTGACTGTATAATGCCTCCATGACCTCTGAAGGCTGGTCGGGATGATCTACCTTCACCACCTCGCACGCGAGAGTCTTGGCGTATTCATCGTAAAATCGCGCAAAAACGTCTGAGCCCTCTCCCTTGCCCCATGTAAAGCAGTCAAGAATAATCAATTTCTTGTAATCCGCCAACGCGCCCAATTTTTCGAGGAGATTGCGAGGAGATCGATCGAAGGTAACATATATGACTGGCTTGTTGCTTTTCTGAGAAGCCTTCAAAAAATTCATGCAAAACACTGACGCCAAGCTTCCCGCGTCATCATGCCACACGACGTTATCGCCTATAAAAAGCCCTTCCAGTAAGGCGTCCAATCGACCAACGCCAGATGTTGCTCGTATGTTCTTTCTCTGTGCCATGGCGCAATCCAATCTTTCACGACCCACCTGTGGGTTTGGTCTGAGCAAATTTGTGGATGATCATGCTGCTGACGCCTCCGGGTGTTAGGCCGCTGCTATCCGCATGAGGTATAGAAAAAGCACATCATCGAGTTGATCGCAGCGAGGTTCAACGCCAACGCAAGGATGCCGTGCGGCGCCAATCCGGCAATGGTGCGACCACGGAATTCATAGTTTTGAAGGCCGATACGATACAGAACGATATATGTCCAGCCTAGTCCGAGCCACATAAGAGCTTGTTGCGCCAGACCTGCCCAGCGTGCGGAGACCGCGAAGCTGATTCCCCGAAGCGCCTCTATGTCAAAGTTTTGGCCCAATAGATGAGGTACTTGCACGCCGAGATGGAAGAGATAATAGAGATGGAACGCTGCGAAGGCGCAGAGCGCAACGGGCAGGAGAGCCAGACTGTATCGTGCGTAATTCTCCGACAACCTGTCCCCAAGCGCTTTGCACGATAGCCAGGACGTCAATATCATCAGAAGGTTGACAGCCAATATGATGCCCACGTACACAAGGGTGAACAACGCGATGGGAGGTAGAGGCAAAAGCCCTTCGAGAGATTCATACCAAGGCGTCTTGGTGGACATCTCACTCATCAATCCCCCGATCATGCCAAGCACAAGGAATGCCGTTCCAACTTTTGGCTGGCGCACTTCCCAGATCTCCCTCCCCGGAAATCGGAGATTCAAGTTTATGGCCCCATAAGGACAATTTTTGACGCAGGTCGCGCAGAGCTTGCACAGTCGATTACTGTGCAGCCGCGGACCAGCTTGACCAAACGGACAACCTTCTGAATCCGCGTTCCCCAGAAAACAGTCGTTGGTTCCACATTGAGAGATGCATACGTTTCGGTCTGCCCTCAACTCCAATAGCGAAGTCTTGGCCAACAAACCCACCATGCCGCCTAAGCCGCAAAGGTACAAACACCACGTCTGACGCTCATAGATCACGGAAACTACCACGGCCGAAACGAGCATGGCCAACAATAGGAGCCCTAAATTAAAGGGCGAGTTTCTTATCTCCGTGGCCGATTCCAGCCAGATAATGAATAGGACTGCCCCAGCGATGAGAAAATCACTGCGCACCTTGAGAAAAGCAGGGAAGGGCCTTTCCACAGCAAATACTCTTTTGGCCAGTTTCCCTATCACTCCTATGGGACAAACCGAACACCAAAAGCGGGCAAAGAAAAAGGCGCTCATGATCAGCAAAGGCCATCCAAGAGCCCAACTGAAGAGGGCTGCGGGATTCTTCACTGGATCACTCGGACCAAAGAAGAGAAAGCCTAGAACAATAAAGAAGAAGGGCGTCGCCGCGCTTTGAAATACCACTGGATAATGAGGGCTTAAAAAAAATCTCTTGATCCGGTCGAACTTGAAGAGGTTGAACTTGCCGCTTTCTTCTACCCGTTTCAGGTCAAAATAAATATCCTGCGGCCGGATCACCCCATCGAGGGACACCAACACAGCCCTCTTCAGCGTGTTGGAGAGCTCCATGTCGTTTCCAGGCCAGTGATAATTGAGCAGGGCTTTCATGGTTTCCGAAGGCACGGCATCAACTTTGCGCCCGGTTTCGTGAGTGTATCGTTCCAGATACCGATTTACCAGCTCCGGTATCTCTTTCCGTCTTGCCCGCAAAGGGGGAATGACAATGCATCGCTCCTGCATGAGGGCATAGAGCAGGGGCTGTTCTTCCAAGGTGACTGCTTCAGGGGTGAGTCGCGTCGTTGCTATTACCCGCACCCTTGACCGGTGAAGTCGCACGCCGCCGCAGCGTCGATACGTCCGTGTTGTGATCGCCTCGAGTAATTTTGCTTGCATCACCGACGTAAGCTTATCCACGCCCCGAATAAGGAGCGTTCCCTCATTGGCCAGTTCGTAGTAACCCGGCGTCTCTTTTATGCCCCCACCTTTCTTGGGTTCTTCGGAACCGAAAAAGAGCCGCATCTGATGTTCAGTAAGAGCGTTTTCGTTATCATCTGGGGGCATATCCGACGCCTGTTGCTGCCCCGTCGCGCAGGAGCCAAGCAGATCAACATAAAGAAACACCTCCTTGCATTGGTGGCCCGCTCGATACAGGGCGTGAGCTATTCCTTCTTTCCCAACTCCCGTTTCCCCCATCAATAATACAGGACCATCTACCTGGGCCAGCTCCTCGATCCTCTTGGCGAAACGTCTTCTCATGTAATCGCCCACGAGATGACCCGGAAAAACATGTTCCTCACGGCTGATCGCCGCCTGAAGGGCGCGGCGCTTTATCTTTCCCTCGAATATCTTACGATGCAGTTTTATGGTTTTTCGCGTGAGATTTCTGACCAGGGAAATGGCAAAATGAGGGTCTGTGGAAAGCAGGCGTTCAAAGTCCTCCGGTGGTATTTCCACAATGCTACATGGCTGAGCCGCTATGAGAAGCGCGTCTGACGGCCACGGACTCCCAGTGAAGAAATCAACCTCCCCAAAAATGTCTCCAGGGCCAAGCGAGTCAACTTCTATTCTCTCTCCATCGTCATCTCGAAGCACTAGACTAGCCTCGCCGCCGACAATGATCCTAATCTGATTACCCCACTGGCCAGCATCTACGATCATTTGCCCGGCTGCAAACTCCCTGACCAAACCCTTGGCGAGAACAAGGTCCCGCAAAGCAGGACTTAGCCTCGTGAGCTTGTCCAATGAAATAGGTTGGTCCAGATGGTAGTCCATGATTCTCGTCCAGCGTCCCGTGGGGCTCAAGACTTTCGGCGTAGCAACACAACGACATCCTTTGCCAACAACCGCGTCTTCGACGCGCCGCAAACTTTATGCTCTGCATAGCAGCGAGGCATCCTGATCCGTCGCCTCCCGCCGCTGCCGGCCGTTACACGCCGACCCACCACGCGGCAAACATCCGAAAAACCTTTGATAACGGGGTCATCATAGCCTCTTTCAAGCTAAAATATTGCACCCGCCGTTAATGAGGGTGTAAGTCGTTCACGACACGCTTTTCTTAAGTATCATTTGAGCTACTTTTTCTCCTGACAACAGCATACCGCCAAAGATAGGACCCATACGCGGTCCCCCAAGTGTGGCGTTGGCGCACATGCCTGCGACGAATAACCCCGGGAATACTTCGCGGGTGTTCTCAAGGGTGAGCGTCTCCGCCCTGCTGGCCCACATAGCTTTTTCGCCTTCTATCTTTCCACTCGGCGTCTGAAGCTGACCCGGAACCTTCTTCGCGACCACTTTGACGATCTCCGTGGCATGACCTGTGGCGTCAATTACATGTTGTGCTGCTACTGCCAGCGGATCAACGTGAAGACCCGCCATTTCCACTGGCGACCAGTTCAATACAAGGCCTGTTATCTTCTCCGATCTCATCATGACATCTTCCACTGTCATACAATTGAATATAGTCAAACCCGCTTTTACCGCCTGAGCAATCAAAGAGGATACCGTTTCAATTGAATCCGCAGTATAGTAATTCTCACGATAAAGGCTACAACGAACTCCGAATTCCTCAAGAACGCGGACGGCGTCTTTTTGAACCACTATTTCGTTAAACATCATACCCCCGCCCCACATTCCACCGCCTACGCTCAATTTCCTCTCGAAAAGTGCTACTTTTCTGCCAGCTTTTGCAAGAAAATAGCCTGCCACCAAACCGGAAGGCCCCCCTCCAACAATCGCTACATCGTTGTCAAGGTGGCGTTTCAATTTTGCGAAAAACTTTTCAGCAATAGCCTGAGTGATAATCACTTCATTAAGGTCCAACGTTGCTCCTCCTCAGTGTCGTTTTCATGGCTATAATCAGCGGCTTCTTTTCCGTTGGCTACAGAGGCGACGCTTATGGGTCGTGACTTGTGCCGTCCCTCGCTTTCAAGGTTTGCCGCCGACTCACATAATAGACTTCATTCAACGACCTTCCGTCAAGCGCCTTTTATCCCCGACCGCTCTTTCCAATGTTTGAAATACTCATCAGCGGCAATTACACTTGAGCAACCTCTGCTTGTTTTTTACTCATCTCTGCAGCCCTTCTAAAGCCCCCGCGCAAGAGACAAACGCTCGCGCATGGTGCGAGCCAGCGCTTTCCGCCTCGCAGACGCGACGCATAGAGTCGCATGAAAAACCAGACGTCTCGGTAGGTTTACAATTGGAGATTATTTTTTTGTCTCCGACGCGTGATTTTTTGTTGACAAGCGGCGGCGGGGCGTCGTAAATATGACTGACACGTCAATCAGATTCATCGAGGCGCAGGATGGCCCAACACAGCTACTCCGTCGATAACTACCACCAGGACAACAGCGCACCAAAAAAACGACTGCTCGTAAAAGCCGCCATAAGAATCTTTGCCCAGCGCGGATACCATAACACTCGAGTCTCGGACATCGTCAGAGAGGTCGGAGCAGCCCAGGGCGTTTTTTACTACTACTTCAAGAGCAAGGATGAAGCCCTTATCACCATCTTTGAATACGCCTGGCGTAATCTTCTGAAGAAAATGGACGACATCGATGCCGCGACAGACAACCCGTGGCAAAAAATAAAGTCATTGATCAATTATATTTTTCAAAGTTTTCAGACGAATCCTGATCTCATGAAAGTTCTCATCATGGATGTTCCACGACTGGACCGATTTTATGATCAGGACACCCAGATGCTCTACAATGAATTCTTTGTAAAACTTAGTGACGTCATCACGGAAGGGCAGCAGAGCGGTATGTTCGACAGGTCGCTTCTGCCGCTGGCAGCCGCCTACATTCTCCACGGCGCGGTCGATTCGCTCATCCGTCACCATGTGTTTAACCCACAATTCGATGCAGAATCCATTCCGGCAGATGTCGCCGCCCAGCAGGCCCTCCGGATTCTGGCCAACGGACTCATAGAGTTTGTCCCTTGAGGCTGGCGAGAAAAAAATGACTGAAAAGGAAACGAACATGAATATTGAACGAATCGCAGTTCTCGGGGCGGGTACCATGGGCCACGGCATCGCGCAAGCCGCAGCGGTTTCTGGTTATCAAGTCAGTTTGTACGATGTTGCCGATGACGTGTTGGAACAAGCCCTGACAAAGATTGGAAGCAACGTACAGAAGCACCTCGTGGCAAAGGGGAAAATGTCCGAGCAAGAAGGGGCGGAAACATTGCGCCGGATACGGTTAACGAGCGTTTTGAAAAAAGCGGTCGAGGATGCTGATTTCGTCATCGAGGCCGTACCGGAAAAGCTTGACCTCAAAAAAGACGTGATGGCCAAAGTTGATGCTCTGTGTCCTCCTCACACCATCCTTGCCTCAAACACGTCGGTTTTGCCCGTCACAGCCATCGCAAGCGCGACAACGCGATCTGATAAATGTATAGGAACACATTTCTTCAACCCCGCATCTGTAATGAAGCTCGTGGAAGTGGTCCTGCCAATCGGCGTCTCTGAACAAACAGTTGCCACCACCCTTGAAGTCTGTCGAAAAATGAACAAGGCGCCGGTGAAAGTGAAGGACATCCCAGGTTTCATTGTAAACAGGCTCCTCGGATTGCTCTACCAAGAAGCGGCCCAAATGGTGCTCGAAGGGACGGCTACACCTGATGAAATAGATACCGCGATGAGGCTAGGGGCTGGACATCCTATGGGGCCTTGTGAACTGGCAGATTTTGGCGGCTTTGACGTGATCGTCATGGCCGGCGATGGAATATTTGATTACACCCATCGAGAACGCGACAGGGTCAACATACTCTACCGGAAAATGCTTGAGGCTGGCCGCCTAGGTCGCAAAAACGGAAAAGGGTTCTACGACTATTTGCCAGACGGTTCAAAGAAACCCTTCAAGCTCTTCTAGATGCTTTGGAAGCGACACATGGAATACGAAGACATAAAACTCAGCAAAGCGGAACGCGTCGCCACCATTACGATAGACAGACCCAAAGTGCTCAATGCAATTCGCTATCGCACAATGCTGGAAATTGATGACGCCCTCGACGTTGTCGAATCTGATTCATCCATCAGAGTGCTTGTGATTACGGGGGCAGGCGAAAGGGCGTTCGTGTCTGGGGGCGACATCTCCATCATGGCCCAGGGCGCGGGATACATCAAGACGCTCACCGAAGTGCCCCATGGTCAGGAGATAGGCTGCCGCATCGAAGGTTTCTCCAAACCCACCATTGCCAGGATCAATGGCGTTGCCTTGGGCGGAGGCTTGGAAATTGCTTTGTGCTGTGACATCCGTATCGCTGTGGACACAGCAAGACTCGGTTTGCCCGAAATTAAGCTTGGAATAATCCCTGGCTACGGCGGCACTCAGCGGCTGCCTCGGCTCCTCCCAGTGGGGCTTGCCAAGGAGCTCATATTGCTGGGAGAGACGTTATCGGCTCAGGAAGCCCTCCGCATCGGTCTGATCAACAGAGTCGCTCCACGCGAGGCGCTTGACGACGAAGTCCAGACGGCGGCGAAGAAGCTTGCGGCCAAGAGCCCTGTCGCGCTTCATATGGCCAAGGTCGCCATCAATCAGGGGTTGCAGGCAGACTTGCGAACCGGTCTCCAGATTGAAGCCCATTGTTTTTCTTTGTGCTTCGGGTCTGAAGATCGCGTTGAAGGCATGAAGGCATTTCTGGAGAAACGGGAAGCTGTATTCAAAGGGAGATAAAAAAATTTCTTCAACAGTTGACTGAGTAATCAGTCAACTTGACCGCCGAGGATTGCCCGTGAATGACATACTCATCATCCAAGGAGTGAGAACGCCTATTGGTCGAATGGGCGGCGCTCTGGCCTCGCTCAGACCAGAAGAACTCGCTGCAGTAGCCCTCAAAGGACTGATTGACAAGACGCGTATCGATCCCTCCCTCATTGACGACATCATTATTGGACACGCATGTTCCAATAACGCAGCAGTCAATATCGCGCGCTGGGCGAGCCTCAAGGCGGGAATCCCGTGCACGGTTCCAGCCCAGACCGTTGAGAGGCAATGCGGGTCGTCCTTGCAAACCCTTGTTACTGCCGCGGCCAATATCAAAGCTAATTTCGGCCACGTATATGTCGCGGGGGGATGCGAGAGCTGGAGCACTCAACCATACCTCATGAAACGGACCACCCGGCCATTTGCCTTGGAGCCGCCTCAGTGGCTTATTCGAGAGGTTGGGCCTGATCCTGCCGCCAACATATCCATGGGGTTGACTGCGGAGCTCCTTGCCGAGGAATTCAACATTTCCCGAGAAGAGCAAGACGTGTACGCCTTGCGCAGTCAGCAGCTCGCATTGGCCGCAATTGAAAAGGGCTATTTCGATGAAGAAATAGCGCCGGTGTCTGTAAAGCTTCCAAATGGCGAAACTGTTGTGGTGACAAGAGACGAACATCCTCGATCTACGTCCTTGGAGAAACTTGCGAAGCTAAGACCGGCCTTCAAGGAGGGCGGGTCTGTCACGGCGGGAAATTCATCAGGCCTTAATGACGGCGCGGTGGCGTTGCTGCTGATGTCGCGACAAAGGCAGATGGAGTTGGCGTTTTCAGCAATGGGCAAGTTCCTTGATTGCTCGCTGGTTGCCGTGGAGCCCCGATATATGGGCATTGCTCCGGCGCTCGCCATAAAAAAAGTTCTTCGGCAAACAAACCTGGCGCTCCAGGACATGGATGTGGTCGAGTGCAACGAAGCCTTCGCAAGTCAAACCCTCGCCGTGATGAAAATCCTGACGCAAGAAGGCTACGCTGTAGATCCAGAGCGATGGAATCCAAACGGAGGAGCCATAGCCTTCGGTCATCCTAATGGCATGTCGGGCGGGCGGCTGGTCTTGTCGGCGTTGCGGCAGCTCGCAAGAATTCGAGGACGTTATGCGCTCGTTACTCTCTGTATCGGCGGAGGCCAGGGCATCGCCGCGATCTTTGAGAGAGAGTAGGTGAAGAACACATGGCCGACAGAGTGGCAATAGTCGCGGCAGCCCAGACTCAGTTTCGACCCAGGCGTCCTGAAGTCAATTATGCAGAGATGGTCCTTGAGGTTGTCGAAAAAGTGCTGGACGAGACAGGGCTAGAACTTGGTCGCACCATCGATAATACAGTCAGTTGTTCACACGATATTTGGGATGGTCAGACCATTTCCGACATAGGTATCACCGACGTTGTGGGCGGCCACCTCGGGGCGGAAGAAAAAGTTGCCATGGATGGCGCGACCGCAGTGTATTACGCAGCCATCGGGATTCTCTCCGGTCACGTGCATTGTACGCTGTGCGTCGCCCACACGAAGATGTCTCAAACAAGGCGGAATCTCGTCAACAATATCGCATTCGATCCGCTTTATACGAGGCCGCTTGGCCTTGATTTCACCTCAGCCGCAGCCTTGCAAGCCAATCGCTACATGCATCGTTACGGCGTCTCAGAGCGTGATACGGCGAAAGTAGTGGTCCAAAATCTGGGTAATGCGAGACACAATCCCGTGGCCTTTCGGCGCGAATCTTTGACAGTTGACGACGTCCTTTCCTCGCCTGTGGTTGCGCGGCCGTTGAAGGAGCTCGATATTGCCCCAGACGCAGACGGCGCTGTGGCGCTCATATTGGCCTCGGAAAAGGTCGCCCGTGGCGTGACCAAGACGCCAGTGTGGGTCGCCGGAATGGGCGCCTGCTACGACGCCCATTATTTGGGAGACCGGGACCTCTCGGATTGCTTTGCGTTGGAACAGGCAGCATCGCAGGCCTACAAGATGGCTGGCATTCGCGATCCGAGGAAGCAGATCCACGTCATCGAACTGAGCGACGAGTTTTCCTATCAAGAGCTTATGTGGCTTGAAGGTATGGGGATCTGTACATGCGGCCACGCGCGAACCCTGATTGAAGATGGCGCGACCTCCCTTGATGGAACCTTGCCTGTAAATCCATCGGGTGGACTGCTTGCAGGCGTCCCGACCAACGTCGCAGGTCTAAACCGCGTCGCGGAAGCCGTACTGCAACTGCTCGGCAAAGCACAAGGATATCAGGTTGCCCATGCGAGAACCGCCCTGGCGCAGGGGCATACCGGCATCTGCGGCCAGCATCACTGCGTGATTATCTTGAAGCGTGATTAGGGGCTGTTCATGAAGAGAAATGTAGCGATCATAGGCGGCGGACAGACACACCACGCGGGGCGCCGTCCTGACGTGAACCAAGGTGAGCTTGTGAACGAGGCTGTGCGGGCCGCCCTCACGGATGCTCAAGTCGCCATTGATGAGATAGATGCCGTGCTTTTGGGCAACATGGAATTCTTTGAAGGCACGCATCTTACTGATTGCTGGCTCGTTGACGCAACCGGCGCGCTGGGAAAACCTGGTCTCAAAATCACCACCGGCGGAACCGTGGGCGCAAGTATAGTCTGCGCCGGCGTTTATCACGTGGCCAGCGGGCTGTTCGATAAAGTCCTTTGCATCGGTTTTGAAAAGCAGGAGGAAGGCGACACCGGCGCTATCCTCAGCGCAGTAGCCCATCCCCTTTACGGCAGGTCTGTGGCAGGAGCGGCGGTAGGATATTTCGCGATGATGGGCGCCTCTTACATGGCGGCCTGGGGGGCTACAGAAGTCCATTCTGCCATGGTTGCTGTCAAGGCGCGTCAGAATGCCTGCAAAAACGAGTATGCCCATCTGCGCCTGAACATCACCATCGACGATGTGCTCAGTTCGCGAATGCTTGCTTACCCCATTCGGATCCTTGATATGTGCCCGGCCTCAAATGGCGCGTGCGCCCTGGTTTTGGCGGACCAAAAAACCGCTGAAGATCGCTGCGCCAAACCAGTATGGATTCGAGCCATGGAAACGGTTCATAACGAACAGTTCGAATTCGATTGGCGTGATGTCACTACATCAAAACCCATGTTTTCGAGAGTTGCGGCGCACAATATCTACAAGCGACTCGGCGTGCAGGACCCTGCCCAGTATTTCGACGTGTTCGAGATCTACGAACCAGCTACCTGGGCCGAACTCGTCTGGTATGAAGACCTAGGTCTCTGCCCACGGGGAGAAGGCTTCAAACTTATAGAAAATGGCGTCACGGAAATCGGCGGCCCGATACCTGTCAATCCGTCAGGGGGAGTCCTTTCAACGAATCCTATAGGGGCATCCGCGATGCTGAGGATCTGGGAGGCGGCCCTTCAAATTCGAGGAGACGCCGGCGGACGTCAGGTTCCAAAAGAAGTTCGCAGGGCTCTTGCGACGGCGTACGGCGGAACAAACTGGACAGTACTCACAGCCCTTTCAAAAGATCTGGAGGACTAAGACATGACGCTGGCGCCCACGCTTCAGGTGCGAGAATTCGTAGAAATCCCATGCACGGTTGACATACCATACAGATTCGCCGCAGGAAAGTATCTCTCGAGATTTTTGGTGGAACTTCGAGATAACGGCAGATTTTTGGGCATCCGTTGCCCGGTTTGCAAACGGGTGCAGCTCCCGCCGAGAATCGTCTGCGCCGTATGTCACGTGAGAAATTCCGAGTGGGTGGAGTTGGGGCTTGAGGGAACGCTCACGGCCTTCACTATCATGCATCTCCCATTGACTGATCCCACCACCGGCAAACCGCACAAACCCCCTTTTTGTTATGGATCAGTGCGACTGGACGGCTCAGACTCTGTGGTTGATTACTTCCTGAACGTCGAGCCCTCTATGAGACGCTTACGGGTAGGCATGCGGATGAGGGTAGTTCTCAAACCACGGGAAAGCCGCAAAGGGGATTTGACTGATATTCTCTATTTTGACCCTGTGGACTGACGGTAAGAGGAGTTTCCGTAATGGATGATAGCAATTGGCCCATTTTCGAAGTTGATCAACACATAGTGGCGCATGGGCGTTACTACGCCGGCAAGATTGGAAGCCGTTTCTTCACAGCTTTGAGGGACGAGAAAAAGATTTTGGGCATAAGGTGTCCCCACTGCGGTGTGGTTTTGTGGCCTCCTCGAGCCACTTGCCGCGATTGTTTCTCGCAGCTGGGCCTCGAAGACATGGAGGAAATTGGGCCCCAGGGGATTTTAGAATCCTTTACCATCGTGACGTACAAGGAACCGATCCAGCCACGGACTCCGCCCTTCATCGTGGGGATCGTGCGATTAAACGGTGCAAGCTGCGGCATGACGCACTTTATTGATGAGGTCGCCCACGACGAAGTCAAAATCGGGATGCGGGTGACAGCCGTGTTTGCTGAACACAGGCAGGGACACATCATGGACATCAGTCATTTCAAGCCCGTGAGATTCTCAACGGATTGAGCGCAAAAGGAGCGAAGCCATTGGAAGATTGGAGAGACCACACTGAGGCGTTGACTCTCAAAGGTCAAATCAGCCTCCCTTATCGTTGGTGGGTGGGAAAGACCGGGAGCAGGTTTCTTACAATACTGCGAGAGAAGAAAACGATCTTGGGCAATAGATGCCCGCAATGCGCCACTGTGTACATTCCTCCAAGGAAGAACTGCGG
>Ga0272446_1005874_pt1 | contig 13199 bp, 5 predicted proteins | sample YNPCB0061_FD_194587 | JGI IMG/M metagenome (GOLD analysis project Ga0272446, IMG submission 194587) | Hot spring microbial mat communities from Yellowstone National Park, WY, United States - YNP-CB-006-1 | ecosystem: Environmental > Aquatic > Thermal springs > Hot (42-90C) > Sediment | place... | reverse complement strand
GGGCGAATGCATCTTGCTGAGGTGGGCAGAGGTCGCGCCCGCCGGGTGGGGCGCACCTCATGCCACTGCGCTGACCAACGCCGTGCACGATGATCGCTGCACCCCCTGGGTGGCGGCGGCGTTGATCGGTCCGTGCGACGCGAGCGCCGCGCTGTTGCACGCATCGTGGGACATCGTCTGCGCCGTGCGGCGCTGGGGACAGACGACGCCCGATGACCCGACGGCGTGGATGAACGCCCTCACGCCTGCGGAACGGGATCGTCTGATGAGCGCCATCTGCGCCGTACGTTCTGACGCCATTCGTTGCCTGCCCTGGCTGCCGGAAGCAAGCGCAGCCGACATCGTTGATCGCATCGGGAGCGAACACCTTTCCCTCGCGCTCGCCACCTACATTGCCGCATCCCCCGTTGCCCGCGCCCGCCATACTGATGTCCTCACGGCGCTCATCCAGCGCATCAGACCGTATGATCTCGCCGCGCTGACGCGCCTGGCGGCGGCATCCCATATGGAGGGAGCATGGGACGCGGTCGTTCGTCTCCTGCGTGCGAATCCCTGGAGCGCCGTCAACGTTGTCGTGGCGGCGCCGTGGGACAACCTGCGTGCGGATGTGCAGGAAACCATCCTGTCCGCCGCCGCCCCCAATGACGTGTGCGCCGCCATTGCGTTCGCCCGCGGGGATCACACTGATGCGCCCGCCCACGGCACGATCCTTGATCCGTCGAAGATCGCGTCAGAGACTGTCCGCGCCTTTTTCGCCGCCATCACACCAACGGTCTGGGATGCACTGCCGAAGGAGAAGCAGCGTGTGTGGCTCAGCCGCCTTTCTGACACGAATGCACATCTCGCGGTACGGTCGCTCGGACCCAATCCGGCGTTCCTGGCAGGGGGCATGCTCGACGCCGACATGATCGCCAGCGTGCGCCGCCACGTGCGAGATGACGGCGCTCTGCGTCAAGCCCTCCTCCCCGTCGCCGTGCGTGATCTCCCCGCCGCCGCCATTCCCGCCGTCATCGCCGCACTGCCCGCACCGCCCGACCCCGTCGCGTTCATCCAGATCGCGGGCGGCGCACGGGAAATACCCCCCGCACTGCGCGATTGGATCGCAGCGAATCCGAACGTGAAAGCGGCGGCGGCGGGCGCGACCGTGCTGCGGGTCGCGGGGCGATGGAACAACGACTCCGTCGGCGTCCGCTGCGTGGCGCTCGCGCACGCGCTGGAGGGATGGAGCGCGGCGGAAACGCATGCGCTCCTCGCTGCGCTGCCGGACGACGCACGCGCCGCGTTGCACCCCGATCGGTCCGCGCTGGCGAACGCACTCACGTCCCCCGATCGGCGGGACGCCTTCCGCCAGGCGCTGGACGCACTCGGCGTGCTGCCGACTGCGACGACGCTCCCCGCATTCCTTGCACTGAAGACACTGGCGACGACGCCCGATCATGATCAACGCCGTCTGGCGGGCGAGGGGTTGGCGCAGGCGCTGCGCGATCACGGACGAACTTTTGCCGCGATCGTCGGAACGCTGCACAACGACGTGCGCCGATCCATCCTGCCATCCTCACATGATCCGCACGTCGAGACAACGCTGCGGCATCTCGCTGCGGACACCCCACTTGTTGCCCATCACCTGGCGTATGCGCTGGACGATAACGATCCTGTCGCAGCACGCACCGCACTGGCGACGGCGCAGCCGCACAAGGCGCAACACCTCTGGCGCCTCCTGCCGGAGACACTCCAACACGCCGTTCTCGGCAACCGCAACGCGTTGGTGTCCGCCGCCGCCGCGCCAGGGTGTGCGGACGCCCTGGCGCAGACGCTGCAGGCATGGAACGCGGATGACCCGCTGCTCCTCTTGGCGCTGCGCATGCTGTTCGAGGATGATGCAAAACGGCGAGTATGGGGTGTGACACTGCTGGCGCAGCAGCCCGAAGCAGCGGCCGCGATCCTGCCGCTCCTGCATGCGGATCTGTACACGATGCTGGCATCTCATCCCGTCATTGCGTCCGCAGGCGCCGATCTGCCGCATGATCGAAGAAGCCCGTCTGTGCCCGTGCAACGACGGCGGCACTAACCATCCGGAGTGACAGGGCAGGCAAATGATAGTTCATTCACGATTGAAGATGAAAAGGAACATCCGCCATGAAGAAGATGTCATCTCCCGCCCTCACCACGATGCTGACGCCCTTGCTGCGCTCATCCGATCCGCTGGACAGAATTATCTCGCCGCGCTGACGCGTCTGACAGTTGCAACGGGGATGAACAACGCATGGAATGCCGTTCTTTATCCGCCGACTCCCATGCCATGTGCGCCACCATTGCGTTCGCTTGCAGCGCACGCCCCGATCCCCTCCGCAATGCTGGAAGAGATGCAGTGTATGGTGAATGCGCATCTTGTCGTGCGATCGCTGACCCCCGATCCCGCGTTCCTGGCGTGCGCCGAACGAAACGCAGCGCTTGTCACCGCCACTTTCCGCCACGTGCGAGACAAGCGCGCCCTGCGCCAGATGCTCCTCCCCGTCACCGTCCACAATCTTTCCATAGCTGCACGCCCTATTGTTGCCGCTACGCTTCCCATCCCGCCCGATCCCGCTGCCTTCGTGCAGATTGCAAGCGGCGCACGAGAGATGCTCGCCCGTGCTGCGCAACATGATCACGGTGCATGCGGAGTGCCAGCAGCGGCGAGGAGCGCCGTTGCCTCTCCGACGACCATCCGACCCCGCAGCACGGTCGCCGCCGCTGCAGGCACTGCGCATGCTTATCGACGACGATGCAAAACGGCGGGCGCGAGGTGTTGCGGCGCCGGCGCGGCGTCCCGATCTGGCGGCTTCACTGCTGCCGATCCTGCATAAGAACGTGCACGTGCGGCTGGCGTTGGTCCCCGCTCTGTCGTTGCTATGCGATGTCGCACCCACGCGATGGCGGCGTGCGAACGAAGAGGGCGGGAGACCGATAACGAACGGCATGCACGGCGATAGAGCGCAGATGGCGCTATCATGAACGCAATGATACATGAACAGGGAGTTTTGCCATGCGTTTCCCATCTCCCGCCCTCGCCGCGACGCTGCGAGCGCTGCACGGCGAACCCGATGTGCACGTCATCGCACCCGCTTTCAGCAATCGGCAGTTCGCCCGTGTGCTCCCGTTCGCGCCAGACGTGCATCCCGTCGTCGGCGCACTCGGCGCGCTCGCGGGAGAACTGCCGAACGGCGTGCCGCAGCACGTTCTCGAATCGCCCGAACTCTCCGCTGCCGTCGCGTCCTCGATCGGAACGAGCGCAGGCGACCGGATTCTTCCGACATGGGCGAAGATTGCGCCTGCCGGATGGGGCAAACCCTATGCCGGCGCGCTCATCGACATCGCGAACAGAGGGTGCTGTGAACCCTGGGTGGCGGCGGCGTTGATCGGTCCAACGAACGACGCCGCCGCGCTGCTGCGCCTGGCGAGGGATATCGCCGTCGCCATCCGCCGTTGGGGGCAGGCGACGCCCAACGACCCGACGGCGTGGATGAACACGCTCTCGCCTGAGCAGCAGGACCGTCTCTTGAACGCGCTGCGCCATACTCCCGTTGCCGCCGCGTTCTGCCTGTCCTGGCTACCGTGCTCGCTTGCTGCGGGCATTGCCGATCTCCTCAGCGACGAAGGGGCAAGATGGCGCGCGCTCAACGCCTACGCCAGTGCGTCGCCCGTCGCCTGCACGCGGCATGCCGATATCTTGCCAGCGCTCATGCAACACGCCAACTGGTTTTATCTTGACCCGTTGACGCGTCTGGCGGTCACATCCCGCATGGGTGACGTATGGACGGCGGTCGTGCATCTCTTGCGCAAGTCGCCGAACGATGTCAACTGGGTTGTCGCAGCGGCGCCGTGGGACGCCCTTCATCCAGACGTGCAGGAGACCATCCTGTCCGCTGCCGCCCACGATGCCACGTGCGCCGCCATTGCATTCGCTCGGGGCATGCGCACCCAACCGCCATCGATCACGCAGAAGACCGCCCGCGCCTTCTTTGCCGCCGTCGCGCCGACGGTCTGGAATGCACTGCCGAAGGAGAAGCAGCGTGCGTGGCTCAGCCTCCTTGATCGCGTGGATTCGTATCTTGCCGTGCGATCGCACGGTCTCGATCCTGCGTTCCTGGCGTGCGCCGATCTCGACGCCGACGTGATCGCTGCCGTGCGCCGCCACGCGCCGAATGAGGAGACCCTGCGCTGGATGCTTCTACCCATGGCCGTGCGCGATCTGCCCATCGCCGACCTCCCCGCCGTCGTCGTTGCACTGCCGCCGATGCCCGACCCTGCCGCGTTCGTCCAGATCGCAGGGGGCATGCAGGCAATGCCGCTTGCACTCCGGAACTGGGTCGTAACGAACCCGACGCCGCAGGCGCTCGTAGCACCCATCACCGTCCTGCGTACGCGTGCGGAAGCGCAATTAGACCGCGATACCCCTGCTAATCGTTGTACGGCGCTCACGGCGGTGTTCGCCGGACGGTCATCAGAGGAGGCGATGGCGCTCCTCGCTGCGCTGCCGGATGATGTGTATACGATGCTCCATCCTGCCCCCGACGCGCTGGCGAACACGCTGGCGCATCCCGACCGGCGGGACGCTTTCCGCCAGACGCTGGACACAATCACCGCCCTATCGCCGTCGGTCGCCATCTCCGCGCTCCACGCACTCGACGCACTGACCCAAGCGACGGGGTCGTTTTCTCAACGGCAAGCGGGCGCGTCTCTGGCGCAGGCGCTGCGCAATCACGGCGATGGCTTCCTGGCGCTCGTGGACACGCTCGCCGACGCACCGCGCACGGCGATTCTGCCGCCGCCGCAATCCGAGATAAACGGTGTCGCTATCCGCGCCATCGCCGCCGCCGACCCGCTCGTCGCCCACCATCTGGCGCATGCGCTGCGATCCCGATCCCCGACCGCCGTGCTCGACGCGCTGGCGGCGGCGTCCGATACATTGACGCGCATCTGGCATCTCCTGCCAGATGCGCTCCGACAATCCGTGCCCGGCGACCGCTATGCACTGGCGTCCGCCGCCGCTGCGCCGGGCGGCGCGGACGCCCTGATGCAGACGCTGCGGGCATGGGAGGAGGACAACAACCCGCTGCCGCTGCTGGCGCTACGGATGCTGATCGACGACAACCCTGACCGGCGGGCGCAGGGCGTCGCGGTGCTGGCGCAGCAGCCTGACCTGGCGGTGAGCCTGCTGCCGCTCCTGCACCATGATCTGCGCATGCTGCTGGAGCGCGACTCACATATTGCCGTCGCCGGCGCCGATCTGCCGCCATCGCGCCCATCCGCGTCCGCCCAGAGACGGCGACGCTAGCAACGAGGGCGGGCGTCCGATGATGAACGGCGATGCACGGCGATAGAGCGCAGATGGCGCTATCATGAACGCAATGATACATGAACAGGGAGTTTTGCCATGCGTTTCCCATCTCCCGCCCTCGCCGCGACGCTGCGAGCGCTGCACGGCGAACCCGATGTGCACGTCGTTGCGCCCGCCCTCAGCGATCAGCAGTTTGCCCGCATCCTGGCGCTCGCGCCAGGGGTGCATCCCATTATCGGCGCACTCGGCGCGTTGGCAGGCGAACTGCCGGACGCCCTGCCGCCGCACATTCCCGAATCGCCCGCACTGTCCGCCGCCATCACGTCCTTGATCGGCACGAACGCAGGCAAACGTGTCCTGACGACGTGGTTGGAGATTGCGCCCGCTGAGTGGGGCGCCGCGCATGCCGACATGCTGATCGACGCAGTCCACCACAATCGCTGTGAACCCTGGGTCGCGGCGTCGCTGATCGTCCCCTGCGACGCGAGCGCTGCGCTGCTGCATAAATCATCGGAGATCGCCGTCGCTATCCGCCGTTGGGGGCAAGCGACGCCCGACGATCCAACGGCGTGGATGGACGCCCTCACGCCGACGGAACGCGATCGGTTCCTGGATGCGCTGCGCCATGCTCCCAACACCACCGCTCGTTGTCTGCCCTGGCTGCCGGAAGAACTCGCGACGCCGAGCGCTGAGCGCATTGACGCATCGTTTCTGTCGTATGCGCTCAATGCTTACGCCATCGCATCACCCGTCGCCCGCGATCGCCATGCCACCGTCCTCGCGGCGCTCATCCAACGCGCCGGCTGGGCTGTTCTTGACGTGTTGACGCATCTGGCGGTCGCATCCCGTATGGACGACGTATGGTTGGCGGTCGTGAATCTTCTGCGCGAGACGCCGAACAATGCCGACCAGGTTGTCGCAGCGGCGCCGTGGGATGCCCTCCATGCAGACGTGCAAACGACCATGCTGTCCGCCGCCGATCACAATGACGTCTGCGCTGCCATTGCGTTCGCTCGCGGCATGCGCGGCGACGCGCCGCAGATCGCGCAGAAGACCGCACGCGCCTTCTTCGCCACCGTCACACCGACGGTCTGGGACACGCTGCCGACGGAGATACAGCGGGCATGGTGCAATGCACTGCGCACGTTGGACACCCACCTCGCCGTACGGTCGCTGGGACTCGATCCGGCGTTCCTGGCGTGCGCCAAACTGAACGATTCGCTCGTCACCGCCGTACGCCGCCACCTCCGCGATGACGCTGCCGTGCAGCGAACGCTGCTCCCCGTCGCTGTACGCGCACTTCTCCCTGCTGCGATTTCCGACGTCGTCGCTGCGCTCCCCACGCCGCCTGATCCCGTCGCGTTCGTCCAAATCGCGAGCGGCATCCAGGAGATGCCGCTCGCGCTGCGTGACTGGATCACAGCGCATCCGACGCCGCACGCATGCAGAACAGCAGCGACCGCCTTGCACACTGCGCTGCTGTCGATCGCCACCCTCGTCGCTGCCCGCTGCACGGCGCTTGCGGAAGCGTTCGCCGGATGGTCATCGGAGGAGGCGACGGCGCTCCTCGCCGCACTGCCGGATACGGCCCGGGCCGTGCTGCGCCCCGATCCTGAGGTCCTGGCGGACGCGTTGGCGCATCCCGACCGAAGAGACGCCTTCCGCCAGGCGCTGGACGCGATCGATTCGCTGCCGCCAGCAGCGACACGTCCTGCGCTCTTTGCGTTGGGGATGCTCGCGTCGGCGTTCAATCCAGACCTCCGCGGACAAGCGCGCAGTGCGCTGGCACAGGCGCTGCGCGATCACGGCGATTGCTTCCTGGCGCTCGTCGACGCGCTCGCCGACGAGCAGCGCATAGAGATTCTTCCGCTGCCGCGATCTGCACCGCACGCCGCTGAGGTGCACGCCATCGCCGCCGCCGACCCGCTCGCTGCATATCGCCTGGCGCATGCGCTGCAATCCCGCTCCCCGACCGCCATGCTCGACGCGCTGACGGATGCGCCGGTCGATGCGCTGACGCGCATCTGGGGTATCCTGCCGAAGGATCTCCAGCAGTCCGTGCCTGGCGACCGTGACACGCTCATCCACGGCGTCGCCGCGCCGGAACGTGCAAACGACCTGGCGTTCGTGCTGCGGGCATGGAACGTGGATGATCCGCTGGTGCTGCTGGCGCTCCGCATGCTGATCGACGACGATGCGAGACGGCAGGAGCGGGGGGTGGCAATCCTGGCGCAGCAGCCCGATCTCGCGTCGGCGCTCCTGCCGCTCTTCCGGGATGATCTGCGGACAACGCTGGCGTCCAATCCCGCCATCGCCATCGCCAGCGCCGATCTCCCGCCGCTCCGTTCCCCCACGCCCGCACCCATGCGACGACGGAGGCGCTAACGAGAGCGGACAGGCACTGATGACAAACGGCGATACACAGCGACCGAGCGAGAATGGCGCTCTCATGTGAAGGCAATGATGCATGAACAGGAAGATTCACCGTGCGTCCTCCATCTCCCGCCCTTGCCGCAACACTGCGGGCGCTGCACGGCGAACCCGACGTGCACGTCGTGGCGCCCGCCCTCAGCGATCAGCAGGTTGCCCGCATCCTGGCGCTTGCGCCAGGCGTTGATCCCGTTATCGGCGCGCTCGGCGCATTGGCAGGCAAAGTGCCAGACCTTCTGACACCCAGCGCCATCGAATCGCCTGCACTTCATGCCGCCATTGCGTCCTTGATCGGCACAGATGCAGGCGACCGCGTCCTGCCGTCGTGGGCATGGGTCGCGCCCGCCGGGTGGGGGGCATCCCATACCGCCGCGCTCATCGACGCCGTTCAGCGTAATCGCTGCGAACCCTGGGTGGCAGCGGCGCTGATCGGTCCCAGCGTCACAAGCGCCACACTGCTGCGCCATGTGTATGACATCGCCCGCGCCGTGCGTTACTGGGGGCAAGCGACGCCCGACCACCCGACCGCGTGGATGGACGACGTGACGAAGGCGGAACGCGATCGCCTCCTGGATGCGCTCCGTACCACCCCCAACAACGCCGCAGAGTGCCTGCCCTGGCTGCCGGAAGCGAGTGCGGCCAACATCGCTCGTCGCATCGCCAGATTTTTTCTTCCATTCGCGCTCGACGCCTATATCGCTGCATCCCCAGTCACCCACACCCGCCATGCTGTGGCACTGTTCACACTCATCCGACGCACCAAACGATATAGTCCCGCCACGGTGACGCGCCTGGCAGTCGCAACCGGCATCGACGCGGCATGGAACGCTATTGTGCATCTCCTGCGCACGAATCCCCGGAGCGCCATCCGTGTCGTGACCGCAACGCCGTGGAACGACATGCGTGCAGACGCACGCACGGTCATCCTGTCCGCGGGCGACCACAATGACGTGTGCGCCGCCATTGCGTTCGCCCGCGGTGCGCGCCCTGATCCGCCCGCGATCACGCAGGATACCGCTTGTGCCTTCTTCGCCACCGTCACACAGGAAGTCTGGGGCACACTGCCGAAGGAGATACAGTGCGCATGGCGCAGCACCCTTGACGCGTGGAATACGCATCTCGCCGTGCGATCGCTCGGTCTCGATCCTGCATTCCTTGCGCGCACCCGTCTCGACGACGACGTGATCGCCGCCGTGCGCTGCCATGCGGGGAACGAGTCCGTCATGCGCTGGGTGCTCCTCCCCGTCGCCGTCCGCGATCTTCCCATCGCCGCCGTCTCCCGCATCGTCGCTACACTGCCCGCGCCGCCCGATCCCGTCGCCTTCGTGCAGATTGCGAGCGGCACACGGGAGATGCCGTCTGGACTGCGCGATTGGATCACAGCACATCAGACGCCGCAGGCGCACGTCGCGGCGATACCCCTCCTGTATGCAGCGGCGCAATCAGGCTCCACCGCCGACCGCTGCACGGCGCTCGCGGTGGCGTTCGCCGGACGGTCGTCGGAGGAGGCGACGGCATTCCTCGCCGCGCTGCCAGATGACGCGCACACGGCGCTCCACCCTCCCCCCGATGCGCTGGTGAACACGCTCGCGCATCTCAACCGAAGAGACGCCTTCCGCCAGGCGCTGGACGCGCTCAGCGCGCTGCCGCCTGCAGCGACACATCCTGCGCTCCTTGCGCTGGGGACAATGGGAGCAGCGTCTACTCTTGATCAACGCCGACAGGCAGGCACTGCGCTGGCGCAGGCGCTGCGTCATCACGGCGATTGCTTCCTGGCGCTCGTCACCACGCTCGCCGACGCACCACGCACGGCGATTCTGCCGCGACCGCGATCTGTGACGCACGCCGCCGCGGTGCGCGCTATCGCCGCTACCGACCCGCTCGTCGCCCATCACCTGGCGCATGCGCTGCGGAAGGGGGAAGCAGACGCCACGCTCGATGCGTTGATGGATGCGCCATTCGATGCGTTGACGCGTATCTGGCGACTCCTGCCAGAGGATCTCCAGCAGTTCGTGCTCGGTGACCGTGACGCGCTGCTCACCAACGTCGCTGCGTCAGGGTGTGCAGATGCGCTGACACAGACACTGCGGGCATGGGACACGAACAACCCACGGCCACTGCTCGCGCTGCGCATGCTGATCGATGACAACGAGGCACGGCGAGCACGGGGCGCAGCGCTGCTGGCGCAGCAGACCGATGTGGCGGCGGCGATCCTGCCGCTCCTGCGCGAGGATCTGCGCACGACGCTGGCAGCTGATCCTACCATTGCGTTCGCCAGCGCCGATCTCCCCCCGCCGCCTCCGTTAGCGCCCGTGCGACGGCGGCGCTAACGGAGGCGGCGGACGCACAGTGCAACGGGGTGGTGGTCGGGCGGACGCGACGACGCAGCCGCTGTGGGCGCAGGACAGACCATCCGCTGCCGCTGCCGCGCACGCCTCATAATGCCAACCCCGACCGGCAAGCGTGAGGGGCAACGCCAGCATCGCCGCACCCTCGACCGGTTCGGTGCGTGCGGCAGCGCCGGTCTCGCCCTGGATCGCCGTCTGCGGCAAACGCTCCGTCGAAATGATCGTTGTCCCATTCGCCTCTCATGAGTCCGACGATTCGCTGATCTGTCTTCTCTCATGAATCCGAAGATTCTCTGTTTTGTCTCCTCTCATGAATCCGATCTGTCTCCTAATCATGAATCCGACAAGTCTCTGAAAGGAGCATCCGCCATGTATCATTCATCCCCCGCGCTCACCGCGACGCTGCGGGCGCTGCGCGGGCAATCCGACATGCATGTCATCGCACCCGCTTTCAGCAATCGGCAGTTCGCCCGTGTGCTCCCGTTCGCGCCGGACGTGCATCCCGTCGTCGGCGCACTCGGCGCGCTCGCGGGAGCACTGCCGAACGGCGTGCCGCAGCACGTTCTCGAATCGCCCGAACTCTCCGCTGCCATCGCGTCCTCGATCGGAACGAGCGCAGGCGACCGGATTCTTCCGACATGGGCGAAGATTGCGCCTGCCGGATGGGGCGAACCCTATGCCAGCGCGCTCATCGACATCGCGAACAGAGGGCGCTGCCCCTCCTGGGTGGCGGCGGCGTTGATCGGTCCAACGAACGACGCCGCCGCGCTGCTGCGCCTGGCGAGAGATATCGCCGTCGCCATCCGCCGTTGGGGGGAGGCGACGCCCAACGACCCGACGGCGTGGATGAACACGCTCTCGCCTGAGCAGCAGAATCGTCTCTTGAACGCGCTGCGCCATACTCCCGTTGCCGCCGCGTCCTGCCTCCCCTGGCTGCCACCAGAGTATGCGCGAGAAGTCGCCGGACTCGTGGCGCAGAACGACAGCGCTCTCGCGCTGGGAGCCTATGCCAGCGCATCGCCCATCGCCCGCGATCGTCATGCCGACATCCTGTCGGCGCTCATCCACCGTACCGACATGTATGATCTCGGCGATCTGACGCACCTGGCAGTTGCAACAGGCATGGATGCGGCATGGACGACGATCGGGCAGATCCTGAGCGAATCACCGGGCAGCGCCATCCATGTCGTTGTCATGGCGCCGTGGGATGCCCTCCGTGAAGACGTGCAAACGACCATCCTGTCCGCCGCCGATAACGACCCGACCTCGATCTGCGCCGCCATTGCATTCGCCCGCGGCGTGTCCTCTGATCCGCCTCCGATCGGGGAGAAAACTGCCGTCGCGTTCTTCTCCACCGTCACACCGGAGGTCTGGAATGAACTGCCGAAGGAGATGAAGCAAGAATGGATCGAGTATCTGTGCCCCACCTCCGCCATTCTTGCCGTGCGATCGATCGGGCACGATCCTATGTTGATGGCGGCGTCCACACTGAACGACGATCTGATCGCCGCCATACGCCGCCACCCCGACAATGACGCCGCCGTGACGCAAACGCTCCTGCCCGCCGTCATACGCAACTTGCCCGCCGCCGCCGTTCCTGCCGTTATGACCGCGCTGCCGCCACCCGATTCCGTGACGTTCATCCAGATTGCAAGCGGCGCACAAACGATCCCGCCCAAACTGCACGACTGGCTCGACGCCCATCCAACGCCACAGGAGCGAATCGCGGCGATCACCGTCCTGCGTGCAGTGGCGCGATTAGAGCACGATACCCCCGCCGATCGCTGTGCAGCGCTGGCGGCGGCGTTCGACGGATGGTCGCCGGGAGCGATAGCAGCGCTTCTCGCCGCACTGCCGAAGGATGCACGCACCACCCTGCTTCCCAACCCCGACACGCTGGCGCAGCAACTGGCGCACGCCGGTCAACAAGCCACCTTGACTCGCGCGCTGAAGACGCTCATCGACATACCGCCATCCGCTGCGCTGACCGCGTTCTACGCGCTCGACGCGCTGGCGCAAGCGTACGGCTCCTTTGAGCAACAGGATGCGGGAGCAGGACTGGCGACGGCGCTGCGTGATCACGGAGATTGCTTTACCGCCATCGTCAGCGCGCTGTCTCCCGACGTGCGCGCCGCGGTCCTACCGTCGCCCGCCGACCCGCAGGTCGGGTCGGCGCTGCACGCCATCGCCGCCGTCGATCCGCTCATCGCCCATCACCTGGCGCATACGCTGGAGACCGGCAATCCGACCGCCGTGCTCAGTGTCATGGCAGCATCGCCGGAGAAAACGCAGCGCATCTGGCAATACCTGTCACATACGCTCCGCCGCGTCGCGATTGGCGACCCCGACATGCTGGGGGGAACCGCCGCCACCACGCTGGAGCGTGCGAACGATCTGGCGCAGGCGTTGCGGGCATGGGAGGAGACCGATCCGCTGCCGCTGCTGGCGCTGCGTCTGCTGATCGATGCCGACCCTGACCAAAAGGCGCAGGGCGTGGCGCTGCTGGCGCAGCGTCCCGACGTGACGGCAGCGCTCCTGCCGCTCCTGCGCAAAGACTTGCGCACGCAGCTGGAGTCGGCTCTCCCCATCTCGCCGCCGTCGCCCCCGTCCACGTCCATGCGGTGTCGACGCTAACGGAGGCAGCGGACGCGCAGCGCGACGGGGCGGATAGTCGGATGGATGCGACGACGCAGACGCTCAGGACATCCGCTGCCGCTGCCGCTGCCGCGCACACTGGACGGCAGCGGCGCTGATTGGTCGCCCGGACGCATGCGCCGCACTGCCGATCCAGACAGAAGACATCACTTGTGCTGTCCGGCGCTGGAGACAGGCGACGCCCGATGCCCCGACATCATGGAAGAACGCCCTCACGCCTGCGGAGCGGGATCGTCGGGTGAACGCGCTGCGGACCATCTCCAATAACGTCATACCTTGATTGCTCGTTCATGTTCGTACAGATGCGTGCAATGAGCGTGTATCAAGGCGCCTTCAGTTCAAACCCGGCATTGGCGCCTGCCGTCAAGCGTCCAGCGCCCATCTTCTCCAGTTGACTGTTGACCGTTCGTCATCTCGATGCCACGACGATGCGCGCGCAATTCGAT
>Ga0272446_1005873_pt1 | contig 13200 bp, 9 predicted proteins | sample YNPCB0061_FD_194587 | JGI IMG/M metagenome (GOLD analysis project Ga0272446, IMG submission 194587) | Hot spring microbial mat communities from Yellowstone National Park, WY, United States - YNP-CB-006-1 | ecosystem: Environmental > Aquatic > Thermal springs > Hot (42-90C) > Sediment | place... | reverse complement strand
TCTTCTTCCATTTTCATTGTGAGCGACTCGATGTAATAACTGCCGCCGAGCGGGTCGACCGTATTAACCACGCCTGTTTCGTATGCGATAATTTGCTGCGTGCGCAGCGCGATTTTCACAGCTTTGTCACTTGGCAATGCCAATGCCTCGTCCATTGAGTTGGTATGCAGCGATTGCGTGCCGCCCAAGACCGCCGCTAAGGCTTGCAACGCCACACGCACAATGTTGTTTTCTGGCTGCTGCACCGTGAGCGTGCATCCTGCCGTTTGGGTATGAAAGCGCAGTTGCCACGAGCGTTCTGACTTTGCGCCGTATTTGTAGCGCAGGCGTTTCGCCCAAATTTTCCGCGCCGCGCGGAACTTGGCAATTTCCTCGAAGAAGTCGTTATGCGAATTAAAAAAGAAGGAAATTTTCGGCGCAATGTCATCGACATCAATGCCGGCTTCAATCGCGTGTTCGAGGTAGGCGAATCCGTCGGCGAGTGTAAAGGCGAGTTCCTGCACGGCGGTCGAGCCTGCTTCTCGAATGTGATAGCCGCTGACAGATACAGGATTGAACTTGGGCATCTCTTTGACAGAGTAGCCGAACATATCAGTAACGATGCGCATCGACGGGCGCGGCGGGTAGATGTATTCTTTTTGCGCAATGTATTCTTTCAAGATGTCATTCTGAATCGTGCCGCGTATGTTCTTCAAGTTGCAGCCTTGTTTTTGCGCAACAGCAATGAAATACGCCATTGCCACCATCGCTGTCGAGTTAATCGTCATTGACGTTGAGACGTCTTCCAGCCGAATGCCATCGAAGACAACTTCCATATCGGCGAGCGACGAGACAGAGACGCCGCAGACGCCGACCTCGCCTTTGGCAAGTGGCTGGTCGCAATCCCACCCCATCAGCGCCGGCAAATCAAATGCGACGGAGAGCCCTGTTTGTCCGCGCTCCAAGAGAAACTTATATCGAGCGTTTGTTTCTTCAGGCGTGGCAAAGCCAGAAAAGAGCCGCATCGTCCAGAGTTTGCCTCTGTAAAGGTTGTTATGAATTGAGCGCGTGTAAGGAAATTCACCTGCATGTCCCAGTTCCGTATTGTAATCGATTTGCTCTGAGTCGAGCGGCGTGTAAAGTGGCTTGATTTTCTCCCAACTGAGGTTTTCATACTTCGCAGGCTGTTCGGGCATGGCGCGATTTTTAGCGAGCCATTTTTGATAATCAGCTTCGAGCTTCTCGAAATCGGTTGCAGTTCTGAACTCAACGGACATAGTTAGGAAAGTTAAAGTTAGCAAGACAGGGAAAGTTACATCTGCTACACAGATTTTTTCAAGGAAAGTTTTTCGCCAAAGCCCTTGGCTATTCAGAATTATGTGCAGATGTTATATTCCGTGCAAACACTCTCGCTGAAGCACTTTTAATGACACTGTGTGAAATCAACAATCGCGGAGCCAACAGGTGCTTCATTTAGCAACATATCGCGGGAGCCGTTCCGAGCGACGCGCAGAATCCATTGTAAGCCGTTCAGAATGAGACAAACACAATTCCGATATACAGCCCTGAACTAAGAATGGCAAAACAAAAATCCACACTGCCAAAAAACCAAACAAAACTTTCTACTGCGACAAAAACGTATCCGAAATGGTTTTACGTTGTGCTGGTCTTTATTCCGATTGCCTTTTTCGCAGTGTTGGAGCTTGGGCTTCGTGCGTTTAACTATGGCAATGCTTACGATATCTTTGTGCCGTCTGCTTCAACTCCGTCGCGCCTCGTGCTCAATCCTGAATTGCCGTTCAAGTATTTTCGCGGAATGTCTGCACCGCCGACCGTTATTCCCGACGAGTTCGACCGTGTTAAATCGCCTGACGCACTGCGCGTATTTATTTTCGGTGAAAGCTCGACCGCAGGCTACCCGTATCCATACACGGTCTCGTTTCCTGCCTACTTGCGTCGCGCGTTGGAAAGCCTGTATCCGAATAAGAAAATCGAGGTTGTTAACTTCGGCATCGCCGCCATTTGCACCTATACGATTAGGGACATTGCCGAGGCATCGGTTCATCACTCGCCCGACTTGGTGATATTTTACAACGGACATAACGAATACTATGGCGTGTTAGGTGTAGGTTCATCGGTGCGTTTCGGCAGTTCGCGCGTCGTTACAAATTTGCTCTTGATGCTCCAATCATCGCGCTTGTTTCAGTTGATTCAAAACAGCATCGGCGGCGTGGTGAAAACAGCAACCCCAGAAGAAGGTGCGACATTAATGTCGCGCGTTGTTGGCGAAAGTGCGATTGCCTATCAATCGGACGCATATCAGCGCGGACTTGACCAATACGACGCCAATATGCGCCAGATGCTTCAACTTTTTGGCGAGAAACGCATTCCTGTTGTTTTAGGAAAACTCGTCTCAAATTTAAAAGACCAAAAGCCGTTTGTCTCACTTGCCGAAACGCCCAATGCTGACGCTGCATTTGAGTCGGCACGCGCCGCACTTGCGAAGAAAGATACGGTGGAATCCAAACGTCTTTTTCTACTGGCGAAAGATTTAGACGGCTTGCGGTTTCGCGCGCCCGAAGCCATGAACGAGCGCATTGAGTTGCTCGCCAAAGAGTTTGGTGCGGCAATCGCGTCGCTCGATCAAGTTTTTTCAATGCAATCGCCACAGGGCATCGTCGGCGATAACTTGATGTGCGATCACCTTCACCCGACCGTCGCAGGCTATCAATTGATGGGAAAGTCCCTGTTGGAAACGGCGTTGTCGCATCGTCTTTTGCCCGCAGGCGCATTGTCAATCCCGCTTGATTCTTTGCATCGCTTGACACTTGCGTCGTTGCCGTATTCGCCGCTCGATGAACAGGTAGCGAGCATTCGCTTGGCTATTTTGAAAAACTCTTATCCTTTTGTGCCGAAGGGCCAGCCGAATTTATTTTTGCGAAATTTCAAGCCAACGTCGTTTTTGGAGTCGCTGGCGTTGAATGTCTTGCAGGAAAAAGTGATGTATGATGTAGCGCATTTGCAAGCGGCGGAGCGCAGTATGGCGCAAGGCGATACAGTGGCGTCTCGTCAAGAGTTGGAATCGCTCACTGCGAAGTTCCCGCTCAATGAACCTGTTTGGAGCAACGCCGCGCGCGTGTTGGTGAAGCAGCAGCGTTACGACTTAGCGTTGAGATACTTTCTAAGAGCCGCCGCCTTGAAACCAACGGCGTATTCGACGAAGTGGATTGGTCAAATTCTGCTGACGCAAAACAACGCAAAAGATGCGGCCAGGTATTTGGAGCAAAGTATCTCGCTCGGCAGCGCGAAGGACGCGCAGGTGTATTACAATCTCGCTGGCGCGTATTACAACCTCAACCAACCCGATAAGACGATGAACGCGCTCAAAACATGCTTGGAGCTCGCGCCGACTTATCCTAACGCGAAACGTTTTTACGAGCAACTGCGCGCCGAACAGTGATTACACCGACGCGGTTTCTTGAGCAACATCATTTGGCTCTTTCCACTTGTTGTGGCGCTTTATCAACTCGACCAATCGGTCGACCGCTTCGGTTTCGGGAATGTGGCGCTCGACGACTTCTTTGCCAACATACAAACTTATCTCGCCAACGCCTGTGCCGACGTAGCCGAAGTCTGCATCTGCCATTTCGCCAGGACCGTTCACGATGCATCCCATGATGCCGATTTTCAGCCCTTTCAGATGTGCGGTTCGCGCTTTGATTTTCGCCGTTGTCGTTTCCAAATCGAACAGCGTTCTGCCGCACGACGGACACGAAATAAATTCCGTCTTCGTCATTCGGTAACGTGTGGCTTGCAAAATGTTGTAGACCAAATTCAGTTCATCGCCGCGTGTGAGAGCCGAGGTCAAGGCAACCGCATCGCCAATGCCGTCGCACAGCAGCGAGCCAAGCTGAATAGACGCCTCAATAAGTGCGGCAACATCCATCGTCGAGTTTGGAATTTTCACGTCGGACGGGGCTATGCTTGTGGCGCCATATCGAAGCATAATTGGATAACGCACATTAGCTTTCTCAAATGCAGCGTAAAGCCGTCGATACGAAAAAATTATCTCTGGCGCCTGAATCGAGAACATCGCGTTTTGCAGTCCGACGGCGTGGCACTTTTCAGCAATGCGCGTGAGGATTTCAGCAATTGCCACGTCGCTTGCGTTTTCTTTCACAAATGAAAACTCAATTGTCGTTGTGCCAACAAGGTCTTTAAGCGAATGTTTCTCGAACGGTTCGCCTTCAACAATGTCGAGGCGAATTTTCTCGACGCGGTTCATCAACGCTTTTGCAACCGCCATGTCGTTGGTTGAAACCGAGAGCACAGGCGACACAAATTTTTCATCAAGGGCTTTTCGAATTTTCTCAAACGCCTCCGCCGACTCGATGGAGAGGTTGGTGAACTCCGACTTTACGCCTTCGGCGAGAAATGGCTTGGCGGAATAGACGATTTCATTCACAACGCTTTGAACATTGTCTAGTGGCTCTCGCACACTGAGTTCGACGCGCGGAACGGCGTCGCCGCCAATATCGAGTCCGCCAACGGAAATTTTCGTTGTCGCTCGCCGCTTGAACTCAAACGGGTTATACGGTGGCTCTTCGACTTCGTCGCTTGTTGGTCGTATGAGCTGATTGATGGGTTGAAAAATTTTCTCGCCGCGCAGCTTGGTTCGGTTGTTGTATTTCCTGACGAGTTGATAGCCGATTTCAACTTCGCGCACGGGGTCTTCGGTCAATGAGACGCGAATCGTGTCGCCAAGTCCGTCCTCCAACAGCGAGCCAATGCCGATGGCCGACTTCACGCGCCCTTCTTCACCGTCGCCTGCTTCGGTAACGCCCAAGTGCAAAGGATACGCATACTTCAATTCTTTATCGGCTTTCTCGACGAGCAATCGATAGGCCTGAATCATCACTTGTGGATTTGAGGACTTCATCGAGAAAATGAAATCGTAGTAACCATACTGTTCGCAGATGCGGGCAAATTCAAGCGCGGACTCGACCATGCCAAGCGGCGTGTCGCCGTAGCGGTTCATAATTCTGTCCGAGAGCGAGCCATGATTTGTGCCGATGCGCATGGAGCGACCGTATTCTTTGCATTTCAAGACGAGCGGTTTGAAGTCGTCGTGAATGCGTGCCAGTTCATCATTGTACTCGGCGTCAGTGTATTCACGCACAGCGAATTTTTTACGGTCGGCGTAATTGCCCGGGTTGATGCGGACATTCTCGACAAACTCAGCCGCTTTCATGGCGGCGTTGGGCGTAAAGTGAATATCTGCCACCAACGGCGTCTGAATCCCCATTTTCCGAAGCGTTGCGCTGATGTGCTTCAGGTTTTCGGCTTCCTTCATTGAAGGCGCGGTGATGCGGATGATCTCGCAGCCAGCTTCATACAGGCGGCGGCACTGTTCAACCGTTGCGGCGGTGTCCATCGTGTCGGTCGTTGTCATCGACTCAACGCGAATCGGATTCATTCCGCCCAGCTTGATGATGCCGAAGCCGACTTCAACGGTCTTGCGGCGCGAATATGTAAAAACGCTTCTGGTGTATGGCATAGTAACTACTGTTTTTGTGCAACAATGTTAATGGTCGTCGCAAATGACGGGAACCACGAATTAAACCTTTTAGCAAACCCTGACTCGCCTTCGCCGCGGTTATAGAGCAGAAGTTTGTAGCCTTTTTTCGCAAAATACTTTTTGAACGATTCGGGCTGGCACAAATGCACGACATCATCATCGCCTGATTCAAAATTAATCATTCCATTTTTCATGCGCGGATACACGAGAATCCACTTCGGCTCCGATGAGAACTTCGCTTCAAAATACCAGCCTAACGCGCGAAAAAAGCCGACAATACTTTCTATCAGCGTTTCATATTGCCAATATCGATGTCGGCGTAGAGTCAAGTATTGCAACGCGCGAACTGGGTTGTTGATGCCGCTCCAATTTGGACACTTGATTATCAATGCTCCTTTTGGCTTCAACACCCTGTCCATTTGATTCAAGACGTCTTCGATATCAACGACATGCTCGACGACGCAGAGCGACGAGACCGAATCAAAGTAAGCATCGGGAAACGGGATGTTCAACCCATCATACTTTATTAACGATGCATTTTTTGCGGTCAGTTTTTCAAGATAGGCGCTGAGTTGTTCATCGGCAAAAAAATCGCAGCCGATAACTTCTTTGTATCCTTTTTCGGCGATGCTTTGTGGGATTTGCCAATTGCCACACCCCAATTCCAAATGCTTGCCAGTTTTGTCAGTCGCAAATCGCTCAATGAACTCGGCGTAGGTTTGATAGTATCCAGCGCGATGGTCGTAGAACCCATACTCTGCTGGCTTATTGGAATAAAATTCTGCCAGTTTGCGCTTGATGGTTTCTTTTTCGCTTTCAGAATACAGTCGTTTCGGACGCACGATGGTCGGATATGTTTTACTTTAGCTTGTAAATAATTTCGTCTTTGAGCGAGAGGTTGTATTTCTCGCGGGCGAGTTTTTCAATTGTCTCCAAACTTTTGGCGTTCTCAATTTCCGCTTCAAGTTTAACGGTGCGTTGTTGCTCCGTCAATAGTTCTCGTTCAAGTTTGTGATGAATGGACTCTTGCCTGATGCGTTGAATGACGCCGTAATCGCCGAACACAACATAGAAGAGCAGCACGGCGAACCCTGTTGCCATCACAAGTTTCTGCGGGCTACGCCGCACATTGCGCGCAAATTTCTTGAATCGCGATGCCACACGGGCGCGACGCATAAAATCGCCGTTCACCCACCGCTCGTGCCGCTCACTATCGACCGCGTTAGCAACCCATGTTTGAATGGTTTTCAGCAAGTTCATTAGTTTCATCTTTCATTGTTGACCAAAGACACTTTTGACAGACACAGAAAATTTCGGTAACCGCTCTGGCGATGCCGTGTCCGTTCCCTCTAAAAATCGCGCCAGTTTGTAGCCGCGCGGCGACGGCTCGCGGTAAATTTCAAGCCGCTTATCCGTCAAGTTTACAATCCACGTCTCCGGAACATTAAATCGCGCATACAGCGACAGTTTGGTTGTTCGGTCATAATTGAGCGTTGTGTCCGAGACCTCAATCAGCCACAGCACATCTTTCGGCTCAGGATGCGCTTCGGCGTAATCATCGCCTCTGGGCTTGAGTATTAAAATGTCCGGCTCTGGCTGCGACCGTTTCCCAAGTCGAATCGGATTTTGCGTCGAGACCACCGCTTTATCTCCCACTGCCAATATCAGCAGTCGCGTCAGCCGCACAACAGAGGAACTATGCGGCGTTCCAACGGGACTCATTTCAAAAATCTCTCCTTCAATCAGTTCAACGCGGTCGTCTGCTCGCAAGATGCCAGCGTCGCTCATTTTGTAGTATTCTTCAATCGTGAAGCGGCGTGGTCTAATTCTTTGCGCGTTGTGAGTCATTGTCGCTGAAAGTTTGTCGAGTGAATTTACGAAATCTCGGCGAGGAATGTTGAGTCAGGAGAACTTACTTTTCGCCTAATGCCGCAAGTTTGAAACTCTTTCGATGCACAGCGGAACGACCGTACTTACGAATCGCCTCGATGTGTGCAGGAACGGGATAGCCGAAATGCGAGTCGAATCCATACTCTGGAAATTCAGTATGCAGTTCTTTCATCAACTTGTCTCGATGCACTTTGGCGACGATTGAGGCAGCTGCAATGGAAAAAACTTTAGTGTCGCCTTTCACAATAGTTTGATACGAAATCGGCAGTGCGGGCTTGAATCGATTGCCGTCGATAAGCAAGAGTTGCGGCGTCGGCGAAAGCTGTTCAATCGCTTGGTTCATCGCTAAAAATGTGGCTTGAAGAATGTTCACGTGGTCGATTATTTCAGGCTCAACACTGCCGACGCCGACGGCCAACGCCGTTTGCCGAATCTCTTGGTCGAGCGCTTCGCGCAGGGCGCTATCAAGTCGCTTGGAGTCGCTCACAAACCGCAGGTTGCCGCGCGGCGCAAAATTCTTTTCAAACATTACTGCCGCCGCAACGACCGCGCCCGCAAGCGGACCACGCCCGACTTCATCGACACCACAGATAAACTCTGTCGTTTTCCAAAGTTCCCGTTCAAATGCCGTCGTCATCAATGCAAAAAACTTATACCAAAATAATTAGAAGAGGAGTAGATTCTACCATGGTGTCATTCCAAGCGAAGCGAGGAATCCATCTTTATACTTCTTTATACTTGGATTCTTCATCTCGCTTTGCGGGAGTCAGAATGACAAACCCTGTCTTCTTCAAGTTATATCCGTATGACATGCTTGAATTTGTTTGTCATCACCGTTCCACTATTGTCGCGCTTCATTGGCTTTTGAATTTATCAGACACCAAACATATTGGAGCGCGACCGTCAAATGGCTACTTTAATCGGAACTGCAGTTCAATCGGGGTGCCGTGAAAGCCGAATTTTTCTCGGATGAGTTTCTCGACGAATTTTTTATACGGCTCTTCGACGAGCTTGGCATTGCTCGCAAAAAAGCCAAAGAGCGGCGGTTCGGTGGCAAGTTGCGTAATGTATTTCACTTTGATTTCCTTGCCCGATTTTGACCACGGCGGCGTGCGCTGAATTTCTGGCAGCAAGACGCGGTTGAGTTCGCTTGTATCAATGCGTCGACGGCGCGATTCCCAAACGTCTTTCGCCATATCAATGGCTTTGAAGACGCGCTGTTTCGTCAGGGCAGACATGAACACAACCGGAATGTAAGACAGGTTTTTCAACTTCGCGTTCAGCGCCTTTGTGTAAGCGTCGGCAGTATTCGCGTCCTTCTCGACCATGTCCCATTTGTTAACCGCAATCACCACGCCGCATTTGCGCTCTGTCGCCATATTGATAATCTTCAAATCCTGTTTCTCCAATCCTTGTTCGGCATCGAGTAAAATCAACGCGACGTCGGCGCGCTCAATGGCTTTTTCGGTGCGCACGTTGCTGAAGAACTCCGCGTTCTCTTCGACCCGCGCGCGGCGGCGAAGTCCCGCAGTGTCAATCAACATAAAGTCCTGCCCGTCGCGCCGAAATTCTGTATCGACTGAATCGCGCGTCGTGCCAGCAATGTCCGTAACGATTTGTCGCTCTGTGCCTAAGATAGCATTGACGAAACTCGATTTGCCGACATTCGGTCTGCCAATCACGGCGATTTTAACCTTGTCTTTATGCTCATCGACGCTTTCAATATCGGGAAATGCGGCGACGACATCGTCCAAGAGTTCAGCAACGCCCATGCCCTGCTGCGCCGAGACAAAATACGGGTTGCCGAGTCCCAAGCGACGGAACGCTTCGGCGTCGCTGCGCTGCGCGTCGCCATCGACTTTATTGACGACGAAGAACACTTTTTTCTCATTGAGCCGCTTACGGAGCAGGTCGGCAACTTCGGCGTCTGCACCTGTAATGCCTGACTTTAAATCGACGACGAAGGCAATCACATCGGCTTCGCTCATTGCAATCAAGGCTTGTTCGCGCACAGCTGCGGCGATTTTTTTGGGCTCGTTGCCTGCCGTTTCATCTGCCCGAGTGTATCCGCCTGTATCGACCAGCAAGAACGACTTCCCGCACCATTCGCCCTCGAGCGTATTACGGTCGCGCGTTACGCCGGGCATATCGTCAACGATGGCGTGGCGCTTGCCGACGATACGATTGAACAGCGTTGATTTGCCGACGTTCGGTCGACCAACGATTGCGACGACAGGCTTCATCTTTAATCCGTAACGGTTGCTGACGAGACAGTGAAGCGCGACCCGCGACCTGCTTCTTTGCTGACGAAAATTTTGGTCTCGAAATACTCGCGCAATTTTTCGAGATGCGTGATGAGAATGATTTTGTCAAACTCGTTGCTCACGCGCATCACGGCGTCAATCATGGCTTCCAACCCTTCGGCGTCTTGCGTGCCGAAACCCTCATCAATGACCAGAAATTTAACGCCCGCATTGCGTTGTCCCGCCAGCAATTTTGAGAGCGCAACACGAAGCGCGAAATCAATTCGGAATTTTTCGCCGCCCGAAAACGTCTCGTAAGGACGCACATTGCCGTAATCGTCGGAAATTTTTATCTCCAACGCCTCGACGACTTTTTGATTTCTTTGTTCTCTCTGTGTCTCGATTCTCAGTGCAGCAATGTTGCTCGTCAGTTTGGACAGTATGTCATTTGCGGCGCGCTCCAACTCCGGCACAGCGTTTTCAATCAGCATACTCTGAATGCCGCTAATGCCAAAGGCGTCGGCGAGTTTCCGATAGATGTCTTCGTCATCACGGTCGGTTTTCATGCGCACCTTGAGTGCTGAAGCATCGTCACGCTTTTTTTTCAAATCGCCAAGCCGAGTCTGCAAGGCTTTCAACTTGCCGCCCGCGTCACGCAAGTTCGCAGAAAGCACGTCCAACTCCGACACTGTCTTGCGCCGAGTGGTTTCAATCGTCTGCATTTGCGCAACGGCTTGGGTGAGCGCCGCAATCTGCAACTCCACTTGCGCGAGCCGTTGATGCTGCGCCGCCACATTGGTCGAGAGCGCTTGAAGTTCTACGTCGAGCCGTGCTGCGTTTTGCGTGGCGTTCTCGACCTCGGCGCTTTCACGCTCAATGCCCGTAAGTTCTTTCAGCCGTGCTTGCACTTGGCGATGCTGCGATGCGTCGTATCCTAACGCCGTTATTTCGGCGCAGATGCTGTTTAACTGCGCGGTCTCCTGTTCAATAAAATCGCCTCGCTGAAGCGCGAGTTCAATGTCTTCGATGGTCGTTTGCCGAATGCGCTTTTCTTCAAGTCGCTTTGCCGCCTCGCGCTCGCGCTCTGCAATGGTATCCAACTGCTGAACTGTCCTCGCCAGATTCTTCTCGCACTGCGTCAAGGCGTCTCGACTTTTCTCTGCGTCCTTCTGCTCGTCTTTTATTGCTTGAAGTTTGGTTGCAATCTCATCAAGTTGCGCCTCCGCGTTTTTCAACTGAGCTTCATAATCGCGATAAACTTTTCCCAGTTCTTCTCGAACTTTCTTGCGATGTTCGTCGGTCAGTGGCGATTGGCATAACGGACAAACGGCATCTTTTAGGTCTCGAATCGTGCATCCCTTCCTTTTAAGCTCCTCCATTTGGGATTTATACGCGGCTGATTCGCTTTTGAGCGCAGCAGCTCGCGCGTCAGCGGCGGAGCGTTCTTCTTGGAGTTCCGTTGCCCGTTTCGTCCGTGCTACGAGCGCAAGTCTCTCATTTTCAAGTGCAGCTCTGTCGCGCACCAACTCCGCTTTTTTTTGCGCCAATTCATCAAATGCAGCCAGTTCCTTTACAAGCTCTCGCAGCGCGTTTTTCTCAAACGCTAATGTTTGCTCCTTTGCGGTTTTCTTTTCCCGAATTGCGCTTTCAAGTTTTAGTTGCGATTCCCTCAATCGTTGCGCCGTAGCGCTTTTTTCGCTGAGTTCCGATGCGGTTTGTTGAAGCTGGTCGAACTCTGCTTTTCGGGCCTCAATATCGGCTTTTCTTGAAAGCAGTGCGTCGAGCTGTTGGCGTTCTCGTTGCTTGACGGAAAGTTGTTTGTCAAGTTGGCGTAGCGCGTCGCGTAATGCGCTGGCTTCGCGCGTTGCAGCGTCAAGTTCAGCTTTTTGTCCCACCGCTTTGTTTAATGCGGCATCGAGTTCGGCAAGCGCTGCTTTAAGCGTCAACTCGCTTGATTCCAGCGTTTGGATTTCTGCCGTCGTCTCAGCGATGTCTTGCTCGACCGATGGCATTTGTTTGATTTCTTCCGTGAGCAGTTCCAGACGCGCGATGTCTTGCTTCAATTTGTTCTCGAGCAGCCTTGCTTTTTCTCGCGCAAGTTCCGACAGCGTTTGATAACGGTCGATGTGCAAAATCTCCGTGAGAATTTTCTTGCGCTCTGTCGCACTTTTACGCGTGAACTCGTTGGATTTTCCCTGCACGATAAACGACGAACTAATAAACGTGTCGTAATCAATACCGAGCGTTTGATTGATACGGCGTTGCGCCTCGCGCACGCCCGACTGCACAACGCGAAATGTGTTCGTTGCGCTGTCGCGCACGTGAAATTCCAGCGCGTCAGTGCTGACCCGACCACCTCTATTGCGCTTGGCGATGCGAATGATTTGATAATCAACCTCATCGAGTGTAAACTCAAACTCGACGCGCATTTCCGATTCGCCTTCGCGCAGCAATCGCTCGTTGCCAACTCGGCCTTCCCCCCAGATGCACCAAGGTATTGCTTCAATCAAACTTGATTTTCCAGCGCCGTTTTCGCCTGTCAAACACGCCACGTGGAATAGGCTAAAATCAAGCTCTTGTTTATCGTCGGGATAACTGAGAAAATTTTGTAATCGAAGTTTCTTCGGCGTCACGGCTACTTAGGGTTTTCGGTGGAAACGAGCGAACACAATATCGGTAAACTGCACAGCCTCCAGCGAGTATTCATCAACTTTATACTGCGTAAAAATCTCTTCGTCAATGTAGAGCGACGACTCGCGCCATGTCTTTTTTTGATTGAGGTCGGCAATTGCCGCGTCATAATTCTGTTCGTTGCCTTTGAACAACCGCCGAATCATTTTCTTTCTTGTCTCGTCATCAATCAACACGCGCAAATCTTCCAACTCGCCGTCGCTGCTGAGTTGAGGCGGTGGCGGCAGATACTGCGTCAATGGAGGCGGCTCTTCGCGTCGCTTCGGTGCCATCGGCGGTAACTTCGACGGCGCAGTTGTCGGCATTGACAACGGCTTTTCGTCTCCGGAGTGTTCGCTCGGCTTCAACCCATCTGCATTTTCGGTTGTCTCAAAGACAAACGGTTTAATTTGCGACGTATCTGGAGCGGCATTTTGTGCAACAGTTTCTTCGTCGCTTGAAATGGCTTTCGTGCTATTGCGCGAGCCATCAGGCGGAACTGGGTCGGCTTCGAGCGCACCTGTTGCAGACGCGGCAGCAAGCTGCACCTCAACTTCTCGCAATAGCGCAGTTTCAAACGATGCGCTGGACGGCTTAGGCGCGACAGGAAGCGGTGTCAATTGACGCAGCAATATATCACTCTCGCCGCGCACGGCTTTGTCTATGTCCGAAATGCTCAACGCGCCTGCGCCCTTCGCCCGAAGTTCCGAGAGCAGCACGGCAAGCGGTTGTAATCCCTTGTCATTTGCAAACGACATCAATACGTCAATTGAAATTTCTTTTTCGCCGCCGAGCGCGTAGAAGCTATACATCGGCCGAAACAGTTGCATCGTATCATCG
>Ga0272446_1005871_pt1 | contig 13201 bp, 14 predicted proteins | sample YNPCB0061_FD_194587 | JGI IMG/M metagenome (GOLD analysis project Ga0272446, IMG submission 194587) | Hot spring microbial mat communities from Yellowstone National Park, WY, United States - YNP-CB-006-1 | ecosystem: Environmental > Aquatic > Thermal springs > Hot (42-90C) > Sediment | place... | reverse complement strand
GGGTACATCAGCGCGCTGTTCCTCGATCATCAGCTCTTCCGCCATGCTCCATCCCCTTCCAGGATACGCGACGATACGACGAGTCTACATCGAACGTTTGTGCATATCAAGGCACCGACGTGGGGATGAGAGTCGGAACATGTGGGTAGTGGATGGGGAGGGGACATTCGTCCACCTCCGCGCTCGGGTCATCAGACTGAGATCTTGAGCTGAAGTGTCCCCCCGTTGGGAACAACGCGATCGATGTGGCCCGCAGGGTATGATCGGTAGCAGGAGGCGAGCGAATGGTGTGGAATCACAACAGGCCAGCACTGAATAGTGCTGGCCCGTCGGCATCGCCTGAAGTGCAACCAGCCCTGTCGCGGCTGCTCCAGACCTCAGCGCGCAGCAGCGCCAAGATAGCTCATAGTTTGATCGCCGGGTTCTTGTCAAGCGGCTGCATGATCAGCGCAAGAGCGATCAACAACCAGGAGAACCTGGCCAGGTCGCTGTTGATCAAGGCCAGCAGCATCGAAAGCAGGAAGATCATCGGCGCGGTTATGCTGCGCACCCAGGAGGCGCGTAGCTCACGTGACGCGAATGGGCGGGCGAGGAGCCGCCCAGCGCTACTCGCGTGCCACCACACCAACGCGCTCATCAACCCAGTGACCGCCATCGTCGCAGCATAGAAGATCGTCGCCACCGTGCTGCTCGAGTCGCCGAGCACCGTTGTGGGGAAGGGTATGAACGCGATACAGAGCAGCAGAAGGAGGTTAAGTAGCAGCAGACGCCGGTCGTAGCGCACAATGCTGCGAAACATCCGGTGGTGCGCCATCCAGTAGCTACCGATCACCAGGAAGCTTACACAGTAGCTCAGGTAGCGCGGCCAGAGGCTGAGCAGCGCATTCTGCAGTGCGGCGCTGTCGCTATATTCACCGGCGGGGAGCCGGATCTCCAGCGCCAGCAGGGTGATCGCGATTGCGAACACGGCGTCGCTAAAGAAGACCAGCCGCTCCAGTCCGGTGTGCTCCTCCAAATCTGCTCTCCTGTACCTCTCCTGGTGCGGTGTATTCATGCTATTCCTCCTGCATCTTCTCGTTTGGGACCGTCGTTGTGTCGGCGGTGTCGCCGATTCCGGAGCATGTGACGGTGAGCAGCGGCACGTTCAGGTTATGGATTCTGGTCAGCACACCAAACAGCGCGCTCTGGTCGGCCAGCGACCCGTGGAGGGTTGTGGTGCCATCATCTGCGTGCGTGATCGTTAGCCCCTCGAGCCACGCCGCCCAGTGCGAAGCCAGGTGGCCACGCACGCGGATGGTATAGGTGGGCATCAGTCGCGCCTCTCTGTATGCGCCGGCCTCGTGTGTGCCGATACACCGCGCAGGAGGAAGAGACCATAGCCTAGCAGGAGCGTCGAGACGACCGCGCTCATGAGCGGCGCCGGTACCGGCTGCGGCACGAACCAGCTGAAGCGCAACGCAAAGTTCGCCAGGGCGTGGATGAGGATCGCCGGCCAGAGAGTGCCGCCGCGCAGCACGATCGCCGCCATCCCGATGCCAAAGACGAAGGCACCGACCACCTGGGCCAGGGTCACCGCCACTGATGCGCCATAGACGATATTTGCCAGATGGACCAGCCCGAACAGCGCCGATGAGACCAGCACGGCGCGGGTGGTTCCATGGGGTAGCAGCGTTCGCAGCAGCATGCCGCGGAAGACCAACTCCTCGCTGAGGCCCACGATTAGCTCCATCACCACCAGAAACAGCGCCATGCCTACCTGTTCGATCCGGAGCCCTGCCGCGAGTGGGAGTGCGGCGATGAGCACCGCTGGGATCAGCAATCGCGCCGAGTTGACCCGGCCCGCTTGCGGCTCGACGGTGCGCCAGCCAAGCCGGCCGACCAGGGCCACAGCGGCCAGCGCCAACGCAATCTGCCCGAGCGCACGCACTATTAGCGTATCGACTCCCGGGAGCAGAACGGGCAGAAACAGCGCGGTCGTCAGTCCGATCACCAGCCATCCGATTACCAGCGCTGCCGTGAACTCCCATGAACGTTGGACGCTGGACTGCGGTATCGTTGTTTGCATCGTTTGCTTCCTTTCTGTCGCGGGGCGACCCGCTTGTCGGATCCTGATCTATCACCAGCGTAGCGCAACGTGGTGGTCAGTGCCTCTACCGGGCGATAGAGCCAGAGATAGAGATCTGGCCCAGCGCAACGCCCAGCGCAGTTCTATCTCGGGGTAGAGGCGCTGATGATTACGTCCTGCTATGCTGGATGACAACGCAATCGAACACGAAGTGGAGGGCGTGATGCAGCAATCTCTTGATGACGCAGCGGATCGCGGTCGGGGCGCTGGCCGACGGGGCAGACATGCGCTCCGGGATGGGTCCATCTCGGGCGGCATGTTCCTGATTGGACTGGGCATGCTCACGTTGACCAACTGGTGGTGGCCGGGGATCATGCTGGTGATTGGCCTGGCAGGGGCGGCCGAATTGATGCGCCAGAGGCGGGCCACTGCGGCTATAAGCACGTTCGTGGGCTTCACAGCTATGCCGCTCGCGATCGCACTGCTCAATGCCATCGCCATCCCGTGGCTACCAGTCGGTGCGTTGCTTCTGATCGGGCTGGGGCTGCTCTCGCTCGCGCGGGCAGGTGCGCAGAACCAGGGAGGTGCCTGATGATTCGTCGCACGTTCGTTGGTTTAGGTTGGGGCGTGATGCTCTTGCTCGCCCTCGTTGTAGTAGCCTACGCCGGGTTCGTGCTGGTGACTGGTGCGTTTCCCGCGCCGCTGCGCCCCTCATTCCAGATCCATCATGTGGCCATCACCGTCCATATTGCAGGCGGGATGCTGGCGCTGGCGCTGGCACCGCTTCAGTTGGTGCCGTGGTTTCGCCGTTACCGCCCTGCGGTGCATCGCTGGCTTGGCCGGGCGGCAATGCTGGGCATGCTCGTTGGTGGGCTTGGCGGCATGGCGATGGCGACCGTCGCGTATGGAGGTGTGATGAGCCGACTGGGCTTTGCGATGATGGCGCTCGCCTGGGTCGGAACAGCAGGGCTTGGGTACCGAGCCATCCGCGCCCGGCAGGTTGCGGCACACCGGCGCTGGATGATCCGCAATGTCGCGCTGACGCTTGCAGCGGTCACGCTGCGCATCTGGCTTCCGCTGCTGTTGGCGGTCGCCCACCTGCCGTTTGACACCGCCTACCCGCTCCTTGCCTGGCTCTGCTGGGTGCCGAACCTGCTCGTCGCCGAGGCGCTGATTCGTACAACGGCTCGTCCAGCAGGCAACGTCAGCGTACGATCAGAACCAGCGACTCGATAACGCGCAGCACGTGTCAGTCGCTCATGGTCAGGATATGTCGTCAGTAAATGGCCACACTTTGATGAAGGGCTGATATCTTCCCGAATTTGCAGGCTTCAGTTGGCAGGTGTACCATGCCAGGTCGATAGCAATACCCTGGTGAAGGATTCTTGCCATCATGGAGCATGATCAACGCGGCGCACCCGACGCCTACCGCGACCAGCCCGATCTGCTGCTCACACGCCTCTACGCGCCGCCCGTGCGCCCTGATCTGGTTGCGCGCCCGCGTATCAACGCGCTGCTCCAACGCGGGCGTTGCAACGCCCTGACCCTGGTGAGTGCGCCTGCTGGTTCGGGCAAGACCACTGCGGTCGTCGCATGGCTGGCTGAGGCGCGGAGCACCCGCACCATCGAGCGCACTGCCTGGCTCAGCCTGGATACCGATGCCGATGATCCAGCGCGCTTCTGGGCCTACCTCGCTGCCGCCTGCGATCACCTGGCACCCGGCTGTGCCGCGCATGTGCAGGCGCTGCTGCAGACGAACCAGCCACCAGCAGCCGCAGTGCTGGTCGCAGCGCTGAGCAACCGCCTGGCCAGCCTGCCCTGGGATGGCGCTGCCGAGCGCCCCTACGTCCTGGTTCTCGACGACTATCATGCCATTGAGCGGTTGGAGATCCACGATGGGCTGAGTCGCCTGATCGACCATCTGCCGCCGCAGATCCGCATGGTGATCACCACGCGCGCCGACCCACCGTTGCCGTTGGCCCGCCTGCGCGCCCGCGGACAACTGACCGAACTGCGCGCCGCTGATCTCCGCTTTGCGCGCGATGAACTGGCTGACATGCTCGCCGTCGCTGGAGAGCCACCATTGAGTGCGGCAGCACTGGATACCCTCACGGCACGTACCGAGGGTTGGGCTGCCGGGCTTCGGCTTGTCCTGCTGGCGCTGCACGGTCATACCGAACCGGATCGCTTCATCGCAGCATTTGCCGGCACCCACCGCTATCTGGTCGATTATCTCGCCGATGAGGTGCTGGACCGGGAACCCGCCCATCTGCGCCGCTTCCTCCTCGAAACATCCATCCTTGATCGCTTGTGCGGACCGCTTTGCGACGCGGTATTGGGGATCGGTTCTACCGATACGATGGGTGAGCCAATGAAGGTGGTCTCCAGCCAGCGGATCCTTGACGAGGTCGAGCGCCGCGGACTCTTTCTGATCGCCCTGGACGACGAGCGGCGCTGGTATCGCTACCACCATCTCTTTGCTGATGTGCTGCGCGCGCGGTTGCACGACCTTGCCGCTGAAATGGTACCCACGCTCCATCGCCGCGCGAGTGCATGGTACGTGGCGGCGGCGGCGACCGAGCCAACACTCCTTGCCAACGCTGTTCGCCACGCGCTGGCCGCCGGTGACGCCAACCAGGCGGCGGATCTGGTCGAACGTGCGGTGGCGCGCATCTGGAACCAGGGCGATCTGCGCATAACGCTGGAGTTGCTGCGCTTGCTCCCGGAAGATACCGTCACCGCGCGTCCATGGCTGGCCCTGGCCCTGGCCCGCACGACCTTAAGCACCGGCGACATCGAGGCGGTCGGGTTGCTGCTGACTCAGATCACGGCGATGCTGGACGCCGGTGCTGGCCAGGGGGATACGGATCGGCTGCGTGGCTGGGTCGCAGCGCTCCGGGCGCACGAGGCTCGGCTGCACGAGCGACCCGATGCTGCCTTTGCCCACGCCACGACGGCGCTGGCGCTGCTTCCTCCCGACGATATGGCCGGACGCGGGTTCGTCACGCTCGGACTGGCGATGAGCCACCATGTTGCCGGCGCGTTGGTCATGGCGATCGATCAGTATACGGTGGCGATCCAGTTGCTGCGTGCATCCGGTGACCGCTATAACGAGCTGTACGCGACCGCCATGCTGGGTTCGGCAACACTGATGCGCGGCGAGCTTGGCACTGCTGGTTCCCTGCTCACCGAGGCGCTCGGCCGAGCTCAGGTCGGCGGCGTCACCCTCCCAGTAGCAGCAATGATTCACACGGCGCTGGGGGAGATCGCCTATCTACGCGATGATCTGGCCGACGCTCAGGCCCACTGTGCCGAGGCCCTGAGCCTGGCGGCGCTCGGCCAGGTGCGCGACGCGGTGCTCGTGGCCCATGAACTGTGGGTGAAGATCGACCTGGCAGTCGGTGACACGGCAGCAGCAGCTCGGCGAGCAGCGGCTCTGCTGGCCCATACCGAGGCAGCTCGTATCCCGCAGCTGATTGCCTGGGCTCGTTCAGTGACCGCGTGGGTGTCGCTCGCCCAGGGGCGCGTGACTGATGCGACTGCCTGGGCATCTGGATATCGCATAGAACGCGGGCCACTGAGCCCAATTCGAGCTGACGAGTTTGTGACGTATCTGCGGGTGCTCCTTGGCACTGGGCGTGCGGGTGAGGCTCGGGCGCTGGTCGAACAGCAGCTGCCGCACACCATCACGAGTGGCTACGCCGAGCAGCAACTCCAGTTCCAGGTGCTTGGTGCTCTTGCCTGTGCAGCAGAGGATGATGCGGTGTCCGCAAGCCGGTGGCTCATTGATGCGTTACAGATCGCCGCGCCGCAGAGGATTCGCCGACCGTTTCTGAGTGCGGGCGCACCAATGGTTGCACTCCTGCAGACAGTCATTGCTGCCATGTCGTTGGATGCGTTCCTCAGCAGCTTCGCCCACAGTCTGGTCGGCAAATCGTTACCTGCTGCGGCGCCGGCGACAAACCAGGTGACAGCTGTGCCCGACCTGGCCGAGCCACTCACGTCGCGTGAGCGTGAGATTCTGCGCCTCACCGCGTCGGGCCTCTCAAATCAGGAGATTGCCAACGTACTCGTGATCGATGTTGGCACCGTCAAGACGCATCTCCACAGTTTGTATGGGAAGCTCGATGCACGCGACCGCATGAGCGCAGTAATACGCGCACGGACACTCGGCCTCCTCACCTGATTCTCTATTGCGACAACCAGGAAGCGCAGCGCCAAAAACACAGGCCGGCGCTCAGTCAGCGCCGGCCTGTGTGATGCGTTTTATGTATCTATCACTTGGATAGCTCCTGTCGCGGTGTGCGCTCGAAGCGGTATGTTCCCGCCTCGCCTTTGTAGACAATGGCCGAGCTACCATCCTCACGCTGTGTGAGCATGAAGAGCGCGCCGACCAGAGGCGCATCGACCGCAACATACATCCCCACGCCTTCAGCAGGTAGTGGACGGAGCTGGGTATGGGCCTCGCCGATATCGAGGAGGAGCGCTCCGCGTTCCCAACGTAGTTCGACTAGCCCAAGATCCGTATTCCAGTAGCTGCCAAGGAATGGTGCGACCTGCTGCGGGTCGGCGAGGAAAGCGAGTTGCGCGGCGTCCTCACGGGCCTGTGCTTGCTCAGCTGCATAGCGCTTCGCCAATTTCGGCCCAGCATCTGCCGGCAGATCAAAGGCCAACTCAAAGATATGCTCACGCACGGCACGCGGGAACAGTGAGTTGGCTTGGTTGCTCAGCACTACCACACCCAGCCCGGCTTCTGGCAGCAGCGCGAAGTCGGAGGTGAAGCCGAGCGTGTTTCCTGGGTGGCTGAGCAAACGTATGCCCTTGTAGCCCCCGATCCGCCAGCCGAGACCGTAGCTCTGAGCGGCATCCATCGGTACCTGCGGCGTCCAAAGCGCGCCTAACGCCCCCGTCGAGACAATCCGTACGCCTGCCGGTGTCACACCGCTGCGCAGCAGGGGCTGGAGGTAATATGCCATCTCATTCGCGCTCGACCAGAGCCCGCCGCCGGCTGGGGCGATACTTTCCAGCACGGCCTCGTCCGTGAGGGCAAGGGGGCGCTGGCGCGGGCCGAGATCGGCGGCATGCGGCAGGGCGTAGTTGCCGTCCATCTGTACTGTGGCCCGATCAAAGGTTGTGCGCGGCATCTCCAGCGGTGTGAAGATCTCCTCGGCCATCAACCGGGTATAGTTGGCTCGCAAGTCGCCATCTGGCCCGTACACAGCCGCCGCTGCTGCGAAGCCGCCGGTTGCAACCATCTGATTACTGTACTGATAGTGCTCGTCGAGGCTCAGCGTCGGCGTGAGTGTCGCGATCGAGCGGATGAGCGCCTGCGCGTCGAACGCACTGCCCTGAAACTGGAGCACATCATCGTTACGCGGCACGCCGATACACTTACAGACGAGGTGGCGGACGGTGATGAGGCCTGTTTGGGCTGAGTTGGCGACGGCAAACTGCGGCAACACGTTCGTAGTGGGTGTGTCCCAAGTGATCACGCCCTGGTCGACCATGCGGGCGAGCAAGAGCGTGGTGAGTGTCTTGCCAGTAGAACCAACCTGGAGCAGTGTGTCGGCAGTGAGCGGCGCCTGCCCACCTTGCACGCGTACGCCATATCCTTTGTTGAAGATGATCGCGCCATTTTGCACAATAGCGACTGACGCGCCAGGAACATCGAAGCTTGCTCGCATCTCGACGATGGCTGAATCAAGCTGTGCGAGCCGGTCTGCATCAAAGTGCTGCGGTGCGACACCTACCAGGTTGGTTGTTGGAATGGCTTTGATTGTCAGCCCAGCTTCGATCAACGCGAGCTGGTCCTGGCGAGCAGTAACCGCCTCTACCACGCCGCGCTGGAGGATGAGATAGACATGATCGCTATAGCACTGCCCAAATGCCCGAATCATCAGCCCCGCGATGTCATCGTAGTCAAGAGCCAATGCCGCGTCGACGCCACCCCGCGCCGGTTGGGCGCTCGTCGCGACGGGTGCCAGTGTGAAGGTAGGATCAATACGTCGCCAGGCCGCTGCAGCGGCTGCGGCGATGTCGTCGCCAGGAAGTGCAATGGTGGAGACGCTGATCAGCCCGTCAGGGCTGCGCACTTCACCGAACCCATCGTGATTCATCGCTGTCCAGCGCGGCGGAAAGCGGAGCATATAACGGCCCTGCGGGTCAACATAGGTCTGCAGGATCGGCGGAGCCAGCGGTGGCATGATGCCTGGTGCAACAGGGCCTGGGATGGCAGTCGACGAGCGCATCGACTGATCGATTGGCACTGGTGCAACCGGTAGCATCCCACATGCACTGAGCATCAGGGCCAACAGTGGCACAAGTGACCAGCATATCCGCATGATCAACCCTCCTCTTCTACTGAGCTACGCGTTTTGTCGGATGCGCATCGCGCTGATAACTGGAGGATAGCGGTTGCCACCGATACGCGCAGTGCCCTTTTGGGTACAGATAGGATGCCGCCGCCACTACGCCATTGGTGCACCTGCCACGCATGCGAGAAGTACGCAGTAGGTACACGCGGGCACTATCGCCGACAGTCAAGGAGCGGACGTTCCGACGACGAGCTATCGCACATCTCTGGCAGCGGCGATTCCGGAGCATACTGATAGCGATGCATGGCGACTATGCAGCGCTGCATGTGCTAACTCCGCGAGGTAACAAAAAAGGGCCAGCGCCGTCCGGCACTGGCCCTTCGTCATGCGGTGAAACGGGTGTCACTGTTACTCCAGCGCGAGCAGGCTCACGGCGGCGTTGAGCGCCTGCGACTCGCTGAGCAGCTGCGCGGCGACCGCGATGCGTTCGGGAGGTATGTCGATGCGGGCCTGGTCGTTGGGCTGGCCCGCCAGGAGCGCCTGGTAAGCGACCTGGGCCTGCGCGGCGAGGGCCTGGCAGAGGGCAGCGCGAACGGCGGCGATCTGGAGTGGCGGGATCTCAGGCGGCTGTGGCACCGGCGCGATCTCCAGGCGCACTGGCGCTGTGGGTGTCGGTTGTGCCTTGGGGTGTGTGGCAGGCCGCTGACTACGCTTGCTGCTGCGAGTAGCTGGCAGTGCTGTGACCGCACGCTGCTGTGGCGGTTCTGGCGGTTCTGGCGGTGCAGGCGGGGCGATGGTCTCGCCCAGGTCGAACAGCATGAACTGCTGGGTCTGGGCGTTATCGGTGGTCGGTGGTGCTGTCTGAGTCATAGGTGTCCTCTCATTCGTTGATGGTTGGGTTCATCGGTAAGGGTGATCTCGGCGACGGTGAGCCCGCTGGCTTCGGCGAGGGCCGCCGCGGTGATCGGAATCGAGGTCATCGTCAGGTTGGACAGGTCGAGCGCGGTCTCGAAGCTGGTGATGCGCCGGATGCTGATGAGCTGGTGGAGGTACTGGGCGGCGATGGCGGCCATGGCCTGGTTGATCATCAGGCTCTGCAGGCCGTCGCGCATGTCACCCGCGCAATCGCCTTGCGGCTGTTCAGCCGGTTCTTCAAGCAGGTGCGGGTAGCGCAGGCTGGCCGCCGGCAACGCGGTGCAGAGGCCGCCCAGGTTCAAGGCGCCGCGCAGCTGACGCTGCTCGGTCGCGGTGCCCAGTAGCACTTTGCCCCAGTCGTGTTCGTTGCCGATGTCGAGCCAGAGCCGCCACGCTGAGCGCGCCAGAGCCTCGTGGATCGCGCGCCGGCCGCTGGCGGTATCGACGGCGCCGACCAGGATGCCGATGGTCTGGTAGGGCGGCGCGAGTTCGCTCAGCAGCACGGCTGTCGCCATCTCCGGCACGGCGACGATGTCGAGGCCGAGGGCAGCATTGAGGCGATCGGCCAGGGTCTGGGCCTTGTTGCAGCCCAGCTCGGCCCGCGCGAAGAGCTGTCGCCCGATGTTGTGCGCCTCGACGCGGTCGCCGTCGATGAAGAAGAGGCGCAGGGGCGGACCGCCGCGCTCGTGTTGGTGGGCTGCCATTCTCGCCAGGCTCTGGGCGATATGTGAGCCTGTGCCGCCGCATCCGACCAGACCGATCTGGATCGGCTGGTTGGGCGGCACGAGGTAGGGGATGGGCTGGTCGATGGTCAGGGTCTGCATCGGGTTATCCTCTCATCGCATCCTGCCCCCACGCCAGGCCTGGCCGGAGAGCAGCCAGTCGAGGTCCTGCCCGGCCGGGACGAGGTCTTCGAGCGGGTAGGGCGTCTCGGCGCTGAGCGTGCGGTAGAGCGCCATCACGTTGCGCGGCTTTCTCCGGCTGCGCTGCTGGGCGATGTGGTTGTTGAAGAAGGAGCCCTCCAGGTAAAGGTCAAGGGCGCTCAGTATGGTCTCGGGTGCGGCGAGTCCCCGCGCCTCAGTGCTGCCCCAGCAGATTGAGCCGAGCTCGTAGGTGTTGGGGAACGGCGCGTGGTAGAGCGGTGTTTGCCGCTGTGGCCAGTCGAGCGTCGCCAGGGCGAAGATGCGATAGTCGTGCCCGCAGCCGGCCCAGACCAGCGGCGGCGTCTGGATGGTGTGCGTCCGCTTGCGGTCGGTGATGCGCAGGGCGGCCGGGCGTGGCGGGATCAGGAGCACGTAGTAGCGCTGCCCGTTCACCGCGCCGGCGCCCAGAGTATTCGGCGGAAGCAGGCCGGTGCTGGTCGGGAGCTTGCCCAGGGCAGCGGCGAGATCCTCGGCGCTGATCGGGTAGGTGCTCCAGCCGCGGCCCTGGCGGCGGGTCAGGTAAATGGCGTCTTCGAAGATGCCGATCTGGACGGCTGGCAAGCGGTCGATCAGCATGGTCTGGCGCAGCGGGCGCGGCCGATGGCGCTGCCAGGGCCGTGGGCGTTGTGCTGTAAGTGAGTCGGTTTCCGGTGGCATCGTGGGCTCCTCGTAGATACATAGGCCGGCTGATCTTGCATGGATGCGACGAGGCATCCCGATTCGGTGCCGATCGTGCAAGGTGTCGCCGGCGGTGTTCATGGCGTTGGAAGGGCTTCGGTCCATCAGGGTTGATCTTGCAGCCCTGCAAGATAGCGCTTCGCGCCGACGCTATGCGTCAACGACGAGCGGCGGTCCTGCGGGGGTGGCGGTGAGCTGTGGCGCGGCAGCCTGCTGCACGGCAGCGACCACGGCACTGAGTACGGTCGGCTCAGCGGTGACAAGCGCGTTCAGCGCGTGGTAGTGCTCGAACCAGCCGCGTGCTGCGGTCTGATCGGCGGCGATGGCGATCAGATCGTCGCTGCACCAGTCGATGCCGCTGCCGCTCATCTCGGCCAGTTCGTCGCAGCTCAGGTCGGCGAACCAGTTGCCGGTGCGGCCGAAGACGTAGCGCACGACCTGGCCGAGATCGATGGGTCTCCCATCGGGAAGATGGAACGGCTGCGCGCTCAGCGCCGTGCAGAGCGCCTCCATGTCGGTGGTACGCTCCAGCTGTGGCAGGCGGTCGAGCTGCGCGACCTGCTCCGGGCTGATCGCCACCTGGTCGACCCAGTAGTCGATGACTTCCTCCATGTCGAACATCGTCGCGCTCCATGCGGTGCGGTCGGCCATCGACCAGAGCACGGCGACCAGCAGGTTACGGCCTTCGCCAAACAGCTCTTCCTGCTCGGTCGGGATGCCGTAGACCTCCGGGCAGACCTCGTCCAGCCCCCAGCCGTGAAATTCCTCCAGGTAGCTGAGCGCGTCGTCGTCGCTCAGCGCCGGGTGGAGCACGCGGAGGGGATTGGCCGGGTCGATCGTCAGCGCGTAGCTGTGATCAAGCTGGATCACCTGCTGGGCGAGCGAGAAGAAGGCCTGGACGACGCCCAGCAGATGCGGTGGGGTGGTGCGCAGGTCGGCAACATGGGCGGCGTAGAAGTCGGGGAAGCGCTGCCGGATCAGCGCTGCGGCCTGTCGGCCATAGTGGATGGCAGCGAGCTGTTCACTCTCAACCAGGCGCGTGATCGCGTCTGTGTCGGAGTGTCTTACCACCCGACGACGCACGCCGGCGCGGGGATGGGACGCACGCTGTGTAGTCGGTCGCATAAGATTCTCCCAGGTCGGTTCTGGCGATAGGCGATGGCCGCGCAGGCGTCAAGGGCGGCCTGGATCTCAGGCTCCAGCGCCTGCGCGAAGGTCAGCGTGCCGCTGATGAGTGGTTGGAGTGTCGTGAGCGGGTTGGCGGTGTCAATGGGCTGCGCCGGGATCGCCTCGAGCAGGGCGATCAGCGCGGCGTTCGGTAATCGCAGATGCATGTGCGCCTCCGAATGGATCAAGGCCGGGATCAGGACATCTGCCCCGATCCCGGCCACGCGGCAATGTTCAACGCTGGCGCTACCCCTTCGTGCCGGCCTTCTTGATGAAGTCGACTGTGGCGAGGGTGCGGCCATCGTGCTGGGCCGTGCCGGTGCGAATCTCGGCGCCGGCCAGGTTGGCGAAGCCCTGGCGGATCAGGTGCTGGCGGACCGTCTCGTTGTCGATGCCGGCGGCCACGAGGAAGCGCTGGCCCTCGACGATCACCAGCTTCTCGTTCGGGTCGAGGTCTGCGGCTGGTGGAGACGGATCGGTGTGCATCTCGGCCTCGTCGTCCGGGTTGGCGGCGCTGACCGGCGTTCCGGCATCAGCATCGGGCTCCAGCTGGGCGTCAGCCTGCTCGCGGGTAGTCAAGGTCGTCGGTGCGTCATCGTCGAGCAGGCCGTCGAACATGGTCGTTGGCGTAGTCATCAGTCTTCCCCTTTCTGATTGAGCTTCGGTGTGGCAGTCGTGGTACGGCGGCGCTGGTCGGCAGCAATGTCTGCGCGGTCGCGCAGGAGTTGCCGCAGTGTGGTGCGATAGCCCTGGATGATCGCGCGCAGGTAGGCGCGGCCGTAGATCTCCAGGGCGGCAGGCGCGTCGAGGCCGGGGATGGTGATGCCGATGAAGGCGTCGCTCTCGTCGGCCAGGCGGCGCCCGGCCTCGACGCCCATCTCCCAGCCCCAGGCGTGGATCTCTTCAGGGGTTGGCGGTGGGATAGCGTGCATATAATCTCCTCGTATGCGAGTGATCAGTCAGTCGGCAGCAACAGCTGCTGCCGGTAGCGTGGTGCAGGCTCGGCCGCCACCAGTTCATCGATCGGGCCGCGCTGCTGCCAGCTGAAGCCGCTGGCCTGCTCGTAGGCGCGCACCCGCGCGATCGCCGGCGCCATGGCGGCCGGGTCGTTCTGGAGCGCGGCGGCCAGGTGGCGCGGG
>Ga0272446_1005869_pt1 | contig 13204 bp, 9 predicted proteins | sample YNPCB0061_FD_194587 | JGI IMG/M metagenome (GOLD analysis project Ga0272446, IMG submission 194587) | Hot spring microbial mat communities from Yellowstone National Park, WY, United States - YNP-CB-006-1 | ecosystem: Environmental > Aquatic > Thermal springs > Hot (42-90C) > Sediment | place... | reverse complement strand
CCCTTATTTTCATGGTTCGCGGGTGACTTTTATAAGTAATGGCAATTAGTCAGAAAATAAAGTTTCGAGTTCCGAGTTCCGAGAAGGTTTCTGGTTTCCGGTTTCCGGTTTCTGGAAAAACCTTATTATTTAGTGGAGCGGGCCTCCGTGCCCGCCCAAGTCAGCCACAGGCAACAGCCTCGATTTTCATGGTTTGCGGTGACTTTTATAAGTAATGGCAAGTACCAAGAAAATAAAAAATCATTTCGTGGCGCCGGTCTCCAGACCGGCAAACTATTGGCAATATCCTTGCTCAGCGGACCTGGAGGTCCGCTCTACGAGGGCTTATCCTAATCCATGCAACAACTACAGGCGGCCACATTTATTTTCATGCTGCGCGGATTACCGCCAGGTCATGGACATTGCTAACAATGATTGTATCCTGAAAACCCGGCCGCGGAAAGGGAAAACTGCTTTAGAGGCCGAGGGGCCTGATGAACCGCTCTTCCAGGGTGCGCTGCAGCGTGTCAGTATCTCTTGCGGCCAGGGCCGCCCACTCCTGTTCCAACTGCGCGGCGGTCTGCCGCAGGCGCTGCAGAGCCGTTCGGCGGGCGGTCTCAATTACCTCCCAATCCCGGGTCTTCTGCAGATCCCAGAAAGCCGGCGCCAATTCCGGCACGAGATAGGGATAAAATCCCGGCCGCCAGGCCAACAGCAGGGCCAATTCCGGCAGATCCCGCCTCTCCAGGATGTGGGCCAACCGGCCCCAGTCGTTCAGGTCGGCCAACGCGTCTTTCAGGGCCCGGACCCAGCGCTCCACCTTGGAGTGCGGCAGACGTTGGACGATTTCCGGCAAGGTGGCCTGCAGGGCTGGTTCCAAAGCCTCGCCGATTTCATGGCGGATGAGGGCCTCTCCCTGGGCGGCCAATAACGCCTGGAAAGCATCCTCATAGCGCTCCGGCTTTTGCAGCCAGGCAGCCGGATCCAGACCCCAAGCCGCCAGGGCCACCTGAAAAAAGATATTGTTCTGTCTGGTGGGATCGGCCAACTGATCCCAGAGGTAGTAAGCCAGCGGTTCGGTACGCAAATAGACTACCTCTCCCTGCCGTAAGGCCGGGGCCGCATCCAGGTCCCGGGCCAGTTCCGGACCCAGGATAAAAATGGTCAGCCCCAAGCGCTGCTGCCGCTCCCACAATTCCCCCAGGAAACACATGGGCGCCAGCCCGTGGGTGAAGCCGGCCCCATAGGCCAAGCCCTCTGAGGCGATGAGGGTATTCAATTCGACCACCGCAAAGGGGTCCAACCGTCGGCCCTGCCATTGCAGGTCCTGGAGATCGGTCTCGGCCAGATCATTCCAGGCCTCTTCCTGCTGGGCGATCCAGGCCAGGACTTCCTGGGGCTCCCCTTCCTGCCAGGGCTGCAGACCCTGCTCCCACTTATACAACTGCCGCAGCCGCAGCAGCATGCCACAGAGAGAGTAATAGCCCACCTGCCCGGCAGTGGCAATCTGACAGTTGGCCTGCACCTGCTGGACCAGGTCTAACATGTTTTTTTTCCGCCTTGGACTCGGGAAAATTGACTTTCTCCTGAAAATATCTATACAATAACCATCGTTGCGGTCGGCTGCAACCGAACCGGCAAGCGCCGCGCCCCAGTAGGTCCAAGGCGACGGGATGGGCGAACGATAAAATTCAATTATCTAAATCCCTTATCTTCTGGCCCCTGGCCCCTGACCCCTGGCCCCTGGTCCTGGGCTTTTCGAAGCGTTGCGAGAGAGACTAGCAGGCATGGATAAATTATTTTCCCCCCAGGCCGTCGTCCTGGTCGGCGTCTCCCGGCGGATCGGCGTCGGCGCCTACAACGGCCTGGAGATGTTGCTGCGCTATGGTTATCAGGGGCGGATCTACGTTGTCCATCCCCAGGCCACGGAGATCCTGGGGTACAAGGTCTATCCCCGGGTCGAGGATCTCCCCGAAGTCCCCGACCTGGCGGTTATCGCCGTGGGGCGGGATCTGGTCCTCTCAGTGGTTGAGGATTGTCTGGCCAAGGGCATCCGTTGGCTGGTGATCATTACCCAGGGTTTTGCCGACGCCGATACCCAGGGCGGCAAGCTCCAGGCCAAACTGGTGGCCGCCGCCCGCCGCCATCAGGCCCATCTTATCGGGCCCAACACCATGGGCGTCCTGAATGCCTACGCCCATTTTACCACGGCCTTTGTGGACCTGATCTGCCCCGCCGAGCCGCCGCCGGTGAGCCTGGTGGCCCAGAGCGGCGCGCCGCAGGTGGGGGCCGAATCCTTCACCGGTCCGCTGGGCAAGGCCGTGGATCTGGGGAACGCCGCCGACGTGGGCTTTCCTGAGGTCCTGGAGTATTTAGAGGGAGATCCGCAAACCCGGGTCATCGCGCTGCATATCGAGGGTTTGACCCAGGGCCGCCGTTTTCTCAATACCGCCGCCCGGGTAAATCGCCGCAAACCCATCGTTCTCCTGAAAACCGGCGTCAGTGCGGCCGGCGCTCAGGCCGCCCTGTCCCATACCGGCTCGCTGGTCGGCCAGGATCAGGTCTTCACGGCCGCCTGCCGGCGGGCCGGTCTCACCCGGGTCCACAGCGCCCAGGACCTGCAGGATACCATCCTGGCCTTCCGCCAACTGCCGCCCATGCGGGGGCCCCGGGTGGGCATCGCCACGCCCAGCGGCGCCCTGGGCATCATCGCCCTGGACGCCCTCAGCCGGGAGGGGCTGCAGCCTGGCCCGCTGCCGGAGCGCATTGTCCGGGAGGTGGAGCCCCAGGGGCCCTATTGGCACGCCCTGCACAATCCCGTGGACCTCTGGCCCATCGGCATGCTCACCGGCGATTTCCTCAGGGTCGCCGGTCAGACGATCGCCGCTTTCCTGGAAGATGACCAGATCGACGGCGTGGTCTGCATGCTCCCGGCCATCGGCTCACCGCTGCATAGCAATATCCTGGCCACCCCGGAGTTTTTTACCGGCCTCAACCTGGACCGCTACCAGAAGCCGGTGGCGGTGGCCCTCTACGGCGACGCCCGGGAGAGGGTCAAGAGCGCCATCGGCCAGCTGCCGGGCGTGGCCTGCTATTTTTCCGTGGAGCAGGCCGTCCACGCCTTAGGTCAACTCTACCGCTACCAGCAGGCCGTCTCCCGGCCGTTGGAGAGCTGGCCGGAACCCTGCCCGGCCAACCCCGGCCAGACCCCCGCCGCTCCCATCCTGTTGGGCCAGGAGGCCCTGGACTTCCTGGCCGGCCACGGCATCCCCATCGTGCCCGGACAACTTACCCACTCCCCCGCCGCAGCCGCCACGGTGGCCGCGGCCCTGGGCTTCCCGGTGGTCCTCAAGGTCATCTCCCCGGATTATATCCATAAGGCCGATCAAGGCGGCGTCATCCTCAATCTCCAGGATGAGGTGGCGGTCACCGCCGCCTTTCAGCGCCTCCACCCCCTGCTGGGGGCCGCCGCCCCCGGGGCCGCCACTGGCATCCTCGTGCAAAAACAATTGACCGGCCGGGAACTCCTCCTGGGTCTGAAACAAGATGCCGCCTTCGGCCCGATCATCGTCTGCGGCTATGGCGGCACGTATACCGAAATCTGGCAGGATACCGCCCAGACCCTGGCGCCCCTCAGTTTGGCCCAGGCCCAGGCTTTATTAGCCTCACTCCGCTCCTATCCCATCCTGCAGGGCTATCGGGGCGAGCCGGCAGTGGATCTGGAGGCAATCTGTCGGGCCATGGTCAATCTTGCCGACCTGGGGCTGGCTTACCCCCGCCTCCAGGAGCTGGACCTCAACCCCCTCATCGCTACGCCCCATGGCTGTTGGGCCGTGGACGCCCGGCTGGTCTGGCAGGCGGCAGATTAAACTCGCAGCGCCTACCTCCAGGTCGGCGCACACCCCACCCGCGGCAAGCTCGAAACTTCCTGCTTTACGGCTGACCTCTTTTCCTCCTTCTCAAGTTCAAATTGGGCTGAAAAACAAAAGGGGCCGACGTGCGGCCCCTTGGCGAGGGAGATTTGCAGGAAATGATATGACGGCGTGTTCTTCGTTAGCCTCAGCTGACCTGCCGCCGCCGCAGACCGATGCCCACCAGACCCAATAGGGCAGACCCCAAAAGCACTAAGGTGCCCGGCAGGGGCGTGACAATAATCACATCGTTGGCACACAGGGCGGTGCTCCAAAGGTATTCAACATCTCCCACGGCAGAAACCCCAGGAAACACAATGGTGATGAGATAATCTGGAATATTGTTATTGAAATTGAGGGTCGGATCATTCACCACCCAGCTCATGTTGCCCCAGAACTGCACATCATACTGCACCATGTTGGTTTCCACCGGCGACAATTCGGAGCCGGCCGGGGCAGCGTCGGCCTTGTAGGCGCCGCCATAGCGGAGACCGGCCGTGGGGTTGGCATGTTTAAAGCTGGTCTCCCATTGGCTCACCGTGGCCCAGAAGACATTGCCGCTGCCCGGCTGGCCGGGGGTGCCGGCCGCATAGGCCTGCATATTGATGCCCCATTCAAACCGGCTCACCGCGCCCGGGAAATGCGACAGGGTGTAGCTGTCATAAGCGGCGGTGGCTACAGAGGCGTTGATGGCAATATCAGCCACGCCCCAGTTCTTGCCGCCGATGTTCCAGCCGCCGGGCTGATTGTTGGTCCAGATCTGCACGGTGAAAGGAACAACGTTGGGGGGGGAGATGCTCATCTGGTCGGTGGCAAAGCGGTTGCCGATGACATCATAAAAATTCCCCGTGCCGGCATAGTTGTTGCCCGGGGTTTGCCCGGAAACCCACTCCTCCACCGCCGTATAGCCGGGTACCGTGGGCTGCGACGGCTCACCCGGATAACTGGGCCCGATGTCAATGACCGTTTTGGCCCAGGCGCCGGTCGCCGCCAGCATCAGAGCCAAGAAGAATAACAGAATTTTTTTCATCTTTCCTTCTCCTTTATTTTTATGCCATAATTTCACTGCTGCCCCCAGGCGCCGACAGCGCCGGCTGCTGCCGTCGGGAGTCAATTGCCTGTCTTGCCTTAATGTCTCTTGCCAAAACCAAAAAATCTCTTTTCAAAATTAAAGGATTGCAATTAACATGCCGATAATAATAAGATGTTAGGCCTTCCATGGCTGTAGCTAATTTAACCTATTGATAATTCATTTATTATTTTTATTTCAGAAACCGGTCTGATGCTCCCCCCACCCAGGGCTTGCCAGTTTCAGTTTACGGCAGGAAAACTGCCTGAGGAAATAAATCGGGAATAACAAGATGTTAAGACTTGTGGGCCCCGCGGCTGGATTTGCTCTTTCTTGAGGGCCGGCCGATTATGTTCAAAGAAATGAACAAATTGTTCAGGAATATAAACATGCAAAAAAATAAGGGGTTGCGGCCAAAACGCAGCCCCGCCAACCCCTTCGACCCCTTGCAGTGTTCCGAGTGTTAAACAATTATCCCGACGGCCCCGCCGTTCAGGTGGGCAGGCGCTGCACCCCCGCGGCCAGGGCCTGCAAGCCGGCCTTGTGCAACAATCGGATGCGGGGCCCGGCGCTCTCGATGAAGCCTTCCTTTACCAAACGGGCCAACAGACGGGACAGGGTCTCTGGCGTCGTCCCCAGCAGGTTGGCCAGCTGGGTCTTGGGAATATCCAAGGCAAATTCCAGGGCCCCCTTCTGTTCGGCGGTGTAGAGCAGATAAGCCGCCAGTCGGGCCGGGACCTCCTTCAGGGACAGGTCTTCCACCAGGGCGGCCAGCTGCCGCAGCCGCCGGGACAGAATGGCCAGCATGTTCAGGGCCAGCGACGGATGGCGCCGGATCAGGTCGATAAAACTGGCTCGCGGGAAGAAGAGCAGGCGGCTGTCCTCCAGGGCCTCGGCATTGGCCGGATAGCACTGGCCCGCAAAGACCGGCACCTCGGCAAAAGGTTCGCCAGGTCCGAAAATATGCAGAATCTGCTCCTTGCCGTCGGGCGAAAGCTTATAGATCTTGATCCGGCCGGAGCCCACCACGTAAAAACCCCGGCCCTCATCCCCCTCCCGGAAGATAATCTGCCCCCGGCGGTAAGGTTTGTCCACCACAATGCTGGCCAATTCCTGCACCTGGTCCTCGGTCAGGCCCTTGAAGAGGGGAAGGGCGCGAATCTGGGCAATCGTCGACATCATACTATCTCTGTTAAAAAATTAACTCTATCTTGATCTATATCAAGGCAGTATACTATAGGCAGGGTTATTTTGTTCAGCAGGTCGGGCCGCGGCTGCCGATAGCGGCGAGCACGGTCCCGGGCCAGAATAAAAATAGTCAGCCTTGATCTAAATCAAGGCATGGAGACCGGCAACAGTCTATCTTGTAGGCAACAACGACAAGAAATGCCCCGCAACCCCAATCCCAAAGGAGGAGCAACCATGTTTTGTTATCAGTGTGAACAGACCGCCAAAGGCCAGGCCTGCACCGTGCAGGGCGTCTGCGGCAAGAACCCCGAAGTCGCCGCCCTCCAGGACCTCCTGGTCTACTCCCTCATCGGCCTGTCCCAGGTCGCCGTCGCGGGCCGCAAGGTAGGCGTCAGCGACCATGACGTCAATGTCTTTACCCTCCAGGCCCTCTTTGCCACCCTGACCAACGTGGATTTTGATCCGGCCCGTTTCGTCACCTGGATCAATGATGCTGTCAAACACCGGGAAGCCTTGAAGGCCAAGGTCAAGGCCGCCGGCGGCAGCATCGATGCCCCCCGGGCCGCAGTCGACCTGACCCCCGCCGCCACTCTGGACGGTCTGGTAGCCCAAGGCGAGCAGTTGGGCCTTAAGACCTTCCCGGCTCCGGACGCCGATGCCCTGTCCCTGAAACACATCGTCCTCTTCGGCACCAAAGGTGTGGCTGCCTATGCCGACCACGCCCAGATTTTAGGCCAGGAAGATGAAAAAGTCTATGCCTTTGTGCACGAAGCCCTGGCCGCCATGCTGGACCCCAACCTGGGCGTGCCCGATCTCATCCCCATGGCCATGAAGTGTGGGGAAATGAACCTGCGGGCCATGGAACTGCTGGACGCCGGCAACACCGGCCGCTACGGCCATCCGGTGCCCACCAAGGTCCCCTTGGGAGCCAAGAAAGGCAAGGCCATCCTGGTCTCCGGCCACGACCTCTACGATCTGGAGCTGATCCTCAAGCAGACCGAAGGCAAGGGCATCACTGTCTACACCCACGGCGAAATGCTGCCCTGCCACGGCTACCCCGAACTGAAGAAATATCCCCATTTTTATGGCCACTTCGGCACCGCCTGGCAGAATCAGATCAAGGAATTCCCTAATTTCCCGGGCGCCATCATCATGACCACCAACTGCATCCAGCGGCCGGCCGATTCCTACAAAGACCGCATCTTCACCACCGGCCTGGTGGGTTGGCCCGATGTCAAACATATCGCCGATAAAGACTTCACCCCGGCCATCGATAAGGCCCTGGAACTGCCGGGCTTCCCGGAAGATACCAACGGCCGCTTCGTCATGACCGGTTTTGCCCGCAACGCCGTCCTGGGCGTGGCCGGCGCCGTCATCGAGGCGGTGAAAAACAAGCAGATCCGCCACTTCTTCCTGGTGGGCGGCTGCGACGGCGCCAAACCGGTCCGGAACTACTATACCGAATTCGTCGAAAAGGCCCCAAAGGACACGGTCATCCTGACCCTGGCCTGCGGCAAATTCAAGTTCTTTGACAAACAATTGGGCGACATCGGCGGCATCCCCCGGCTCCTGGATGTGGGCCAGTGCAACGACGCCTACTCCGCCATCCAGATCGCCGTGGCCCTGGCCAACGCCTTCGGCGTCGGTGTCAATGACCTGCCCCTGTCGCTGATCCTCTCCTGGTACGAGCAAAAGGCAGTGGCCATCCTGCTGACCCTGCTCTATCTGGGCATCAAGGATATCCGCCTGGGGCCCAGCCTGCCGGCCTTTGTAACGCCCAATGTCCTGGACTTTTTGGTGAAGAATTTTAATATTAAACCCATCAGCACGCCTGATGAGGACCTGAAAGCGATCTTGGGATAGGCAAAAGGAAAAGGGAAGAGGGAAAAAAGGCGAAAATTAGGGAAAAGGCCAATATATCTGGCCTCTGGCCTCTGGCCTCTGGCCCCTGGCCCCTGATCCCTGATCCCTCCTCCCTTTTCCCTCCCATCCTCCCCAGGATGGAAAGCAATCAAAACATTATGAGGCAAGAGGGAGAAGTATTATGCAATGCCCCGGACAAGACACCCGCTACTGGAAGCCAGGGGCCGTCTTTGAGACCACCTGCCCCAAATGCGGCGGCGACATAGAATTTTTTAAAGATGAGGCCAGCCGGCGCTGCAAGCAGTGCGGTGAGCGCCTGCTCAACCCCAAGATGGATTTTGGCTGCGCCTCGTATTGCAAATATGCCGAGCAATGCTTCGGTTCGCTGCCGCCGGAACTCCTGGCCGGCCGGGAAGACCTCTTTAAAGACCGGGTGGCCATTGCCGTCAAACGGTTTTTCGGCCGGGATTTCAAGCGCATCGGCAGGGCGACGCGGGTGGCCCGCCATGCCGAGGCCATCGGCAAGGCGGAGCGGGGCAATCTGGCGGTCATCCTCTCCGCCGCCTATCTGCACGAGGTTGATGGCGCCGACAATCCCAAGGCCGTCGATTTCCCTGAGGCCCGGCGGCTGCTGACGGAGCTGGCAGCCCAGCCCGAACTCATCGAGGAAGTCTGCGACCTCATCGCCGGCCGCCCGGCCACCGCCCCGGAGGCGGCACTGAACCGCCTGATCTTCCAGGACGCCCTCCTCCTGGCTCAACTGGAGGAAGCGTATAAAGAGAACCCCCTGCCCGAAGCCGAGCTTGAGGCTGTGGTTCAGGAGAAATTCCGCACCGCCGGCGGCCGGGAACTGGCTGCCAAAGAATTACGCAAATGCTGTCTGGCCCCCCAACAGCTTAACAACGGAGCGACACCATGAAAGTCATGAGAAAGATTATCGAGATTGACGAGGACCGGTGCGACGGCTGCGGCCAATGCGTGCCGTCCTGCGCCGAGGGGGCCATCCAGCTTATCGACGGCAAGGCCCGCTTAGTGGCAGAGAAATATTGCGACGGCCTGGGGGCCTGTCTGGGCGACTGCCCTACCGGCGCCTTGAAAATCGTGGAGCGGGAGGCCGAGGATTTTGACGAACACGCGGTGGAGGAGCACCTCCAGGCCCTGGCGGCCGCCCCCCACCAACCAGCCCCCAGTCTGGCCTGCGGCTGCCCTTCGGCCCAGGTGCAGACCTTTGGCCCCGCGGCCATGGACGTCTGCAAGCCCCTGGAACCAAAGGATCGGGTCTCGGCCCTGACCCACTGGCCGGTGAAGATCAAGCTGGTGCCGCCCACGGCGCCCTTTTTAAAACAGGCCGACCTGCTGGTCCTGGCCGACTGCGGGCCCATCGCCTACCCGACCGTGCATACCGACCTCATGCCCGGCAAAGTAGTCCTCATCGGCTGCCCCAAATTCGATAACGTCCCGGAGTACATCGCCAAATTCGCCGAAATCTTCCAGAAGGCGGAGATCAACAGCGTCACCACCGTCATCATGGAGGTGCCCTGCTGCGCCGGCCTGGCCTATATCGTGGAACAGGGCATGGTCAAAGCCGGCAAGCGCATCCCCCACGAACAGGTGGTCCTCAGCACCAGGGGGGAAATCCTCCGCCGGGAGAAATTGGCCGCCTGAAAGGGCTAAGGGCGGGCGGTAACCAGGAGAGGGGAGATAGCCAACCCTTGCGCCACTCTTTGGCCCTGTTTGCATGAATTCCTGCAGGCGGGGCCAGCCGGCAGGCAGTCTTGCCAGCAACTCAAAGCAATTTTTCATTTTAATTGCTATACTTAAACAATTCGCCCGCGAACCATGAAAATAAGATTCATTGTATCCGAGCCCCGAGCGTCAGCGAGGGGTTGTCACTATGAACCACTCCCGCAGGGTCATGGCTGGGAAGTGGTCAAGCGCGCCCGGAAGGCGGAATGTGCGGCGCTTTCCCGCCCTGCAAGAATGGTTCCTGAATTTGGCTAACCGCTCACTTTTTGGGAATTGCCATTCCTTCTGGAGGTCACCTGCTAACCCTGTAAAAGCCTTGCTTCTCTCAACTCCAGACATCGCCCCCCGCCAGCGGGGGGGCGATGGACCACTCGCTGACGCTCGTGGCTCGGATAAGAGCCATCTCCCTGCAAGCGGGTGACAACACAGTCCTGGTAGCTCAAAAAATGCAATGGCGGGCGTGGAGGCCGCCCCACTGGAGAAAAAGGTTTTTTCCCGGAAACCAGTTATCATGAGCCTTCGGCTCACCCAATATCATGCAAATTCTCATGAACCATAGATCGTCTTCACCCGGAAACTCCAGCGGCATAGGTTGCAAACCGTCTAGGGGCTTGATAAATCAAGCCCCTACAATAGGCGCGCTTTTCCGAGTGGATATTAGCTCGCCCTAACTGCCAAACATTTTCAGGACAGAAACCGGAAACCATCTCGAAACTCGAAACTCGAAACTTTTTTTCTGACGAATGGCAAAAATAAGTCTGTGCCGAGTTTCGTTATTCTGCCCTTTTGAGCTCGGGTCGCTCCCCCAACTCCTCCCGGACCACGAAGCGGGGGCGGTGGCGGACTTCCCGGTAGATGCGGCCGACGTATTCGCCGATGAGGGCCAGGCCGAACATCTGCAGGCCGGCGAAGACGAAGAGGATGGCGAAGAGGGTGAAGACCCCTTCCACTTCCGGGCCCACCCAGAGGCGGCGCAGGATCAGGAAGACGCCGAAACCCAGGCCGGCCAGGGCGATAAGCAGGCCGGTGATGCCGACGAAATGGATGGGCAGATGGGAAAAGCCGGTCATGAAGTCGAAGTTGAGGCGGATGAGCTTCACCAGGCTGTATTTGGACTGGCCCCGGGTGCGTTCGGCGTGCTCTACCGGCACTTCGGTGATGCGCCGGGCGAAGCTGTTGGCCAGGGCCGGGATAAAGCTGGTGGATTCGTGGCATTGATTGATGCTGTCGATGACGCTGCGGCGGTAGGCCCGGAGCATGCAGCCATAATCCCGCAGGTAGACGCCCGTCACCTTGGACATCAGCCAGTTGATGAAGGCGGAGGGCAGGCGGCGGAAAAAGGAATCGTGGCGGATCTCCCGCCAGCCGCCCACGGTGTCGTAGCCTGCTTCGATCTTGGCCACCAGTTTGGGAATCTCTTCCGGCGGGTTCTGCAGGTCGGCGTCCAGGGTGACGATGACCTGGCCGCGCACGGCCTGAAAACCGGCGAAGATGGCCGGATGCTGGCCGAAATTGCGGATGAACTGCAGGCCGCGCACCCGGTCGGGGTGCTCGGCGTGGAGGTGGGAAATGATTTCCCAGGACCGGTCGGCGGAGCCGTCATCCACAAAGATGATCTCATAGGTATACGGCTGGGCGTCCAGGGTGGCCAGGAGGCGTCTGGCCAGTTCCGGGAGATTTTCCTCTTCGTTGTAGACGGGAATGACAACGGAAACATAAGGAGAAGCACCGGTGTTTGAGCCGACCGGTGAGTTGGTTTGCTGCATCGTCTTAAACCTTCCCAAGCGATGAGTACTCGCCGCACTCGTTGCTGGTCAACGGCCTGCTTTTCCCAAGGTGAAAAAAAGCGGCCGTTGCCGCTAACAACAAATCATCGAGAGCAGGCCATAAGCCGAGTTCTGTATCCGGAGTTTCCGGTGATGATCATTCCTCTTGGACCGGCGTTGCCGACGGTCTCCAGCGGCCTACCCGGGAGCTTTGGACGGGCCGCCCTCAAACGCTCCCCTATTTGGCCTTGCTCCGGGTGGGGTTTACCGAGCTTCCGGTGTCGCCACCGGAACTGGTGAGCTCTTACCTCACCGTTTCACCCTTACCGGTGCGAGGTTGCTCGCGCCGGCGGTTTTTTTTCTGTGGCACTTTCCTTGGGGTCGCCCCCACTGGGTGTTACCCAGCACCCTGCCCTGTGGAGCTCGGACTTTCCTCCCGCCAACCGATGGTTGGCCAGCGATCATCCGGCCTGCTCTGATGATTTATCTGCTTATATTGTAAGATTTTTCTCGCCAAGGGTCAAGGACCTGCTGGTTCAGCAGGGCCGGTTTCGGCCTGGAACACCGGCACCACCGGGAAAACAAGGAACCCTGAGCAGACCGGGAGGCGGATGGCAGCCGGGCTGTCGTCCCTGACAGCCACTGGCCCGGCTGCAATTGGCCCTCTTCAGGCGGCCTCGGCCGGATTGGCGTTGCCGTTCTCCTCCTGGGGGACAAAGTAGATAATCCGCTGGCAGTGGGGACAGGTCATCAGCTCCTGATCCATCTGCAGTTCGATGAACTTTTGGGGCGGCAGATTCATGTGGCAGGCCTGACAGACGCCCTGGCGCACTTCGGCGACCGCGATCCCCTGCCGTTTATCCCGGATAAAATCATAGCGTTTTAACAGGGCGGCCGGGATTCCTTCCTGAATCTCCTGACGCTGGCTCTGCAACTCGGTAATTTTCGCCTCTTGGGCGGCCAGTTCGGCCTCGACCTCGGCCCGCACGTTCTCCAGATTCGCCTGCCGGATGTCGATTTCCTCCTGCAGAGAGGCCAAGGCGGCGGTCAAGGCTTCAACCTGCTCCAGGATCTCCAGGATTTCCGTTTCCTTCTGATCTTTGCGGTCCTCTTTGAAGGCAATTTCTTTCAGCATCGCCTTGTATTCGATGTTATCCTTGATCTCCATCAGGCGTTGGCGGCTGCGGGTGATGCCTTCATCCAGCATTTCCATCTCCTGCTGCAGTTGGCGATGCTGTTTTTTGGTTTCTTCCAGTTCCTGTTGTTTCTCTGCGGCGCTGGCCTGGAGCTCGGCCAGCTTGGCTGCCAGCTCCCGCATGGTCTGGGGCAATTCCTGCTGGTTGTGCATGAGACCGCGAATCTCCAGATCAATTTCTTGCAGAGAGATAAGTTTGTCCAATTCCGGTAACAAGGGAGGTTCCTCCAGTTTTCTGGTTTTTACAAAGGCGGTGGACGACGAGTACCGCCAGGGCTTCACTTCCGGCGGCCGGCTTAGAGGTAGCTGAAGGGGTCGGCATCCCCATCAGCCACCATGACCGCCACGGTCAAGTTGGCAGCCTGCAGGTAGGCCTGCAAGCGTCGTCCCCACTCCGGGATAAAAAGCACTTCGGTGGCATAATGCCCCAGGTCAATAATAGCCATCTCTTCCCGGGCAAAGGGAACGGCCTGATGATAGCGCACAT
>Ga0272446_1005868_pt1 | contig 13209 bp, 10 predicted proteins | sample YNPCB0061_FD_194587 | JGI IMG/M metagenome (GOLD analysis project Ga0272446, IMG submission 194587) | Hot spring microbial mat communities from Yellowstone National Park, WY, United States - YNP-CB-006-1 | ecosystem: Environmental > Aquatic > Thermal springs > Hot (42-90C) > Sediment | place... | reverse complement strand
TCTGTAACGCATCGTGGCGACCTGTCGCACAGGTGCGGCGATTGGCGCAAAACCGCGACCGTGCAGGAGTACAGGGTGTTGTCAACCCTCTCTTGTTTTGCTCGCGCTGTAGAGCCGGTCAGCGAGATCCGTTATCTCCGAACGCAACGCAAGTCGTTCGATCCAGGAAGCCGGGATTCCTTGCGCACCATAGTACGCTCCTGCCACCTGCCCGCACACTGCGGCCGTTGTGTCTGCGTCGTCGCCCAGATTTGCCGCCATAAGAACCGCTTCCGCAAAAGTGCGGGAACTGGTGCATCCCCTACAACCATAGCACTTGCAGAATTATAGACCTGCCTGTGTTCCGGGATCGCGCGCATCCTGCCCGCATGCGTTCAAGGTGCGTGCGATCCCGGCGATCAACCGTTTTGCACTTCGTCGTACATTGGAAAACATGCAGTCCGAAGAAGAAAACCGGTCATCGCTTCCGGGAACGCCGCCCCGGAGAGCGCCCATGCCCCTCACCCTTCCGCCTGCACGCTGCGCCACAGATCCGCCAGCAGATTGACGAACACCGCTGGCGCTTCGATATTCGGTGAATGCCCGACGCCCGGAATGACCATCAACTGCGCGCCGAGCGCCTCGGCGGCGCGCGCTGCCACCGGTTGCGTCACCAGAATATCGTTCTCGCCTGCGATGACTAACTTCGGGCACGCAATCGAACGCAGCCTGTCGCCCGGCGCCCACGTTGCCAGTGCACTGATCGCACCGAGTGCCGCCTCGATCCGCTGCTCGTGCCCTTCGGCGACCAATCGATGCCAGAACGCATCGTCGGGGGCGGTTGGCGCGAGCGCCTTCAACGCCATCGCAAACAGGTCGAAGTTCGCCTTCAGCATCTGTTGACGTTCCGGCGAATTGGCTTCCGCCGGCATGCCATCGACCCACGGCGGCGCAACTGCGATCAGCGACCGCACCCGATCCCCGTGGTCGAGCGCCAGTTGCAGCGCCACTCCGGCGCCAAGCGAATGCCCCGCCAGATGGAAGCGGTCCATACCCAGCGCATCGGCAAACATCAGCGTGTCCTGAGCCAGCGCCGTCAGACTGTAGTCGTGATCCGGTCCTTCCGTCTTCCCCCGTCCACGCATATCGGGGGCAATTCCGTGGTACCCGGACGGCAAGAGGTTCAACGTCGGCTCCCACCAGCTGCACGTCGCCCAGTTGCCGTGCAGGAGCAGCACCGGCTCACCGGCGCCATGTTCGATGTAGTGAACGTTCAGGTCGCCCGCCGTCACGAAAGGCATGGTGACACCTCCAGTTGCTTAAATCTTGCGCTCCATCCCCTTCCAGTATTCATCGCGCATGACCCGCTTGAGCGTTTTTCCCGCCGCACTGCGCGGGAAGTCGTCCATGATCACCACCTGCGACACCTTCTGATACCCGGCTTCGACACGCGCGTTGATCCATTCGCGCAACTCTTCCGCCGACACCAGACCGGGCGACTTGAGAATGACCGCCGCCAGCGGCGTTTCACCCCATTTCTCGCTCGGCACGCCAAAAACCGCCGCTTCGCGCACGGCAGGATGCTGAACGATGATCTCTTCGATGTCGCGCGGAAAGACGTTGATCCCGCCGGAAATGATCATGTCTTTCTTCCGATCAACCAGATAGAGGAACCCATCCGCATCGACATACCCCATGTCGCCACTGTGCAACCAGCCGTTGACCACCGCCTGCGCCGTCAGATCGGGGCGTTTGTAGTAGCCGGTCATCATCAACGGACCCCGACCGCAGATTTCGCCCACTTCGCCGGGCGGCAGTTCGCGCCCCTGATCGTCGATGATTTTGATCTCCATAAACGGGGGCGGAACTCCGACCGACCCCAGTTTTTCGCCACGGTGATACTTGTCGAGAATGGTCATGAACCCTTCGGTCAACCCGTACAATTCGTAGAGCCGGTTGGGGAAGCGCCGTTCCAGCTCGAGTTTGTGTTCCATATGCAACGGCGCCCCAACTGAGCCGAGCATCTCGATCGATGGCACATGGCGTTCGTCGAAGTCGGGTTCGTTGAGCAGAGCGACAATCTGCGACGGAACCATCTTAATGTGCGTCACCTTCTCACGGATTGCGATCTCGATCAACTGTCGCGCATTGAACGCTGGCATCAGGATATAAGTGGCGCCCAGATAGAACGCTGGCATAAAGGTCAGAAATGCGCCGTTGAAAACGAGAGCGCCTGCGTGCAGAATGACGCTTTCCGGCGTGATGCGGTACGACGACGCGAAAATCGTTCCGTATCCGGCGCGCACGCCGTGGGTGAGAACGATCCCCTTCGGCAGGCCGGTTGTGCCGCTGCTGTACATGATGTTGTACGGGTCATCGCTGCACAGTTCGATCCCCGTCGGATCACCTTCCGACATTGGTGCAACCAGCGCGTGATAATCGTGATACCCCGGATGATCCGCGGCGTCGGTGATCAAAAACCGCGCCGGGTCGATGAGAAGGTCGCTGCGGATGGCATCGATCACCGGCGCGTGCGCCCCATCGGTCACCACCGCCGCCGTGTCCGAGTCGCGCAGCAGGGTCGCCAGCCCCTGTCCACGCAGCAGCGTGCTCATCGGAACCACCACCAGTCCTGTCTTCGCTGCCGCCCAGTAGACTTCGAGCAACTCCATGCAGTTCGGCAGCACGGTTGCGATCTTGTCGCCTTTGGTCAAACCCAACCCCAGCAGCGCGTGTGCAACTTTGTTGACCCGTGCGTTGAATTCCCGATACGTGAGCCGCGCATCGCCGACGATCACAGCGGTGTGATTCGGGCGGTAGCGCGCATGACGTGAAAGCAATCCACCGATGTGCATAGTGCCTCCGCACTCCCTGTTCGACCTTGAACTGTCGCTGATCAACCCTCAACCTGCAACATCGCCCGCAACGCGCGCTTATCGACCTTCCCCGCGCCGGTGCGCGGCAATGCATCGACGACGATGACGCGCTTCGGGATTTTGTAGCGCGCCAGTCGATCACGGCAGTAGTCGATAAGTTGCCGCTCGATGTCCTGCATCGATTGCCGGAATGCTTCGGGCAACACAACCACTGCCCACCCCACCTCGACCCACGTCGGATCGGGCGCTCCGATCAGCGCTGCCTCCGCCACCGCCGGATGCCCCGCCAGTACCGCCTCGACTTCCGCCGGATAGATGTTCTCGCCGCCCGAAATGATCACATCCTTCAGGCGTCCGACGATGGTGTAACATCCTTCTTCATCCCGCCGGGCAAGATCGCCGGTGCGCAGCCATCCGTCAACAATCGTCGCCGCAGTCTCAACCGGTCGTCGCCAGTACCCGGCGCAGACATGCGCGCCGCGGATGTGTAACTCGCCGACCTCGCCAGCGGCGCACAGGTCGCCGCGTTCGTTCACCAGACGCAGATCGATATGCGGCAACGGGTACCCGACAGCGCCAGCTTTGCGTTCAATGTCCTCGTCGGGCAGCCAGAAGGTGTTCGGTCCTGCTTCCGTCAACCCATAGCCGGTGCGGAACGGCACCCCACGCCGACGGAAGGTTTCAAACACCGGCGGCGGGCACGGCGCGCCACCGCTGATCATCCAGCGCACCCGCGAGAAATCCGCCGTCTCCCAGCGCGGATGCCGCTGCAACGCCAGAAACATTGTCGGCACGCCAAAGTAGATGGTCACCCCCTGGCGCTCGATCAGATCGAACACCTGATCCGGGTCGAACTGCCGGCACACGATCGACGTGCCGCCGATATGCGCCAGCGGTGCAGTGAAGACGTTCAGACCGCCGGTATGAAATAGCGGCGCGTTGAGAATGGTCACATCGTCAGGGCGCAACCCCCACCCGGCGACAGTATTGACTGCATTGAAGAAAATGTTGCCGTGCGTCAGGATCGCACCTTTCGGCAGCCCGGTCGTGCCGCCGGTGTAGCAGATCACCCAGGGATCGTCCGCCATCAGATCAACGGCGGGGAAGGGGTTGTCCGCGAATGCGTCACGCTCATCGAACGCCGCATCATTGGGGTCTGCGCGCCGGGCGGCGTCAAGCGCGACGCCGCGCACTGCGGAACGCAATGCGCGCACCTGATCGACGAACTCAGGTCCATAGATCAGCAAGGTCGGTTCGGCGTCGGCGATCAATCCTGCCAGTTCCACCGGAGTGAGACGCCAGTTGAGGTTCTGGAGAATTGCGCCGAGTTTCCCACAGGCGAACCAGATGTCCAGATAGGCGACGCAATTCATCGCCAGCACTGCCACCCGATCACCGCGCTGCACACCGAACCGCCCGGCAAGAAACCGCGCGGTACGACTGACATTCGCGTTCCACTGGCGGAAGGTGATCGGTTGCAGTCCATCGGCGGCATCCAGCAGCGCGACCTTATGCGGCGTCAGATCGGCTCGCCGCGCCAGCCAATCGCCAATCAACATCGCGCCCTCCTTGCATCATCGCATGACCCGGCTGTGCCGGATGACAAACATTCAGCACCCGGCTGATCGCTCGAAAACCGCCATAGCCCGCGCCACGATGGAATCAGTTGTGAAACCGTACTGCTGGAACAATACCTGGTACGGCGCCGACGCGCCGAACGTTTCGACGCTGACGCAATCCCCCTGGTCACCGACCCAGCGTTCCCATCCCTGCGACACACCCGCTTCGATCGCCAGCCGCGCACGCACCGACGGCGGCAACACAGTATCTCGATACTCCTGCGGTTGCAGCGCAAACAGTTCCCACGACGGAAAACTGACCACCCGCGCCGCCACGCCGCGCGCCGCCAGCGCCATCTGCGCCGCCAGCGCCAGCGCCACTTCCGAGCCGCTCGCCATCAGGATGATCTGCGGTGCGCCGCCATCGGCGTCGCGCAGCACATACGCCCCGCGTCGCACCCCCCCGGCTGCCGCCGACGCCTGGCGGTCGAAAACCGGCAACTTCTGCCGGCTCAGGATCAGCGCCGTAGGACCATCGCCACGCTCCAGGGCGACCTGCCAGGCGACTACAGTCTCATTCGCATCGGCAGGGCGAATAACCCACAGATTCGGAACGGCGCGCAACGCCGCCAGATGCTCGACCGGTTGATGGGTAGGACCATCCTCCCCCAGTCCGATGCTATCGTGGGTGAACACATAGATCACCGGGAGGTGCGAGAGCGCCGCAAGGCGGATAGCGCCGCGCATATAATCCGAAAACACCAGGAACGTCCCACCGTATGGTCTGACCCCCCCATGCGCCGCCATGCCATTCAGAATCGCGCCCATCCCATGCTCACGCACACCGAACCAGATCACACGCTCGTTGCGCGCGTTCGCCTGGAAACTCTTCGTTGTCGTGTACGGCGTTTTTGTGCTTTCTGAAAGATCGGCGGAACCGCCGATCATCCAGGGAATTGCGCGGTACAGCGCCTGGATCGTTTGACCCGACGCATCGCGGGTCGCCAGATCGCCGCCTGCTGGATCGAACGTCGGCAACTGCGCCTCCCAGCCGTCCGGCAACGTCCCCGCCAGCGCCTGACGCAACTGCTGCGCTTCGGCGGGATACGCAACCGCATACGCCTCGAAGCGCGCCTGCCAGTCGGCACGCAGCGCGGCGCCCCGTTCACGCGCTAAACGCATATACGCACGAACCTCATCGGGGATAAAGAACGTCGCCTCCGGATCCCACCCCAGCGCCTGTTTCGTGGCGCGCACCCCATCGACGCCGAGCGGACTGCCATGCACCCGGTGCGTGCCAGCCAGCGGACTGCCGTAACCGATTGTGGTGCGCACCGCAATCAGGGAAGGGCGATCATGCACCGCCTGCGCCGCACGGATTGCCGCCTCGATGGCATCCAGATCGTTCCCGTCGTCAACACGCGCTGTATGCCATCCATACGCCTCAAAGCGCAGCAACACATCTTCCGTGAATGCCAGGTCGGTCGGACCATCGAGCGAAATGCGATTGTCGTCGTAGAGATAGATCAGTTTCCCCAACTTCAAATGCCCTGCCAGCGACGCTGCTTCTGCAGCCACGCCTTCCATCAGATCACCATCACTGACAATCGCATATGTGTAATGATCGAACAGAGTATAGCCGGAACGATTGTACGTCGCCGCCAGGAACGCCTCTGCGATTGCCATCCCCACGCCATTGCCAAAACCCTGCCCCAGCGGACCGGTGCTCACCTCGACGCCTGGCGTCACATGGCGTTCCGGGTGCCCCGGCGTTTTCGACCCCCACTGCCGGAACCGCCGCAATTCGTCGAGCGAGAGATTGTAGCCAGTCAGATGCAACAGACTGTAGAGCAACATCGACCCATGACCGGCGGAGAGAACGAAACGATCGCGGTCGGGCCAGGACGGATCACCCGGATCGAACCGCAGAAAACGGGTCCAGAGCACATACGCCATCGGCGCTGCGCCCAGCGGCATGCCCGGATGCCCGGAACTGGCAGCCTGCACAGCATCGATCGACAATGTGCGAATCGTGTTAATGGCGAGCCAGTCGAGATCGGTGTATGTTGATGTCATGATCGCCTTTCCTGAAAAGCCAGACACGACGCAATCCAGGCGTCACTTCCCCTGTTGCCAGGCTTTCCAATCTGCCAGGAAGCGTTCAATACCAATATCGGTCAACGGATGACGCATACTCTGTTCGAGCACCTTGAACGGGCAGGTCGCAATATCGGCGCCCGCCAGCGCCGCCTCGACAATATGCCGCGGATGGCGGATGGAAGCCGCGAGCACCAGCGTCGTAATCCGATGCTGGCGGTAGATCTGCACGATTTCGCGGATCAGGTCCATGCCATCGACACCCACATCATCGACGCGCCCCACGAACGGGCTGATAATAAACGCACCGGCGCGCGCAGCCAGGAGCGCCTGAATTGCATTAAAGCAGAGCGTGACATTGCAACGAATGCCCTCGCGCGCCAGACGCGACACCGCCTTCAAACCTTCGGTCGTACTCGGCACTTTGACGACGACATTCGGGTGCCAGGCGGCGAATTCGCGCCCCTCGCGCACCATGCCATCAGCATCGAGCGCCGTCGTTTCAGCGCTGATGGGACCATCCACCAGGCTCGCGATCTCCTGAATCGTCGCCTTGAAATCGGCGCCCTTCTCCTTTGCCATCAGCGACGGATTCGTGGTCACGCCGCTGAGCACGCCCCAACTCGCAGCAGTGCGAATTTCGTCCAGATTGGCTGTGTCAAGATAGATCTGCACGGTTTACTCCTTCTGAATCATATGCGGATAGAAATGAAGCGCCTCGTCCTGCAACCAGGCGAACGCCTCTGCCTGAACGCCGGAAGCGCGGGCGCCATCGTGCGTCGAATCTGCAAACCTGCTGCCAGAGAAACAACCGTATGCCTTTGGGAAAGATTATAGCATGCGCCTGCGAGACAGGTACTAGTGCAAAATAGTCCTTGAAGATGTGCGATTTTTGTGCTATCTTACCGTGTGCACATAATCAATTGGCCGTTATGCACAGAAGGTTGGTGGAATGTGAAAGAACCCCTCGACTCCTTCCTGGCCACGGCCCACGACGAGTCGCAGACCTCTCCGCGCAATCACGTTCGCGTCCATCACCCTGCCGCCGAATCGGTGTCCGAGACGATCGATCACATCCTCGAACGCACTGCTGGAGACCCCTTCGATCAGACCATTGACGCTTTTCATGCCGACCATGAGCATGAAGAAGACGAAGCGCTGGATCGTGACTTCGATGCCGACGTTGAAAGCATGGGCATCGATGATCCGGTTCGCGTGTATCTCCGCGAAATCGGGCGGGTGAACCTGCTCACCGCCCAGGAAGAGATCATGCTGGCGCAGCAGGTGGAACGTGGCGAGCAGGCGAGCGAACGATTGCAGAAAGGCGACTACGCCCCTTCAGAGCGCCTCCAGCTTCACCGGTGGGTCCAGGAAGGGCAGGCTGCGCGCGAACGCCTCATCCAGGCGAACCTGCGCCTGGTCGTTTCGATTGCAAAGAAATATCTTGGTCGTGGGATGTCGCTGCTCGACCTGATCCAGGAGGGCAATATCGGGCTGATGCGCGCAACTGAGAAGTTCGATTATCGCAAAGGGTACAAGTTTTCGACCTATGCCACCTGGTGGATCCGTCAGGCGATCACACGCGTGATTGCCGATCAGAGTCGCACCATCCGTCTGCCTGTCCATGTCGGCGAAACGATCAATCGCGTCATGCGCGCCAGCAATCGCATTCAGCAGACCACCGGGCGCGATCCGACGCCGGACGAGATCGCGCTCGAACTCGGTATTCCGGTCGAGAAGGTCCGTCGGGTGCTCGAAGCGGCGCGCCAGACGATCTCGCTCGAAACGCCGATCGGAACTGAGGGCGATACGGTGCTGGCTGACTTTATCGAAGACGGTAAAGGCGTCACTCCGATGGATAGCGCATCTCACCACATTCTGCGGGAGCAGATCGATAGCGCCCTCGAAAAATTGCCCGAACGCGAACGCCGCATTATTCAGTTGCGCTACGGTTTGTACGACGGTCACTATCGCACGCTGGAAGAAGTGGGACGCGAATTCGGCATTACGCGCGAACGCATCCGGCAGATCGAGGCGCGTGTGCTGCGCAAATTGCGCCATCCGCACTATGGGCGCGGTCTGCGTGGTTATCTGGAGTGACTGTTGCAGCGGCAGGGGGTATGACCGGGTGGCGCAATCCGCCTGACTCTTGCCGCCTGTTTTTTTTCCATGCATGCGATTGAAACGTGGGACCTGACTCGCGCTTTTGGCGACCGTGTTGCAGTCGAGCGCCTGACGTTCACTGCCCCGCGCGGGGCAGTGTTCGGTTTCCTGGGACCAAACGGCGCTGGCAAGACGACGACGGTGCGCATGCTGGCAGCACTGATCGCCCCGACGTCCGGCAACGCTGTTGTGGCCGGGTATCGCCTCGGCGAAGAAGACCAGGCCATCCGCCGCAATGTCGGGCTGCTGACCGAAAGCCCGGGGTTGTACGAGCGGCTCAGCGCGCGCCAGAACCTGATCTTCTTTGCGCGGCTCTACGACCTCGATGCCGCCCGTGCCGAAGTGCAAACTGAACGGTACCTGCGCATGCTTGGTCTGTGGGATCGCCGTGACGATCCGGTGGGCAGTTTCTCGAAAGGTATGCGCCAGAAACTTGCCATTGCACGCGCGCTGTTGCACGAACCGGCGATTATCTTTCTCGACGAACCAACCGCCGGTCTCGACCCGGAAGCTGCCCGCACGGTGCGCGAGTTCATCAAGGAACTGCGCGCCGAGGGGCGCACAATCTTTCTCACCACGCACAATCTGCCGGAAGCCGACGAGTTGTGCGATACAATCGCCGTGTTTCGCACCCGCCTGCTGCGTATCGGCGCGCCCGACACGCTCCGCGCCGAACTCTTTGGCAGCGGTACGCGCATCCGCGTTGCAGGCGACGCGACGATGTTTCTCGATGTGGTGCGTGCACTGCCGTTCGTGCGTGCCGCCGCTGCCAGTGGCGACGCGCTCACTCTTTCGCTCGACAATCCCGACGAACAAAACCCGATCCTGGTACAGGCGCTGATCGGCGCCGGCGCTGCGATCCGGTACGTCGAACCACGTGAACACTCACTCGAAGACGTGTACCTGCACCTGGTGCGTGAAGCAGAACCGATAGGGCAGTCACATGCATAAAGCGCTCGTGATTCTCCACAAAGAATGGCTCGAACTGCGTGGTGAGCGGACTCTTCTGATGACGGTCATCGTGCCGCCGCTGCTGCTGACCATTCTGCCGATCGTTGCGCTCTACCTGATCGGTAGCACGCCCGACGAAGATACCAGCCAGCCTGGCGCTGTCATCGCCGATCCATCATTCGCCGGTCTGTCGGCGCCAGAGGTGGGGCAGGCATTGATGGGCAAACAGTTCGGGTTGATGTTTCTCATCATGCCCCTCCTCGTCCCTGCCACGATCGCGTCGTACAGCATCGTCGGCGAGAAAATGCGCCGCACGCTCGAGCCGCTCCTTGCTGCGCCGGTGCGCACCTGGGAACTGCTCCTGGGGAAATGTCTGGCGTCCCTCATTCCATCGCTGATCATCACCTGGGGCGCTGCGGTGGTCTTTGTTCTGGCACTGCGGCTGATCGTCCTCAGTGATCGCGTCTATCAGGTGATCCTGGGCGGCGGATGGTGGATCCTCCTGCTGCTCGGATCACCGTCGCTGGCGCTGATCATGGTGGCAGCCACGGTCGCTATTTCGGGTCGGGTTAATGATCCGCGCACGGCACAGCAGGTGTCGGCAGTGGTGGTTGTCCCGCTCCTGGCGCTGTTCATCGCTCAGCTGCTCGGCGTCGTGGTGCTGACACCGCTGCTGGCGCTGATTGCAAGCACAGCGCTGGCATTCCTGGCAATACTCGCCTTCGCCGGCGCCATCCTCCTCTTCGAACGTGAAAATATCTTAACCCGCTGGGCGTCCTGAGCGCGCTTTCCCTCTTTACGAGTGGCGCAAGAGTCGCTATACTGCACACAGTACGGGTGAACATGGTACTACTATGCGACTCATACGCCGAATTGCCGAACGAGCACACGAAGACAATGCCCATCCCCGGCGCATCCTGATCGCGGACGATGATCCGTCGATTGCCACGTTGATTCAGGTGACGCTGAAGGATCCGCGCTATGAGATCGTGGCAGTCAAGAATGGTCTGGAGGCGCTCAAAGCGTTCAACGAATCGAAGTTCGACGTGGTCATTCTCGACGTGATGATGCCGTATGTCGATGGGTTCGAGGCATGCCAGCGCATTCGCGAGCGTTCTGATGTGCCGATCATCATCCTGACCGCCCGCGATGGCACCGACGATATTGTGCACGGCTTCGAACTCGGCGCTGACGACTATATTACCAAACCGTTCAAAACCGCCGAGTTGATCGCGCGTGTCGATGCCATCCTGCGGCGCGTCGAGGGGTACAAGCACCGCGTTGCGCCGCCGGTCGTGCGCGTGGGAGAGATTGAAATCGATGAACCGCGCCACCGGGTTACCGTGCGTGGCAAAGAAGTCAATCTGACGCCGATGGAGTTCGAACTGCTCTACTTCCTTGCCGCCAACGCCGGGCACGTGTTCGACCGCGAAACCCTCTTCCGCGAAGTCTGGGGGTACGATTACGTCGGCGAAACGAACCTGGTCGACGTTTGTGTACGCCGATTGCGCGAAAAAGTGGAAGCCGAGCCGTCACGCCCGCGAATGATCCTGACAGTGCGCGGAGTCGGGTACAAGATGGCGGAAGTGTAAACTGCACACACGCACTGCTATGTCCCCAGGCTAAACAAACTGCGGCGGTCCTTCGCGCCCGGCAGTACTCCTTTGCCAGCTTTCTTCCCGCCCAGACGTTCGAGCGAAATTAATTGCGCACCGTCGCCAGCGACGTATGCTGCCAGGTTGAGGAAACTCTGGCTCGCCCAACTCTGAGGGTGCGCCATCACAACCGGCACGCCGCGATTAATGCTGTGCGTGATCGGTTGACCCTCGCTCGGAATATTGGCGCCCACCGGATAGCGCAGATGTTTCTGAATATCCTGGAGCGCAATGCCGTGTGAAGGAGTGACAGCAATGCAGAGAGTGGAAGGAACCTGCGTAAAGATCTGGCGTATCGCAGACTCCGTCTGTTCGACATCACGATCCACAATCACCAGATGCGGGCGATGCTGCTGCGCCAGAAGCACTCCGGCAGCCACACTGCCTACACGGTCGAGGCGCTCGACTTCCGCCTCGCGCGCAAGACGGTTGATCCATTCCTGATCGAGTTGATCAGGCGACGTGATGACAATAATTCGAAGAGATCGAGAAGTCACCGATGTTTCCTTTCTATCGTCGGACAGGACGTTACAGGACGTTCGATCACGTCTCCTGGATGCGCCCGAAACTTTGCTGCGAGCCATCCATCTGAGCGTGTGAAGGCTTTCAGGCGTCTGCACCGCCGTGATCGCCCATGACCGCACAACGCCTGGTTCATGACGCGCTCATATGAGAAGCGTTCCTCGCTCTTTAGTACAACCGTCGCTGCGGCGCTCTGGTCACGCGCCGCTCATAAAACCTTGTTCACATTGCGTTCACCTGTTTGCCAGCACAGCGATGTATGGTAGTACTCAAACGTCAGCGGGGCGAGCGTTCTGGTACTTTGGTCATCGTTTCTTATCGCCAGTTCACTGATATGATGAAGTTGAGCATGAGGCTGACATTTCCATCAAACGTTGCAGCAGGAGGCGTCTCATGCGCTCTTGGAAAAGACTCAGCGCGCCTGTCGCAGGCGTTATGCTGATCGCACTGCTCACACTGTTTGCACCCGCCCGGTCGGTGATGACGCAATCATCGCTGACGTTTACGCAGACAAAACTTCTCGCTTCTGATGCTGCGCAGTACGATTATTTCGGGTTATCGGTCGCAGTCAAGGGTGATACGGCAGTCATCGGCGCCTACGGGAAGTCGGATCTTGCGCGGAATGCTGGCGCCGCCTATGCGTTCGCCCGCAACGCCGGGGCGTGGGCGCAGCAGGCGCGCCTGGGAACATCGACCCCTCTGATCGACGCATACCTTGGCGCAACCGTGGCCACCAATGGGTCGTACACGGCGGCGGGCGCGCCGTATGCCAGCGTTGGCGCGCAGAATGACGGCGTGGTGTATCTCTTCTCCAATGCTACCTGGCAACAGCAGACGATCCTTCTCCCCAACGATCCCGACTCGCTGTCACAGTTTGGCAATGCGCTTGCAATCAACGACAACACCCTTTTTGTCGGAGCGCCGATGCACGACTCCTTCGGCGTCAACGCCGGTGCAGTGTATGTATTTACCTTCGATGGCGTCTCCTGGGTGCAGCGGCAAAAGTTGATCGGCGCCGACACCGTCCCCGGTGATCGTTTTGGCAGCGCACTGGCGCTGAACGATGGCTGGCTGGCGGTGAGCGCACCGCTCCATAGTTCACCTGGAAGTCCGGGGGGCGCAGTGTACCTTTTCCAGTTTGACGGCGTCTCCTGGGTGCAACGGTACAAAGTAGGGGCGCCCGATACCATTGCAGGTGATCGCTTCGGCAGCGCAATCGCGCTGGATAATGGCTGGCTGGCGGTTGGCGTGCCGCTGCACCGTTTCGTTGGAAGTGCCAGCGGCGCCGTTTATCTTTTTGAATTTAACGGAACAGCCTGGGTGCAGCGGCAGAAGTTCGTCGCCAGCGATACGGTTGGCGGTGACCAGTTTGGTAGCGCACTGGCGCTCGAAAACCAGCGACTCGTC